>Ga0134099_1003236_pt1 | contig 12255 bp, 12 predicted proteins | sample 10_taG_2_FD_105482 | JGI IMG/M metagenome (GOLD analysis project Ga0134099, IMG submission 105482) | Switchgrass degrading microbial communities from high solid loading bioreactors in New Hampshire, USA - 10_41_5_180_A2 metaG | ecosystem: Engineered > Bioreactor > Semi-continuous > Anaerobic >...
TGATTTCGCGTCAAGGGTTGCGGTTCTGATTTCCGTTGGACTCTCCCCTCTTATCACTATCTCGCATTGATGCAAAGGCCGACAGGACGTCGGCCTCTCAAGCACTCTTTTAATTTGATTGCCGCCATTACCGAAATCGGGTTAGCCTGAATGAACTGCTCAAGCCCACTTGTTTGGCCCATTGCGATTTGCATTCTGACTGTGCTAATTTGCACAAAATAATTAATACTAACCAAAATCAGGAAACCGATTCCGAACATCCCTGCCAATTTTGCAAAATACTTTTTCTCATGCCTAACTGCCTTTCTGGAAAATCTATTCCAATTAGATTTTACCATAAATATCCTTGGCAACACGATACGGTTACAATCCGGAGCAAGATTTTTTATATAAGGTGTCGAGGAGTCCCGCGGTGCCCCTACGACCTTCATTTAGTTACGGGAATCTTTTTTTATATAACGCTTAAATAAAAGTTTACCGGGCTCTGAGCTGCCAGAAAGCAACCGCGCTTGCAGCGGCAACATTCAGCGAGTCCACATTGTTGGACATGGGGATACGAGCTGTATAATCACATTGGGCAACCGTGTTTGGCGCCAGCCCATCACCTTCTGTGCCCAGTATGATGGCGAGCTTTTTCTCAGCCATGAGCTGCGGATCGTCTATGCTGACAGCGGTATCGCTTAAAGCCATAGCAACGGTCTTAAAGCCCAGTTTGCGCAGATTCTCCATGCCAGGCTGCGGCCACTGTGAGGGCTCGCTGCCAATACGGGTCCATGGTACTTGGAAAACAGTTCCCATGCTCACTCTCACCGCGCGCCGGCACAGCGGGTCACAACATGAGGGGGTAAGCAGCACGGCATCGATGCCCAGGGCCGCTGCCGAGCGGAAAACGGCGCCGACGTTGGTGGAATCCGCAATATCTTCAAGCACAGCCACCCGGCTTGCACCGGCACATACCTCCTCAAGGCTGGGCAGCTGAGGACGCCGCATGGCACACAACACACAACGGGTCAGCCGAAAGCCGGTCAGCTCTGCCAACAGGTCCCTATCGCCAGTATAGACGGGAATATCTCCGCAACGGGCGATGATATCACGTGCCTGCCCTTCAATGTATTTGCGCTCCATCAAAAGGGAAATAGGCTCACAGCCGGCGTCGAGGGCAAGTCTAATGACCTTGGCACTCTCGGCAATAAAGATGCCCTTCTCCGGCTCCATCCGGTTGCGCAACTGCTTTTCCGTCAAGCGAGCAAAGACATCCAAATTGGGCGATGAAAGATTATTTATCTCAATGATATTGGCCATTTTGTCTCCTTAGTGTTATTCCTTATCGAAACTTGGATTTATCATAATTATAAGGAATACTTGTTCCAATTAATACGTCCTCTATCTTTTCTATAATAAGCCAATCATCCATATTACTCTGACGTTCAAAATCTAAGGGAGCAATTTCTTTGACATCCTTAAACTCAATAAGGCACAAGCATTTCTTATGCCATCTTGCCTTTTGCTTGTCGGACAAATTAAGTTTATCCTGATTATTCTGAAGTATCTCAGTTATTTGCTCATTATTCAACTTTTGATAGTTTTGGACACTTTTTACCGTAGCTGTTGCTGATATTTTTCCAGTCCCTTTTTTCATAAAATAAAGCGTTTCGCCTTCAAACACCCTGCTGTGCGGTATTTTCCTTCCCGCAGCACCACGAACAACCATGGTTTTTGTTCCCGCCAGTATTTTCTCCAGCTCCTTTTCTTTATCATCGCAATAAACCAAATGTACCATTCTCTGTTCCTCCTAAATATCACCATAAACTTCAATGTAACGCACACAGTTGTTCGTATTAAAATTCACCGCCATCATAGCTTTCGGGGTTTTTATCACAAGATGATAGCACTCATCATACATTCTAAATTCCAGGTCTGCATAGTGCCCTTCCATAAGATCCTCGCCGTAGATTTTCTGAACGGCCCATTTGCGCAACTTTTTATCGTTTCCGGGGAACTTATTCAACACATCTTCGATCTTGTCACCCACCATTATTCCTCTGGGGAATATTTCCTTGGAAGATTCAGACAGGGTTAGATCCTTCAAGCGATAGACCCCGTCACTTTCATAAAAGCCGTAGTGCACTCCGTTCTTATCGATGGATTTTACCCCCGGGGCATTATCATAACTCTCATCATAGCCGCCAAGAATTCCGAGTACCTCTTCATAACTCATCTCCAGACGAACGCCTCCGGCAAACACTAATTCCTCATCAGACAAAGGTTTAGCCGGGTCAAAAAGAACGAGTTCTGCATTACTTGAGGCTGACGAACTATTTGAATTTGCATTATTCTGAGTTTCAACAGCTTCTTGACCGGTTGTTTGTGGACTTTCCGAAAGTGATTCTTGTTGGGTCACTGCCGGCGGCGTCGCAGATGCACTTGTACTGCATCCCGTCAATATAATTACCCCAAGAATAGTGAGACAGATAATTACTATTAACTTTTTCACACCAGGCACTCTCCTTACAATCTTAATAGAAAGCTATATGATGGAGGCCCATAACAGAAGGTCGTCAAATTAGTGTTGTTCCTAAAAAAACTACCTCGATAATTCCAAACGTGTTACTGAAAACGGCAAAAACAGTCCAGCCTAGAATGCAAAGGCTGGATAACAAAGTTGCAAAACGTGATCTAAGCCTGTGGCCAATCAGAACTAAAGCCGATGCCACCAAGGGAATATACCACATTGCTCCTTGCCGAGATAAGAAAGGAGTCAGAATTAGCCAAGCAAAGGGTATAACTGAAACTTCAAGCAAAATCGACCATGAATAGCTTTAATGGCTATCGCACCTTATGACTGCATTATATATGAATTTTGGAAGATTGCGAATAAAATTATTTCTTAATCAAGTAAAACTCCGCCTCATCATCTACAACCGGGATTTTTTCTATTTCTACACCACGAACAGATGCTCTTTTTAATGATTTTAAATGCTCAATCAAGAAGATTATCTTCTCATTTTCTCCCTGTATTTCAGCCTCAACAGTTTTATCAGCTCTATTTTTAACCCAACCGGTTAAATTCAGCCGTTTCGCTAATTCGTATATTTCTAATCTAAACCCTACCCTCTGCACTCTTCCTGAAAATATTAACCTTTTTCTAACAATTGGCGTTTCTTCAAAACATGGCAACTTAATGCGCTTAACTCGGTTAATTACATAGCCATCTCTCAATTTTTTTAAATAATAAATAAGCCCCAAGGCAAAACCTCCTTTATTAGCGCCTCCTTGGCTAAACAGATTCCACCCATGATTATTGCCGAAAAAACGCTGACTCTAAAAGTCTCCTTATCTAATTCTTCTTTGGATTTTCCTGAATGCTTAAAACTTCTGCCCATAAAAATCCCTGCAGCAATTCCTACGGCTATGTTAAACACCGGTACACCCATAAAGAAACCAAAAACGCATATTGAGTAAAAAATATATATGACTGCCAAAACAAAACCTTTCTAATATTAATACTTGTTTTGGACATATTAACTTTGGAGGTGATTAATGTGGAAATACTTCAGCAATTAGAAAATTTAATCGATATCGGTAAAAAGCCGGAAGAATTACAAAAAGAAATTAATGTAGTAGAAGTCGCTAATATATGGAATGAGTTAATTACTAGATATTATGTTTTAGAAGAAACACAAATTTTATTAAATTTTGTTGAAGATTACGATTTAAAAGTTATTTTGAAATCAGGAATAAAAAGACTTAACGAGCAAATTGATTCACTAGAAAAACTGGAAAAAAAGTATGGTATACCTACACCGGAAAGGAATCGGGCGGAAGTTGTTGATTCAGTCAAGCCAGAAACTATGACGGATAAGTATATCTTTCAAAAAATTTTTTTTGGTATACGGTCATTTTTAGATATTCATGTAGAAGCTTTTAAACGAACGCCGTCTCCAAAACTAAGAGAATTATTTAAAGAATTTTTGATAACAGAAGTTGAAATCTATGATAAGATTTACGAGTATGGCAAACTAAAAAACTGGATCAATGAACCACCTGCTTTTAGAATCTAACACTTTTAGAATCTAACATATAAAATCTAAAAACACACAAACTTCCGGGGTATCGATAAATGATACCCTTATTGCATTTGTATAATCTAAGTTTCGGGAAAGGCGTGTTAGCTGAAGTGGCCGTTTCTCTTACTCTAATGTCATATTTATTACTAGTTCACCTGTTTCCGGCTGAATTTCCTCACTTATATATTTAAATCCGTTTTTCTCATAGAATCTTCTCGCATCAATATTCTTACTATAAACACCAACGCTTAAATGTCCCTTTTCTTGTCTAGCCCGTTCAATTAATTTGGTGCCGACTCCTTTTCCCTGTTCTCCTAGTGCAACAAATAACGCTCCGATATAATTACCAAGTAGTGATATAAAGCCAATCAAATTGCCGTTTTCCTCGGCAACCCATGTCTCCGCTATTGGTAAATACTTATTCCTTAATTCTTCCTTTTGTGATTCCCATATTTCCTTCGGAATAAAGGAGTGAGCAACTAAACTTACGTTGTACCAGATCTCAATTATTTTTTCAGTATCAGAATGCTCGAATTTCCTAATTATCAATTTTGTCCTCCTCTTGAAACCTCTTCGCAAAGTTACGGTAATCCCGTGTTAAATGAAGTCGGTCGCCCAAATACTCAGAAGTTGCCAAGGAAAGCGGCTCCTCAAATCTCGAAAACATTTAGATATAAAAATCTTTAAACTCAAAATCTCATCGTCTAAAATTTCGATTGTATTTCTTTAAGATGTTGTAAATGTATTTCCTGTGCTATCCTGCAGAAAATTCAAAGTTTCAACATAATCTTTAATAATTTTTTTCGCCTCGGTAAAATACATTTGCTTAACTCCTTTACTTGAATTTATCTAGTAGAAAATATCAGATCCCTCCTCTCTTTAATTTCCATTTCGCAATTAATAAAATGCTAAAGGTGTGTTTGGCAATATTAATTCCGATCATTTCGGAACTTAATTTTTGTAGCACCTCTAATCCATATTTAGGAATTAATGGTAGAGTGTTTGAGTCTGTAGCTTTGGCCTGAAAATACGAGTAAGTGACTGTGGTGAATAAGTCGATCAATAATTGCCGCTGTCATTTTTTCGTCATAAAATATTCCGTTCCACCTGCTAAACTCCAGGTTTGTAGTAATAATAATGCTGCGTTTTTCATAACACTCGGAAACAACTTGGAAAAGTAACTGTGCGCCTTCCTTTTAAAATGGGATATAACCCCATTCATCACAGATTAATAAATCACATTTCTCAATCTGACGCATTAACTTGCGTAACTCTCCCTTAGCCTTGGCATCGGTTAATATATTCACCAAAGCTGCTGTACGAAAGAATCTAACCTTCTTACCCTGGCTGCAGGCTTCTACACCTATGGCAGTTGCTAAGTGGCTTTTACCTGTGCCTACAGGACCGTAAAGGATTAAGTTCTCTTTTTTCGAGATAAAATCGGTTTTCTTTATCTCGTCAATCGTTATCGATGGCGGAATCTGTATACCTTGAAAGCTGTAGTTCTCAAAAGTTTTAATAACATCGAAATTTGCAGCCTTTAGAAGGCGTTTCTTTCTTACTATTTCCCGGTTCTCCCATTCCCGTTTTAAAAGCTCCAGTAAGAATCCTTCATGGGTCTCGGCTTCAATATTTTTGTAGTCCTGATAAAAGACTTTTCCTATTTTAAGCTTTTTACAATATAAAGTAATCATTGACTCCACTAATGACCACCCCCTTTCAGGAGACAGTCATAATAGTTGGTATCTGTTTCTAAATCACTTTTCTTAACCATTTTAGCTAAAACTTTCAAGACCGCTTTTCTGGCTATAATATCGCACTGTTCCAGGTAATCTTTAAGGGGTAAAGGCAGTTCCCGGAAAAAACCGCTATATTTCAAAGCATTTGGCCGTCTGGCCATAAGTTCCAGATACGGTCCCCATTTCATGGATTCTTTCTGCGGTCCGTAAAGTCTATCATGTTTGGCAATCTCTCGGTAATTCTCATCTAAAAGCGTAACTTCATGGGCCCCGGCTTTAAGCCAAAGCTGTCTGCCGGCAAAAGCAGGTGAGCTGGAATAGATTTTATTATCAAATTTAACCTTGCCGTAATTATCTCCTTTTACTAACTCCAAGCGGTAAACTTCAAAAGGTATACTAGGCAGAAGACATAAAGCTTTTTTATCTTCTTCAAATAGAGCTGCGATACTTTTAGCCTTTTTGTAATGCTTTCTATGCATGTCGGTATCGCACTTTTCTAAAAGATTGCGGTTATATTCCCTGATATCTTCAAATTCCGGAACCGGAACCAGAAGATTTCTGCGGGTATAACCCACCTTGTTTTCGATGTGTCCTTTTTCATGCCCGCTGTTAGGATTGCAAAAGTTGCTTAAAAAGTTGTAATGAAGCATGAATCGCTGAAAGCCTTTGTTCAGATCCCTACCGCCATCACGTTGTATCTCTTTGACAATCGTGGATGCGTTGTCAAACCAGATTTCCCTGGGTGAGCCACCGATGTATTCAAAAATAGCTTTTAATCCTTCTAATAAGCATTCCTGGTTTTGAGATTTGAATAGCTGTATGTAACCGCCATTACTGTAAGGAAAAGATAAAGTGAGGTAATATCCTTCATAAGTAATCCCTTTTTCAACAAATCTAGCTTCACCAAAGTCAACCTGGGCTTCACCCGGCTGATGTTCCAAAGGAAGAAAGCCATCAGTATTTCTGCTCAATTCTTTACGTCTTTGTGCAACATATTTTCTTACAGCTCTATCTGAGACATTAAAATTTTGACCGTGAATCTCTACTAACCGGTTATAGATCCGCTGTGTGGTATGGCGCTGTTTATGCCAGGTTATAGTATCTTCTAACAACCACTTATCAATTTGTTCTTTGAATGAATCCAGTTTGCTTTTACGTTTCTGTTTTGCTTTTACCTGAAGATTAAAGTTCTCCTGATTAGCATATTTCTGCACTGTTTCAAAGTGGTGACCTGTCTCTTCAGCGATTTTCCTTAAAGACATACCTTTAAGTTCTTTAAAAACTTGATATTCTGTATTTGATCCATTGTTAGCATCCTCTCTTTTTACCCCCTTAGCCTGGCAACTAAAGGGTAAGATTTTTTAGAGGTGCTGACAATGGAATTTCCAATTTTGTGCTCGGTTTTTTAAGTTCCAGAACGCTCGGTTTTTATTTTACCAAATACATACTTTCTGAAATTCTAAATTCAAATAGCTTATCAACGGCCTTTTATCTGGTCATTTCCAAACATTAAATCTAAAGGACTTTGTATTCCTGCCAAGCCTTATTACTTGTATGGGTCTATATCTCTATTATTCTCGATCCTTTGAGCCCTACATCTCTAACTTTTTATTCTCCATTATATCCCAATTTCCTCCCTTTATTTTCCTATTTTTACACCATATGCTAAATTTTACGTTTAAACCAATCCTTCCCCCTGCTTCTAATCAAAATTCCTTCCTACCCACCAAACAAAAAAAGAACGCCCCTTTCAGCCCATACGCCTACTCGGAACGTCCACTTAATAAATCATCAAATATTCTCGCTCTGTCTTTTTTTTCTATTATCTAACTACCAACCTCAATCACTAGCCGTTTCTCAGTATACTAACCTCTTCTTCTAATCCAGTATACTAACCTCTTCTTCCAATTGACCGTTATGAAATTCCTTTCTCAACCTCCTTATTAAATTCTACTCTTCCCCATAAGGTATTTATCCACTTCCCTGGCTGCCATCTTGCCTTCTTGCAGGGCCCAGACCACAAGGCTTTGGCCCCGGCGGGCGTCGCCGGCAGCAAAGACTTTATCCACATTGGTCTGGAAGTCTGCAGCTTTGATATTGCTGCGGGCATCCCGCTCCAGTTCCAGCTGACCGGGCAGGGTGTCCTCGGGACCCAGGAAGCCCATGGCCAAGAGGACCAAATCCGCTTTCCACACTTTTTCCGTGCCGGGTATTTCCTGGGGAACCATTCTTCCCTGGGAGTTTTTGACCCAGTTGATCTCTACGGTGTGGACCTCTTTGACCTCGCCTTTTTCATTACCCACGATTTTTTTGGTATTGATGCAGTAATGGCGGGGATCCTGGCCATAGAGGAAGATGGCTTCTTCCTGGCCGTAGTCAACTTTTAGCTTTACCGGCCATTCGGGCCAAGGATTGGTGGCTTCGTTGCGCTTAGCCGGCGGTTTGGGCATGATTTCAAACTGGTGAACGCTTTTGCAGCCATGGCGAAGGGCCGTACCCACACAGTCCGTTCCCGTGTCTCCGCCGCCGATGATAATAACGTGTTTATCCTTAGCGCTGATAAATCCACTCTCAGCAGTTTCTGCCAAACTATCTGTCACACTGTCGGACATACTGTCCGGCGACTTTTTGCTTTTCAACGCCTTGCCTGCCGGACCGCCATTCAGCATACCTTCCAATTTGCCTTCCAGAAGACACTTGGTATTGGCTTTGAGGAAGTCCACCGCAAAGTGAACCCCTTTAAGCTTATTACCTTCCACATTGATGCCCCTGGCTTTGGTGGCGCCGATACAGAGGACTATGGCGTCGTATTTTTTGAGAAGCTCTTCCACTGGGATATCCACTCCCACTTCCGTATTCAAGACAAATTTGATACCGGATTCCTGCAAAAGTTTTATCCGCCGCCGGACAACTTTTTTGTCCAGTTTCATATTGGGTATCCCGTACATCAGGAGTCCCCCGGGCCGGTCGGCTCGTTCGTAGACCGTAACCTCATGGCCCACCGCGTTGAGATAATAGGCGGCAGACAGCCCTGAGGGGCCCGAGCCCACTACAGCCACTTTTTTGCCGGTGGCTTTTCCTTTTTTCGGGCTTACCCAGCCTTCGGCAAAAGCTTTCTCGATGATTTCATATTCAATGGCGTTAATGGTTACAGGCTCCAGGATATGCCCTTCCGTGCAGGCACCCTCGCAAGGGGCGGGGCAGACCCGGGAGGTAAACTCCGGGAAAGGATTGGTCCGGCTTAAACGCTTATAAGCTTCCTCCCACTGTCCTTTGTAGACCAGGTCGTTCCACTCCGGAATCAGGTTGTGGAGAGGACAACCTGAGACCATGCCTTTAAGCAAAACTCCGCCTTGACAGAAGGGGACTCCACAGTTCATGCAGCGTTCCCCCTGGGTCTTAATCACTTCCGGCATACGGGGAAGCCTCATTTCCAGCCAATCCTGCAAACGTTCCCGGGGAGCGCGTTTTTTCGGTTCAATGCGTTTATATTCTAAAAATCCGGTTGCTTTACCCATCTTGATCCCCCCTGTCTATTTTGCCACTACCAAGCTCTTGAAGTTTTCTTCAAAGGCCACCAGCAGGGCTTCCTCTCCGGTATAACCGATTTGGTTGGCCTTCTCGATATTGGCAAGCATCCGTTTGTAATCTTTGGGAATGACCTTCGTAAATCTCGGGGCGTATCTTTCCCAATTCTCGAGGACTTTCTTTCCTCGCGGGCTTTGGGTATATTCCACATGTCTTTGAATCATTGCCTTGACCTCATTCAGCTCGGCGTGAGACTGTATTTTTTCCAACAGGACCATGGATTTGTTGCAGTATTTTTCTTCAAAATCCAGGATATAAGCGATACCGCCCGACATACCCGCGGCAAAGTTGCGGCCCGTTTTACCCAGGATGACCACTCTACCGCCGGTCATATATTCACAGCCGTGATCTCCTACGCCTTCCACTACCGCGTTAACACCGCTGTTGCGGACGCAGAAGCGCTCCCCGGCAATGCCGTTGATATAAGCTTCTCCTGAAGTAGCCCCATAGAAAGCCACATTGCCGATCAGGATGTTTTCTTCCGGTACAAAGTCCGCTTCTCTTGGCGGGTAAACTATAATCTTGCCCCCGGAAAGGCCTTTGCCCAGATAATCGTTGGCATCCCCTTCCAGTTCCAGGGTGAGGCCTTTGGGAATAAAGGCCCCGAAGCTTTGGCCGGCTGAACCCACAAAGGAAAGTTTAATGGTATCCTCGGGCAAGCCCTCTTCGCCGTAGCGTTTGGTTATTTCGCTGCCCACAATGGTTCCTACCACCCGGTCCGTATTGTTGATCTTTAATTTGGCCCGGATGGGCGTTTGATTTTCCAAAGCGGGTTGGCAAATGCGCAGGAGTTTCTTTATATCCAAGGACTCTTCCAGCATGTGTTTTTGAGGCTGGGTGTTATACCGTCCCACCTCCGCACCGGCATAGGGCTGGTAAAGGATGGGGGACAAATCGAGTTTGGAGGCTTTCCAATTTTTAATATTTTCTTTGGTCTTCAGGCGGTCCGTCCGGCCAACCATTTCATTAATGGTCCTAAAACCTAACTTGGCCATGATTTCCCGCATTTCCTGGGCCACAAAGCGCATAAAGTTTTCTACATATTCGGGCTTGCCGCTGAAGTTCTTTCTCAGCTCCTTATTCTGGGTGGCTATACCCACAGGGCAGGTGTCCAGATTGCAGACCCGCATCATGACACAGCCCAAAGCGATTAAGGGTGTGGTGGCAAAACCGAATTCTTCGGCACCCAGCATGGCGGCGATAACCACATCCCGTCCTGTAAGGAGTTTGCCGTCCGTTTCCAGGACAACCCGGTCTCTTAATTTATTGAGCACCAAGGTCTGATGGGTTTCTGACAGCCCCAGCTCCCAGGGCAGACCCGCATTGCGAATGCTGGTGCGGGGTGAGGCTCCCGTTCCTCCGTCATAGCCGCTGATCAGGATTACATCGGCTTTGCCTTTGGCCACGCCGGCGGCAATGGTGCCGACTCCCACTTCCGAGACCAGCTTGACGTTGATTCGCGCCTCCCGGTTGGCGTTTTTCAGGTCATGAATCAATTCCGCCAGGTCTTCGATGGAGTAAATATCATGATGGGGCGGAGGAGAAATCAGCTCCACACCGGGAGTGGAATGACGGGTCTTGGCCACCCAGGGATAAACCTTCCTGCCCGGCAACTGCCCGCCTTCACCCGGTTTTGCTCCCTGGGCCATCTTAATCTGAATCTCTTTGGCGCTGACCAGATAGCCGCTGGTGACTCCAAAGCGTCCCGAAGCCACCTGTTTGATGGCGCTGTTCTTGCTGTCCCCTTGGCGCAAAGTATAGGCCGGATGTTTTTCATCCTGAAGCAAGGGTTTGAAGCGTTCCGGATCTTCCCCGCCTTCCCCGCTGTTGCTTTTGCCTCCCAGGCGATTCATAGCCACGGCCAGGCATTCATGGGCCTCTTTGCTTAAGGAGCCATAGGACATGGCGCCGGTCTTAAAGCGTTTGACGATGGACTCCACCGGCTCCACTTCTTCAATGGGGATCGTGTCCCCCGGATTGTATTTGAAATCCAAGAGCTGCCTTAAGGTAAAGATTTCTTCCTCATTGATCTTGCGGGAGTACTCTTTAAAGAGAGAATAGTCTCCCTCCCGGCAAGCCTTCTGCAGCAAATAGATGGTCTCCGGATTATAAAGATGCTTTTCCCCGTCTTCCTTGCATTGGAAGAAACCGCCTACTTCCAAAGTATCCGTGTAAAGGCCGTCTCCAAAGGCGCTTTCATGGCGCATCTGGTTTTCCATGGCTATCTCTTCCAGCCCGATTCCTTCCAGGCGGGAGGGGGTCATGGTGAAATACTTGTCGACCAATTCGCTGCTTAAGCCCACCGCTTCAAAGATCTGGGCCCCATGATAACTGTGCATGGTGGAAATGCCCATTTTGGTCAGGACTTTAAGCATGCCCTTAACGGAAGCTTTAATGTAGTTCTTAATGCCTTCCTGGGCGCTGAGGCCGCTTAACATATTCCGGGCCGCCAAATCCTCAATGGTTTCATAGGCCAGGTAAGGATTGATGGCCGTTACCCCGTAGCCCACCAGAGTGCAGAAATGATGAACCTCGCGAGGCTCTCCCGATTCCAGCACTATGCCCACATTGGTGCGGATCTCCCGCCGGATCAGGTGGTGGTGAAGGCCTGAGGAAGCCAATAGTGCCGGAATAGCCGCTCTTTCCTTATCCACTCCCCGGTCGGAGAGGATTAAAATGTTGGCTCCTTCGCTGATGGCTTTATCCGCTTCCCGGAAAAGGTTATCCAAAGCCCGTTCCATAGCCCTTGCTCCCCCGGCTACGGGATAAAGCAGGGACAGAGTTACGGCTTTAAACTGCTCATTGTTCAGATTTTTTATAACCTGCAGTTGCTCATTGGTGAGTATCGGGCGCTCCAGGAA
>Ga0134099_1003238_pt1 | contig 12250 bp, 11 predicted proteins | sample 10_taG_2_FD_105482 | JGI IMG/M metagenome (GOLD analysis project Ga0134099, IMG submission 105482) | Switchgrass degrading microbial communities from high solid loading bioreactors in New Hampshire, USA - 10_41_5_180_A2 metaG | ecosystem: Engineered > Bioreactor > Semi-continuous > Anaerobic >...
TTATAACTTGAATGAACCGCTAACATATCCCTATGAAGGAACCCCATGCGATAGTTCAACCTTAAATGAAGACAATTTTAGGTATGCACCGGAATCGGAGGGTAACAACTGGGATTTCAAGCGTTTTAACCCCAGGCATTTTCAACTGATAGAAAGGCGCATAAAGGACTTGATGGACTTGGGGATTGAGGCGGATCTGATACTCTGGCATCCATATGATCGCTGGGGATTTAGCAAGATGAGTAAAGAAGATGATGATTTGTATTTAAATTATGTTATTGCCCGTTTTGCTGCTTTCAGGAACGTTTGGTGGTCCCTTGCCAATGAGTACGATCTGCTTAGAAATAAGACTTTACAGGATTGGGAGCGATTCGGTTCCATTTTATATGGTTCGGGAAGGATATAAGGTCTGAAATCACCAGTACGAGTTCTTGAGACAGAGATATCCAGGTTCCCCATAGGTGTAGCAAGTTTTCTGTCATAGAAACCATTTCCTTTGTCGTTTTCGTTATTTAAGAGATATATTTGACATTCAGACAACATAAACCAATCGAGCAAATCTTCCAGCAATTTTTTAAGGGCAGGACGTGAGGAATCGGAATCAGAACTATATTTATTCAAAACTTTTTCAATAGCCGTATTTTTGACTGTTTCATAATATGAATTTTTATCCATAATAACCAACTCCTTTTATGGTTTTATTATATACCAGACACAACTTTAATTTAACCACCGATAAAGGTGGATTGCCACGAACACAAATATATTATTGCCATCCTTATCATGCATGGGAAAGAGGGAGCAACGAACAGATAAATTGACAGCTACGACGGTTTATAATAAAGGGATGCGCAATAGCCGAATACAGCATGGAGGAGATTATAAAGATACAAGAATGGATAAATAATTATCCGAGGAGAGTGTTAAATGGGAGAAGTTCGAGGGAAGTGGTTGAGGGGTTGGGGGAATTAGTAAAAGGGAAGCTTTAAAAGTTGATCGAAAAACATAAATGGACAATTAACTTTAACAGAGATTAAGTGTTTCATTTTAACTTGCAATTAGCGCAACGATAAACCTACAAAAAAGATATTGACAATGGTTCAATTAAATAATATAATAATGGTGAATTCAAAATATGCGATATTGAATTCATAATTTCATTTAAGGTAGAGGATATAATTATGGGGCAAAAACAGGAAAAAAATCTTATTACTTACGCATATGATAAGATAAAAAATAAAATTCTAAATAAAGAGATATTACCAGGAGCTAAACTTAATCAGCAAGATTTGGCAAAGGAATTAGGAATAAGTCGCACCCCGATCGTAAAAGCTTTGCTCAAATTAGAAACTGAGGGATTGGTTGACAATATATCTAATCAGGGATTCTATGTTCATCGTTTAACTTTAAAAGAACTATATGACCTTTTCTTGCTAAGGCAAGCTTTGGATAGTTTAATTATTAGTGATATTATAAATAAAATAGAGCAGGAGGTAATAGAAAATTTAAGAGGCATATTTAAGCCATTTATTGGATGTGAATGGAATGCAATAAATGTTCAGCTTTACAGAAAGGCGGATAAAATATTTCATATATCTTTGCTTCACTTATGCGAAAATGATTTAGTAAAGAAGATAAATAATTACTTCCAAATTTATGAAAGAACATTTCATGCAGGATTAGTTAGAGAACCAAGGATAACGCTGGAGGAACATTTAGCAATTATTAATGCTCTAGAAAATCATGATGAAGAAGCAGCTCTTTCTATAATATGCGAACATACTGAAAAGTCAAGGCAGACTTTAAAAGAAACTATTGTAAGAATGAAAAAACTAGGATATGATATTAGCAAAATGGAAGTTATCGATGTGTCAGAAATAATAAATAAAATTAAGTGAGTTATGTAGTAAGAGGTTGTTCTGTGTTAATTAATATTCTATAAGGTTATGATTGTTGAGTGACAGATAATGTATTATTTAGTAAGAAGATTATAATTTATGTAAAGATAGATTCAATAAGTTATATACGTAGTTGAGAAAGAAGAAATTTATTTTCAGCATAATAATTTTATTTGGTTGATGGTTATAATACAGAGAAAGGAGATGAGTATAAGTGTAAAGAGTGTTCTTATAATATCAAATAATATTATATAATTAGTTATTAAGCTAAACACAAAGTTAAATAATTAATAGATTGCCGTTGGTTTGATATTATGAATTTAAGTGAAAATTGTGATTCTTATAAACAAGTAATTAAAGGAAATATCTATATACATTAATGTAAGAAATGATCAACCAAAAACCATTCTATTGGGAGTCTGTATAGACTACGAGTTTAGAATAACGAAGGTTTTATCCATTTCAAAAAATGCAATATAATAGTTGCTGCGGGGAACAAAACAAAATAGAGTGAAAGTGGTATTTTTGATTGGATATTGAAGATAAAACGATTAGTAACTCAGTTCAGTAAGTTTTAAAAGCAAAGAGTTATATGTCTATTATACAATAAAATAAAATTTATGAAATTTTTATACCAAAACAAAATATATTTTTTTTAAATATATTGAATTCAATTTCTTAAATATTGAATTCAATAAGGAAAGGATGAATGAAATGACAAGAAAATATTCCATTATAACAGGCTTTATGGGACTTATTAAAGATCGTTTTGCAGATTATCATCCTTCGAGGTCATTAGAAGAGATGTTTGAGATGATTTCGAGGGTGAAAAGATGTTCTGGAGTAGAGATCGTATATCCTCAAAATTTTACTGATCCCGTTAAGGTTAAGACTTTGCTTGATTCTTATGGATTGGGCGTTTCTACTGTAAATTTAAATGTTAAAGGTGAAGAAAAATGGCGATATGGTTCATTTTCTAGTCCGGATGCAAAAACAAGAAAGCAGGCTGTTGCTTATATGAAGACAGCGATGGATGCTGCAGCTGAGATTGGATGTAATATTGTTACATGTGCTCTTTTAAATGATGGTCAGGATTATCCATTCGAGATTGACCATATAGATGCTTTTAATTATACTCTTGAAGGAATTCAAGAAGCAGCTGAATATCGCAGTGATGTAAAGATTAGTTTGGAATACAAGCAATCTGAACCGCGTGTACATTGTTTGCTTAATAATGCTGGAAAAATGGCATATTTTATATCGCTTACTGGTAAGAAAAATGTGGGTGTTACGCTTGATTTTGGGCATGCACTTCAATGTATGGAAGTTCCAGCTGATTCCGTTAGCTTCTTAGGGCAAGGTGGTCTATTGTTTCATGTGCACATAAATGATAATTTGCGCAACTGGGATTGGGATATGGTGCCAGGTACAATCAATCTGTGGGATTATATAGAATTTATCCTAGCGTTGAAAAAAGTTGGCTATGAAGGTTGGATTACAGCAGATGTATTCCCACAGAGGCATGATCCTGTAAAAATTATGGATAAAACCTTTGAATGGATGGATTACATTTTTAACGTTGTAGATAAAATTGATGAAAAAAAGCTTAAGGAAATGCAAACAAATCTTAGAACATTTGAAATTTTGGATTATATTCGCTCATTATTGTGATAATGAGTTTAATGAGGAGGAAGCGTGAAGTGGAAATAACAAGAGAAAGGGTAAATTATCTTAAACGAAAAGCTAAGGAAATGCGAAAAAAGATAGTAACCATGATTTATGAAGCGCAATCAGGGCATCCTGGTGGTTCATTATCTGCAGTTGAGCTTGTAACTGTATTATATTTTGATCAAATGAGAGTTAATCCTAATAATCCAAAAAGTGAAAATAGAGATCGATTTATTTTATCGAAAGGACATGCTTGTCCTGTACTTTACACAGCTCTTGCTATGAAGGGGTTTTTCCCTTTAGAGGAGCTTTCTACGTTGAGAAAGTTTCATTCAAGATTACAGGGTCACCCAGATATGAACAAAACACCTGGGGTGGATATGAGTTCAGGTTCGTTAGGCCAAGGTTTTTCTTGTGCTGTTGGTATGGCGATAGCTGCAAAGCGTGATAATAGAGGCCTATATGTATATGTATTAGTGGGAGATGGTGAGTGCAATGAAGGCCAAATTTGGGAAGCTGCTCAGACTGCAGTTAAGTATAGATTGGATAATTTAATAGTTATTGTAGATAATAATAATTTACAGAACGATGGGCCATGCGAGGAGATTATGCCTTTATTAAGTTTAAAAGATAAATTTAGTGCTTTTGGTTTTTATACTGTGGAGATAGACGGGCACAATATAGAGGAGATAATTACTACATTTGAAGAATTGAAAAAAATTCATGGAAAACCAAAGTGCATAATAGCTAAAACAGTTAAAGGTAAAGGTGTTTCTTTTATGGAAAATGTTGTGGAATGGCATGGTAAAGCTCCTAATGAACAACAATATGAGCAGGCTATAAAAGAAATAGAGGGGGCATAAAAGATGTTAAACACATTAGCAATATCAACTAGAGATGCATTTGGAGAAGAGATTTTATCTTTGGCGAATGAATTTCCAAATTTATATATAATTGATTGTGATGTAGGAAGGTCTACCAAAACTGTTTCGTTTGCTAGGCAATATCCTACCCGATACATAAATGTTGGGGCGGCTGAACAAAATGCAGCTGGGGTTGCTGCTGGATTAGCTACAATGGGGAAGATCCCTATTATAAGTACTTATGCAGTTTTTGGAAGCATGCGTATGCTAGAACAGATTCGCCAGTCTATATGTTATCCCAATCTAAATGTAAAAATTGCATGCAGCCATGGAGGTTTGACTCCAGGAAATGATGGAGCAACACATCAAGGTATAGAAGATATGGGGATTGTTTCTACTATACCTAATATGACAGTTATAATGCCTGCTGATTATTATTCTGCTAGAAAATTGATAAGAGAAGCTGTTAATAAGCAAGGGCCAGTATATTTACGTTTTACTCGTGATCCTGTTCCTGTTATTTATAGCGAAAGAGATACATTTGAAATTGGGAAAGGAAATTTGGTGAGAGATGGCGATAATATTACAATTATGGCAATAGGAGATACTCTTTCAATAGCGTTAAAAGCATGTGAAGAACTTGCTAAATATGATATTACAGCTCGCGTTGTGGATATGCATACTTTAAAACCTATTGATAAAGAAATGGTAACAGATTGCATTTATAAAACCAAATATATAATTACTGTTGAAGATCATACTATTATAAACGGCTTAGGAAGTGCAGTTTCTAGTATTTGTGCAGAAATAGGAGTAGGTCGAGTTGCAAAAGTTGGAATTCCCGATCGCTTTGGTGAATCAGGAAAATATGAAGAGCTGCTTTATCTTAATAACATTACCGTTACGGAGGTGGTAAAAAAAGCATTGCAAATGTTAGAAAAGATATAAATAATGGGATAAGCTTGAAAAAGGGGGATTTATTTATGAAAACGCATCTTAATGTGCAAGGAGAAAGATTTCTCATTAATGGACAGCTTACTTATAGCGAAATAGAAGGTAGTAATCCTAAATGCCATGGCTTATTATGGAATCAACGGATGATTCAAGGTGTTTTTGATGACAAAGTTGATCGTTCAAGGTTTAATCTTTTCAAGATGGGAGTGTTTGATCCGGAGAAGAATACAGATAACCTTATTAATAGTTTGCCTGAGTGGTATAAATATGGAATGCGTGCATTTACAGTTGGTTTTCAGGGGGGATGGCCAGTCGGGTGTGTTGATGTAGAAGACATTGATAATAATCCATTTAGTTCGGATGGAAAAAAATTAGATGAGAAGTATGCAAGCCGTATGGATAGAATAATTAGAGCAGCAGACGAATTAGGGATGGTTGTTATTGTAAGTATATTATATTGGGCACAGAGTAAGCGAATTGAAGATGGGCGAGGAATAATGAATGCAGTTAAAACTGCCTGTAGTTTTCTAAAGGAAGGAGGATATACTAATGTTATAATTGAAGTAGCTAATGAGTATAACATTCCACCTTTTAGGGTTCATCCTATAGTTAATAGTGCAGAAGGTATGGCGCTTTTGTTAAAGTTGGCTCGCAAAGCATCTGGCGGTATGCTTGTAGGGTCGAGTGGTGGTGGTGGAATGGCTGATAAAGAAGTTGTAGAAGAGAGCGATGTAGTTTTAGTGCATGGAAACGGGTTGACTCGTGGTGCCTATTATGATTTTATTCAAAAGGTTAAAAAATGGGCTAACGGTAAACCGGTGCTTTGTAATGAAGATTCACCATGTTATACCCGTGTAGATATTGGGCTAGATACATTTACTTCATGGGGATATTACAACAATTATACAAAACAAATTCCTCCTGCTGACTATGGGATAACGCCAGGAGAAGATCTGTATTTTGCTCGAAGAATGGCGCGCATAGTCGGCATTCATGTAGAAGAGCTTCCGCTATCTGAACAATTTTACCTTCAAGGACTGGAAGATTGGACATCTTTTCATGGATTAAGGGCTATTAGACTAGCTGCAGAATTTCCCGAGAAAGTTAATAAAGTTGAGTTTTATCGTAATGGTGCACTATTATATGTTAGTTATGATGAGCCTTTTTATCTGTATCGTCAGGAGACTTGGTTGTGCAACCCGTGGAAAGTTTCACCTGATGATAGAGAATGGATGGCACGTGTATATCTAACTGATGGTCAAATAATTGAGAAGCGAATAACTGTTAATTAAAAAATATGGTAGTTGCATTTCAATTTAAACAAATTAAGATATTTAAAGGAAAAAAGAGATGATAGGAGGTGATTAAAGTGTGTTACAGAATATCAATATAGGTTAAAGTTAATATAAGGTGTAAAGTAAACATGCAATTTCTGAAAACGATAAAGTTTATTAGTTAGGGGGATGAAAATGAAAAAAAGATTATTAGCATGTATGTTAGTTTTAATTATAGTTTTGTCTATAATTTTAGTAGGTTGTGGTAACAACAATAGCAAAGGAGAATCATCTACTGGAGTTTCTAATAGCAAAAATGCTAATAATGGGAAAAGAGAGCTTGTGCGTATTGCCTGGCTTGGACTTTCGCCTAACGACACTGTAGATCCAATTAGTGGTATTACATTTAAGGGAAGTTATTTGTTTAAAGAATTGTTAGAGGAAAAGATTCCAGAAGCAGAGATTCAATTTATTGAAATACCAGGCACAAATTGGATCCAGAAAATGGAGACCACCATAAAAAGTGGTGAAGCTGACATAGGATGGTATACTAATCAAGTATTAGCAGCTGAATGGTTTGTTGACCACCGTCAGTTCATGGCTAAAGATCCTGAGTTTACAGAAGAAACTTTTGAAAAGTTATTCATACCAGTAGCTAAACATTATACAAGATATCATACATTTGATTTTCCCGACAAGGCAGGAGCTATATATGGATTGCCATATGATGTAGCTTGTTATTATATTATGTACGATAAAAAATTGCTAGAACAATGGGGAGTAGAGCCACCAAGTGAGCGCCCAACATTTAAAGAGTTGCTTGAAATTGCGAGTAAAACCACAGGTAAAAATCCTGTAACAGGTAAGCAAAATTATGGTGGATATATTCGAACATATTGGTGTGAATGGCTTGGAGTAGGAGCAGATATTTACCGTCCTCTATCTATGTCCGAAATGGATATTTCTAAATTGGATATTTCCAAGTATGTAGATTATGTTTTAGAAAGTGAAGAAGTATTAGATTATTTCCAATTTCTCATTGATTTTATAAAATATTGCCCACCAGGTATTACTTCTGATTCGGGTAAAGAAAAATGGCTTACTCCCGATAACGATATAGCTGTTATGCTAGATACAAGCGCTACAGGTGTATACTATAATCATTATTTAGCTGGTAACAAGGAGGTGACCGATAGATTTGTTCCTATCTTTTTACCTATAGGTGAACAAGGTGTATCTGGTTTTCCTGAAGTTCATCATGTTGCTGTTACATATAATGCGAAAAATCCAGATCTAGCATGGAAGGTTGTAAAAACCATTGCTACAGATAAAGATGTTCTTAATCTAATTTTTGAACATTATTCGCCATCCCAGGTACCAGCTTTAGTAGATACTAGCGGGCTAAAAATTATGGAAGACAAGTTTGCAAAAGCTCGTTATGAAGACCGATTACAACATAGTCTTATTACCGATGATTATTGGTATTGGCGTGAACCTATCCAGAAGGTTTTTGGTGATCTGTTTGTGGGTAAATTGACGGCAGAGCAAGCGCGACAGCAATGGCATACTAATATGATGGAGTGGATTGAAAATAAAAAGAAACAGCTAGGGAAATAATAATATAATTTAGGGAGATGCTTCTTTTGGAGCATCTCCCCCAACAAAAATCCCCAGAAAGGGTGTGGTATCAGTGTCAAATGATTCTAAAAAGTTAATTAAGACTATACGAAAGAATTGGGGGTGGTATCCATTTGTTTTGATTCCCTTTGTGGGTACTGTTATGTTTAATCTTGTTCCACTACTTAAGACATTCATTGATGCTATGCATAATAATGCAGGTACATTTATTGGATTTACAAACTATGAAATTTTGTTTAACGACGAAGAGTTTATCATTGCAATAAAAAATACGGTTTATATGGGTGCGCTAGGAGTCTGCTTGAATATACCATTTGCTTTTATATTCGCTAATATGCTCAATCGTATTCCGAGAGGGAAAAATTTATTTAAAGTAATATTTCTAACTCCTATGATAATTTCAATTGTAGCAGTAGCGCTTATTTTTAAATTTATCTTTAGTGCGGATTCTGCTGGAGTAATTAATTATTTTTTAAGCTTGTTTGGAATATCACCTAAGGGCTGGTTTTCTGATCCAAGTATGTCTCGTGAGACAGTAATCATAATGGCTATATGGAAAGGTATTGGGTATAACATCATTTTATTATTTGCAGGATTGCAAACAATTCCTTCTGAATATTATGAAGCAGCTTCCATTGATGGAGCTAATGAGTTTCAGAAAACTACAAAAATCACTTTACCTTGTCTCAGAAATACACTTATATTTGTATATTTAACATCTTGTATTTCGGTACTTAAACGTTTTGCTGATGTATATGCTATTTCAGGTGAATATGGGAATCCTGCTAATACGCTTTTAACCGTCATATTATATATTTACAAGAAGATGTTTTCTACATTGTTTTTTAAAGACGTTGGTATTGGTTCAGCTGCTTCGATAGTACTGTTTTTTATAATTTTATTTATTACATGTATAAATTACATTTTAACTGAAGAAAGAGAAATGAGTTTATTTAGGGGTGGTAAAAGGAGGGAAAATATATGAGTACAATACAAGCAAAACCTACATTAGTAAAAGTGAGTAATATACGTAAGAAAGAGAAACGAATGCCCACTTATGTTTTAATTTACTATTTTATTCTTGTATTAGTTGCAATTACAATTATTATACCATTTATTTGGATGCTGTCGGCAAGTTTTGATAGAGTTAATACTTATGAACTACCATATCCACCACGTTTTATACCAGCAAATTTTAGTTCGTTTAATTATAAAATGGTTATAACGAATATGCAAATTCTAGTATATCTTAAAAATACTATCATTGTAGCAATTATGAGCTTGATTTTTCAACTTATTTTAACACCAATGTGTGGCTTTGCTTTTTCTAAAGGATGTTTTCCTGGTAAGTCAATTATTCTTATATTTATTTTGTCTAATTTGATGGTACCTTTTGAAACTAAGCTTAGTGCTATTTATAATATTGTTAAGAATATGGGCTTATCAAATACATATCTTGGTATTGTATTACCAGGAGTTATGACAAGTGCTATGTTTATTTTTTTCATGAAAAAATTTTGTGATGATCTTCCATATGATTTATATGAATCTGGAGTATTAGATGGAGCTAGTAAACTACGTATCTTTCTGCAAATATATCTACCTTTAATGGGACCAGCACTTGCGACAATAGCAGTGTTAGATGTCATGAATACGTGGAATGACTTGCTTTGGCCGATGATTGTGGTTAATAAACATGAAATGAGTACTATTCAGGTGGGACTTGCTATGTTTTCTAGCGATGCAAGTGGTATTAATAGACATGCAGGCATGACAGCAGCAGCGTCAATGCTATCAATTATACCTTTAGCATTAGTTTTCATTTTTCTACAACGTTATATCGTAGAAAGTATAGCTGTTACAGGTATTAAACAATAAAAAATTTAAATGAATCAAAAAAGCATGTAACATTTATAGTTAATAAAAATCGGGTAGAGGTGCAATGCAATGCTAAAAAAGAAGGAAGTTTTTGAAGCTCAAATAAAGGCCGCAGAATTGATAAAGAAATCTGGCATTAAAATATCAGACGAGGAAGTAAAAAGAATTGAGGTAGTCGATTTTGGACTGGGCAATTTGCAAAAGGAAGGTGCACAAATTCTTACGTTTTATAGTACAAATAGAGCAAGTGCAAAAGTGATTGTTCTTTTCCCATATCAAACTTTACCCGAACACTGGCATCCACAAATCGGTAATGATCCAGGGAAAGAAGAGACGATCAGGGTGGCATATGGTACCGTATATCTTTATATTCCTGGAGAAGCTAATATAAAAGAAGGATTTATACCAAAGGGTAAAGAAGAGTATTATACAGCTAGACATGAAATTGTCATGAAGTGTTGTGATCAAATTACTCTTATCCCTGGAACAAAGCATTGGCTTCAATCAGGTGAGGAGGGGGCAGTCATGTATTCTTTCTCAACCTGTGCGCGGGATGTATTGGATTTGTTTTCAGATCCACATATTGTTAGAATACCAAAAATAGAAGAATAAAAAGATAATTTATAATAAAGATAGAAGCAGTTTAAAGATTAATTATAAACAAATTGATAGTACCCTATTCAAATAAATATGCCTTAGTGCGATATATAGTTGTACTGGAGTAAGGCGCTGGTATAGACACCCGAATGTAAAAATAGGATAAAATACAATTTTTTCTTTGAGTAATTTGATAATATACCGTGTAATGATTTTATTTACACTTGTAAGGGAAAATATGATACATGGAAGGTCTTGAGATTTTATGGAAAATAACTGTAAGTTGCTTAACGAGGGATTATGGCGATAAGATTAGTACCGGGATAGTAAGTTTCGTTTTGTCGGATATAAAACTTATAGTTAGCAAAACTACGTACCCATATGAATGAGCACGGAGGAGCTGTGATGGAATAATAACTTAAGAAAATAGGAGGAAAGAGATGATAAGAAAAATTATTATAGTGGTTGCACCCGTGTCTGATAAACCAATTAAACAGGTAAAAAATCCTTTAAGCCCTGTTGAGGTTGCAAATGAAGTAATTTCGTGTGCCAAAGCTGGTGCTAGTATGGTGCATCTTCATGTACGTGATATTTATGGAAAACCTACCTTGGATTTAAAAGAGTTTTCTGAAACATTGGATTTGATAAGATGCAAATCCGATATTATAATTCAAGGTTCAACTGGAGGTCTTTCCAACTTTTCTCGACAAGAACGTTGTGTAGCATTGAATAATCCTAAAGTTGAGGTTGCGTCATTAAATATGGGTTCTGCCAATTTTGATGATGGTGTTTATATAAACACTTTGCCTGACATTCGTTACTGGGCGAGCTACATGAAAGAGAAGAAAGTCAAACCCGAATTGGAAGTATTTGAAGGTGGTATGATTAATAATGCAATAATTATGATGGAGGAAGGTTATTTGGATAATCCGCTTATTTTTTCTTTTTGTTTTGGTTTTCGGGGTGCCTTGCCCGCAAATATTGATGCTCTATATTTTCTAAAAAATATGATTCCTAGCAATTCTATTTGGGGTGTAGTTCACCATGGTATGGTTAATTTTTCATTTTTAGTTACTGCATTAGGTATGGGTGCAACTCTTGTCAGGGTAGGATTCGAAGATAGTATTTATTATATGCCTGGAAAAGTTGCTAAAAATAATGTAGAATTGGTAGAAAAATTTGCAAAATTAGTTACTGATCTGGGTTATGAAATTGCTACTCCTGAGGAGGCGAGAACTATATTGAGTGTTAGGAAACCATAAAAAGTCAAATGATTTTATGATAATAACTTTGTTTGCCTCTTTTTATTTTTGAATGTAATCTTGAGGATAATATAGAAAAAATATTATATTTATTACTCTAAATAGTATATGGTGTCACCGCCGGTGTATAATTGACCCAGGAGCAACGAAAAGGAATTGACCCACCCCCTGGCGAATTATCCCTCTGATTAATCCTACAAAGAATCGGGGGGAAATAA
>Ga0134099_1003244_pt1 | contig 12224 bp, 10 predicted proteins | sample 10_taG_2_FD_105482 | JGI IMG/M metagenome (GOLD analysis project Ga0134099, IMG submission 105482) | Switchgrass degrading microbial communities from high solid loading bioreactors in New Hampshire, USA - 10_41_5_180_A2 metaG | ecosystem: Engineered > Bioreactor > Semi-continuous > Anaerobic >...
ACTTGCTCCGTAAAACCAAGCTCGCGTACGACCGGATCCTCAAAAACGTTATATTTGCCCACATGAGATTCGACGCTTCTGATTCCTATCATCTCCAACGCCGCTTTATTAATCATCCGCGCTGTTCCATCCAGGGAGAAAATCTGGATCGGATAAGGAAAAAACTCAACTACTTTGGCAAAAATCTCTTCTCTTTTCAACAGCGCTTGAAATGACTCAATAACGCTGTTTTGCCTATTCTGCCTGTTTTCCATGCTATCTCCCATTTTCCTCACCAACTGCCTATACAGCTAAGCCTTTCAATAACCGCAACAAATTATGTCGTTGCAACATTTGACAACAGAATCGCTGTTAAAGATAAAAAATAACACCAATCATGTTAAAATTATTATGTATGTTATATTCGCGAAGTAGCTATAGCTTACCTGCCAAGAGGAGGAATTTTTATGTCGCTGAAATTAAAGAAAAGTGCAGAAAAAGTTCAGACTGTTCTTAATGAAATGGGGTTTGAACTCAATGTAATAGAATTGCCGGATTCCACCCGCACAGCCCAAGAAGCTGCGAATGCCATAGGTTGTACGGTGGGCCAGATAGCAAAATCATTAATATTTAAAGGCAAAACATCGCAAAAACCTATATTAATCATTGCAAGCGGAACAAATAGGGTTAATGAAAAAGCCATAAAAAAATACATTGGTGAAGAACTGGGGAAGGCAGACGCAGACTTTGTCTTGGAGCATACAGGTTTTGTAATTGGCGGCGTCCCGCCTGTGGGGCATAAAACTCCGATAGCCACATATATCGATGAGGACCTTATGCAATATGACGAGATATGGGCAGCCGCCGGAACCCCTAATGCAGTCTTTAGGCTTACGCCAGAGATTTTGGTGGAAATAACGAAGGGGAAAATTATCAGCGTAAAATAAAAATGAGCTCAAGTGCTCTGTCTGCAGCTGTGTTCAAATCCACTCGAAATTTTCGGCTCCCGCTCCCAGTTCGAAGTGATATTTGACAATCCCAAGGTCAGCGCCGGTAAAAATACCGTTATTGCAGGTAATCTTGACTTTGTTTCCATCCCCAAAAATTTTAAAGGCCTGCCTATTTATTGCGGTTGGAGCCAGAAGTGCCGCTTCCACCCCATTCTTAAACCATTCCGGTGCCTCCCCTTTATAGGAAGCCACCTCTTCCGGTTTTTTGGACTTATGAGGTACCCCTTGAGTTGCCCCATAGCCAATGGCAATAACTCCGATAACTTTTTCCCCGTCCGCAACTTCGGAAGTGGCTTTTCGGCTATAGGTCACGCCTATCCACCAAGTATTAAGCCCCAGGGTCTGGGCATAAAGCATTAAATCAGCGCCGCAATACCCCAGCTTCTCATCCAGGTCCGACGTATTTTTGCCGGAAAGAATTAAATAATTCTTTACCCCTTTGGCCAGAATCAGCCTTAAGACTGCGTTAAACGGCCTTGTATCATTTACCATCAGTTTGATGGCCAGATCGTATCTGTCATTGTTTTCGGCAATTCTGGCATTGAGTTTTTGGATTATTTCCTAGGGCAGCGGTTTGTCAAGGTATTTCCGAACCGTGTGCCTAGTCCGCATCGCTTCCTTCATTGACATTATTTCCTCTTGCATGAACTTTCTATTTAGAACCTCCTATTCAGAGCAGTATTAACTATGAATTGATTTTATATCCTTCTGTAGCTTTCCGCCCCTATCTATTTTTGAGATTATACCTAATTTTTATAGTCGAACTATTCTACGAGCTTTAACTTATCCCCAAATCCGATCTTCCCAAAAAGAATAATTATACTCCCAATCTCTAATAAAATGTTCTCGCATATAAGACTCTATTCTATTTTTATCTCTTTTTTCGAGTAATTCAATAATATACATATGTTCTTCGTCCATTCCTTCCCTGGGTCCGTATCTAATAAATTCCAGAGTACGTGAATATAACACAAGCGAAGAGATTCTATCAATAATTTCTATTAAATATTTATTACCACATAAACTTGTAATTGTGTTATGAAAATGTGCAGTAGTTTCAGCATACAATTTCAAATTATTCTCTCTTCTCAGTCTTATTGATTCTCGAATTATTTCTTTTAGCTCTTCTATTTTAGAATCTGTAATATGATCTATTGCCAGCCTTGCAGCATATGGTTCATTAGCAATTCTACAATGCCAAACCTCTCTTACATCCTGAACATTCATTGGATTTACAATTAAACCCATATCATTACTTACAACTAATCCATCATGTTCAATCATTCTTAATGCCTCACGAATGGGTCCTCGGCTAATTCCTAGTTCACTTGATAATTTGCTTTCAATCAATTTTTCACCAGGCTTTCTAATTCCTAAAATAATTTCTTCTTTTAACAATTGATAAGCTTGTATGTACAAAGGTAAACTTTTGGTTATCATAAAACACTCCTCTTTATTTATATATTAAAATTTTCAAAGCCATTATCAGGATATTTACAATTCAGAAGTGTTTTTGATAATAAACTGAACAACTATAAAAAATGATTTCCTTTTTATAGTAACATTAATTCTTATTTCTATAAATTGGAAATTTGTAATATCAATTTTATAATAGAATTTATTCAGGAGTTCTTCTGAAATATGATAAAGACTCTTTCGATAGCGATAAAAAGACTCCTGCAAATACTAAAATACCTCCAATCCAATGATAAAAATGTAAACGTTCATCTAAAATTATCATCCCCAGTAGAATACCGAATATAGGGGTAAGGTTACCAAAAATGGCTGCTTTCCCACTGCCGATAAGTTGAATACCACGCAAATTTAAAAGAAAAGCCACTCCGCTAACGATAAAACCCATATAAGCAAGAACCAGCCAAACTTGTATGGTAAAATGTCCTTCCCATGTATACAACTCCCATACCAAAAATGGAATCATCATTATTACCCCGAAGAGCAAAGCGTAGACAGAGGTCACCAAAGGTGAAAACTTCTTCATAATTTCTTGTCCTATGATACTGAAGAAAGAAATCGAAGTAATCTGAATAAAAATGATGAAATCCCCAGGATTTATCTTTAAAGCCAATAAGTTATGCCAAGATCCTTGAGTGAATACTACAAAAAGCCCTAAAGTTGAGATAATAACACCCAGTATTTGAATTTTTGAAGGAAATACACGCCATCCAATTGCAAGTAGTGTAATGGTTAACGCGGCACCGGTAGAACCAATAATAGATGCGTTAACAACTGTAGTGTATTTTAATCCTAAGGCAAGACAATTATAGGGAATTAAAACCCCACATAATCCCAAAACAGCAAAAGTAAACAGTTCTTTACGATTAGGTTTGGGCCCCTGGTTTAACTGGTTCCAAGCAAAAGGAAGTATTATTGATAGACCCATTATTACCCTTATAGAGGAAAGTGTGAAAATTGGTATCCCCTGGGATACTATACGCATAGCAACGGTATTACCGCCGAATAAAAATGCCGCTGAAACTAAAACTAAATAAGCTTGCAAATATAATCTTTGTTCCGTTTTAATCTGTGGTTTTTCTTTTTCTTGGGTTTTCATCTGAATATCCTTTCTAAGGTTCCTAAAGAATGTAATGTAAATAGGTAAATAACAAAATTATTAGTTTAGAATTTAGAGCAAAAACCTTCTTCGAATTTATCACATCCATATTTTAAGTCAACCGCACAAATAACAAGAATTCACTTTTTTCAATCGGTCTTATTTTAAAATTTATAATATTGATTGTATCCTAAGAATTTTGAAAATGAGCCCGGCAAGGTCCAATTTACCTTGCCGGGTTTTCATAGTAGTCCAAGCTTGATATTTTCTGATGTCTAATTCTATATCTCCAGTTAATTTCAAAACTTAGAATATTAAGCATGGTATGACAGTACGCGGAAATTTATTCAAGATTTTCGCTCCGTCAGTAGTAACAACGAAGTTATCACAAGGATAAACGGAGATACCGCTCTTAGTAGAAAGTGTTGGATGGATAGAAATAAACATATTTTCCTTAAGCTCCATTTCCTCATAAGCATCGAAATAAGGTCTTTCAACCAAATTATATCCCTGACCATGTCCAAAAAGGCGTTTTTCAGGCGGATAACCTCTCTCACCGAGCCACTCATTTAAGGCATTAAATAATTCGCGACCTTTTACGCCCGGTTTGGCAATAGAAGCAATGTAATCCTGGCACTCAACTGCCTGAGCCATTACCTCGACAAGCTCGGGATCGGGTTCACCAATCGTCCACACTCTTGTAAGCTCGCCATAATAACCTTCTAAGTTGTTAACCTCTAACAAAAGAGTTATAGCGTCTCCCTTTTCAATGATCTTGTTTTGGTAATGCATCTGATACATAGGACCGGCAAGTGGAACTGAGCCAATCATGATATTATTTAGAAATTCGTCAGCACCTAAATTCGAACAAATCTTATAAAGATCGGCACATACCTCTCTCTCCATCCGTCCGGGGCGCAAAAGAGAAACCATAGCGGATGCAACAGCATCATGTAACTCCACGGTTCGTTTGAGTGCCTCGAGCTGTTCCGGTGATTTGACAGCAACAAGGTGGTCGACCATGTCAGTGGCATTGACAAATTCGACTTCGGGTAAATTATTAACTAAATTTTTATACAAGGCTGCAGATATAAGGTTCTCTGCTACAAAACCTATCTTTCTGTATCCATTCTTTTTTACTATTTTAATTATTTCTTCGCTGACAAATCTATCAGCATAAACAGCATTGTGGAAAGCCGGAACAGCTATATTGTTTGCCAGTTCAATTTCATACATAGGTCCAAGTGCAGCACTTCCTTTAGGTCCGTGGCCTATAAAGGAAATATTGCAATCGGAATCAAACAATGCGGTACATATATGGATGGTCTGTACTTCACAAAACCATTTAACGTATCCTCCCATAATTGGGTCATTTGCCTGCATAATCAGACAATCAATATTTTCAGCTTTCATTGCTTCAGAGGCCAAACTCCAACGCCGTTGCATCTCGGCTTTTGAAGGTCTCCCCTGATATCTAACGTTAGGAACAAAAGTTGACATTTGCTTTTTATCCCGCCCGGACACGGGACATTCCCCCCTTTATTATATATTCTTCTTTACGATTCTCCGGTCGGAAAGGTAGCTCTTAAATCTTTACCTTCTCCATTGCAGCCAGAATTGCTTTAGCTGCTTCGTCTGTATTGGCAATTCCGCCTAAATCACGGGTTCTTGGTCCGCCGTTTACAAAGTTGTATTCTACGGCATCCCTAATGAGTTTTGCGCCTGCTATAAGGGCATCATCACTATTGCTCTTGCCAAGTGTGTCTAATAACAACCAAGCAGTCATTATAGTTGCCACCGGATTGGCAAAATTCTTTCCTATGGCCCGGGGAAATGAGCCGTGATTGGGTCTGAAATGCGGAGTGATACCACCTACATCAGCCGTAGGTGTAACACCCATTCCTCCCGTTATGCAAGCACCAATGTCACTAACGATATCACCACACATGTTTTCACAAACAACTACATCAAAACGTTCAGGAGCTTTAATCATATGGTCGCACAGCGCGTCAATATCGAGATATTCCAATTCAACCTGATCTTCATACCGTTTAGCCACTTCTCCAAATATTTTTCTATAAAAGTCTAAAATTGCTGAAGCGCCATGCTTATTAGCCAAGGTGACAATCTTTTTGCCGTCCAATAAACGACCGTTTCGATTTAAAGCTGCTTGGAAAGCAAAATCTGCAAGTTTTTCAGTGACCTTTCTGGTAACAACCTGTACATCATAGGCAGCATTATCGCTTATTGTAGTACCCGGTGTGACATAAAAGCCTTCGCTAAGTTCCCGAACAAGGTATATATCAATCTTGTCGCGGTTTTTAAGAGGTGTGGGTACTCCCGGCATTAGAGTTAATGGCCGTATCCCAATAACATTCCCCATGCCACTGCGGAAAAAGTTGGCTATCGGAGCGCCTATTTTAAAGGCTGGATATTCTGTTTTGGCCATCTCTACGTCAAAATGTCCCATCGAGCCGCAAAACATGGCATCGGCAGCGCACATATCCTCATAGAAATTATCCGGCATAGCCCGGCCTGTTCTATATGCATATTCAACTCCGGCATCGTACCATTGAAATCCCAGTTCAAAACCGGAAACAATCTCCTGTGCTTTCTTAAGCACCTCCACCCCATATGGAATTAATTCTTTGTTAATTCCATCAAGTGGACAGACAGCAATGTTATATTTTTTCATAACATTTACCCCACCTTTTTAGTGAAACAGATTTCTTGTTGTTATCTGCAACATACAACTAATCTTGTACCTTAATTAACTTTATTTAGGCTTTCATTTAATGATTGATTGTTACACTTTGGATAATCCAATCTGAATTACTACTTTATTATTCTTGTTACTTTATCCATTGCTTCGAGTATTCCCTTGGCCGCCTCATCGGTACCGGCGTTCCCGCCTAAATCACGGGTTCTGGGCCCACCGTGGGCTAAATTGTATTCAACGGCATCTCTAATAAGTTTTGCCCCTGCTTTTAAAGCGTTATCGTTATTGCTATTTGCAAGCGTATCCAGCATTAGCCATGCGGTCATGATGGTCGCAATCGGATTGGCAAACCCCTTACCGACTGCCCTGGGGAAAGTACCGTGATTCGGTCTGAAATGCGGAGTAATACCGCCAACATCTGCAGTAGGAGTAACACCCATACCTCCGGTAATACATGCGCCTATATCACTGACAATATCACCATGCATATTTTCACAGACAATTACATCGAAACGTTCAGGTGCTTTAATCATATGGTCGCACAGCGCGTCTATCTCAAGATATTGCAGCTCTACCTGTCCTTCATACTCTGGAGCAATCTCGCTGAATATCTTACGATAAAAACTCAAAATTCCGGATGCCCCATCTTTAGTGGCAAGTGTTACCATTTTTTTGTTATCTAACAAACGACCCTGTCGATTTTTAGCAACTTCAAATGCATATCTGGCTAATTTTTCTGTAGTCTCTCTCGTCACCACCTGCACGTCGTATGCTGCTTCGTCGCTAATCTCACTGCCTTTAGTCACATAACAACCCTCGGACAACTCACGCACCAGGTAAATATCTATTTTCTTAGGATTAGCGAGTGGCGTAGGCACACCCGGTAGCAATGTCAACGGTCGTAACCCAATGACATTCCCCATCCCGGCACGGAAAAAATTCCAAATTCCGCCTATTCTGTATTCCGGATAGTCCGTCTTTGCCATCCCTACATCGAAATGACCGCATGATCCGCAATACATTGCATCGGCGGCGCACATTTCCTCGTAAAAGTTATCCGGCATACCCTTGCCTGTTTTAAACGCATATTCAACACCGGCTTCATACCACTGGAATTCGAGTTCAAAGCCACCAACAATTTTTTCTGCTTTTTTTAACACCTCTACCCCGTATGGGTGTAACTCTTTTCCGATGCCGTCTAAAGGTACGACAGCGATATTGTATTTTTTCATGGCTGTTACCCTCCGTTTCTCTATAGGTATCGTTTTGTACTTTTTTACCTCCCTTTTCCCGGAGAACTGAACCAAGGCGGCTACTGCTCCGAGGACTAAGCCATCTTAGTCGACATCGAATCTAGCAGGTTTGGTAAGAAGGATACATATAACACCTATGATTGCCGGAATCATCAGAAAACGGAAGATCCCTATCGGCGTAAAACCAAATCCTACTAAATAACCAATTACTATAGGAGAAACGGCAGCGCCAAAACGAGTCATACTTGAACCCATACCCATTCCTGTAGCGCGTACTGACATCGGGTAATTCGCTGCCGTAAACGGATACATTAAACCTTGGAAAGGCGACGCACAACCGACCAAAAATACCAGAAGCATGAATAATGCCAAGCTTTTTACCAGAGTCAATACAAACAGCAATACGGCTGTGGTAGAATAAACGAAAATAAATGCTTTTTTATAACCAAATCTATTGGCTATATATCCTGAGATAATACCGCCTACTATCTGTCCAAACGCAAAAAGGGAAGCGATAATTAAGGCATTTGTAAGGGTAAAGCCCATCAATACCCCTAATTGCGGCAACCAAACCATCATACCTACCAAAATAAATAGATTTATGAAAAACATAATCCAAATCAGAATGGTATTTCGCGCTAACCCATCTCTAAATAATGCGCCAATTGAGTATTTAACTGTTTCAGCTTTATCAACAACATACTCGTCCTCTTCACTGGGAACAAACTCCGGATTCGCTTTCTTGAGAATTGAAACAATGGTTTTTCTGTCGCCTTTAGCAACATGAGTAAGCATTGTTTCGGGCAATTTCAGAATCATAGGCAAACATATAAGACCTATGATTGCTAATAGATACAGAATTCTCCACCCAAAACTGGGAAGAACAAAAATAGCAACTAGTGGAATTACAGCCGTACCTAAGCCCAATGCTGCGTTATTACATACTAAGAGGAAACGTCTATTAGCTACAGGCGTGTACTCGGACAACATTGCTATTGAAGTAGGAGTCATGGTCGCGATACCCATGCCGGACAAAAATCTGAAAAAGGCAAATAAATAAATGTTTTCTTGAATTGTGCCACAAAGAGCGGTAAAAACAGTGTAAAAAAGCACACCAATAAATAACATTTTTTTGCGACCGATAATATCTGTTAATATTCCACCTAGTATAGCGCCTAATATCGCACCCCAGAAAGCTGCGCTGCCAAGTAAACCACTTACCTCCGGACTAAGATTCAAGTCTTCTATCATTGACGGCATTGCCGCTCCGTACATCCCTTGGTCAAACCCGTCAAAAAACAGAGAAAGTGCACATACAAACCACACAAATAGAAAGAATTTATTTAATTTTGAATTGTTAATGACTTCATGAACATTAACCGTACGCATATTTTCCCCTCCCAATTTCCGGGTTGAATTAATTTCTTTTATTGTGTAAAATTGCATATGTGACCTCTGCTGATTGAATTGATTCTGTTGCCCGACAGTCTTTCAATTTAAGCATGAGGTCTATCTTTTTAATCTCTAATTCTCCTTTTTAATTTTTCTCTTTACTTCTTCTTTCTTATTTTTTTATGGTTTACCCCCTTTCTCCTTATTGTTTTCTTGGAACGTTCTTTAATCACCCCCTCTTCTTTTTTTGCTATCTCAAACCATAAAAAGATTTCTCATAAATTGAATATTGATTATTAAGAAATATGTGGATATGTTTGGCTGTCCTTTACTCTGTAGAAACACATTGCAATTGCTGCCACAGAGAAACCAACAAACACAGGGATTGCTCCCGCGGCCCATGAACTGTTCTCAATTACATATCCCGTTATTGGCGGCCCAAACGACATACCGATGTTCTGCCCAAAATTTATCAGGGCCATCGATATCCCAACCAATTCGATTCTACTAACAGTTTCCGGAGCAAGAGCAAAAACTGAAGAAGGTACAAATCCTGCTATAAAGCCAAAAAGCACTAAAAATATTAAAACAGGATCATTACCGCCTAATCTAAAAGTTTTATAGCTTAGAAAAATCAATACTATCAAAGATACAAAAGGTATAAGCCTTTTTTTATTTTTTTGCACTTTATCTAATAACCACCCAGCTATAATACAGGACGGAATAGTAGCCATGAGCACCAAGCTGCTGTAAAAATTAGCTTTGGGAATATCAAAAGCGAGAACCTTACTTAAGTAAGGAGGCATCCAAGTATAAATGCCTTGCATACTGACAGTCCAAGCGGTATAAGCAATAACTAAAATCCACAACGCCTGAGATTTAAAACCATCTACAATCTCAATTCTCTGCTTCATTGAATTATTTGTATCTGTAACCGGACTAGTGACGACAAGCCCATAGAATACTATTGCAATTGTCGTTATAAGCGTTCCAAGCCACCAAACGCCCTGCCAGCCAAGAACAGGCATGATCCAATCTGCCGCATTATAAATAACAAAACACCCGACGGGTACAAATGTTGACCAAAGTCCAATAGGAAGACCTCTTTTTTCCGGAGGAAACCACATGGATATAACGGCAGGAGTAACGACAGCAATTAGCCCTAAACCAACACCTTCTATACATCTACTGACTAATAACATTTGAGCATTTGCTGCTAAACTTCCGATTACAGAACCCAGTAAGGTACACCCCAGGGCAATAAGTCCACTCTTTTTAGGTCCAAGTTTTCCCAAAATCACTGCAGCAGGTAAAGCTAAAAATATTCCGGACACAGCAAATATTGACATTAACCAACCGCCTACCGTCATATCTATTTGAAATCGATCTAATAGTGTGTTCATTGTCGGCGGAACTTTAAATTGGTTTGCAGCAATCGCAATACTTCCGAAAAATGCCGCCAACATGACTATCCATGCCTTTTTCATAATTAAATCTCCAAATTTCTATATTTCTTAATAATTACCATTTTTTGCTATTAATTGATACGTAAAAATATTGCTTATCTTCACTGCCTTCTGTTTACAGAACGGTTATTTTTTTTGGGTATTTGTGTAAACACAATGGAGGTTCATTTTCTCTTATAAGGTAATTTTCACAAACGAAAGCGAAAGTTGACGTACTAAATACAGTCGGATGTGGCGCAATATTCATACGTGCCTTTATTTTCATCTTTTCATCGGGACCTATCGAAGGCCTCTCGACTAGGTCGTAACCTTGGCCATGTGTATAAATTCTTGTTTCTTCAGGCAAACCGTTTTCTCTCATAAACTGATTATGGAGTTTCCATATTTCTCTACAGTCTGCGCCTGGCTTTAATAAACTTAGAGTATGCTCTTGCGCTTTCTTGGCCCATTCAAAATCTCTGATTAGTTCCTCACTCGGTTGGCCCAGTGTAAAAATCCTACCAAGATGGGCATACATACCACTAGGCCCGTTTGACTCTATCAGTATAGAAACGGTATCTCCTTTTTCTATGACACGATTACTATGAAAATGCTCATAGTAAAATACCGCCGGTAAATGACGGCTATTCGAGCCCACCATGATCAAAGCATTTTCTGCCCCACGCAAATGGCATTGATGTTTAATATCAGCATAAATATCTATTTCACGACGACCTGGCTCAATATGGCGAGATATCCATTCCATCACTTCATCTTGTTGCTGACATACTTCTCTAATCATTTCGATCTCTTCGTCACTTTTTATTGCTTTAAGCTCATCAATTATATCTTCCGCTTCAACAAATGTAGCCTGGGTTAAATTACTTACCAGGTACCTATAACACTGAACAGTCATAAATGCCTGACCTACTAATCCTATACGGATTTTCCCTTTAGGAGCTAGCTCATTTACTATTAATTCAGCATCATAGATGCAACTGTAATTTAGAGATGGAATAAACGGACGACTTAATTGTTTTTTAACTCCTCTAACGCAATAAGAGGGAGGGTTTGGCTTTTGAGGAAGATCCGGTCCACTCCAGATAGTTATCATTTCTTTGTCTTTTGAAAAAATTACATATGCCACATAATCATGAAGCGCAGGTAAATCCGTAAACCATTTGACATAGCCTCCTAGATAATCTGTCCGACCGGCTATTATCAGATAGTCTAAATTGTTCTCTTGCATAGCCTTAGCCGAAATAGTCCATCTTCTCTCAAGCTCCTCATCCGAACAAGGACGAATTATATATTTTTTCATCTCTTCATTCATTGGGGTTTCCTCCTGGTTATTCATTCTTACAAATAACTTGTCTTCTACCGTTGTAGACAGTAAACAGTAAACTGTTGACTGTCTACAGTAATGTATATTCTTTGTTCTTTGTTTTATTACTCAATAGGGAAGACAAAATTGCCAAACCCATCCGAATCTATTACATAAATATCCGTTTCAGTAGGTTCGCAAAAAACAAAAAAGACCGCTAAAAGCGGTCAAAAGTAAAACTCTCATCTGCCGACACATACCAATTGTGACGGCTTCAATTCCTTATAGGTAGGCTACAAACCAACTCGTCTGGGTATTTCATTGTTTCCGGCGGAGGTTTCAATTCCTTATAGGTAGGCTACAAACTTAGCCTCTGCGAAAGCAGGGGTTTTTTCTTTTTGGCGTTTCAATTCCTTATAGGTAGGCTACAAACCGACAATACCGCAGTAATTATTGTTCATCCTCAGGTCCGGTTTCAATTCCTTATAGGTAGGCTACAAACCTGAAGAAAGCCAGGGATATGGAGGAGG
>Ga0134099_1003270_pt1 | contig 12135 bp, 9 predicted proteins | sample 10_taG_2_FD_105482 | JGI IMG/M metagenome (GOLD analysis project Ga0134099, IMG submission 105482) | Switchgrass degrading microbial communities from high solid loading bioreactors in New Hampshire, USA - 10_41_5_180_A2 metaG | ecosystem: Engineered > Bioreactor > Semi-continuous > Anaerobic >...
ATATATGACGCCTCCAATATTTTAGTTTTGTGCCTTTCTTGTCTGAATCAGCACATCTCTATCTTATTGCGAGGTGTCTTGTTTTTCAAAGTTCATTTATTTTCTTTACAGGAATGCTCCTTTCAAAATAATTTTCAACAGTAGCTAATTTTACAAAGTATGCTCTGTACGATCTATTATTTCTTGTTGAATGGTTTTATTTAATTCAACAAAAAGGGCACTATAACCAGCGACTCGAACAACCAAATTACGATGTTTTTGTGGATTTTTTTGGGCATCCAGTAATGTTTCCCTATCTACAATGTTAAACTGGATATGCTTGCCTTTATGGGTTGAAAAATAGGTACGGATAAGGGATAGAAGTTTCATAGAATCTTCAGGTGTTTTTAAGGAAGAAGGCAAAATTTTCATGTTTAAAAGTGTCCCGAAAATCGGTACCTGATCAACTTTACCAGCTGAATTAATAACTGCTGATGGACCGCTTTTATCAGTCCCTTGACAAGGAGACAAAGCTCCGTCAGCCAAAGCGGTATGGGCTTTGCGTCCACTTGGCAGTGCTCCTACTGAATTGCCCATACTGCCATGCCAGGATAAGCTATGAGGTGATTCTACATATTTGCTACCAAAAGCGCCATCAATGTCTTTGAGAGTATTACAAAGGAAATTGTAGATTTCTGCTACTATTTCATCTACATAATCATCATCATTGCCATACTTCGGGGCGGCAAGAAGAATTTTGTGCACATCCTCATAGCCTTCAAAATTAGCAGAAAGAGCTTTCATTAGTAGGTCCGGCGAAATGGTTTTATCTTCAAAAACACATTTTTTTAGTGCTGCCAAGCTATTAGCCGCATCTACTACTCCTCCTGTTAGGGCATATTGAGCATTAAACTGATAACGTCCTCCAGAGCCGATAATACTATCTCCCTTTTTAATGCAATCATCGAAGAGAGCGGAAATAAATAGCTCCGGGTAATTAATGGAACGGATTACTCTTACCTTGTTAGAGTGATTTGTAGCAATGTTGATGAAATATTTAAGCTGCTTCTTAAAAGCATCCATAAAATCTTCATAGCATTTGAAATCGGACAATTCGCCAGTTTGTAAGCCTATCAACTTACCTTGGCGCAAAGGATCGCGCCCATTATTTAAAGTAATTTCAAAAATTTTCCCAATGTTTATAACTGTAGGAATTGTACTCGGTGTTTTACCAACAATAGTATGCAAGACGCATCCGCCAACAGCCCAATTTCGAGCTTCTTCCAAGGTTGCACCTTGTGAAAGTAGATATTCTATGGCTGGGGTATCGGCAAACCAAGCGGGGAAGCCAAGGCCTTTTTTACAGACCTCGATTGCTCGCATAGCAAAATCAAAATTAAGTTTTTCATGCCAACGAATAGAAAGGGTAGGGTGAGGTACCATAGTCCTTTCAGCCGCATCAAGCCAGACAAAGGATAATTCATTTACAGCATCTTTGCCGTCAGTAGTAATTCCTCCTAAGGTGCAATTGTGCATATGGGTTTCCCCTGTTAATGCTTTTCTAATAACAGCATTAAAGAAGTTGCGCTTTGAGGATTGTTTAACGCGGAAGCATTCTATAATTTCTGTTGCGAAATTTCTATCAATTAATCCGGTTTCAATATCGCGTTTATAATAGGGGTATAGGAATTGATCTACTCGTCCAAAAGATAAACCGGTAAATAGAGTGTCCCAAAAAGCCATAATATGACAAAGATGCATACACTGAACTGCTTCATGAAAGGTTCTTGCTGGGTTTTCAGGAATGTGGTTGCAGATCTCAGCAATTTGAAGTAATTCTTCTTTGCGTTTTTCGTGAGCAGTTTCTGCTAATTCTAAAGCTAATTTGGCGTAACGGTGAGCAAAAACAATACCTGCTTCAAGGGTTGTTTTTAAAGCTATAAGAAAATCATGTTTTTTTAGGCTTTGAGTATCTAAAATTCTAACTTGTTCTAATTCGTTATCAATTTGAGCTATCAACCCTTTAAAACCAAGAGTTATAGCCCGGTTAAAATCCGGGATGTTCCAGCCCTTCCCGGTTTGGTTTTCTGTTACGGTCGCAAAAATCCAAGATCCTTTTTCGCCGTATTCGTTTGCTTCGGCGGTTTCCTTTTCTCCAACGTGTAAATCATACAAGTCTTTATTTGATTTATTTTTCCAATATTCACAGATGTCTCTTATTTCATCAGCGGTTATATCTTTACCAAAATTCCACATGGTAGTAGCTTCTTCAAAGTTTTCAAGAATCCAACTTGCCGCAAGGTCTGGAAAAAACTCGGCGGCCATCGGTCTACTTGCAAAATCCCCTACCAAAAGTTGTTCGTCATCAATATAAATGGGGATTTCCTGCATAATTTTGGAGAAAGCCTTGGCTCTTCTTATGACGGTAGGAAGGCCTTCCGTCTCTCGGTAAGAAGCTGTTATTATTCGTGCCCGAGCAAAAGATACAGGCTCGGTATCTCTTCTGTCACGCAGAGCGTTCCAAATTCGTCGTCCTCGGCTTTGATCGTTATTTGAATAGTCCGACATTTTATTACCCCCTTTCTTATAAACACCACAACAAAAACGAGATAGTATTCGTTACCAAAAAGCCTAATATATGTTATAATTAATAACACTAAACAATTTTATTTTTTTGTTAGAATTTTAACCCAAAAGGACTGATTGTGTATTTTTTTTACACGGAGGCATTTATGTCTAAAATTGATTTTACTAAGAAAGCTCTTGCCGATGCCTTAATAGAACTTATGAAAAAGAAACCTTTAAACAAGATTTCAATAAAAGATATAACTGACGCTTGCGATTTGAACAGACACACTTTTTATTATCATTTTAAGGATAAACAGGATTTAGTTTGTTGGATATTCGATTGTGCTGCTGAGAAAAACTTTAAATTTCCTCAGATCGAGGAAATTGCTCAGGGCAAACAGACCTTTTTTATACGTAAAATAATTTCTTATATGTATGAAAATAAAAGCTTTTACATAAATGCCTTAAATTCTGATACCCAAAACAGTCTTCAGGAACATCTTTTTAAATATATTTACCGCTTTCGCGAAATACAGATTAAAGCACTTCTTCGATGGCGTAAAATGGATCCTAAAGGGATTGAGTTTTTAGCCGGTTATTTTACATACGCTATTGGTGGTTTAATTATACAGTGGGCCAAAAACGGGATGGTTGATCCGCCTCCGACTGTTTTTTATGATAAATGCCAGGATGTTGGCTATCAGTGTATTAGCTATCTTTTGGATAAATATTCTATACCGAGTAATCCGGATCATCTTATCGATATAAGTAAAAAGCCCCCTCATAATTGAGAGGGCTTTATTTCTAACTTACTATTACCAACTATTAGCCAAGCGCAAGGGATAATTGGTTTAAAAGAACTTAATATCTAGAGTGATGGTATTGTATTTTTCAAAAGATTTGCAAGGCTATTAAAGTATTCATCCGATTGGGGCTCCAGGGAAGGGCTTTTATGCGGGCAGCCCATTCTTGCATATTTTACTTCACCCAACTTATTATAGCGAAGCAGTTCTATGTCTTTTCCCGAAAGATCTAACTTTTCTTTTACAAAGGAAAGTAAACTAAGAACATCTTCTTCTGAATCGTTAAATCCGGGTATCATGGGCATTCTGATCTTTAATTTAGTATTTGATTTTGCCAATCGTTCGGCATTTTCTAGGATCAATTTATTATCTTTGCCAGTACCGATCTTATGTTCTTTTTTATTTAATTTTTTTATATCATATAAAAACAAATCGACATAGGGAAGTAGGGTTTCAATAACCCTCCAAGAGGTATAGCCGCATGTTTCTATGGCTGTGTGTATGCCTCGATCTTTACAAGCCCGAAGTAAGGCTAAGGTAAAATCCGGTTGCATAGTTGGTTCTCCTCCTGAAAGGGTTACCCCACCTCCCGAATCCCAGTAAAAGGATCTGTCTTTAATTACTTCATTTATAACATCAGCAACTGTGACCTTTTTCCCAGCTATAGCTAAAGCCTCTTGAGGGCATTTATCAACACATTGGCCGCACCCATCACAGCTATCTCTATTGATGATGGCCTTTTGTTCAATTATTTTTATGGCCTGTTTTGGACAGGCTATTGCACATCGCCCACATCCGATGCAGTTATTAAGGTTATGCATTAAAACTGGTTCTAGAGGACGGGATTCCGGGTTTTGACACCAGAAGCATTGCAGCGGACAACCTTTAAGAAAAACCGTTGTTCGTATTCCCGGGCCGTCGTGAGTAGAATAACGTTGGATATTGAATATGTTTCCACTTACATTTAAATAATCAATCATGGATAAACACCTTTTGAATTATTCTTATATAGACACCAATTGTTAAAAAGGGACCAATTGTTAAAGCGTTCTTCAATATGGCAATTATCGTTTTTGGATATTTTACAAAGCAAGCCGCGTAGCTGATAAGAACCATAAACCGGATCGTAAGGAGGATCTGAACTGGTCAGTATATTGCAATTTGATTCATCCCAGCCATAATCCGGTCCTTCGGCTTCAGGATACCACCAGCCCATTTGACAATTTATAACCCTGGGATCGATATCTTTTTCAAATAAGGCTTTTTGGGTAATTCGCCCCCTTGGTGTTTCAATATATATCCAGTCACCCTCGTTAATACCATATTGGGCAGCTGTGGTTGGGTTAATAATTACTCTTGGGAAGGGGTCTTTTTTGCGTAGACTTGGAATTTGTCGATGTTCCGAAATAAAAAACTGTTGAGAACGACGTCCTGTCGTTAAAATAAGAGGATATTCTTTAGCCAAATCCGGTCTACTGTACGGACTTTCCGGTATTTCCTCATAATAGGGAAGCGGATCAGCACCTACGTCGGCCATAACTTGCGAATAAAGCTCCACCTTGCCTGAGGGGGTCTTAAAGCCGCCTCTGGCCTTATATTTATGGTACTCGATTGGTATTTTAATAAAGTTTATTTTTTTTAATTTTTCAAAGTCAAGGTCTTTATAAGCAGGGTATTTTTCACCTATTCCCTTTAATTGTTCATCAAAGATATCGTAAACTGTTTCAGCTTGATAATTACGGCCCAATCGTTTACAAAGCTCTAAAAATACCTCCTCATCTGCTTTACATTCGCCAGTACGGATGACTTTTTTTTGACAAAGGACAACATGTTCGGCCCTGTATGGACCTCCATAAACTTCATCCAGCTCCATCCAAGAAGCCGCCGGCAGTACCAAATCTGCTAGTGCTGCAGTAGGAGTCATAAATAGGTCCATACAAGAAATAAAATCGAGATTAAGAAGTGCTTTATAAACATTTTTACTGTTGGGCAAAGAAAGAAGGCTGTTGTTTCCAAATATTAGAGCACCTTTAATGGGATAGGGTTTTCCAGTAATCATGGCTTCCAGGGTCAAAGGCGGATGAGAGGAAGGATTCATATTGGCTTTACCCGCTAAAAAGGGGAATGCCTTGGCTCCAATACATTTATCCCTTTGTTCGTCGGAGAGGGAGCCTCTAAGGATATCAATACCTGGTAAGGCATCCATTCCCTCTATAAAACCTCCAGGTATATCGAAATTACCGGTGAGGGCCGGAATCATTCCTATAGCCCGAACCGTTTGGAAACTGTTAGGGGTATGTTCAATAGCACAACCCCATTCCAGGGAGAGAGGTTTTACTTTGGCGATCATTCTGGCAGCCGCTATTATTTGTTCCTCTGATATCCAAGTAATTTCTGAAACCAGTTTCGGGTTATATTTTTTGCAACGTTCTTTTAATTCGGCAAAACCATATGTCCATTTTTCAACAAATTGTTTGTCATATAATTCTTCTGAAATTAAAATGTTTAAAATACCTAGGGCTAAAGCTCCGTCTGAACCCGGTCGAATACGCAACCAAAGAGCGGCTTTTTTGTCAATTCATTAGGAATAGGATCTATTACAATAAGTTTTGTTCCGGCTCTAACAGCGTCTTTAATATGAAATTGGAGTTCGCAGTCTGCACCGCTTACCGCTGGGTTGGCTCCCCAAACCAGAATACAGGCTGGTTTTGTTTTACCGTAGTAGTCAACAACTGGGAATGTGCCATAAGTAAATTGGCAAGCTAAAACACGGGGACCAAAACAAATACAATGCCCAGATGATACACAATTTGGGGTGCCTAAAGCATTGGCAAAGCGGCGTATATGACGGTGATGATGGCGGCCCGTACCATGCATTACAGCAATGCTTTCTATACCGTATTTTTCTTCTAAAAGGTTTATATTTTTTGTCAAGATATAATATGCTTCGTCCCAAGAAATTCTTTCCCATTTTCCTTCTCCTCTTTTTCCCAAGCGCTTCATAGGATAACGTAATCGGTCTGGATGATACAAGATTTCTAAGGCAGCTAATCCTTTGGGACAAATACGGCCTTGGTTCAAAGGGGAATCCTGGTCTGGCTGTATTTTTACAACTTTATTGTTTTCCAAGGTTAGGATAACACCACAACCACCATGACAGGAACGGCAAGTGGTTTTAATCTTTTCTGTCTTATTCAATTTATTCAATACCCATCCCTCTTCTCTAACTATCCTTGTTTTACAATTAACACAAAATGGCATTTATGAAAATCAACAAGTTATAGAAAGTGTGTTAATTTGTTACAAATAATGAGTATTGTTTAAATATCAACTAACCCTAGGTATATGTTACTAAATTTAACCTTATTGATTTTTCCACAAAAAAATAGATAATCATAGTAAAAAACTATGGGATGGATGAAAACATGACCTTGCAGCAATTGAGGTATGTCATCAAGATAGTTGAATGCGGCTCCATAAGTGAAGCCGCAAAACAACTTTTTATTACCCAGCCCAGCCTTTCGACAGCGGTTAAAGAGCTGGAAAAAGAACTGGGAATAGAGATATTTTATCGTACAGCCAAAGGCATATCCTTAACTGTTGACGGAACCGAATTTCTTTCCTATGCCCGACAGATTATTGAGCAGACAGAACTTATGGAGCAGCGCTATTTGGGGAAAAAACCTTCAAAACAGCTTTGTTCCATTTCCACTCAACATTATGCTTTTGCCGTTAATGCTTTTGTGGAATTACTATTAGGCCTGAATGTGGATGAATATGAATTTACCCTGCGGGAAACCAAAACCTACGAAATCATTGAAGATGTTAAAAATTTGCGCAGCGAGATAGGCATTATATATCTAAGCGATTTTAATGAAAAGGTTATCACCAAGCTGTTAAAAGAAAATCACTTGGTATTTAACCCTTTATTCGAAGCCAAACCTCATGTTTTTGTTAGTTCCAAGCATCCTCTGGCCAAGAACAGTTTAGTTACTCTCGAGGATTTGGAAGACTACCCCTTTTTGGCTTTTGAACAGGGCGAGTATAATTCCTTTTATTTCTCGGAAGAGCTTTTAAGCACCGTTCCCCGCAAGAAAACAATTCGGGTCAGTGATCGAGCCACCCTTTTCAATCTTCTGATCGGTTTGAACGGATATACTATCTGCTCAGGTTTTTTAAGCCGAGATCTAAACGGGGACAACATAGTTTCCGTGCCCCTTCAAACAAAGGAAAGAATGCTTATCGGTTGGATTGCCAACAAGAAATCCTATCTCAGCACGCTGTCTCTTGATTATATTTCAAAACTGAAAAAACTAATCAGGGAATACGGTTATCCTATCGTTGAAAAAAGCAGCGATACCGCTTCGGGTTGAGTACTGTTCAGGCAATGAGCAAGTTATTTATTGCTTTGCAGATACGAGCAGTGATATGAGGATTATTCATTGTGAAAAGATGTATTCCATCAACCTCATGGGCTATCAAATCAACAATCTGGTCCACGGCATAGGCAATGCCTGCTTCTTGCAGTGCTTCCGGTTTATCTTCATACTTTTCTAAGATAGTGGAAAATTTTTTTGTGAGTTTCACACCACAAAGGGCGACCATATTTTCGATTTGCTCCTTGTCCACAACCGGCATGATGCCGGCGATAATGGGAATGTTGATTCCTGCTATTGCCGCTCGTTCCCGGAAAGTATAAAAGGTGTTATTATCAAAGAAAAATTGGGTTATCAGTTGGCTTGCTCCTGCCTCTACTTTGTATTTTAAATTCCGGATATCTTCAATAATAGTTGGACTTTCAAAGTGGCCTTCGGGATAACAGGCTCCCATTATATTGAAATCTCCGTTTTCTTTGATAAAGGAAATTAGATCACTGGCGTTTTTAAATTCATTTTGCGGTGATATGGAATCAGCATCTCCCCTCAAAGCAAGTATATTTTCAATTCCAAAGTCTTTTAAATTGTTCAAGATGTTAAGAACGTCTTTTTTTGTAAGATTAATTCCCGTAAGGTGGGCAACGCTTTCAATACCGTAGTGATTTTTTGTAAGGGACGCAATTTTAAATGTGGCATCGTTGCCTTCACTTCCACCCGCACCATAGGTCACACTAATAAAGGCCGGATTAAGTTCTTTTAACTTCTCAAGTGTATCTTGAACAGCAATTACAGGGTCAGAGCCCTTAGGAGGGAATATTTCGAAGGACAGAGCCTTTTTATTATTGTTGAATAATTCAGATATTTTCATAATACCGAACCCCTCAATTTTTTGTTTAATCTCTGTCTTGCCAATGTTTATACCATATAAGCCTCCCATATGGTAATACTAAAAAATTATACGTTGCCATAGATAAAAACTATATATGGTTGCTAAATAATCTTCAATTATTTCTTTATGTTTTCCGGGCTTTTTTAGGAGATTTGCTTCTGTCAAGAAGGGGAACACAGTATTTTTGTAGAAAATTATGTGGAAAATTGTTTTAATATAATAGACAAAATTATTTCGACATTAGGATGAGGATAATAATGGACCAGCTAATATTTTATCCGGGACAAAAACTCAATTTTACGACTGATTCAGAACTATTCAACGATATATATACGACCGAAGTTAAGGAAGTGTATCAGGACCGTTTGGAATTAGCCATCACTTTGCATAAAGGTTATTTGCTTCTAATTCCGATCGGAACAAATATAATCTGGCTCGATCCTGATTTGAAGCCGGAACTAATCTCTCAGGTAATATCCAGGCAACCGGCCAAACAAACCTGGAGCGTTACTAAACCGGTGCCTAAAAATATGCAGAGAAAATCAAGGGTTATTGCTATTGGCAGCGGTAAAGGGGGAACCGGAAAGACCACTTTTGCCATTAATTTAAGCTTGGCTTTAAGCTCCTTGGGCAAAAAAGTAATCATTCTTGATGCCGATATTGGGATGGCCAATGTGGAAGTTCTGTTGAGATTGAATGCCAGTTTAAACTTAACCAATGTGCTCAGAGGCGAATGCACTTTAAAAGATATATTAATACCGGGTCCGGCGGGGATAAAGGTTATTCCCGGTTCCAGCGGTATTTCCGCTCTAACCCATCTTGATGCTATTCAGTTCAATCGCATTATATCCGGTTTTGTTGATCTGGAAGAAGAGGGGGATATTTTTATTGTCGATACCGGAGCGGGTATTTCTGAAGTTGTGCTTAAATTCTTGGAATCGGCTGATGATTTAATTTTGGTTACCAATACGGAACCCCATGCTATGATGGATACTTATGCCCTGGCTAAAGCCTTGGCTTACCGCAACCCGGATATAAGGCCTTACCTGGTTATCAATCGTTGCGAAAGTGAGGAAGAAGCTCAAAAGTGCAGCCAAATTTTTAATAAGGCCGCTTCTAAATTTTTGAAAATGCAGCCTGAACTTTTGGGGTGGATCTATGACGATAAAAAGGTAAGCAAATCTTTGAAAAATCAAAGACCTCTTCTTTTGTCCGATCCTCGTTCCGAATATTCTTACGCGGTTTTGAATATCGCCAGGAAGTTACTGGGCAGAAGGGTAAGACCTATGAAACAATCAGGTATAGTTTCTTTTATTAATAAGGTCAGGCGCAGTTTTGGCTAACAAAAAATTTTTTTTTATCCTCTAAAGCTTGATAAATCTAAAATAGCGAGGATGGTATTAATTTACCAGACCATTTTTTCATTTTTCTTAGTATCATAATCCGCCAACTTGTGTTATAATTGAAAACGGCACTTGGACAATAAAGGAGGAGAGAAGAATTAGTGAGAAAAATGGCTTAAAACAGAGAATATCTGTTTTTTTGATTCAAGCCAGACAATATTTGAAAAAGAATAAACTGAAAGAACATATACCCAGATTTTCGCAAGTAAAATTACTTACAAGGTTCGCGAATTTTTTCAAAAGTATTTCCTGGAAGTCCCCCAAGATCATTGGGATAAGTGCCCTCGGTGTTATTATTATTGGTGCCGGAGTATTCTACTTAAGTACCACAGTAGTGGCTGTCGGTATTACGGTAAACGGCAAAAATTTAGGGTATGCCCAGAATAAGGCTGAGGCCGAACAAATAGTACAGGAAGTACTGCGCAAACATGGTGAGGGCTCCGGACAAGTTGCTCAAACCAGCGATAAAATTGAATATGAGAAAGTAAGAATAAATAAAAATGAGTATGCTGCCAATATAATTTCATTTGCTGTGTTGTTAAATGCGGTAAAACCTTATATCAACGGTTGTGCCATCCAAATTAATGGAGAAACGGTCGTTTATCTGGCGGATGAGGAACAAGCCGATTCTGTTTTAACCAAATATAAAGAATACTTTACCAAACCAAGCGATACAAATAAAGTTGATTCTGCCGAATTTGAAGAGGAAGTAACAAAAGTTGCGGTTCAAGTTCATCCCAATGATTTAAAATCAGTGGATGAAGCTTTAGATTATTTGCTGAAAGGCGACGCTGTCGAAAAAGAATATACTATTCAAAAAGATGATTCATTTTGGCTGATTGCTCGAAAAAATGACATGTTGGTAGAAGAAGTCCTGGCCGCAAACCCGGGATTTACCGAAGATACAATTATTCAGCCGGGTCAAGTAATCAAATTGACCAAAGTGGAACCATTGCTGACTGTAGTCAGCAAAGGAACAAAAGTTGTCAAAGAAACAATTCCTTTTGATGTTAAGACAATAACCAGCACCAAAGTCGCCAGCGGCAAATCCGTTGTCCAACAAGCAGGTAAAGACGGGGAAAAAGAAGTTACTTATAAATATGTAGAAAAAAACGGCAGAACTGTGGAAAAAACGGTTGTTAAAGAAGAAGTCATAACTAAACCGGTTACCCAAATTATTGCCAAGGGCCCTGTTGTTAGAACTGTTTATGTTGGCACTTCCCGCGGCTCCGGATCTGTTAGCGGATTACAGTGGCCGCTCAGCGGTAGAATTACTTCTTATTACGGTTATCGCTCCGGCGGATTCCATTCCGGTATTGACATTGACGGGGTGACCGGACAACCCTATTATGCAGCAAGCGCAGGCAAAGTAGTTTTGGCCGGATATGCCGGAGGCTATGGTTATTGCATTATTATTGACCATGGTAATGGGGTTGCTACCCGCTATGCCCACTCTTCAAAACTTTTGGTAGGAGTTGGAGATCAAGTTAGTAAAGGGCAAAATATCGGCTTGGTAGGGTCAACCGGAAAATCGACCGGATCGCATCTTCATTTTGAAGTTATAGTAAACGGCAGCACGGTTAATCCTTTAAATTATCTACCGTAAATAAAAAACTATAATAATAAAATAAAACTCAAAAATAAAATAAATAAAACCCTATAAAATTTTATAGATTTTTAACCAAAGCGCCTTTGGCGCTTTTTTGTTACTCTTAATTGACAAAGAGTATTTATTTGGCAAGAATCAAGATATTAATATATAATAGATTCAAAATATAATAGGTAAGAAAAAATAAGAATTTGAAATGAAATAAAGCTAAGGACTGAAGCAAATGACCACAAAACCGAAAAAAGTTTGTACCATTGCCTACGGTTGTCAAATGTCGGCAAGAGATGCCGAAACACTGGCCGCTGTGGCTCGCAAAAACGGTTACGTTAAAACCGATCTGCCGGACGAGGCAGACTTAATTATCATCAGTACCTGTTGTGTCCGGGAAAGTGCCGAAAACAGGATTTTGGGCAGGATAGGGCAACTGAAGGGTCTTAAAGAACAGAACCCTTCGCTGATTATAGCTGTGGCCGGTTGTATGGTTCAACAGCCCAGGAAGCTGGAAGAA
>Ga0134099_1003273_pt1 | contig 12123 bp, 9 predicted proteins | sample 10_taG_2_FD_105482 | JGI IMG/M metagenome (GOLD analysis project Ga0134099, IMG submission 105482) | Switchgrass degrading microbial communities from high solid loading bioreactors in New Hampshire, USA - 10_41_5_180_A2 metaG | ecosystem: Engineered > Bioreactor > Semi-continuous > Anaerobic >...
ATAGCCATAAATTTAAGTAATACTTGCGGCATACCAAAGTATCCCAAACCCCAGGAAAGAGTAGAAATTATGGTTAATAACCCGTATTTCCCAGCTTCACCGAAAACAGGTTTACCATCGGCGCCAATTTGTTGCACACCGTCAACAAGGGTTGGGGAAGCTATACCAAAGAAATCAAAAAAGCCTGGAATTGAACGGGCGTTCTCAATTAAGGCCGAAATACCTCCTACATGGACGATGCCTGTGATCAACACAACGGCCAAAGCAAAAATCATAATAATGCCCTGCATAAAATCGGAAGCACTTTCCGCCAGAAAACCGCCGATGAAGGTATAAAAAATAACAAATAAAGCTCCGGCAATCATCATGTAAACATAGTCAAAGCCAAACAAAGTATTGAACAGTTTGCCGAAAGTAACGAAACAACTGGCGGCATATACGCTAAAAAACACTAAGATAAACAAGGCGGCAATAGTCATAATCACCTTTTTATCTTCTTTAAACCTTCGACTGAAAAAATCCGGAATAGTGATGGAATCACCGGCAACGTGGGAATAAATTCGCAGTCTCTTGGCTACAAACAGCCAGTTTAAATAAGTACCGATCGCCAGTCCGATTGCCGTCCAAGCGGCATCGCTGAGCCCGAACCAATATGCCACCCCGGGAAGTCCCATTAAAAGCCAACCGCTCATATCCGAAGCCTCGGCGCCCATGGCCGTAACCCAGGGATTTAAAGACCGTCCTCCGATCAGGTAATTGCTACTGCTTTCACTGGCTCGCTTGGCATAATACAGGCCAATGCAAATTACAACTGCTATGTACAAAATCATAGCAATAAATATTTGGACATTCGCTCCGCCCACATTTATTCCTCCTAAAATTATTTTTATATATCAGAAATAATATGACTTTTCTATTATATATTTTAAAGCCAAAATTGGAAATGATTTTGGCTGGATTTTTTATCAATCCACCATTTCCGTCCAATAAAAAGACATGCAATTCCTTTACATCATCAAGTTGGTAGTATTTTAAATCGATTTATTTATTATACATTATTTGTTAACTTGGACACAAGACGTTCTTTCTACTTTAACTCCAAAAACGGGATAAAAGGAAATTCCGAGATAATAGAAGCAAAAAGCCTTACAAAAAAAGAAGAGATGCCTGCAAGAATGAAGACATCATCTCCAAATTCGATTTATTTATTCTCCGTTTTAATTAGGGAAGAGCTATTATCTGATTGTTCTTTTAATTTATTATTTTAAAAGATTACCTCGCAATTAAATACATAAATACATAATAAAATCGAAGAAGGCATCTTCATATTTCTGCATAACCGGAGCCATCACTTTTTCTTCTTTAAATGAGATTTCAGGATGAGCGGCCAAATATTCAGCCCAGGTTTGATAATATTTGGTAGTAATCATCGAACTTCCTCCTCAAATAATCATTTAATATTTAGGTATTAATAATAGGTATGATTGATTACATAATCAGCCACGGCTTGCAAGTTTTCGGGGTTGATATTGTCCAGTGTTAACGGAGTTTTATCCAGCATAAAGAAATATTTCCCGCCCGGAGCCATAATATCGATCAGCTCTTTCGCCCTGTCCACACATTGCTGTTTGGTATCGGTCTTCAAAGAGACAAGCGGATACAGGCCGGTAATAATATGTTTTTTGCCCAGCTTTTCTTTAATCACCTTAGGATCTCCATACTCGAACCATAAAATAGTATTCTCCGGCAGTTCATAGAGATAGTCGAGATATCTCATCATGTGTCCCTCAACATACAGGAAGGAGGGTGAGCCTTTCTCCCTGATTCCTTCCACCGTCCGTTTTAAAGTAGGCCAGTACAGTTTTTCAAAATCCTCGGTCCGCATATAAGGCCCCATATGCAAGGGGATAAACTTTGCCAGGTACTTACCGCAAGGACTTGTGGTTGCCATTTTAATCATCAAAGGCGTTAGCGCTTCCACTGCCGCTTCCACTTTTTCCGGTATCCTTCTGATATCAGCTAAAATACCTTTGAAACTCCTTAATTGGTCTGTTAAGAGGTCAAAAGGTGCCTGGCACATGCCGGCAAATAAAGGGAAGTTGGCGTACCCGTATTTTTGAGCCAATTTACCATAAACTGCTCCAACAGTCGCAAATTCGTCATTATATGCTTTATAGGCTTTGGCCATGGCGGCGGCTTTATGGACCGGGTCTCTGGCCAATTCAGTGTATAATCTGGGTAATACCCTCTCTACAATGCAATCGTAGGGAGAAGCGATCATAGCATCATAATCTTCAACATCCATGCCTACTACTTCCGGATGTTGTATAAAGCCGGTGGAACTCATCACAAAATTTCTAGCCCCTAAAAGCCTGTAAACCGAGGGAAAACGAATCCCAAATAAAGGCAAAATGTCCGATGGAAAGTCCCGGCAAGCCTTATCGCCAACTTCATCGAACACTTTAGCCAATTGCCATTGGGCTTCCGTTAAATCCAGCCCCGCATATTCAATGCAAAACTCATGGGTTAGCAGGTTGACCATAGGCACTCTTTTGGGAATTTTGCCGTCATAAACGTCTTGGAACAATTGTGTTCGTTCCTGACTTAATTGTGCCAGATCACTCATGATTCTCTCACCCTCCTTAAGATATATAAATTACATATTTACCTTTGCCAATATAAAAAAACAGAAAAAAGAGATTCGAAATTATTAAGTTGTATATACAAATTATATGATAGCCTTATTGTAAATTTTTGTCAATACATCTTTATATACCCATTACATGAAATATATTACATTAAGGCAATCAGAGTATCATAATATAGGAACGGCTATTCCAAAATAATATTAAAATAGAATTCGGTATTGAATAAAAAAAAATAATTTGGTAAGATTTTAAAAAATGAATATTAAACGGCCTTAGGTGCCTCTTTTGAGGAGAATAGGGAAACCGGTGTAAATCCGGTACGGACCCGCCACTGTGAAGATGAGACACTCGCAGATCCACTGGCCTTTGCTGGGAAGGAGCGAATATGTCGATGAGTCTGAGTCAGGAGACCTGCCTAAGGTTGAGAAAGTCTTTCCTTGGGATTAAAGGGAAGCGGCGGAGATGATGGCAAAGTCCCGACCACATTGCAATGTGGCGGGACTTTATTTTTTAAAACCAACTCATTATTAATACTATACTATTTGGAAAGAGGTGTTGACCATGACTATTTCAAAGTATCACCAACAGCATGAAGTCTGGCAGAATTTAAAAAGTGCGGATTCAAATGTACTGGAAGCCATGCTCCAAAAGATTATTGATGGCATTGAAGAACCTGACCGAGAATCGGCTGCGGCCATGGAACGACGCTTAGACGCCAAAATCAAACCGCGTAAGAGTTTAGGAGTTTTGGAGGATATAGCCCAGCAGCTGGCCGGCATTTATCGAACTCCTCACCCTAAGATCAAAAAGAAAGCCGTTCTCTTAATGGCCGGAGATCACGGCGTAGTGGCTGAAGGAGTCAGCGCCGCCCCACAGGAAATCACGGCTCAAATGTTCTATAGCTTCTTGGCCGGAAAGGCGGGTATCAATGTCCTAGCCCGGCATGCAGGAGCTGAAGTTATCTGCACTGACGTGGGAATGGTTCCTCCCTTAAACCCTCCTGAACTTATGACCAATCGCATAAAAAACGGCACCGACAACATAATGCATGGCCCGGCCATGACCAGGCGGGAAGCCCTTCTGGCAATTCTGACGGGGGCCAAAATAGCAGCTGAAACAATCGATTCCGGATATAACCTGTTGGCAACTGGTGAAGTGGGCATAGGCAATACTACTCCCAGTTCCGCTCTGATTGCAGTTTTTACCGGGGAGAAAGTTGAAGACATAACCGGCAGCGGCACAGGACTGAAAAATGAAGCCTTAAGGCACAAACAAACAGTGATTAAAAAAGCGATCGAGATCAATAAACCAGATCCCGAGTCACCGCTTGATACCCTGGCCAAAATAGGGGGACTGGAAATTGCAGCTCTGACAGGCGTAATTCTTGAAGCCGCTTATCAGCACGTACCAATTGTTTTGGACGGTATAATTTCGACAGCGGCCGCCCTGGCAGCGGCCAAACTCGCCCCACGGACAACCGCTTATATGATTTCCTCACATAACTCAGAGGAACCCGGCCATTGCTTAGCCCTTAAGTATCTTGGCCTTCAACCCAGGCTGGAAATACATATGAGACTGGGAGAGGGAACAGGGGCAGCCCTTATGTTTCCAATCGTGGAAGCTGCCCTCAAAATAGCCGATGAAATGGCGACCTTTGAAGATGCCGGGGTAACAGACGGAGACTTTTAAGACTTGTGTTCGCCTTCGACAGCCAAGGCAATTGCTTTGGTGGCATGAACCGTACCTTTGGGATGTTGCGGCGGAGCGTAAATGGAGTACAATTTTAACGGTTGCCAGCCCGTATTATAGATATTGTGCCATTTTCCTGCAGGTATAAATATGGCAAAACCCTGGCACACCGGGGCCTGAAAATCCAACTTATCTTTTCTGTCTCCCATTCTTACAATTCCTTGGCCTTCCTCAACCCGTAAAAATTGGTCAAGACCGGGATGTATTTCCAAACCAATATCTTCACCCACATTGACGTGCATCAAAGTAAGCTGTAAATGATTGCCGGTCCACAAGGCGAGACGAAAAGCCGTATTTTGCCTGGCAGCCGCTTCAATGTCTACTACAAAAGGTTCCGGTCCATAATCCCTTAACCTAAAAACTTGTTCCGGAAAGATAGGATTATATATGGGGGAGGGAACTTGGTTCGAATATGAATTATGGTTAGACCAAGGATATGATCCATAGTAACCATGCATGCTACTCATTCCTTCCTTGTATTTAAGATCAATTTTTTAAATATCCTATGTTCGAAGCTGAAAAAGTTTACTAAAAACAGGCTCCGGAAACGCTTTCAACACTTTAGGTTAATATTAAATCTTACATTTGTTTTCAAAACAAGTATGAAATTGGCGCCAAGTGGCATAATAGAAAATAAATAAATATCGGAGGTTATGGTATGGGAGATAAAAATCCTAAGAAGGCCGAAAAAAAGAAGAAAAAGAACAAGGATAAAGAAACTGAGCCAATGCCTTAAACGTATAAAATGAAATAAAAGTAGAGTTAGATAATTCCCCGGCAAGGGAAGTTCTATCTCTACTTTTTTTATTATCCTGCAAAGTGGTAAAGCAACCTTATTCTTTTAACAAAAAAGAATTGTAAGAAAAATAAAGCCGTTATATTATAATATTTACAACATTTTTCTATATATGGAAGATTTATACCATTATTAGTTTGCTATATGGTATAATTATCCATACATAATATAAATGCGAAAAAGTATTTTCACTATAACCGGTAAGATAATAATGTTCCTTCATTTTACTTAAAAGGAGGGAGGCAATATTAAGTTTTTTAGAAGCATATTCAACAGGATTTACCTGTTTTTTTCTATTCTTATTGTTTTCCTTATCGCCATCATCTGTACAATCGTATTTTTCATTCTGACCCAGGATATACGTGTGAATAAAATCAAAGATATGAATAATATCGCTGTAATGATATCCGAGCAGTTGAATTTGCGCGTCAAGGAAATGAACCAGATATCCTATGGTGTTCTGGCTAATACCTATGTACGGCAGGCCCTGCTTTTTTTAAACGGTTATAATTACGATAATGTCAATTCCAGAATTTATCTTGACGCTTATGATATGATTACCGACAACTTATTCACTATTTCACTTCCTTTTCCCGATATCGATAGGGTTAATGTATTTACTGACCAGAATATATTTTTTTCCAACAAGTACTTTAATAACAGCTCTGCAATCATAACAGAGCGGCTACTGGCAAGAGTTAAACCGAGAGACATGCCAATCGACAATAACGCCGAATTTATACTTGTCGGTACTCATTTAGACGAATGGGTTGAATACAATCGGCCCATAGTGTTTTCATTACAACGAATTGTAAAGGGATCACAAGGAATAATCGGCTTAATAGAAGTGCAGTCCAAATATGAAATTATCAACGAGTTATGCAATATTGACAATAATGGCTCAGGACGGATTTACATTATAGATAAACAAAATAATATAATTTATCCTTTTACCAAAACAGCACGGGATAGAATAGGTTTTTACCTTAAGTGGTCTGAAAAAAACAAACACAAGAACAATGATAATGTTGTGGCCAATATCTATGATGATTATACCAAAACCAAGCAGGTTGTTGCCAGCAAATACTCCGATTATACCGGTTGGACAGTAATCTATGCGCTCCCGGAAACCTTTATCACCAGACCGATTTACAGAGTTCTGGGGTTCTTCATTGTTATTGGCATCTTAGGTGCGTTACTATCATTTTTCATAGCCTATATCATTGCGTCATATATATATACTCCCTTGAGACAATTAAAACATAAAGTAGAAAATTTCGATTATCATAGCTTTAGTTTTAAGGACAATGATATCAATTACAATTTCAGCAAGGCCGATGAAGAAATTGCCTTATTAAACAATACTTTTGACACTATGGCTCAGAAATTGAAAAAATCGGTGGAGGAAACCATTCAGACAAGATTCAAAATACAGAAATCATATTATAAAATCCTGCAGTCTCAAATTAACCCCCATTTTCTATACAACACAATTTCCATCATCTCAATTATGGGAAGAAAGTTAGGCGACAAGAAAATCCCGGATATCTGCAAGAAACTCACATACTTGTTGAAATACTCATCGGATATTAACGAGGATTATGCCACTGTTTTGGAAGAGAAGGATAATCTTTCATCCTACCTTGGTTTACTAAAGTACAGGTTCGAACACCGCCTTGAATATGCTATCCAAATTGACCCCCGTTTGGACAATTATTTGCTTCCCAGAATGACACTGCAACCTTTCGTGGAAAACTGTTTTAAACACGGATTATACGGTATGAAAGAGGCTATCAAGATTCAAGTAGAAGGAAGAGTGCTTGACCAGGGATGGGAAATTGTGATTCAAGATAATGGAAGTGGGATAAGAGAAGATGTCTTAGCCAATATCAATGAAAGCATTGCTCTGTATCACCATTCAGATACTTTACTAGATGATAACCAGCAGCGTAAAACAAACGGTTTAGGCGTTTTAAATACCTTTATCAGGCTCAGAATTCTCTTTGGGGACAGGCTTACATTTAAAATCGGTAACCGACCTGAAGGGGGAACGGAAGTTGTTATACGAATAAAAAATGAATAGTTTAACAAATTAAATTATTCATTTACTGATGACACGCTGAAGATAGGAGCGGAGACGAGATGATCAGAATCATGACAGTTGATGATGAGCCTTTCTTTATAAGCGACTTTAGAGAGACTATAGAAATGATCGGCGGGGACTACCAGGTTGTTTGCGAAGCCTATGACGCTCAAGATGCCCTCCAAAAGATTATGGTTTATAAACCCGATATTGTATTTATCGATATAAAATTGCCCCGAGTAGATGGTATTAGCCTCTTGAAAAAAGTCAGAGAACAGTATGCTTATGTAATCCCCATTATCCTAAGCGGTTATTCGGATTTTAACCTGGCCAGGGAAGCCTTAAGAGCGGAAGCCGAGGACTACCTCCTTAAGCCCATCGACAAACAACAATTATGTACCGTGCTGAAAAATAAAACCGATAAAGTCATGTCCTTGCGCAGGAAAGCCCAACAAGACCTTCTTTCCTCCTGTCTGAAAAACACCGATATTACAAATGATGTTATAAAAGCTCACTTCAATCACCACTGGTATTATCTATTAATGATTAACGGGGATCCTAGTAAACTGGACCTAAACAAATTAGAGGAGATTGCCGGATGTTTTTTGGCCGATGCTGAAAACTATTGGATTATTAATCAGGGGGCTGCTGAGGATAATTTACTTATCTTATTTGGACTAAACCGTAACAAGAATTGTGTTTTGAAGGAGATTGCAGCCATGTTATTACAAGACAGCAAAAACAATATTTCTTCCATCATCATAAGCGATCCATTTTTTGAAATAAAATCATTAAGCAGCATTGTAGAAAAAATGAAAGCGGAAAAGGAATTTAAGCAGGTTTTGGGACAACCCCTTACAGCACTTTACGAAAACATACAATCCTCCGTGAGCAAAGAACTGTATTACTTCATAAAAACCGAGCATGAAACTAAGCTTCATACAGCTTTATGGACCCATCACTGGAGTGATTTCCGGCAGCTGCTCTGGGAAACACTGAAAACTTTTCAGGAAAAGAAGCTATCAAAGAACTTTATTAAAAAATTCCTTTTTAGATTGACGATCGAAGTTGAAAAAAATTACCCCCTCCGTCCTCAATTTATTGAGTTGGATATTGGTAACAATATCAAACAAATAATCGAAAAAGCTACGGATTTTGAAGCGCTGGCTAATGAGTACTTAAGTTTTTTAATGAAAATATTTGAAATCAATGATGTTAACGAATTGACTGATGAAGAAAAATTGATGTCCTTAATTGAGAACTATTTGGAAAAAAATATTACCAAGAATCTTAGCGTCAATAAAATATGCAAACATTTTCGCATATCCCAACCCAAAATGAACCGAATAGTCAGGAAATACAAAAATATGTCCTTTGTCGCTTATTTTACCTTGCTAAAGATTGAACAAGCCAAAAAGATTTTAATCGAACAACCCAAAATGCCCATAAACACTTTGGCCTACACGCTTGGATTCAGTGATAATCTATATTTCAGCAAGGTTTTTAAAAAGATGACTTCCTATACTCCCACCCAATATAGGGAATTATTCAGCATTGAAAAAAAACAATCCGGTTGATATAGAATTTACATATATCTGTTTAGATATTCCATTTATATTAAGGACCAAAAGAATTATAATTTTCACAATAGTCTGAAAATACAAATTATTTACTAGGAGGGAAATTAATGACCAGAAAAGCTTTATGTATCGCTATAGCAGTGATGTTTGCAATAACAATGCTGCTAGGCGGATGCGGAGGTTCTGCTCAACAAACCTCTAAGGATTCAGGAGCAGGAGAAGCTGATAACGGTAAAATTTATAAACTGACTTTTGCAGGATTTTTCGCAGCAAACAGCCCATGGCACACCACGGTGTACCAACCTTGGGTGGAGGAAATTACCAAGAACACAAACGGGCGCGTAATAATTGAAGATTATCCCGGAAGTGCTTTGCTTCCAATCGGAAAAATCTATGACGGAACAGTTACCGGTACTGTAGATATGGGATTTGATTCCTTGTCCCTCGTCGATGGAAGATTCCCGCTATGCGATTTACTGAGCAAGCCCGGACACCCATTTGAAAGCGGTGAATGTGCTTCCCGTGTATTCCAAGACATGATAGATATCTTAAAGCCGGCAGAACTACAGGATGCTGTAATCTTGTTTACCATGGCTTCTGGTCCTGGCAATTTCCATACCGTTAAACCCGTACGTAAATTGGAAGACCTGGCAGGTATGGAAATTCGTTGTATTGGAGCAGACGCTCCTTGCGTAACCGCATTGGGAGCTAAGCCTGTTTCCATGTCCCACGCGGATTCCTACGATGCCTTGCAGAAAGGAATTATCAATGGAAGCTTAGGGCATAACGACATCCTGCCGGCATGGCATATTGCGGAAGTAACCAATTATACAACCATTACTCCTTTCTTGTATAACTCCACATTTACTTTAACAATAAATCCTGATGTCTGGAATTCTTTGCCCGCTGATATCCAGGAAGGAATCAAAAAGGCAAGTGAAAAAATCTTTGAAGAACGCTCAGTCCATTTCATGGATGAAGAAGCTACAAAAGGCCTTGAGTATGCGTTACAAGAAGCATCAGGACATGAAATTATATATCTCTCACCAGAAGAACAACAAAGATGGATAGAAAAGGTAGCATTTATTCTTGACGATTATGTAGAAGAACTGAATCAAAAAGGACTACCGGGCACACAGGCCAAGGAACTTATGTTTGAACTGGGCGAGAAATACAATAAGGTCCATGAAGAATGGTTAGCTCAGCAAGAGCAACAAGGGAAATAGAGAACGCTGTGAATCAAGTCGCTAGCGTTGTGTATCCGGTAAAGCTGCCGGATACACAACGATTTTGTTGATAAGGAGTGAATCTATGAACAAGGTAATAGAAATTACCAAAAAAGTTTTCAGTAAATTCGATGTGGCCGCCGCAGTAATACTATTTGCCACCTGCCTGCTGGTTGTGGTCAATGTTATTACCCGTACCGATTTGTTCAAAGCGCCTGTTTTTGGAGCATATGAAATCGTATCTTTTCTTACCCTGATAGCAATTAGTTTTGCTATAGCTCACTGTTCAATTGCGGACGGACACGTCAGGCTTACCTTTATAATCGACAAACTCTCCGCAAAGGTACGCAACATTATAAATATAATACTGCTTATAGTCGCTACAGTTAATTATATCCTTATTACTTGGAACCTCGGAAAATATATGTTGGAAAGAGCGGCATTTGGGGAAGTTGCCAGCGTTCTGAGGATCCCGATCCAATATATTGTAGTCTTTGTTGTTTTTGGGTTTTTCCTGCTTCTTATTGCCCAAATTATTAAAATAATTGAGTTGATAAGATCTTGGAAAGAGAATTAATTTTACAAAATATTGGATAGTACCTAGAAAGGGGTAGATTATGGATTCTACAATTGTTGGTATATTAGGTTTAGTGATTTTTCTTATTATGTTATTTTTAGGTATGCCTGTAAGTTTTTCCATGCTGTTTTCAGGCTTCTGGGGGCTGTGCTATCTTCGTTCAGCCGATGCAGCTTTTAACTTGGTGAGTAAAGATATCTTTATACGGTTTTCCGCCTATTCACTTACAGTTGTACCTATGTTTGTTTTTATGGGGTTTATTGCTTATCACTCCGGAATAGGGGCGGGCCTTTTCAAATTATCTTATAGGGCTATCGGACACTTCAGAGGAGGGCTCGCTTTAGCAGCCCAGGTGGCCTGCGCCATATTCGGGGCTATTTGCGGATCGCTGGCGGCCAGTGTAGCCACCATTGGAACCATTGCTTATCCGGAAATGAAAAAATTTGACTATGCCGATTCCTTGTCAGCTGCCAGTATTGCAGCCGGAGCGTCAATCGGAAGCCTGATTCCGCCCAGCGTATTGTTTATAATCTACGGAATTTCAGCGGAGCAATCCATAGGGCGGCTTTTTTTGGCCGGTGTTTTTCCGGGAATACTGCTTACACTCGCAAACATGGTCGTAATCTATATTTTGTGCAGAAGAAATGCCCAACTCGGACCTGCCGGAAAGCGTTCAACTTTCAAAGAAATCGTGGCTACGCTTAATGAAGGCCTCATAGAAGTAATCATCGTTTTTATCGTATCTTTAGGCGGTCTGTTTATCGGTTGGTTCAGCCCCACGGAAGCGGGTGCGGTGGGTGCTTTAGCCTTACTCATTGTCACCGCTATTCAAAAGAAGATGGATTGGCCCAAGCTTAAGGCAGCATTGCTGGATACCACAAAATTAAGCGCCATGATCTTCTTGTTAATTGCAGGGGCCACAGTATTTGGGCATTTCTTCGCCCTTTCCCGTATTCCAGCCAATCTCGCTACATGGGTCACGATGTTAAATGTTCCGGATTTTGTAGTACTATTATGTATTGTTTTGATTTATTTCCTGCTTGGCATGTTCATCGATTCCCTGGCCTTAATTCTGTTGACTGTTCCTATTTTCTATCCGCTTGTTGTGGGTTCAATGGGATATGATCCGATATGGTTCGGAGCAATCATCATATTGGTGGCAGTAATGGGTGCAATTACCCCACCGGTAGGTTTAAATCTCTTTATTATGAAAAGTGTCGCTCCCTCCGTTGCAGTGTCGTCCATATTCAAAGGCGTCTGGCCTTTTGTATTGGCGCTTTTGATCTGTATTATTCTAATTATAATATTCCCAGAGATTGCAATCTGGCTGCCCCAGGTTGTTTACGGCAGTTAATCCCAGGCTTGAACATTTCATCTCTTAGTTCACCAAATGAACTTCAAGAAACTGAAAAGACAACTGTCCTCAGTCCGGACAGTTGTCTTTTTACTACCCTAATATAAAAG
>Ga0134099_1003296_pt1 | contig 12044 bp, 8 predicted proteins | sample 10_taG_2_FD_105482 | JGI IMG/M metagenome (GOLD analysis project Ga0134099, IMG submission 105482) | Switchgrass degrading microbial communities from high solid loading bioreactors in New Hampshire, USA - 10_41_5_180_A2 metaG | ecosystem: Engineered > Bioreactor > Semi-continuous > Anaerobic >...
AGTAATTTTAGTTCCACTTGATAATCAAAGAATTTCGGGATTTGAATCAGGATAAATTTGATATGCTTGGGATGCATTGATAACCCAATTGAACATCATTGATAACGTGGAAAAGGATACAAACATCAAATCATAGGTTAAAACCAAATAGCCTCCTAACCAGATGGAGAATAATCTCCACCTGATTATACTAAATGAACCCGGTCGCTACTAAGGCCGGGATCATTTTAAAGAAGCTATATTTCGCTTGCATGCAATTTCAAAATTAAAATAATTATAAATAATACAATCCTTAAATACCATAATTAACTTTCTTGCTAAATATCTTTTACCTGCTCTAAAACTGCTTTCAACTGATTAGCTGAATATTCTAATGCTGTCCGTTCCTCATCAGTTAAATTAAAATTAATAATTTCCTTAACTCCATCTGAGTTAACTATAGAAGGAAGACTCAAAGCAACGTCATCAATACCGTATTCACCGTTAATAACTGAGCTGACAGTTCTTATTGTATTCTGGTCCTTAAGCAAAGATTCAAGAATTGTGTTAATTGCAACGGCAATGGCATAATATGTTGCGCCCTTCCTCTTTATGATTTCAGCACCGGCTTTTTTAACATCCTGAGCAATAGCAGCTTTTTCCTCATCGGTAAAAGCTTTGGCAGGATCACCAAAGTATTCATCTATTTTCATTCCTGCAATATGGGTCGCACTCCATACAGGCAGCTGTGAATCCCCATGTTCGCCAATTACATAACCATGAACATTTCTTATATCCACATTCAATTTCTCACTGAGCAAATATCTGAAGCGTGAACTATCCAGAACTGTACCCGAGCCAAGTACCCTTCCTCGTGGCAAACCTGACCACTCTTGTATCTTATAGGTAAGGATATCCACGGGATTAGATACAACAAGGATAACTCCCCGAGTATAGTATTTCATTATATTTTCTGTAATTTGCTTTGCTATAGCGACATTTTTCTTTGCGAGGTCGATACGTGTTTCTCCGGGCTTTCTGTTTGCTCCTGCAGTTATAACTATAGCATCGCAATCTGAACAATCAGAATAATCTCCGGCATATACCGACATTTGTCCTAAATAAGGTAAACCATGGTTTATATCCAGTGCTTCACCTTCAGCTTTTTCTTTCAGCACATCAATCAAGACAACTTCAGTTGCTATTTGTTTCAGTGACAGGGAAAATGCCGCTGATGCTCCTACAAAGCCTGCTCCAACAATTGCTACTTTTGACTTTTTATTCTCCATCTTCATCTCTTCCCACTTAATAAATTTTTGTTTTATTACTTCATCTTATACTGTAACTACCCCAAATTAGTTTTATACATTCAGCTTACTTTCTGCCATTAACTAATTTTGGTTTTAATTCCAATATAAGTCTCTTCCATGTTTCAAAAAAATTAACGGAAGCATCTATGATTTGAATTGCCAATGTGCATATTTGTAGTGTAACCACGTTGTCCAAGCGTCAAATCATATACTCCGTAATCGGTCCTGGTTAAGTTATAATCTTTCTTTGCATGCAAGAAAATTACTTCTCAGTGTAGCATAATAGCAAACTGACAGAAATTTGTCAATAGTTTGTTAATAAATAACACGAATCATCATTATTATGTTAAGTAAAAACATTTAATAATATTTTTTTCACATTTTTTTGTTTTATTATTGCATTATTATAATATATATGTTAAAATATAGACAAATAATCGTTAAAAATTTATCAGACATAGTTATTTTTTTATCAATGTTGATTTTGACAAAAAATATTAAGCTTATGACTTTGTTACCGGACAAATTATATGGCAAAACATTTAAATTATAAACAGCCTACAATAAAGGGGGAATTGATTATGAAAAAGACAAAGAATTATGATGTTGTTGACAGTGTTGAAAAACTTGATGCATTGCTAAACCGCGTAAAAAACGCTCAAAAAATCTTCGCAAGTTATACTCAGGAACAGGTAGATAAAATCTTTTTTGCTGCAGCCGTTGCTGCCGATAAAGAAAGAATTCGCCTTGCTAAAATGGCAGTATCCGAAACCGGTATGGGTGTTGTTGAAGACAAGGTTATAAAGAACCATTACGCTGCAGAGTATATCTACAATGCATACAGAAACACAAAAACTTGCGGTGTTATTGAAGAGGATAAATCATTCGGCATAAAGAAAATTGCAGAACCTGTCGGCGTTATTGCAGCTGTTATTCCGACTACAAACCCAACATCTACTGTAATATTTAAAACTCTTATAGCACTGAAAACCAGAAACGGTATAGTAATCAGCCCACATCCCAGAGCCAAGGATTGTACTATTGAAGCTGCAAAAATTGTGCTTGAAGCAGCCGTTAAAGCAGGAGCTCCGGAAGACATTATCGGCTAGGTTGACGTCCCATCCCTTGAAGCAACCAATCATTTAATGAAAACCTGTGACTTAATTCTTGCAACAGGAGGACCCGGCATGGTAAAAGCAGCATACTCATCCGGTAAGCCTGCTGTAGGTGTCGGACCGGGTAATACCCCTGCCGTTATAGATGAATCAGCAGATATATTGCTTGCTGTTAACTCGATAATCCATTCAAAAACTTTTGATAACGGCATGATCTGTGCTTCTGAACAAGCTGTATTAGTGATGGAAAGCATATATGATAAAGTAAAGGCAGAATTTGAGAAACGCGGCTGCTACTTCCTGAACAATGAGGAAATTGAAAAGGTTCGTAAAACTATTATTATAAACGGCGCATTAAATGCTAAAATTGTTGGACAGCCGGCAGCAAAAATAGCGTCGCTGTCAGGCATAACAGTACCCGAAAACACCAAGATTCTTATCGGAGAGGTTGAAAGTGTTGATCTGTCTGAAGAGTTTGCTCATGAAAAGCTCTCCCCTGTACTTGCCATGTATAAGGTAAAAGACTTCAGCGAAGCTCTGGACAAAGCTGAGAGATTAATAGAAGATGGTGGATTTGGACATACAGCATCAGTATATCTTAATACTCAAACAGCACAGGATAAACTGCATGAATTTGAAAACAGGATGAAAACATGCCGTATCCTTGTTAACACTCCCTCGTCCCACGGCGGAATCGGTGACATATATAATTTCAAACTCGCTCCCTCCCTCACCCTTGGCTGCGGTTCATGGGGCGGGAACTCAGTTTCCGAAAATGTCGGCGTAAAGCACCTATTAAATATAAAAACAGTCGCCGAAAGGAGAGAAAATATGCTGTGGTTTAGAACTCCTCAAAAGGTTTATATAAAGAAAGGCTGCCTGCCTGTCGCTCTTGACGAGCTCAAGAATGTATACAACAAGAAAAAAGTGTTTATTGTTACCGATACATTCCTTTACAAAAACGGTTATACGAAAGTCATTACCGACAAGCTTGACGAAATGGGAATTACCCATACTACATTCTTTAACGTTGCTCCTGATCCGACTCTGGCTTGTGCTAAAGAAGGTGCAGCTGCCATGGCAGCATTTGAACCGGATTGCATAATTGCCGTTGGTGGCGGTTCTGCAATGGATGCAGGAAAAATCATGTGGGTAATGTATGAACATCCTGAAGTGGACTTTATGGATATGGCAATGCGTTTCATGGATATAAGGAAACGTGTATATACCTTCCCTAAAATGGGCGAAAAGGCTTACTTTGTTGCTGTTCCAACCACCTCGGGTACTGGTAGTGAAGTTACACCTTTTGCAGTAATTACTGATGAACAGACCGGTGTAAAATATCCGCTTGCCGACTATGAACTTTTGCCTAATATGGCTATTGTTGACGCAGATATGATGATGAATCAGCCAAAAGGCCTTACAAGTGCTTCAGGTATAGATGCTCTGACTCATGCACTGGAGGCTTATGCATCCATTATGGCTACTGACTATACCGATGGTCTCGCTCTTAAAGCTATTAAAACAATTTTCGAATATCTGCCCCGTGCTTATGAATATGGCGCTGCTGATGTTGAAGCCAGAGAAAAAATGGCTGATGCATCCACAATGGCAGGCATGGCATTTGCCAACGCTTTCCTTGGCGTATGCCACTCAATGGCTCACAAGCTTGGAGCATTCTATCATCTGCCTCATGGTGTTGCCAATGCACTTATGATCTGTGAAGTTCTGCGCTTTAATGCATCCGAAACTCCAACAAAAATGGGCACATTCCCTCAGTATGAATACCCCCACACATTGGCAAGATATGCAGAGATTGCTGATTATGTCGGTTTAAAAGGTAAAAATGATAAAGAAAAGCTTGACAATCTCATTAAAGCTGTAGAAGAATTAAAGGAGAAGGTTGGCATCAAGAAAACAATTAAGGATTACGGCGTAGATGAAAAGGAATTCCTTGACCGTTTGGACGAAATGGTCGAGCAGGCCTTTGATGACCAATGCACAGGTGCCAATCCGAGATATCCGTTAATGAGCGAAATAAAGGAGATGTACCTGAGAGCTTATTACGGAAAATAAAAATATGAGGAGGGTATCCTAATGAAACTTGAAAACATCATTGCTGTACGCGCGACTAAAACTGTATACCGCGACGGAGATCTTGCAATTAAAGTTTTCAACGAGGACTACTCAAAAGCGGATGTTTTAAACGAGGCATTGAATCAGGCAAGAGTTGAAGAAACATCACTTAATATCCCTGAAATCATTGAAGTTACCAAAATTAATGGCAGGTGGGCAATTATCACCAGGTTCATTGAAGGAAAAACCCTTGAATGCTTGATGAAGGAAAACCCTGAGAAGTTTGACGAGTATCTGGAGCTCTTTGTAGATACCCAGCTGGACGTACACCGTCAAAAAGCACCGTTGCTTAATAAGCTCAAAGACAAAATGCACCGCAAGATATCCCAGACCAGTTTAAACGCCACAACTCGTTATGAACTGCACACCCGTCTGGAATCAATGCCAAACCATGATAAAGTTTGCCACGGTGACTTTAATCCAAGCAATATAATAATTTCCTCCGATGGTAAGCCTTATATCCTGGATTGGTCCCATGCAACTCAGGGAAATGCATCTGCAGACGCTGCAAGAACTTACTTGTTATTCTGTCTTGCAAACGAAACAGCAACCGCTGAAAAATACTTGAAATTGTTCTGCAACAAAAGCGATACAGCAAAGCAGTATGTACAAAAATGGATACCCATAGTGGCAGCATCCCAATCAGTCAAGGGTAAGCCTGAAGAACGCGAACTTCTACTGCATTGGGTTGATGTGATCGATTATGAATAATATAATAAATATAAATAATATAAAAAAAGCATTGGAGCTTAAATAAACAAACATGGGGACTGTCTTTAAGGTTAAACACCTTATAGACAAGTCCCCTTTTTTACATGTTGCCGCTATTTTGCATGTTGTTCCATACTTTGCAAGTTAACCGCTGTTTTTCACAAATTTTATGCTTATTCCTAATATTTTATACATTTTTATTATTCTTGCATATTTTTTTATTTTATCGCGTACCAACCTATAATGGATTTATATTATTTATCAATTTTGCCTATTGTTTATCAATTTTGCCGGCCAGTGTCAACTTCTTCCACATCGGCACCTTCTACATTGTATGCACTATCTTCTGCATTGGAAACGCTATCTTCTACATTTACATTGGAAATGGCGCTTGAACCAACTTCCTCAAACCATCCTGTCCCAACAGCAATTGTTCCGTTTTTAACTTTAATCTGTTCAACAATCTTTTCCATCTCTTCTTTAGTAATATACATTGGATGGCTTACAAAAATATCAACCTCTCCGTAGCTTGCGATTTTACGATTTATGACCTCAATATCCGTTGTCGCAACAGAAAGGTCGTAAATCTCCTCGTCAGTTTTATTTCTATTTGTACCATAAAGAAGGGTATAGTAAGTATTATTATTTCCGGTAAGCTCCGGCTTGCGCCATACATATAGTTCCAGGCCCTTAAAGGGAGCTTTTGTATCATTTGAACTGATGTCTGAACTGCTGTCGGCACCATCGCTGTTGGCACTACCTCCCTTACTATTCTCCACACCCAGTAAATTCACAATTTTAACAAGCTCAGCAAGGCTTTCCTCATCCTTTGAGAATTGCCGTACATCACCGCCTACAACTCTTTCGGCATCTGCACGGGTATATGTGAACCTGAAAGGAGTTGAGGAAAGCAATTCATTATTCCAATGCCCCATATGAGTCACCACATCAGCATTATCAATAAGGGCAAAAAGCAGAATGGAATTTCTTAAAAACTGTTCTTCACTTACAACAATGGAGTCATCATTCAGAATATAATGGTATGTCACACCATAAGGTGGTTTGGTTGTAGACAGTTCCATGATTCCACGTCTGACGCCTTCCGGCAGCGGCATTCCGTTTAAAAGTGAACCAACTTTTACATGATTGCCTATATACTTGGTCTTATTTTTCATCAAAAAATCAATGTCATAAATACTCCTTCTGTATTTGCTTGCAAATAAATCTTCAATCCGTGTCAGAATTTCATCCCGGTTAATAAGATTAAATCTTGGACTTGGTTTTACATTGTTATCAATCCATACCGGAGCAATATGAACTGTATAACTGTATTCCGAAATGCTGCTGTTTACATTTTCATAATATGAAATGGAATAACGGCTGTCTGCTTCCCCACCGCGGGCAATGTCAATTTCCTTTTTGGAAATGCGCATAGCCTCAACAATTGCCGTTACCTGTGCTATCTCGCTTGCATCTGTCAGAGTAATTTCATTGCCGCTGGTATTATCAACAATTCGTATCTTTGCCGGAACTCTCAAACTATTTTGGCTTAAGAAGGTTTCGGGATGCTCATATATGCTCAGGCCCTTTACAGGGTTTGATATCAATACGGCCGACAGTATAATTACTGCAATAATGCAAGTAGTGATTACCCAAAATGCAGGCATTTTGTAATTCAAAATGTTTTTTACTCTCGCTTTCACATTTCCTTCTCCGAATGCCAGGGGACTCATACTGGGCATTTTCCTGTTCATTGCCAGGGCAAGCAAAGAACTGCTGTATCCTGCGACTCCTTCCATGCCCAAACTTTTAATAACCCTTTCATCGCAGGACATTTCCATATCCTTTGTCATTAATGAAAAACACAACCACATAAGGGGATTAAACCAGTGAAGGACAAGAGCAAGAAAAGCAAGCAACTTAATCCAATAATCACGTCTTTTGATGTGTATCTTCTCATGGCACAGGATATATTCACGTTCAACGCCTGTAATGCTAAGAGGCAGGTAAATTTTAGGCTTTATAAATCCGCAGACAAAGGGACTCCTGATAAACTCAGTTTCATATATATTATCTGAAACAAGTGTAGCCGTATTTATTCGCCTTTTCAGACGTAAATATGATATTAATGCATATACCAGCAAAAGGGCAGCGCCTGTAAGCCAAATTATTGAACCAAGAGTTGTTAAAAGATGCACAGGGTCTCTCTTTATAATTGAAGCCGCAGCCGGCAGCAAGTTTTTAAATGCTGTATTAACATTGTCCACACCTGTATTCATTGAAAGCGGTGGTGCCAGCTCGATGTCCTGCTGTAAGTACCGGGTAGAAAAACTGCCGGTTTGTGAGGACTGTATTAGCCCAAGCAAACTGAGCTCTGAGGAAAAACTGAAGGGGCAGACAAGCCGAAAGAACACAATACTCCACAGAGCATAGGAAAACACCTTGGGTGCTTTTTTCAGCAGCAAGCGGGCGATAATGACCGCGATAGCCACATAGCTTGCAGTAATGCTCATATTAAGTACAGTGACGAAAGCATCTTCGAGGTAACTCATATTCAGCCCTCCTTATGGCTATCTATCAGCCTTTTGATTTCCTCAGCTTCATCATCGGACAGGGTTTTATCATCCAAAAATGCTGCAATAAATTTAGGCAGTGACCCGTTAAATGCTTTTTCAACTACAGTTTCACTTTCATATTTTTGAACCTGTTCTCGTTTAATAATGGCATAAACGGTGGAATTTTCATTTCTGAGTATTCCCCGGTCCATCAATCTTTTAAGAACAGTGTATGTCGTGGTTCTTTTCCATCCCAGCTTTTCCTTGCATAACTCTGTAAGGTTCCGGGTCTTTATAGGTTCTGAGTCCCACACAATACACATAAACTTGAACTCTGCATCAAATAACTTATATTGTTCCATTCAATTATTCCTCCCATTCTGTCTATTGCAATAGACAATAATAGTCTATCACAATAGACACAAGCTGTCAACAGGAAATCGCAATATTAATGAAATCAATATCAAAGTGATAATAAAAGCAATAATAAATACTATAATGAATATGTCAAGGAAAACATTGGTCAAAACATTAGTGAAAATATTATGTATATATTAATGTACATATTAATGGGTATTAATGAAAGTAATAATTAACATAAAAAATAAAATAGTAAATATTAATACAATAATAATAGACATAAAAATGAACATATTTATAAATAAAGAATAAATATGTTCATTTAACATGTTCATTACTTTTCATTACTTTTCACCGTGGCGGTCTGTTGTATCCCCTTTCACCATAAGGCTGCAGTTTTTCCAGCCACTTCTTTTCCATTTGCTTAAGCTCCCAGCGGACATCCATATCTTCCTTAACTTCCTTCTCTTCCAGAACATCATAAGTAAAGGCTTCTCCTCCCAGCTCATTCCAATCCTTTTGCAGTTGAGCGTTAACAAACCTTCCCATGTCCAATTGTTCGCGTAGAGTCAGCCATTTGTTCTTTAGATTCGGGTAAACGGATATAAAAATTTTTCCGTTGGTGGTGTTTGTTATTTTTATTGCACCCATGTAGGTCTTGATCTGCTTATATTGTTCCAGCAACTCCTTGCGTCTCTGCTTATCCATATTTTCTCCCTTCTGTGCATATTAAGTAAAAACTTCTAATACCGCTCCGGCTATTTTTGAAAACATTGTTCAAATTAGTTTAAACACATTGCCCAAGTTAGTTTCAACACATTCTTGCCTATTTCTCATAGACACTCTGTATTAACTGTCATGTGCTCCTTTACTTGCCATTTGTTGGCTTTATAAGCAGGCAGTTTACATAATGTTAGAGTATCTTTTATATTGATTGTTATATTGATATTGATTGTCATGTTGAAGTTTCCGGGAATGCATCCCTCAAGACCTCAACGGAAGAATCAATAAAAACAGGACAATAGAGTTAATCCTTTTAACAAATATTAGTATCCCATTTCCTTCAAGATGCGGGACAATACCCGAAGGCGTTCCCCAATTATTTCTCCGTCATTGCTGAGAACCTGGGAAAATAACTTGATATCTTCATCAATCATTGGGTTGTCGGTACAAACAGATACACTCATGGCGTCCCCCTGAAGTCCGATACGGTCAATCATTGTTTTATCAGGATCATACAATTTGGGGAAACGATATGCTTCCTGAAAATATGAAAGACTTTTGCAAATCAAAATAGCAAGGTCAAGCACACGGTGCATAGGCAACTCTTCTGACTGACGCGACCATTTTTCTCCAGTATACCTCCACACTTTTGCTGAAATGTCCACTTTCCCCCGGTCATTCCACTGTGCCAATCCCAATGAAAGTCCTTTTGCATCTGAATTGTAGGCAAATCTTCCATCAACATTTTCATAGTTTTCTGAAACAATTACCGGTTTATGCTTTAAACTGGTTGGTATTTTCACTGTTTTTCCTCCTGACTGTTAAGATTTTTATCCATAAACAAAATACCAGTAAACTTTAAGATTACAAAAAATTATAAACTTCAATGTATTGTTATTTATTAATTTAACTTGTTGTGCCAGCTAATGAGATAACATTGTGGAAAGCTTAAGAGTCGGTTGAAGTATCCTTTAGCACAAGCGAATTAATTTGCTCTTAACGAGCTTATTAGTTCTCAACACCGGAATTCCTGCTATCGAAATGCTGGCAAAACAGGTTTATTTATTATTTATTAGCTATTACCTATTATTTATTAATTCAATAATTTAGTAATCCATTGGTTTACTAATTTACTAACCTAGTAAGTATATAATAGTAGTTTTTTTTCACTATGTCAATGCCTAGAATTAAAATAAAAATTATAGCAAAGCCCTTTACTACATTTCCTGCTCTGGCCGCTTCAATGAAAACGTTTTATCCTTCTATGCCAATAAACTTTTATGCTAATAAATAAAAATATTCCCATAGACTATCCATGATATAATACTATGGAATATCAATGGGAATATAGCGATTCAATAAATAGTGTCACTACTTGCATTTCATCTACTGCTTCAACAAATAAAATGAAAATATATCTGGTACACATAAATAGTATTAGACATTTATTCAGCAACTTATCGAATTCTGATTCATTGGCTGCCCTCAAAAATTTTGTAATTCGATTGATTTACTTCATACAACCCTGTGTCTTCTACTTCCGGAACTTTTTCTCCTTTAAGCAGCTTGTCGATTAACTTAATTGCCATTTCACCCCATAATGCATTTCTCTGGGCAATTTGGCTTGATACAATGCCGTCTTTGACTCCTTCCGTTATTCTTGAACTTTTACTTAGTATAACAAGTTTCTTATCTAAATGCAGTGTTTTCCATATCTTTATTGCCGTTTCCCCTGATTCACTTGTTACCAGATACAGAAGATCAAATTGGGGGTTATTTCTGATCATCTCTTCGATTATTCTTTGAGTTTTCGTAATACCGGTGTCTTTTTGTTCCTCTTTACAGATAATCTTTATATCAGGATAATTAGTCAGTACATCTGCAAAGCCCTGGTAGCGTTTTTGAACTGTATCAACTTCCGACGCGCATAGCAGCACCATTACTTTTCCTTTTCCCTTTAGATGCCTGACTGTCGCCTCTCCGGCAAGTTTTCCTCCCACATGACTGTCGGAAGTAATAAAAATGTTCCTCTTGCTCCCAGGTACATCAACATCAACGCAAGCAACTTTAATGCCCTTGTCAACAGCTTCATTAATCAAATTTTTAAATCTTTTGGAATCACTCGGAACAAATATAATACCGTCAACCTTTTGATTCATAAACTCCTTAAAGATACTTTCCTGCTCATCTACATTGTACCTTTCCGGTGCTTTGCAAAGGACTTCAATATTGAGTTTTTTTCCGGTATTTATCGCTGCTTTTTCTACCTCTTTATAAAACTCCTGTTGCTCCAGGGAAATAAATGCCACTCTCTTTTTTACCTTTTCTTTCTTCACAGTTTTGATATCATTAAGACGACTATTTGAGTGAGATGTAAGCTTTTGCATAGATGTAATCATGTCAATAATAAGTTCATCCATATTTCTTTGCTCCATGGATAAAGAAGCAACCATCTGGCACGTTGCTGCTGATTGCTCAGTTACAGCTGCAATGTCTGCAATAGAATCAACCAATTTGTCTTTATATGCAAGCATATCTTCAATATGATTGTACACTTGCATCTGTTGTTTCACGAAATCATCCAGCGCTGTATGAATATTTGAAATAGAATTATTTGCATTTCCTATAAATTGATCCTGTTTAATGAACTCTTCTTTTGCCATTTCTGATAATGCTTTTGTAGAATCAATTTCATTAGTTATATTATCAATATTCATTTCAATTTCTTTTACCGCTTCTTTTGTTTTATCAGCAAGTTTGGTTACTTCTTGAGCTACAACAGCAAAGCCCTTTCCTGCATCTCCAGCTCTGGCTGCTTCAATGGAAGCATTCAACGCTAAAAGATTGGTTTGATCGGATATCTCTTCAATAAGAGAAGTTACTTTTTCAATGCTTTTTACCGCATCTCCAAGAACGGATACTCTATCTGCTATTTCAATCAAAATTTCCTGTGATTCCCTGCTTCTGGATAAAAGCTCCTGAATGGCTTTCTCACCTTCCTGACTAATCTTGTTTGTAATACCAGCTTTTTCTGCTAATTCTATTGAAGACGCCCTCATTACTTCAAATCTTTCCTGAAAACGAGCCGCAAAAAGAGCACACTCCTCTGCTGATTCAGCTTGATTTACCGCTCCTTTTGCAATAGTATCATTAGA
>Ga0134099_1003305_pt1 | contig 12034 bp, 6 predicted proteins | sample 10_taG_2_FD_105482 | JGI IMG/M metagenome (GOLD analysis project Ga0134099, IMG submission 105482) | Switchgrass degrading microbial communities from high solid loading bioreactors in New Hampshire, USA - 10_41_5_180_A2 metaG | ecosystem: Engineered > Bioreactor > Semi-continuous > Anaerobic >...
ATCTTGATGGTTTCATAGCTTAATTACATGGTTGTTTTACAAAGCAAGATCCGGTAAGCAATCATTGTTACCTACCGGATTATATTTTTACTTATGCTCTACCCCAACAATTGACGAAGAGCCTCAAAATGCCGGTATTCCAGCGGATGATCCTCCACCTGCACCGCAAGCCGCTTGTCGCGCAGATTATATGAGGGGCCTTTTGGCACAGCCCAGCTCATCAGAGCCCCCCCAGGAATCCTTCAATGCATTCAGAAATCAGCTCATAGCCTACGGACTTGAGGAATCTGTACGTATCCGGCAGGAAGCATATGACCGTTATCTGAATCGTTGGCACGAACAAACACAGTCTGAATTAATAGTTGAAACGTCAGCGCTTCACTCTGATACGATGAGAGTGAAGCGCTGTTTTGATCAAATAATCTTAATATAGCTGTCGGCTATAGCCACATTCACTTTTCCGTCAGATATTGAGAAGCTGAAACCACCTGACGTCAACGCGAAAACTGCAGTGGTAAAACCATTGTGTGTGGTCATTCCCTTGAATTCAATACCAATCGGTAGTTTGCTTGCATCAACACAAATGTCCTTCGCTACCGGCATATACAGAGTTGCAGTCGTATTGGCGGGTATAACGCAGTGATACGACATTAGCTTTCCTTCTTCTGCCGTCCAATTCGAAACAATTTTACCGTAGTATGATTCATAGAAGCCGTTAGCGTAAGCCAAAGCGAAATTAACTTGCGGCTTCAGAATAATATGTTTGAACCCGGGATCGTTTTCGTCCGTTCTGATTCCAAGAATGTACTTATACACCCATTCGGACGCTACACCATAGGAGTAATGGTTATGCGAGGTCCCATCGGTCAAAAAACCATTATCTTCAGTCCAGATGTCCCAGCGTTCCCAGGTAGTAGTCGCTCCGTGTGCTGCTGCATAGAGAAACGTATATACGTCGGTGTTCATCATTAAGTCATACGCCGCATCGCTTCTGCCGCCTTCGCTCAAAGCAGGCAGCAACACATGGACACCGAGAAAACCGGTGGCCAAAGTATTTTCCCCGCGGTCAGCGCTGACAGCCTGATTTTTGTTTCTTACGCTATCAACCAGCTTAGCAACGATAGCCCGCCTTTGCTCCTCCGTATCATACAGCTTCAACAGTATAGCCCAGGCCAGCGCTGTCTGCGCGTTATCCACACATCGGGCTTGTTGCGAGTCCAGCGTTGGACTGTCGCTGTCAGCCGAAGCACAAATCACGTTACCGTCTGCGGTCACATAGCGTGCAATGGTCTGCGCTCGTTTCTCCCCGGCGATTTGCGCGTATTTTTCGGCCTCGGCCCAATTACCGAGCGCTTCGGCCATTTTACTCATCAAATTGTTGATATATATGGAATAACAACACATTAAAAAGCGCATGCCTGCCCTCTCATTGCCGCCGTTCCAATCTCCGTGGGAATACATGTATCCTCCGGCATTTATCCGGTCAGTATATCGTGTCATTTCCGGCCAGTACTGCATGACCGGGGTAAGGTCACCTGTCTGAGTATAATAGACCCACGGAATTATTATCCCTGCATCCGACCACCCCGCGCCGATCATCTTCGAAAAGAAGTTGTTTTTATGCATCGGCATTATGGAGCCATAATGACCGTAAGACCGCAGGTAGTCGTTCATGATGTCGATATAATTGCCAAAGAACCTTGCGCAGTCAAAATGATACATGGCGGCACCGGCAAATATCTGTGCGTCTCCGGACCAACCGTAATATTCCCGTTGCGGGCAGTCAGTCGGAATCGAGTTGAAATTGCTGGCCTGGCTCCACTTGGAGTTTTGTATAAACCGATTGAGCAGGTCGCTTGACGTACAGACAAATCCCGTTTCCTTGCCCGCCGACGAAACGGCAATCGACTTAATGCTGCGCAGGACGATATCTTCATCCGACGTGATTTCCAGATATCTATAACCCGTAAAGTGAAAACGTGAACGGTAAATCTCAGCACCTTCGCCTGAGGCAATGTATCGAAAACCTCTCCCCTTGCAGGCGCCGGGTATCAGGACCCCTCTAGTGAACTCGCCATCTTTGCCGTCGCTTATCGCTTCACCGGGTTGCATATTTACCGTGGCACCGGCCGGTGCAGAGACCTCCATAGCAACGGTCGCAGCAGCGTTTTGCCCATAGTCGGTAACCAAAATATCTCCGGCTTTTAAACGCAAAACGTCATCGGGTCCAAAGAACTTTACTTTTGAAAAGTCGATCTCACCTTTTACATATTCACTGCCGTCTGCAGGTGAAATAATGTCGTTTCCGGGGTTGTATGAGTAGGCTGATTTGAGTGAAAGTGTCTGAAAGTCATATATTACTCCGCTGTCACTTGCGGATACCTTGCCTTTGTATAACAATTCAACAGCCTTGGACCAGTCGGAATCATCATATCCGCAATCATTCCAACCCTTCATTTCCTTTGCTATTATAGCGTTATATGTCTCTCCTTCATAGATGCCGTCCTGCACATAGGGGCTATTATAACTCACTCGCCAGGAATCCGGGTCAGTGACGATTTCCTGTTTTGTCCCGTCAGTATATTTAATCACCAGTTTCGCCAACAAGCAGCGTTCCAGTACGTCCGGTTGACCGATTACGGAATTAAATCCTATAGCGTTCGCATCCACGATGCTGCTGCCATACCATCCGCTTCCGACTATTGCTCCCAGCGTAACTGTCTTATCTGCGGCAGTCAGATATTCCGTTACATCAAAGGTCTGATAATGTATGTAGCTGCTGTAATCACTCCAGCCGGGTGCAAGGATGCTGTCGGTTTTCCCGCTCACTCTCTTTCCGCTGATATAGACCTCATATGAGCCCAGGCCGGTAATATATAAGCGTGCCGATGCGATCTCCCGTGTTGAAGCCGGTTCCTGTTCTGTGCGGAAAAGGAGGCTTCCCATATCGGACGCGTAATTTTCAATGGTGATCCATTTTGCATTCTCCCAATCGGTACCGGTTTCAAAAAATGAACCTGCGGTACGCTCAGCGCCGTAGTTCGTTCGTACCGTCACACTCCAAACATACTTCGTCTGCGCGCGCAGCGGCTCGGACTTTCCGTCAAACCCGTACGCAATAGCGACAGAGCGTCCGCTGATCTGCTCACCGCTGTCCCAGACAACCGCTCCCGATTCCGAGCCTTCCTTTACGACTATCCTGTAAGCTGTCTGCCTTTCTCCAACCAGGTTGGATATCATTTTCCAACTGAATATTACAGGCCTGTCTATGTCTATCCCAAGCGGTTCTGCAAGGTAGTTTGTTTTCAGTTCCGATAACGTCAGGGTATATGGAATGTCTGCAGGTCTTTTGTCACGTTCTTTCCTCTCGTGTTCCATGTCTGACAAATTCCTCTCAAATCACTTGCGGCAGATACGGGACAGACACGGGGACGGTTCTTCTGTCTAGATGCTTGACAGGGAGACGATTCTGTTGTCTTGGAGTAAACTCTAAGACAAGAGAACCGCCCCCTGTCTGCCAAGACAAGAGGACCGGCCCCTCGTCCGGCCCGATGTCTGCCCGGGCTGCTATCTTGTCAAGTAGCGGTCAAATGCTGCCTGGTATAATTCAAGGGCTTCTTCCAGCCTCATCTGTTTTATCATGCTCAGGAATTCATCGTACTTGTCCAACGATTCTTCGCCGGTGATAAACTTGACCGTCATCTCGTCCGCGTATGTATTAATGTCGTTCAAAATTGCCGACGCCGCGGATATCTCCTCTGCAGTAAGGGTTACGGTAACGGGTATGACACCCATAGTTGCATCGTATACTACCCACTTTTTCTGGAGCTCAATGACATCCTGCGGCCTGCGCTCTTTGATAGCCTGATCGACTTCCAGGAAGGGGAAGAAACAGGCAGAGTAGTCATACGTATAGAATGTGTTAATACCGTCATAGCTGCTGGGGCTTATGATCGATGTAAATTGCGGATGCCCGTTTTCGCCGTACTCAAAGCTGACTCCTTCGATTCTGTAGTTTAGGAGCGGCATGTTTGCCTCATCATACATGAAATCAATATACTGCAATATTGTGGGGAGTCTGTCCGCGGTAATGGTGGAAGAAATGCCAAATCCATAGCTGACACGCTCCGGGTCGCGGCGGACATTGAAATTGGGTTTGTCGCCCTTGTTCAGGACCGGAAGGTTCGGAACCGTATAGTTCATGTCTGTTATTTCGGTCCCTCCGGAGTCGGCGATCTGCGTTCCCAACTCATCGGCAAATCCGGTATGGGCACCCACTACGGTTCCGCTGAGTGTTACGGGTTTATTTGGATATCCCATCGGGGCGTTCCAACCGGTATTCCCGTGGAACTCTTTGTCGATAAGATCTTTGCCGTACCAGTCTCTCATTGTTGCTAAGTAGTCCTTATAGCCGGGTTCGGCAGGACCGTACTTTATTTTATCCCCGTCGAAGTAAAGCCGGCTGCCAACGCCGAATGTCGATTCAAAGAAGTCCATAGTAGTGCCGTTGTTTGCGATATAGAGCGGTTTTTCCAGGCCGTAGTCACGGTATCCTGAAAGTACGGCTTCCCATTCGGAGATAGTATCGGGAATGCTGTAGCCGTTTTTGTCCAGGATATCCTTGCGCATTATCATGCCGTAGCCCTGAAGGGAAGGTGTGTAAAAGAGCCTGTTAATGGTAACTATTTCACCCGTGTCCAGCTTTATATCCCTAAGCATTTTCGGGTCGGAATTTATGATCGCGTTGTAATTCGGCATATACTCCGGGATATAGTCATTGAGCGCGAGTGAAACCCCCTCGGTGTAGAGCCCGGCATGTCCCGTAGCGTAATGGATCGTCAGGAATACGTCGGGATATTCCCCGGAAACAATGATAAGCGTGAAATTTTCGCGTTGTTCGTTAGCGGGGGGATGGAGAAATTCCACATGGACGTTAGTAAGCTTCTCAAGCTCCTTGTGGACCGGGTGGTCATTGAGAGTGACCATCCATGACAGGTTGGAACCTACCATCGTAGTCCACATTGACATCTCGAATGTCTCTTCCAGCGGGAACAGTTTTACATCCTCCGGCGTCGTTTCGGCCGGCTCGGGCGTACTTTCAGCCCCGGGAGTCTGTGCGGCCGGGGTCAGCGTGCTTGTCTGCTGAGGTTCCGGTTCTTTTCCGCAACCGGCCGCCAGCGATAACAGCAATGCTACAGCCAGAAGTAATAATACAATGCGTTTCATCGGATAATATCTCCCATTTGTTCAGACTACAAAAACTTCTGTGGCATTATTGCCTTGATATGATATAATGGTACATGATAAAGATGACGGAAACTATAACCTTTTGGCGCGATTTTTTGTCGTAAAGTACGATGTTAACCAAAGGGTGATCAAGAATGTATATCAATGAACTTGACGCTTATCTTCAGAATTTGTGGAATCAAATGATGGATTTTCCGCCGCGCCCCATACCTTACGTCTCGGATATAAACAAGCTCAATTACAGGGAAAATGAGAATTTTAAAGTTTCCTTGCACGGCAAGTTGAGGCCTGTCCCGGAACACAGGCACGATTATTTTGAAATAATGTATGTATACAACGGAAGCATAACCCACATGATCGACTGCAAAGAAATCACGCTTAACAAAGGCGATTTTTGTATTCTCGATACCCAAACAGCACACGCAATCAAAGAAACCGGCAGTGTCGACGAGGGCGTAAACTTCGTAATGCACAGGTCCTTTTTCAGTCCCGAGTTTTTGTCCAGGATGTCGGGCAATAAGCTGTTTTCAAAATTCTATGCAAACGCGCTGTACAAGAGCAGCCGCAGCAGCTATATCATAATTTCGACCAACGACGATAAAAAAGTGCGCGAGTATAGCCTGAACATAATGTGTGAATATTTCGATCCCGACTCTTATTTCCGGGATGCCATAAACAACCTGATGCTCCTGCTGTTCAACGAGCTGATGAGATTATGGAAAAGCCAAAACAGTGACGAGGACATGCTTGATGAGCCCGGAAATATACCCAATATTGGCGCTATAATCAGGTATATGGAGACCAACTATAAATCGATAACCCTCAAATCGACGGCAAACAGGTTTGGCTATTCCCCAAAGCACTTCAGCAAAATACTGTCTGATGAACTAGGCAAAAGCTTTATAGAAGTAAAGCATGACATTTGCATGAAGCAGGCGGCATTCCTGCTTTCAAACAGCGAGCTTTCGATCTCCGATATAGCCGACTCGGTAGGGTTTGCAAATTATTCATTCTTCTATTCTCTGTTCAAAAAGAAATTCGGCATGACGCCTGCCAGGTACAGAAAGCTGGCAAAGGAGGACAAAGACAGCTAAGTGTGGTTGTATTGCTTGTATACAAAGCAAGGTGCTTTGCATAGGAGGTGTAAAAATGACCGTCGCTGAACTGGACAAAATGCTAAGAGAATTTTCCGGTATGGAGGAGAACTGGTACAGGATTTATTGTGAAAACGTCCCGCCAAATGATCCCGAAGCCAAAAAGCGCTATATCGAGTATATTGATAAAAACCGCCTTGCCCTTAACACGCCCCAGCTTTACTACAACGCGTGGAATGAAAAAGATATTACTTACGAAACATTCGAGGAGTTCAAAAAAAGAGCTCTGGAAGAAAAACGCCTGCTTTCAGTCCATGCAGAAAAGGAAGGTATCAAAAAGTGGCTGAATATCCAAAAACACGGTCGTTTTTCCAGCATGTACGATCACTACCACTCATTTATTGAAATGAACTATATGTATTCGGGCCGCTGCACAAACATTGTGGACGGTAAAAGGATCGAAATGGACACGGGCGATGTCGTAATTATGAAACCCGGCAGTGTACACAGGATCGTTTGGACCGGGGAAAACGACATACTCATGAATATTATTCTCCTTCCGCACGCATCCGCGACTATTCTAAACAAGACCCTTGTAGGAGAAAGCGACCTTTCAGCTTTTTTGGTCGATGCGGTATACAGCCAAACGATGACGCCCAACCATCTTTACCTTAAATTGAGCAAATCCCCTTCCGTATCAAATTTGCTTAATCTCCTCATGTGCGAGTACTTTGATCCGGATCAGATCGCCGCCGAGTTCATGGTAGGCAGCTACCTCCAGGCAATATTTGCGCTCATATGGCGCGAGAGCGTCCTTCGTCCAGATATAGCCGTATACTACAAAAAACCGAGCTCGATCCTGGCCGATATAATAGTGTATATTAGGGATAATTGTGTAACCTGTACAAGAGAATCTGTTGCCGAGCATTTCGGGTACAGCGGAAGCCGGATAAGTAATATCCTTGCCAACGGAGTCGGAAGGGGTTTTGTGCAACTGAGAAACGAGTTCCGAATGGAGCTTGCCGAGCAGTACCTTTCCTCAACCTCCCTGTCGGTAAGGGCTGTTGCCGAAGAGTGTGGTTTCACGAACATGAACCAGTTTTATAAAAACTACAAAAGTTACTTCAATAAACTTCCAAGAGAACAAAGTAGCAACATTGCTAAAAGCATATCTTAGTTAAATGCTAATTTATTAAAAATGAACATTTAGATATAAAACTCGGGCAAATCGGTTATTGAGCAGATTTGTCCGGGTTTTATATAATGCTCACATAATAAGTTATTTGGATGTTGTACTTTTGCAATATCTGAATAAAAAGTACACTAAAGGAGTGCAATCTATGAAAAAGTGGAAATTACTAGCATTACTTCTTGCTGCTATGGTTGCCCTGACATTTGTCTCGGCTTGTAGCAAAGACACCGAGCAATTGGAGACCCCTACTCCCGCCGCCACGCCAGAGGAGGAACCAAAAACAACAGGTAAAGAACCCGAAGATGAAGCGCCCAGCGCAATATTCCCGCTTGCAGAGACCTTTGAATTTTCCTTCTGGGTCGGGTTGTATGAGAGTTACCTCAAGAGCATGACTTCTCTCGACGACCATCCGATCCACCAGGAACTGGAAAAGCTCACTAACGTACATGTCAATTTCATTCACCCCACATACGGCAGTGAGAGCGAAGCTTTTAGTGTAATGCTCAACTCTGAAATTTACCCCGATGTTTTTGCCACGTCATACCATTCAAAGGGAAATGCGGACTTGTTCTATAATGAGATCATCATCGAACTGACAGACTTGATGCCCACTTACATGCCTAACTATCATTCAATAATTTCGGCCAACAAGGATGTCGACAGGGACGTAAAGCTTGACACCGGGGAATATGTAGCGATCTGCACGATATATGAGACCATTCCCCTGCCGTGGAGAGGACTCGTAGTCCGCCAGGATCTCCTTGACAAAATCGGAAAGGGTATTCCCGAAACGTCAAGCGAGTGGGAAAGCGTACTCACCGCTTTCAAAGAAATGGGTGTAGAAAAGCCGCTCTTTATCTGCAACAACGGAGCTACCGACAATACCTTTGAAGGCCTGTTCAATATAGGACAACGCTTGTACAGGGATGGCAGCACAGTAAAATACGGGCCGTACGAGCCCGGCTATCGTCAATATGTCGAGTTCATGAAAGACTGGTACGACAAGGGACTTATTGACCCCGAGTTCGCAGGGACCACAGGTTTTGCCGGAGCCCTTGGACTGCCTGATGCAGCGGTCATCAACAGCGGAAAAGTCGGCGCTTCCAATGCCCAGTCTCACACTCTCGGAACCCAGCTTGCCGATGCTGGCGTTACTGCAAGCCCCGATATGTTCTTCAGCGCGGCTTATCCGCCGGTCAATAACAAGGGCGACAAACCGAGCTTCAGCAAAGTAGCCGGATCAGGCCGGCTCGGAGCGTCTTATGCCGTGTCCGTCGACTGCTCCGGTGAGAAAATACCGACAATACTCAGGTATTTTGATTTCCTGTATGGCGAAGAGACAAGGCTCCTCAGGAACTACGGCATCCAGGGAGTCAGCTGGGAGTATGACGAAAACGGAGTACCGCAGTACACTGATTTGATCAACGCTTCTTCTTACGACGGGGTCAACACATTCCACGTCTACGACTACTCACTGTTCTCGATGCCTTATTACATGATTGACAGAGAGCTTATCCAGGGACGCCCGCAATACATACTCGACATGCAGCATAAGTGGGTAGTCACCGGAACGAATCTCGCCGTTTTGCCGAGCCTGACATTGACTGACGAAGAGTCCGCCGTTGCATCGGCTATAATAAACGACTGCAACACTTATGCGGACGAGATGACCGTGAAATTCATCACCGGTGAAGAGCCGCTTGACAAATTCGACGATTTCGTAAGAACTTTGGAGAGGATGAATATCGAAACGGCTCTTGAGGCATACCAGGCGGCATATGACCGTTACCTGTCAAGGTAACAAATATTGACAGTAATTATTAGGAATATATAATCGACAAAACACAACCCGTTGAGAAAAAGAAGCTGCTGCATTAATAAATCATTTAGCAGCAACTTCTTTTTCTCATAACAGACCAATTTGATAGGAGAGATCTTATGGATATAAGAAGGCGACCGGCGTCAAGCTGGATATGGACCGAGGAATGGACGCACGCTGACAATGAGAAGCCAGCACTTGTATATTTCAGAAAGACGTTTGATTTGCAGGACGAGATAACTTCCTTTGTAATAGATGTTTCCGCCGATTCCCGGTACCGTCTATATGTAAACGGACAGTCGGTCTGCATTGGCCCGTGCAAGGGAGACGCCGCCGTATGGTACTACGAAACCGTAAATATTGAGCGACACTTGAACCAAGGCAAAAATGTCATTTCTGCCGTTGTACTTCGCTACCCGACTGACAAGAGGTATAACCATTCGGTTTGGAGGACTTCGACACCCGGTCTGTACGTTGACGGCAGAGTCGAATATGCCGACGGCAGGGCCGAGTTGTTTAGGGCGGATGAAACCTGGAAAAGCATTATCAACAGGGACGTCCAAATCGTCCCCGAACATAACAAAGGCGGTTTTCTGTATGTAAACGAGAGGGCAAAAGGTTCCGCTGCGCTCAAAGGATGGACACTTCAAGATTATAATGACAGCGAATGGCATGGTGTAAAGGTCTATTCCGGAATGGAGGTCCATGGCGCAATCAGCCCGGGCAATTTGACAAAACGTCCTATACCCTTCCTGTATGAAGATGAAAAGAAGTTCCGGGAAGTTATGGTTGTCCGACAATCAGCGCATACCTCGGATGATTGGAACGATTTGTTGGCCGGGAAGAAACACATTAAAATATCGGAAAATGCCACTGAAATCATTGAGCTCAATGCGGGAGAACTCACCACGGGTTATCTGAATTTCGGTTTTGCAGGCGGAGCAGAAACTTCTATTAACATACTTTGCTCCGAATCGTATGTCTATCCGAAAAATGACCCGACTGTTCCGTTCCCCAGATATGAGAAGGGTGATAGGACGGATTTTGTAAACGGTATTCTCAATGGCTATACCGATATTTATACAGTTGGCGGCTTTGGAACTGTCGACAACCCGGAAACATATGAGCAATTTTGGTTTAGGACATTTCGATTTATTCGCCTTGAAATAAAAACCGGCAATGTACCCCTAATTATTACAAACATAACCTACCGCGAAACCGGATACCCCTTGGATGTCAAAACGGAGGCCGCTGCCTCGGACCCTGATTTCAGGGGAATCTGGGATATAAGCCTGCGTTCGCTAAAGCGGTGCATGCATGAGACGTATGAAGACTGCCCGTTTTATGAGCAGCTTCAGTATTCAATGGATACAAGGTCCCAAATACTGTTTACATACATGGTCAGTGCCGACGACAGAATGGCGCGCAGGACAATAGATGACTTCCACCGATCACAGAGGCCCGACGGCATGATCAACTGCTGCTATCCTTCTTATGGACCGAACATTATACCCGGCTTCAGTGCTTATTACATACTGATGATACATGACCATATGATGTTTTTCGGGGACAAAGAGCTTGTGAGAAGATATATTCCTACGGTTGACGGGATCCTTGAGTTCTTCCACCGATCTCTTGACGAAAGAGGACTTGTATCCAGAATAGGAGGACCGCTCGGGCGGCATAAGTTCTGGTCATTTATCGACTGGACGCATGATTGGGACAAAACAATGGGAGTTCCTGATGCAATACTTGATGGTCCCATCACTATGGAGAGTTTTCTCTATGCTTACGCCCTTACCCATGCCGCAGAGCTTGCAGAGTTTGCCGGCCGCGCAGGAGTGTCAGATGAATACAGGGAGCGCGCCGCATCTGTCAGGGAAGCTATACGGAAGCATTGCAAAGGTGCAAACGGACTGTACCAGGATGGCCCCGGCATCGACAAATTCAGCCTGCACTGTCAGGCATTTGCGGTTTTGACCGACACGGCAGCCTCGGAAGAAGCAGCTGCGATCATGCAAACGGCACTTGATGACGCCTCCATAACAAAGAGTTCGGTCGCCTTCATGTTCTACCTGTTCAGGGCGCTCGAAAAAGCCGGACTGTATCACAGGACGGAAGAGCTGTGGAACCCCTGGCGGGATATGCTGAAAGAGAATCTAACCACATGCGTCGAAAACGACACGGGCAAACGGAGCGACTGCCACGCATGGGGTTCCCTCCTTTTGTACGAACTGCCTGCAGTCATACTGGGAGTAAGACCGGCAAAACCGGGATTTGAAGCGGTAAAGGTGTCGCCGGTACCCGGATATCTCGACTGGGCTAATGGCACCGTTATTACACCGCACGGCCACATCTCGGTTTCGTGGAAACGCTCCGAAAGCGGTATCATTGTCGATATAGACGCCCCCAAAGGAATAGAAATAATCAGGTAACATTAAAAAAACAATAATAAAATAACACCCTCATGCCAAACTATTGATGTGTTGCGTTTACTTTGGCTCATGCTCTTTGATCGACTGCAAAAAAATTCACTGTCAATCGCAAAGTATATGTGCAAGTAAAGGCTCTATGTCAATAGTTGGGGTAGAGCATAAGTGAAAATGAGATCCGGTAGGTAACCATGGTTGCTTACCGGATCTTTTCTACGTAAAGCAACCTTGCAAACAACATGAGAAGAAG
>Ga0134099_1003320_pt1 | contig 11978 bp, 8 predicted proteins | sample 10_taG_2_FD_105482 | JGI IMG/M metagenome (GOLD analysis project Ga0134099, IMG submission 105482) | Switchgrass degrading microbial communities from high solid loading bioreactors in New Hampshire, USA - 10_41_5_180_A2 metaG | ecosystem: Engineered > Bioreactor > Semi-continuous > Anaerobic >...
ATATCCCGCGGCCTTCTCTTACGGCCGTGACAATGGTCGCAAAATTGTCATCGGTCAAAATCATATCGGCTGCCCCTTTGGCCACATCAGTTCCGGTAATGCCCATTGCACAGCCGATATCGGCGGCTTTGAGGGCCGGGGCGTCGTTGACCCCGTCGCCGGTCATAGCCACCACCTGGCCGTTTTGTTGCCAAGCTTTAACTATTCTGATTTTGTCGGTCGGGGTAACCCGCGCATAAACCCGATAATTACGGATATTTTGAGCCAACTGTTGGTCGGAAATGGCGGCCAGCTCAGTTCCGGTCAGCGCTTCGCCGTCATTCTGCATAATTCCGAGCTGTTTGGCGATTGCCGAAGCGGTTGTCACATGGTCGCCGGTTATCATTATGGTCCGGATGCCGGCTTTGTTGCATTCTTGAATTGCATCCAACACTTCCGGTCGCGGCGGGTCGATCATACCGACCAGACCGACTAATTTCAGTCCCTGTTCCAATTCCTCTGGCTTCAACTCAGCAGGGATGTCCGGAATGGCTTTAATTCCGACCGCAATAACCCGCAGGGCTTCCTTGGCCATCAGTTGGTTGACCTCGGTTGCAGAAGGGACATCTCCTTCGACGCAGCGTGCCAATAGCACATCCGGAGCGCCTTTGACGATCACTACATTTTCATTGTCAATTCGGTTAACGGTGGTCATTAATTTGCGATCGGAATCAAAGGGGATTTCGGCAAGTCGAGGGTAGTGCTCGGCCAGGCTCTTTTTCGGGAGGCCAAGCTTTAACGCTGCCGCAACGATGGAAGTTTCCGTCGGATCCCCGATATGTTTTTCTTCGCCGTTTAGAATTTCTACAGTGCCGTCGGTGCACAGGGTGGCCAGTTTGATTAGTTCGCGGATGTTTTCCGGAACTTCATCGTCCAACGAGACGAGTTGTTTGGATTCGGCGGCATAGGCTTTGACCAGAGTCATCCGGTTTTGGGTCAAAGTGCCTGTTTTATCTGAACATATGACCGAGGTGCTGCCCAGGGTTTCCACTGCGGGCAGCCGGCGGATTATGGCATTTTTGGCCACCATCCGTTGGACGCCGATAGCCAAGACGATGGTAACTATGGCCGGCAATCCCTCGGGAATGGCCGCCACGGCCAACGCAACCGCGGTCATAAATATATTTAAAAGCGGTAACCGGCTTACGGCACCGATTATAAAGATAATGACACTGATTACCAGCGCAAGAAAACCGAGGTATTTACCCAACTGAGCGAGCTTCAATTGCAGCGGAGTTTGGGCTTCTCCTTCTTGTTCCAGCATGGTGGCGATTTTCCCCATTTCGGTGTTCATGCCGGTTTCAACCACAATTGCTTTACAACGCCCATAAGAAATGGCACAGCCGGAATATACCATGTTCAGACGGTCACCCAGAGGAGCATTTTCCTCGATGTTTGCCTGGGCATCTTTTTCCGCCGGCACCGATTCGCCGGTCAATGCGGCTTCATCGCTTTTCAATGAGGCTGAATCAATTAAACGGCAGTCAGCAGGGATAAAATCCCCTGCTTCCAGCAACACAATGTCTCCCGGAACGAGATCTGCCGTGGCTATGGTTTGCTCTCGACTGTCGCGTAAAACCCGAGTTTGAGGGGCGGTCATTTTTTTCAGCGATTCCAAAGCCGCTTCAGCTCTGCTTTCCTGAATTACTCCAAGTATGGCATTGAGCAACACAATTATTACTATGACAATAGGTTCAATCCAATCCGCCTCAAGACCTTGGGTATGATTATAAATGCTTACGCCCAAGGAGATAGCCGCCGCAACCAGCAGAATACCGATCATTACGTTTTTCATCTGCTCTATAAAGCGTTGGAAAAAAGTCCGGGGCGGTTTTTCCTTGAGTTTATTTGGACCGTATTTCTTAAGTCTTTCAGCGGCCTCTGTTGTAGACAAGCCCTTGTCAATATCCGTCCTAAGTTCTTTTATAATACTGTCCAGCGATTCACTGTGCCATTTCAACGCGGATCCTCCTAACTGTTTGCTAATTCTAAGTTTTTGCTGGAGCTGTTGCCAATATGTATTCCGGTTTATTTATTTGGTGGCTTTGCTCCTTTGATAATTTGTATTAGGCATAGAAATGGGGTTTAGTTTATTTTTTAATTTTATGTTCCGGATAGTTATTTAGAAACTTATCTAGCATGAAGTCTTAAGAATTATTACAGAATGGAATTAAAAAATAAAGTTATCGAAAAGCGTTGTTAAAAAATTTTTAAATAAGTTTTAAATAAGTTTTAAAAATATTTTAAATAAGTTTTGAATAAGCTTTAATAAATTTTTGGTAAAGAATCTTTATAGTAATCCAAATGATAACTTAAAAAAGACGCCTTTTTGAGGCGTTAGCCTAAATTAAGGCGTCGATCCTAACGTTACGGCATTTTTCTCTTTCTGAGCTCTTCAATATAATTTTCGGCATCTTCCTTGGAATAGAAAACTTCCACTCTGTCATCGGCAATCTCGGTATCTTCCCAGGTAAGATATTTGCCGTGCGGCAATTTGCTTATGTACCAACGGGCGCCCTTGTCCTGAAAAATGAGCTGGCTGTTGTCCAAAAGTTCTTCATAATCGTGAAACCCAAAGGATTTGGCAAAATGCTGTTTATCCAACGTTTACTCTCCTTTGCCAAAATTATCATTGATTAAAAAAAGTGGAAAAATAATTTGTCTTAGTTTCTCCACTTAAGTTTTTTCTATTCTTTTAAATCCCATTCTTTTAATTATGTATTTGGTGGTGCTTCTTTCGATTAATCGACTGCGCTATTCGCTGCAGGCTTTTAAAGCTTCGAAATCTTTTATTTTAATAGCCGAACTGTGAAAATCTATTAGGCCTTCGTCTCGCATTTTACTCAGTTCGCGGGACAGGGAGGGTCGCGATACGTTGATAAAATCGGCCAATTCGTTGCGGTTAAGTTTTAACTGAAAAGTTTTCTGGCCGTTTTTTTTGTATTCCTCAAGCAAGTAAGTGCATATACGACTGCGCAGGCTTTTAATCGACAGGTATTCCACTTTCTTGTTCAACAAAAGGGCCCGGTTGGAAACAACCTTAAGCATATTTAAAATCAGGGTGCGATGACTGTTGCACACACTTTCGCAGCAACCGACAATCTTGTCCTGGGCGAAAAACATAATTGTACAATTTGTTTGGGCGGTCACTGTCACCGGCCAGGATTTTTGTCCGGAGTAGGCGGCCATTTCACCGAAAATCTCACTCTTGCCCAAGACACTGATGATAACCCTGTTACCGGAAACCGTTTCTTTGGACAGCACTATACTGCCGTCCAGGACAAGGCCTATTTGGTTGAAAGGTTTGCCTGCAACCGTGATGTATTCGCCTTTTTTGTATTCCACAGTTTTTACGTTTAAGCAGGGAAGAATGCTGCGCAGTTCGTCTTTGCTGATCCCTTCAAACAATTTACAGTTCGCTATGGTATCGAGCCATTTTTCGTACATGAAAGACGCTCCCTTTTTTACCTTTCCCTATTACAGTAATTCCCAATTAATTATTATAGTTTATTTAACAAAATCTGAAAACTTAAATGGCAAATATCAGGGCTCGGAAGGGGTTGCTTTTACTACGTTGGACTCTCCGGCCCGTGTTCCGCCGGTTACGACCAGTTTAAAATAATACTGGACGCCATTGTTCAAACCCGTGACCGTAACCGAAGTGGAATTTTTGGTCAGAGTTTCGGTGGTCTTGGCGTTGACCCAGTTTTTGCCGTCGGTGGATTGTTTTAAGACCACGCTGGTTGCGCCCGTCGGCTTGCTGAATGTGAGGCGAACTTCTTTATTTCCCGCGATAGCCTTCAGGTCGTCAATAGGCTCGCTGAGTCTTTCGTTGATTTGCGAAGAATTGTAGGTCCCGGCCGAAAATCTCTTGCCGTCGATGTAGGCCCGGAAACCTTCGGCAATGTTCACTGTTGACGGAATTATATCCAGCGTGACGCCGTCACTGCCAATGTTGGCCGTTCCTATTGATCCGGAGCCCCAAACGTCGCCGCCGCTGCGGGCATTTAAAGTTTTAATATCGGCCGACCGGCATCGGATATCGACTCCGTCGGAGGAGAAATTGACTATGTTGAAACTGCCGCGGAGTTGAACATCCTCAGCCTGCGCAATGTCCACGTTCATAATGCCTTCAGCGGTACATTCCGAATCATCCAGAATGGCATCGGAGCGAAGCTGCACGACTCCTATTCTCGATTTGTCCTTTAAAACAAATTCTACCGGATCGCTCCTTTTGGTATCTATTACCACCGAAGCCGCCACGAGGTTACTGCCGGTAATGCTGCTGTCCCAGCAGCCGCGGATTGTCAGGCGGCCTTTGACTATCACGTTTTTAAAATAGACCTCGCCGTCTTTGATCCGTTCGCTTAGAAGCAAATCCCCTTCGATCACGGTATTTTGCACTGTAACGTTCTGGGAACTAATTACCAAATTGCCGTCAATTGTGGTCACTCCGCTGCTGGGGCCGTAAACTCCCTGTTGGTCAAAGACACTGCGCAGGACTTGTTCATAGCATTTTTCGTACTGTCTGATTATCCTGGACGGAACTACATCTTCATCGCCAAGGGCAATAATTTCGCTGGCAACTTTTAAGTAGCGAGGCAAGATTTCTTCTATTTCAGGAGGAAGTGTCGAGGAGTTCAGCAGGATCGGAGAAGAGGTTTGGGCGGCCAGCGGCACGCCGGCCAGAGCATAGGCGTAGTTATTCTCCCCTTCGCCCGGAGCGGTATAAATTTTAGTAAAGTCCAAGTCTTCGGCAAAATGTTCAATTATCAGCCTGTTGGTAGCGTAACGATTTGTCCCGGTAAAACGTTCGGTGTAATCAAGCCGGCTCGCAATGTTTTCACTGATTGCGTTGGTACCGCCGATCAAATAAATGTTTTCAACCCGGTAATTTTTTAAGTGCTGCTCCACTACAGGAGGCAAATATTTCGGATTGGTAAGCAGTATGGCCCAACCTTTGATTGCGGCCACTGCGGATACCGAAAGGGCATCGGCATAATTTTCCCCGGTGCAAAGGGCAATATCTTTGCTTCCGAGGCGCTGCGCTATTTTAACCGAAGTTTCATACCTGTTCTCACCGTAGATACGTTCTATTTCATCAATTCCTTCATCGTCAAGCTGGCGCTCAATATTTCGGGAAATGGCGTCATATCCCCCGACAATTATAACTTTTTTCACTTTTAAACGGTCAAGCTCGTTCAACACGTTAGAACCAAGACGATACCTCGAAGTAAAGAGGATAGGGGCGTTATATTTACGGGCCAGAGGGCCGGCGCATAGAGCATCGGCATAATCGTCCCCGCGAACTAAAATTGCGTATTCTGCCTTTGGCCAGCCCTGTTCCGATATTTTCACCGCAGTTCTATATATATCGGCGCCCGCAATTCTGCTGTCTAAGGCCAGCAAGGATTCAGGATAAGCTGCAAGCAGGAAAGATACCAGCAATAAAGCGCCAAACAAATAAGTCCAGTAATGCTTAACTCGGCTGAACATCCAACTCCTCCTCATTTTCTAACATTTACCTTTATAATTCGACTTAACGGCGTATAATCCTTTAGAAAAAAGAAAGAAAAAGCAGCCTAACAAAGACAAGATAAAACAAGCGGTTTATTCCAGGTACTCGCCGCGCGGACTTTTTATGATTCTCTGTATTTTTTCTTCTACACCGTTCCGGGCATTGATATAGACCAAAAATTCTTCGTCTTCTTTACTCACTCTGAATTCGTAGCAGAAAGCTTCTTGCCATCCCGGCAGCGAAATCACGGCCAACCGGCTTTCTTTTATCTGCAGATCGGGACGCAGTTTTTGCCGGGCTGCGGCCGGAGTTATTCGGTCGGTCAAGTCCCGTTCATGGTGGAATGACCAATAGGGTGTAGCGTCATAACCGGTTATTTGTCCGTTATCCCTAGCTACGGTTAGGCGAATTCTGTCAGGGTAGATTCGGACTTTGTCCACCTCGCTCACCACTTCGAGCAGAATATAACCGCCGAAGTCCTCGGTCGAAGTCTGCACAAGATTGTTCCAGCCCAATTCTTGTAAAGTTTGCAGCGCTTTGGCGGCAGTTTCGTCCACGCTTAACTGTTGCACGCCAATGGACCGTTCGTCGCGGAATAAAGTGACTACACCGCCTTTTTTGCTTACATCAACGGTTTTGTCGGCATATTGAAAAGTATACCCGCCAAAAGCACCGGTCGTGGTTCCGCTCAACTGGGGTTCAGCGTCGGCATAGCCTACTTTGGCTAAGAAATTTTTGGCTACCGCTTCGGCTTCGTCTTCGGTTACCTCTTTATCCGGCAATCCAAGAGGTTCGGGGACATAATGGGTTTCGGTTTGCCCGCTGTAGGTAAAGGGCGGCAGTTTTTGCAGCGAGGCATCCAGTTGCTCCAAAGCTCCCCGGATCGACATGGGTTTTGCCTGTTGCTCTTCAGTTCCCTGTTCGTCTCCCTGCGCGACGACCTGCGCAGCGGTTCTGTTCGGAATGCCCCGGTAAGTCCATTCGGCCTGCCCGGTCTGTTTATCCAGCCAGGCTATATTGGCGGTATTCATATCGTTGTAAAACTCTTGGACATCTCTGTTTACGGCAATAAGCCGTTTGTGCATTTCATTTAAGGTTTGGTCCTGTTCGGAAGTTATTTTGTCCCCTTTGGTTATCTGTTGGGTCAGAATTTTGGAAAACTCGCCGATTTGGTTTAAAAATTGGTCAACGTAGGCCAAACCGTATTCTTCAGCCGGCAGCATGGTTAAGTTTTTCAGGGCCATTTCGCTTTGGTGCCATGCCTGGCTAAAATAGTAGACCTGCTGGGTTGGGGTCCCGGCCGCTTGGCTTTTAGCCAGGTTGGACTCCAGACCGTCCAGGCTGGAGACGAAATCTGCCATACTGCGGCGGTAATGGTTTTCGGTAATCAATTTTAAATCGTACGATTCTTTGTATTCGCTGACTCCCCAGAGAACGGCTAAAGTCAGCAAAACAGCTAAAACGCGTAACCACATAATCCCTTACCTCCTAGCGGCAAAAAATATGATTGCCGATTTTAACTATTTGCGGCCTGGACCAAATATAGGCATTGGTAGTTTTGGCCGGATTAAAGAAGAACAGAGCTCCATAAGACGGATCCGTTCCGGCTAAAGCTTCGTAAACGGCATTGTAAGCCGAGGAGACCGGCTCTTTCCAGATTTCGCCGTTGGCTACAGGGCTGAAGGCTCCCGGTTGGTAGATCACGTCGGGAATGGTATTCGGGAACTGAGGACTCTTAACTCGGTTAAGTACCACTGCGGCGACTGCAATTTGCCCTCGGTAGGGTTCGCCTTTCGCCTCGGCGCTGACCAGCCTGGCCAACAGGTTGATATCCGAATTTTTATAGCCCACTGTGGTACCGCCGGCTGTTACGCTTTGACCGGTCAATCTTTTTAATTCCCTTACCGTTTGCGGCCCGACAATACCGTCCACCGCCAAACCGTGCTCTTTTTGGAAGAGTCGCACCGCCGACTCAGTTTGGCGTCCAAAAATTCCGTCGATCGGACCTACCACATAGCCGAGCATGTTTAACCTTTTCTGCAACTCGGTAACCTCCGGACCGCGCGAACCTCTGGCCAGCAATCTGTCACCGAGAGCCGCTTCACTGACGGATGATGTGCATAAGGTGAGTACGGTTAGGAGGACAGTAAAAATCAACAAAGGACGTATTTTAAGCATTTTGCCACCTCTTGTCTTGTTTTTTATTTTTTAGTTTGTCTAACGCCAAAAAAAATATCCGAAAAATTCCTAAAGTAATTCCTTTAAAACCCATTCCTAAATGGAAAGTATTATGATATAATGTAAGACATCATACAAGTATTAATAGTTACCTGAGGGGCTTTAGATTTTTAAATATACTAAATATTAAGAAAATTATTGGACGTAAAAATGTTTCGCTAGCAGACGAAAAGAAACCGTTGAAAATATTAATTAATCCGTGAGATAACAGTCCGAGATTATCGACAAAAGGGGAAGACAGATGGAAATAAAGCCGATTAAAAGCAGAAAAACCACAGAAATTATACTTGAACAAATTAAGGATTTTATTATTAAAGGCCATCTCAATGTTGGAGACAAATTGCCCACCGAAATGGAGCTGGCCGAAAAATTTCAAGTCAGTCGGACATCGGTTCGGGAAGCGCTGTCTGCGCTGAGTTTGACCGGAATCCTAGAGGTAAGACAGGGGGAGGGCATCTTTGTTAAAAAAGCGCCGTCCAATGCCATTATCGAACCGTTGAGTTTTATCATGCTTTTGGAAAAGGACCAGATTCAAAATATTTTGGAAGTTCGCAAAGCTTTGGAAATCGAAACAGCGGCGTTGGCGGCACAAAGGAGGGACGAGCAGGACATTGGGCGTCTGAAATCTTTGATTGAGGCTATGGAAAAGGACCTGCCGCAAGCCAAAAACAGCGACAAGATAGATCTGGAGTTCCATCTGGCCTTAGCCAAAGCCTGTAAAAACCCTTTAATGGACCGTCTTATGAATACAGTTCAAGGGACTATCAGTGAAAACTTGCATATAACCCGCACGCTGTGGCTTAATTCCGGCAGTACGCAAAGATTATACGAGGAACATAAAGAGATTTATTTGGCTGTTGCCAATCGGGATGCCGAGAGGGCCAGGCAGGTTATGTATGAACACTTAAGCAAAGTGGAAGCGGAGCTGAAACGCTTGCAGGAAATCAGGAATGAAGAAAACGACACGAGATGACGAAAAAGACAGTTAATAACATTAAGTGTCATCAATGCCTATTTAGGAAAGTTATTTTAAAAAAGTTATTATAATAGTTAAATTTTTCAGAAATTTACTGTTTACAGCACTGGGCGCTATAGCTATAATCAAAAAAGGATGTAATACATATGATGGTCAGACCATTATATGTAAACTTATAACTTCCAGAATTCTATAGGAGGAGAATAAGGAATGTTTAACCAAGAAGTGCTTAATGAGCTAATTAAGGCTTTAGGCAAAGAAAATGTGATAAGCGAAAAAGAGGATTTACTTACTTATTCTTTTGACGCAACCGCAGCAATGCCGCGGCAAATGCCCAACGTAGTGGTTACGCCGAATAACACTGAGCAAGTGGTTGCAGTGGTTAAAATCGCTAATCGCTACAAAGTGCCGATTTATCCAAGGGGCTCAGGCACCAACTTAAGTGGGGGCACCATCCCGCTGGAGCAAGGCATTGTTCTGTCCCTTTTAAATATGAACAAAATCTTGGAGATCGACGACGAAAACCTAACGGCCTGGGTAGAACCGGGTGTCATCATACAGGATTTGAATGACGCTGTAGCCAAATACGGCCTAATCTATCCGCCTGATCCGGGAACTGTGACTACGGCCACCATGGGCGGGTCCGTTTCGGAATGTTCCGGTGGGTTGCGCGGCCTGAAATACGGGGTAACTAAACATTATGTAATGGGTATGGAACTCGTTCTGACCAACGGAGATGTAATTAAATGGGGAGGCAAGACCGTTAAAAACGTCACCGGTTATGACCTCACCGCCTTGTACACCGGCGCCGAAGGAACCCTTGGCATCATTACCAAGATTTTGGTCAAACTGATACCTGCTCCGGAAGCCCGTAAGAGCTTTTTGGCCGTGTTTGACGACCTGAATAAAGCCGGTACTTGCATTTCGTCCATAATTAAAAACAAAGTAATTCCGGCGACGCTGGAAATCATGGACAACGTCACCATTCGCACAGTGGAGAACTTCACCAAGGCCGGTCTGCCGGTTGACGCCGAGGCGGTAGTGCTGATTGAAGTGGACGGTTATAAAGAAGGCGTTATGCGAGAAGCGGAAATAGTTGAGCGGATCTGTCGGGAATGCGGCGCAGTAGAGGTCAAAGCCGCTGAGTCCGATGAGGAGAGGGATAATATCTGGTTTGCGCGTCGTAACGCTCTTCCGGCGTTGGCTCAGTTGAAGCCCACCACGGTTCTCGAAGACGCTACCGTTCCGCGCAGCAAGATACCGGAAATGCTTAGAGCAATCCGCCAAATTGCCGAGAAGTACAACTTGACCATCGGTACTTTCGGACATGCCGGCGACGGTAACTTGCATCCGACTATTGTTACCGATTATCGCGATAAAGAAGAAATGGAAAGAGTGGAGAAAGCAGTCGATGAAATATTCGAGGCTGCCATTAGCCTGGGTGGAACCCTCTCCGGAGAACACGGGGTCGGTATGGCTAAAGCAAAATATTTACCGCTGGAGTTTGGTGAAGCAGGTGTTAGAGTCCTTAGAAGAATTAAAGAAGCTTTAGACCCAGACTATCTGCTCAATCCTGGGAAGATCGTCCTGAGGGGGGAGTAAATTGAGTATCTATTCATCTTTGGCTTCCATCCAGGAAGAAGTTCACAAATGTATGAAATGCGGCAACTGCCAAGCGGTTTGCCCGATTTATAAAGAAACCAGGAAAGAAATAGGGGTTGCCCGCGGCAAGATTAGCCTTATCGAGATGGTGCTTAACGGAGAGCTTGACGTAACAGAGAGATATGCCGACAGGATGTCCTTATGCACCACTTGTATGGCTTGTAACGAAATCTGCCCTTGCGGGGTCAGATTTGATAAAATTATTTTGGCCGCTCGCGCCGACGCTGTTCGTAAGAAGGGTCTGCATCCGATTAAAAAGGTAATCTTCCGGACTTTAAAAAGGCAGCGCTTATTCGATTTCGGCTTAAAAGTCGGAAGCAAATTCCAAGGTGTTGCGTTCAAAAGGATCGAAGGAAAACATTACGGAGCCCGTTTACGCTTCAATCTGGGGCTTAGCAAAGACAAAGTCTTCCCGAAATTGGCTGCCAAACCGTTCCGTTCCCAGTATCCTTCAGTGATTAAAGTTGATAACCCGAAGATGAGAGTGGCCTTCTTTACCGGCTGTATGATCAATTATTTCTATCCGGATATAGGAAAAGCCGTGGTCGACGTGCTGACCGAAAACGGAGTGGAGATAGTTGTACCGGCCGATCAGGGATGCTGCGGTATTCCGGCCTCGGTAAACGGTGATGTGGAAAGCGCCAAATCTTTGGCCGTTCGCAATCTCAAAGCTTTTGAAGAGGCCGGTGTCGATGCGATCGTGGTGGCCTGTTCCTCTTGCGGCGGCGCGTGGAAACATTCCTACGGCCAACTGCTTGCCGACGACCCGCAGTATAAAGAGCTTGCGGAAAAGTGGGAAAAGAAAACATATGATATAAATGAATTCCTAATTCATGTTGTACCTTTCAAAAAAGAAGGCCTTGGCCGGATTGAGCGCAAAGTGACCTACCACGACACATGTCACCTGAATCGCGGCCAGGGTATAAAGAAAGAGCCGCGAGAAATCCTGAAGAGCATCCCCGGCGTGGAATTGATTGAGATGAAACAGCCGGATAGGTGCTGTGGTATGGCCGGTTCGTTCAGCATTGTCCACCCGGATCTAAGCGACAAAATATCTGACAGGAAAATTGCTGACGTGGCTTCTACCAGTACGCAAACAGTGGTTACCGCCTGCCCGGCCTGCCGCCTACAACTGCAAAGCGGCGTGATCAATGCCGGACTTGACCACAATGTGGTGCATGTAGTACAGCTTTTGGCTGACTCCTATGCGGCAGGAAAACAGGCCAAGAAGGAAGCAGCCAAATAGAAAACAAACAAAGCCCAAAAAGGTGCTGTTGCACTTGGTGCAGCAGCACATTCTTTTCATTTCAGAAAAAGTGCAAATTATGGCCGGGCTGGATCAATTAGCCGTAGGTTTGACTTTGACCGAATCTACGGTATGCTGGATGATAGGAAGCAGTTTTTCCGGAAAGTTTTTGGTATTGCTGAAGAAGGATAAGCGAATAACATGATCGGTATTGTTTAAAGACCACCAAAACTCTTGGCCGCTGACAAAATGATCACCGAAATCAGCGGACCACTCTGTCTTAAATCCTTGCTCAGCTA
>Ga0134099_1003338_pt1 | contig 11922 bp, 8 predicted proteins | sample 10_taG_2_FD_105482 | JGI IMG/M metagenome (GOLD analysis project Ga0134099, IMG submission 105482) | Switchgrass degrading microbial communities from high solid loading bioreactors in New Hampshire, USA - 10_41_5_180_A2 metaG | ecosystem: Engineered > Bioreactor > Semi-continuous > Anaerobic >...
CAACTTCCGGATTTATATTCAGCAATTCACATGTAGGCTGTGCAGTCTGTCTGGCACGCACCATAGGCGAAACATAAATTTTATCAAGACCGTGTACAGCCAGTCTTTTTGCAAGGGCTTTTGCCTGCAAAACCCCTTTTTCAGTCAGCGAATCGGGTTCATATATAGGATCGCCGTGACGTATTATGTATAAAAGCATTTAACCCCCACTCTTTCTTCAACACATGCTATCGGTGTCTGAAATTTTTAAAATAACAGGATATTTCTATATGAAAATCCTGCTTATCAAGTATAGCAATTTTGAACTGTTATGGCAAGAAAAAGAAAAGAAGCGTTTTTGCGCTTCTATCGGATGAAATTCGTTCTTAATCTTGGTTCCTGCTCAGGCAATGGTATACCGGCATTTTTACCGGCTTCTATGCACTTAAGCAGCCACGCCATGTTCCTCCCGAGCGTGCGCATTGTCTGCATGCCTTCCAAGTCCTGTTTTACTTCTTCCGGTGTATTTCCATGCACTTGATTCCATTACTGGGAAGAAACAATAGGCATATTGTTAATTGTAAAATACTTGTTGATTTGATCAAAGGCTGCAGATGCTCCACCTCTCCGGCAGCTTACGACAGCTGCTCCCGGTTTATTGTAGAACAGGGCACTTTTTCCGTAAAAAACCCGGTCAAGAAATGAGGTGAGTTGCCCGGATGCCGCTGCATAGTGAACCGGTGATCCGAAAACGAAACCGTCTGCTTCCGGAGCCTTGTCCAAAAATACATTTACCACATCGTCCATAAAGCATTTACCTGTCTTGAAACATTTCCCGCAACCAAGGCATCCGGAAATAGGCTTTGTTCCAAGATGCATGATTTCTGTATCTATTCCGTTGGCTTTTAATGTCTCCGCAACTTCAGTCAAAGCTGTAAACGTGCATCCCTTGGCATGTGGACTGCCGTTAACCAATAGCACTTTCATTGCAATACCCCCTATTACATTGTACTAATATCATATTAATTATATCATCATAATTGCATGTTTGTGTGATAAATTAACTCCCGGAAATAACAGCATCCTTTTCGGTCAGCTGGTTTCAAACCAGTCGAATATAAGCCTTTCTGAAAGTATTGACATCACAGGACCTGAAAGAGTATGATTCAAAAGGGATCAGATTCTTATTGTTTTGCCCGTAATGCAAAAAAATAAGATAAAAGGGATGCAAAAGGTAAACATAAATATAAATCCGGTCAGGAGAGTTATAGCATGAAAAAAATTGGGGAGTTTATTATGGTAAATATTGGATTGTTGCTGACAGCTATCGGGATTCATTTTTTTAAGGTGCCAAACAACTTTGCAACTGGCGGAGTTAGCGGTCTTGCCATCATTACAGCATATTTTTTCCCGAATGCTTCTGTTGGAAGCATTATGCTGATGATAAACATCCTCCTGCTTATTGTTGGCTTTTTTCTGCTTGGCAGATCTTTTGGTTCCAAGACGGTTTATTCCAGTTTTGCGCTATCGGGCATGGTATGGTTGCTCGACCGGCTGTTTCCCATGTCTGGGCCGTTTACAACGGATACTCTGCTGGAACTGTTTTTTTCCATAATTTTTCCCGCAGTTGGCTCTGCCATCGTGTTTAACCTAAATGCTTCCACTGGCGGGACTGACATTATAGCCAAGATATTGAACAAGTATACCAGTCTGGATATAGGGAAAGCCCTGATGCTTTCCGATTTCGCCATAACTGTAGCCGCCGGTGCCGTGTTTGGAGTGCAGGTCGGCATGTATTCCGTGCTGGGACTGATACTTAAAGGCTTTATCGTGGATACGGTGATTGAGAGTTTCAACATCAGAAAACAAGTCGTGATCATCAGTGAAAAGTCAGAGCAGGTGAGGCAGTATATAATAGAAAACGTGCATAGGGGTGCCACCATTCATATTGCCTATGGGGCTTTCACCAACGAAGAAAAGCATGTAATAACCACTGTGGTAAACAGAAAACAGGCGGTTGACATCAGACGGTATGTACGAAAAATAGACCCGAATGCATTTATAACAATAACCAACACATCAGAAATCATAGGCAAGGGTTTCAGGACAGTATGAGACGGATGATCCTGCCAAAACTAAAATCAGTTTCAGCAGGAAAGTCAGGCTGTTTGCTCTAAAGCATAGGCGCCTGTTTTTCAGGAAACCATGATTCGGCTAAGAAAGATTTCTTTGCCTGTACATGTAGGGTATGGATATAATAACTTTAGTGCCTTTGTTTGGAGCTGATTCAAAGCTGATTTGCGCTTGGTTGTCATAATATAGTTTCAACCTGTTGATGACGTTCCTAAGCCCATAACCTCCCAAATTCTCTTTATCTGTATGAAATTCATCATAGGTCATAAGGCGGTAGATAGTGCTCTTGCTCATGCCTATACCGTTATCGGTGACAATTATCTGTACCATATCTTCATTTATAGCTGCAGATATGTTGATCTCACCCTGTTCCACATCCGAGTTGGATATTCCGTGGAGAATGCTGTTTTCTACAATAGGCTGTAAAAGCAGCTTCATTATCTTGTAATTCTCCAATGATTTTTCAATATTTACAGTAAGATTTATTTTTTTGGAAAATCTCAAATTTTGCAGTTCCGTGTATAAGCGGACATGCTCGATTTCATTTTTCAGATCAATATAGTCGCTTCCGTTGCTAAGGCTGATGCGGTAGAGTTTTGAAAGCTTGATCACTATATCACATACCTGTTCCATATCGTTGCGCTTTGCCGTCCATAATATGAGATCAAGGGTGTTGTACAAAAAATGGGGATTGATTTGCTCCTGAAGCACTTTCAATTCCATTGCATTGAGGTTTTTACCCATCATGTATTGTTCCTTCATAAGCGCATTGATCTTTCGTACCATGTAATTGAAACTGGTTTGAAGCTCACCGATTTCATCTGCACTGTCGACTACGCAGCTTACATCAAAATTGCCGTTTTCCACAACATGGATCTGCTTTGCCAGGGATTTGATCCTTTTGGCATTATATCTTCCGTATATACAGGCCAGGATGTATAAACCCAGGGTAGACATAACCGCCAATATGATGAGCTGAAGCCTGTATTCGGACTGGGAATCCAGCAAGTCTTCCATTGAGGCGACGGTGACAATTTTCCATGTATTCCAGAGAGGAGCTACTCCAACAATGGTATTGTCAATAACAGATACAGTTGTCTTGGAGTATGCGTCTTCTTTGCTTTTCAGCATATCTTTAAGTGACGGGAAATAGGTGCTGTCAGTTTTTGAGTAGGCAAGGAGCGGTTCAAAGTCCTTGTTTGTAATAAGTATTTCACCTTTGGAAGTGTAATCTGCAACCATTATCAGATTCAACAGTTCATCCTCCAGCATGTCCACACAGACAATGCCAATGATTTCATCAAAGTTTTTTGAGCTTCGTATGGGTACAATTGCAGAGATAATCTTTCTGGTATCGTTTAATATGTATTTAAACTCATAAGGTTCGGCAAAATACACCACCGCATAGAAATCATGAAGGACCTTTGCCCATTCGGCATCATGTATGCTGTCAAGATTATATGTTATCATGTTTCGGTTGCCGTATATAAAGCCGTCATTTACATACAGGCGGATGTTATAAATGTTTGAGGAGGACAGAAACCCTGATACTATAACATCCAGTTCCCGCAAGTCCTCAATTTGCTCACTTACAGGAACGGCAGCAGGATCCTTTTCCAATATGTCGATTATGGCGGTAGTTCTGGAAAGGGCTTTGGCGGTATTGGCCATTTCGTTCAGCCTGGCATTGATGGAGCTTTCAACCTGACGCAAGTATAGCTCGGATATGGCAATGGATTGCGTTTTAACAATCTGTTTGTTCTGGTAGTAGGAAAAGCTGGTCAGCAGAAATATCGGAAGTAAAACAAGCATAAAAAAAGACATTACCAGCTTGTTCTGAAATGAACTGTTTTTATACATGCTTTTTATGGAATCCAGAAGCGATTTTATCAAAAAAAACACCTCACATTGGTACCTTTGAATGTTGGTTCTTTTATGTTCACAAGTGTTTATTCCGGAAAGTGCTGGGGTTCACTCCGAAATATCTGGTGAATATCTTGGTGAAATAGTTCTGATTGGCGTATCCCATTTTTTCAGCGATTTCACTGATTTTCATTGATGTGTCCGTTATCAGCCTTTTTGATTTGTTCATTTTGACATCAAGGATAAACTGGTTCAAAGTTCTTCCGGTAGTCTTTTTATACAGGTGGCAGAGGTACGTCGGGGTCAGATAAACATGTTCCGCTATCTTGTTGATGGACAGGTCTTTATCATAGTTTTGCAGTATGAATTTTTCAACGTCAAATACAATTCGCCCTTTATTGTCCAAATTGTTTATCTCGTTTTGGATTTGCTCCAGAAGCTGCATAAGGTATTGCTTTATTTCTTCAATATCCAGGGCGTAATTTATTGTTTCCGTTATGTACCTTTGCTGCAAATGGTCCTGTTTTTGGAGCTTCTGGTTCAAATGAAAGGCTATTTCCGCCAGTTCATCCTTAATTGCAGGAATATCTTCCGGCCTGCAACTGCGCATATATTCTATATATTCTTCAAGAAAATCAATTGCAGAAGCTATGTTGCTGCAGTTTACATGGTTGTACAGCAAAGTTTCCAGGTCCTTATGGGGTACGAAAGGATTTGTGCTGAGATTTCTGTAAAGGATTATTTTTCCATACCCTGCAAGGAATGCGGAAGATACGGCCTTTCTGGCTTGCTGGTATGACTCATGCAAACATCTGTAAGAAGCTACGGGTTCGCTGACTCCAATGGAGACAATCCTGGAACAGTCTTTTGTTATATGAAAAAGCCGGTTCAGTTGCGCCATCATGTCATCATCTTCCGTAAAATTCTTCGGTACATTGGCATGAGCCACATATGTATTGTTGATACAGGAAAGTATGTATTTGTTGTGAAAAATATCAGCAAAAGCCTCCCTGAAGTCCGGCAAAAAGCGGTTGGCAGTGAATGCTTCCGCCTCATATGAAATTTCAAAGCTTGAGCTGAAACGTACGATGATTGTAGAAAGATTTCTGTCAAGATCTATGGGAAGGCTTTTTAATAACGAATGCGGAACCCAATCTTTCTGAAAAATCTTCAGTGCGATATCGTTGTCAATGGCAGCAACCGCTGAAACATTCCTCCTGGCACAGGCTGCCTTGGCTTTTTCCACCGCCTGTATGAGTTCCCCCAACTCAAAAGGCTTATATATGTAATCAATGACGTTCAGGCGTATTGCGCTTTTCAGATATTCCTTATCGGAGTAGCCGCTCAGAAAAATTACTTTTATTTCAGGATGTCGGGGCTGTATTTGGTTTATCAGAGAAATACCGTCCATCTTCGGCATGCGTATGTCGCACAGTATTATATCGGGCTCAAGTTCGTCAATTAACTGAATGGCTTCCAGACCATTGGATGCTTCCCCACAGATAGATATCCCCATCATCGACCAATTTATGGCAGATTTGATTCCCTGTATGGTTGCCGGTTCATCTTCTACCAGTAGCATTTTCAACATACTTGTGGTCTCTCCTTGCATTCTTTATGCAAAACAGGATTTTAACAGTAAAGAATGAATATCCAGCATTGTCGCATTACCACAAAACCATTCAATAAAATGAGCCTCTCTGCTGAACGGGATCCGGTAATATCTCATAATACAGGTTTAATCACTTCCATATTGAGAATATGCAATACATGCGAATGCCTTCATTGGATAATATAGCAAATTCTCAATAATTCGTCAACCGAAGGCATGGGGATAAGGCCTGAAACAGCCGGACCTTGGCAGTACGGATATAAAAAAGCAAAAAAGTATCAATTTTCATAATTTTTAACCCATTTTTTCTGAGGCCATAAGTCAAAAACCATAAAATAATGCAAAACTTCATCCGTGTAATTCATTGATAATAAAAGCGTATTCCCTGTATTATAAGGATGAAAGGGTAAGCGTTAACCGTGCATTTCCATTTTAATATGGCATTTCTCAAATGTTACATCCAATGATATGAAGCATGAATCGGGGGATTATACATGAAAGGAAAAAAGAAAACATATAAAAGAAAAGAGACTTTTGGACAATATTTCAAAAAAAATTACGATCTGTATTTATTGTTATTGCCGTCATTGGTTTTTGTGATTATATTCAACATAATCCCTTTGTACGGCATTACTCTCGCTTTCAAGGACTACAACATGTTTGCGGCGGAAACACCATGGAAATCTATTGGTGCCAGTGAGTGGGTGGGATTTAAGTACTTCATTAATGTATTTGGAAGACCTGACTTCAAAAGGGCTTTAGCCAATACTCTCATAATCAGCACATATAAAATTATATTTAATTTCCCATTGCCGATAATATTTGCGATTTTTTTAAATGAAGTAAAAAGCATAAAATTCCAGAAAGGCCTGCAGCTTATTGTATATTTGCCGCATTTTCTTTCCTGGGCAGTGGTTGCAGGTATATTTGTCACATTGCTCTCTTCAACGGGAGTAGTGAATACATTTCTTGAATCTCTCGGATTTGAAAAAGTCAAATTTATGATGGACAATTCTGTTTTTCGAAAGGTCCTGGTTTTTTCCGACGCCTGGAAAGAGGTCGGTTGGAGTTCAATAATATATTTTGCGGCTATAGCAGGATTAGATCAGGAGTGTTATGAGTCTGCCATAGTTGACGGGGCAAACCGTTTCCAACAGATGTGGTACATAACCATACCCGGTTTGTTGCCAACAATAGTCCTGATGCTCATAATCCGCATTGGGAACATAATGGATGCAGGTTTTTCGCAAATCTTTGCCATGTATAACCCGACGGTTTATGAGTCTGCTGACATAATCGGCACATATGTATACAGGATGGGCTTAGGCAAGATGGACTTCTGCACAGGTACGGCGGTTGGGCTTTTCAACTCGTTGATAGGGCTGATATTGGTACTGTCGTCCAACAGAGTCGCCAAGAGATTAACCGGGAAGAGCATTTGGTAAAAGCCGACAGGAGGGAAAGTAATGAAGACCAGGAAAAAAGACAGAGTTTCGGTTTTTATGATCATAAACGTTTTTTTTCTAAGCCTTTTTGGATTAATTACTCTGCTGCCGTTTATGCATGTGATCGCAAAAGCTTTCAGCGGTGAGGGGCCTGTGATTGCCGGTTTGGTGACCTTTTGGCCTAAACAGTTCCAGATTGATACGGTATTGTATGTTTTGAAAAAGCCTGAGTTTCTGGATTCTTTCAGGGTTACCGTAATCGTGACGATAGTTGGTACTGCCATTGCCATGTTTTTGACTGTAACCGCGGCCTATCCCTTGTCAAAGCCTTCATTAAGAGGCAGGAAAATATTTCTTTACATATTCGTGTTTATCATGTTGTTCCATGCAGGAATGGTTCCCAATTATTTGCTGTTCCGTTCACTGAGACTGACCAATACCATATGGGCCTTGATTTTTTCAGGTACATTTTCCGTGTTCAACATGTTTGTCGTTAAAAACTATTTTGAATCCTTGCCGGATTCAGTGGAAGAGGCAGCAAAAATTGACGGAGCATCCAACGCCTATATACTGGTAAAGGTTGTGCTCCCCATGTCAACACCGGTTCTGGCAACAGTTACCTTGTTTTACGGGGTGGCTTTCTGGAACAATTATATGTCCGGTGTTTTATATATTACTGATGCTTCTCTGAAACCACTTCAGCAGTACTTGTACGATTTGATTAATGAAGCTTTGAACCTGTTTGATGAGACAGGCAATATCAGGGACATGGATAAGGCCATGAATCTTACGGGTGAGAGTGTACGTTCCGCTACCATTGTCGTGTCAACATTTCCGATATTATTGCTCTATCCGTTTTTACAGAAGTATTTCGTAAAGGGAATAACCATAGGGTCGGTAAAAGGCTGACAAATCTATAGCTTTACATAAATGTAAAGCCATAATATATAATTTAATTATGTAAAGGAGGAAAATCTTATGAAAAGATTATTGAGTGTTCTTCTCGCTGCAGTACTGGTATTCTCTCTGGTCGCATGCTCCGGGAACAACAAAAAGTCCGGTTCTGAAACCGACAGTTCTTCGGGTGGAAGTATCGAAACCAAGAACGAAACTACAACGACCCAGGAATCCAAACAGGAGTCCCAGGAAGATCCTTTCCTGACCGGAGAAAAGCCTGAACTCAACATATTGACATTCTATACAGGATACAACATGGAAGAACAGCCAAGCTACAAGGTGGTTGAGGAGATGACCGGGTACAAGGTGCACTGGTTTAACCTTCCTCAGGAGAATGCAGATGAAAAGCTGCTGCTTGAGATAGCAGGCGGTACTTCCTATGATATCCTCATAAGAATGTCTCCAAATCAGGCAAACCAGCTGTTTGTACAGAATGCTCTGCTTGATCTGAAGCCATACCTTGAAAAGTACGGTCAGAATGTATATAATGCGGTTTCAGATGTGGCATGGAGTTCAGTTACCGATCAAAACGGAGTGATTTACGGCATACCCCATGAAGCCTTTGAAGGACCGAAGTCCGGAAGCAACTATGGAATTTTAAAGGGTGGAATCGGATTCAATACTGCCTATCTGGAAGAACTGGGTATGGACATTCCCAAAAACCTGGATGATTTCTACAATGTGTTGAAAGCCTACAAGGAGAAGACAGGAAAGCCTGCCCTTACACAAAATGCAATAGGCTGGAACAACTATATCCTGGCTGCTTTCGGTATGGGAGACCCGTCATGGTATGAGGTGGACGGAGAATTCGTCCATAGAATCAAACATCCCGGCACTGTCCAGTACCTGGCCTTTATGCAAAAACTATATAAGGAAGGCCTGCTGGACAATGATTTCCCGATAAACACGGCACAGACCGCCAAGGAAAAGTTTACCAACGGGACTTGCATTGCATATCCCTTGATGTTCTGGGATATTGACGGCATATATTCAGCTTTCGAGGCAGCAGGAATAAATGCAAAAGTAAAGGTGGCAACATATTTGGCTCCGGATGCAAATACAGATCCTGTTGTATACATCAAAGAAGGTATCACCCACGTTACATGCATTCCCAAGACGTCAAAGAATCCGGAACATGCCATGATTTATTTCAACACCATCTCTGATGTTGAGAATTTCAAAAAAATATATATAGGAGAAGAGGGCGTATCCTTTGAGATCAAGGATGGCAACTATTACCCCATATTCCCGGCGTTTTCTGATTTCACAAACGCTGATAAGTTCACAGGCATAATCCCTGTGGATAACGCATTCACCATGTGGCAGGCCAGAGTAAGAAAGACGGAAGCAATGGCGGAAATGTATGAACAGATGAACTCAAGGGTGGATGAGTATAAGGTCTATCACTACTATGAGTCCTATGCATCCTCACTGGAGGCCGTTCAGAATAACCAGGCGTCTCTGGATAAACTGGTCAATGACATGATGATACAAGCCATCGTAAGCGGTGAAGATCCACAGACAGCGATAAACAACATTACAGAGGAATGGTATAAGTCCGGCGGAACGGAATATGAGGCAGCCATGCAAGCCTGGTATAAGGAAAACAAGGATAAATTCAAATAAACCCGGCTTTCTTTCCGGAAAGAAAGTCTAAAACTGTTAACATCCACTGGCAATTGAAAATTCTGTACGATTGGTATAGTATTATTGTAGCATATACCAGTAGATATGCGCTGTAAGCCTGGTGAGCCGGAAATTCGATACCGCCGCTCATCAGGTTTACAGCATGAAGTAAAAATTTAGGGAGAGGGGATGGCAGTATGAGTTCAGAATATAAATTCTCATATGAAGCCGATGTTGTCGTTTGCGGCGCCGGCACGGCAGGCTCCGTGGCAGCAATCGCAGCTGCCAATGAGGGAAAATCGGTTGCTGTTATAGATCAGTTTGGCTCTGCCGGAGGAAGTGCAACATTATCTCTGGTAACTCCTCTGATGCATACCGGAATAAAAGGAAATCCCATGTGTTCTTATATCAGTCAGCAGATAAACCAAAGGCTGGTGGAATACGGAGGAGCTGTAGGGGACGGATCCATTTTTGACCCCCAGATGCTGGCATTGGTCCTGGAGGAGTTTTTGGACAATGAAAGGATTAAGAAGTTTTATCACACCTTTATTTGCGACGTAATAAGGAACGAGAACGCCATTGAAGGCATAGTTGTACATAACAAATCAGGCCGGGGTATCATCAAGGGAAAGGTTTACATTGATGCTACAGGGGACGGGGATGTTTCTTTCCTGGCAAAAGCCGCCTTTCAGGCAGGAGATGAAGAAACCGGAAAAAACCAGCCCGTATCTCTCCGGTACATGGTGGGTGGGGTTGATAAAGAGAAGTTTTGGAATTATATAGCCTCTTTTAAAAAGCCGGAGGAAAGGGAAGAAGCCTATGACCCTGACAACTTTCATACTGCCGTTACAACGCCTGACCGCGGGTGGCCCCTTTACCCGGTATTCATGGAAGCGGTTGAAAAAGGTGATCTGACGGAAGAAGATGCGGTTTACTGGCAGGTATTCGGGGTACCCGGAAGAAAGGATACGCTGGCTTTCAATTGCCCGGAATTTTTTGAGAGAACCGACGGCACAAATCATGAAGATCTCACCTATGTGCAGACACAGGGTAAAAAGGCTGTGATGAGACAGCTGAGATTTTATAAAAAATACTTCCCGGGTTTTGAAGATGCATATATATCCGGTATTGCACCCATGGTAGGTATCAGGGAATCCAGAAGGATTGAAGCGGATTACATTCTTACAGCTGAAGATATCTTGAACAAGCGGAAGTTTGCGGATGGGATTGTTCAGTCCAACTACCCTGTGGATATTCATGGACGGAAACTGAAATTCATCGAATCCAGAAATACATGTGCGGACAGTAAACCCTATTATGAAATCCCATACAGGTGTCTTGTTGTAAAAGGCATTGACAATCTGCTTGTTGCCGGAAGATGTATAGGAGCTGATTTTATTGCCCAGAGTTCCCTGAGGATCATGCCTACATGCAGAGCTATGGGTGAGGCTTGCGGAATAGCCGCGTCCCTGGCTGTTGACAGAAAGATAAGTCCCCATCAGATTGACGGGGCAGAGATCCGGAAACTCATGATTGAAAGGGGAGCAAAGTTTGATCAGTGAGGTATTAAATAATCCATGCGCTGATTGTATATGATTGCTCTACATAATACTGTCTCCAATTAGCCGGCAAAACAATTATTTCATCAATGAATTCAGCTAATAATGGATGTGTTCGGCAATCATCCGTTTCAATTGGCTGAATTCATATTTTTTAATCAAAAATGCAAAAATGTTCCTCTGATTATGTGGTACAATATTTAAGACTAATTCTTACATGGGGTGATGACATGAAAAAAGTTTTACTGCTTGGCGATTCCATCAGAATGGGATATGAACCGCTGGTGAGGGAGAATTTGCAAGGTTTGGCGGAGGTGGTTGCTCCTGAAGAGAACGGAAGATTTGCAAAATACACCTTATGGGGCGTGAACCTGTGGATACGGGATTTGGGCAAGCCGGACATAGTGCACTGGAATAACGGATTGTGGGATTTGCACCATGAAGCTCCCATGGTGGAAGCCCTTACATCGCTGGAAGAGTACCTGGAGACATTGAGACGCATCATCAATGAGCTCAAAAGGACAGGAGCAAAGATTATTTTTGCCACCACAACACCGGTAGCACAGGACGCAACGGGGAGAAGCAATGCCGAAATAGAAAAGTATAACTTGGCAGCCATTGAGCTTATGAAAAGGAATGACGTAGAAGTAAATGATTTGTACAGTGTGGTGTACGAAGATTTGGAAGGCAATATCTGCGAGGATAAGCTGCACCTTAGCGAGAAAGGGAACAGGCTCTGTGCTGAAAA
>Ga0134099_1003343_pt1 | contig 11912 bp, 11 predicted proteins | sample 10_taG_2_FD_105482 | JGI IMG/M metagenome (GOLD analysis project Ga0134099, IMG submission 105482) | Switchgrass degrading microbial communities from high solid loading bioreactors in New Hampshire, USA - 10_41_5_180_A2 metaG | ecosystem: Engineered > Bioreactor > Semi-continuous > Anaerobic >...
GCTCCGTATTTGGAGTTTACACAAAATTCGGGATACTACCGATGATCTATGATGATCATCTGCCAACAATACATATGCTACTTCATTTTACTTGGTTCAACCCCAACATTTGACGTAGAGCCTCTTTTCTGTATTTATGCGCCTGTTTTCCGCGTTATTCCCTCTCTTTTCTCACAAACAGCGTGCCGATGTCCTCACCCTTGAGGATATCCAGTATTATGGTGGGGTCCTTCCCGTTTGCGATCACCATGTTGATGCCGGCCTCGGTAACTATCCTGGCCGCGCCCAGTTTCGTTATCATTCCCCCGGTTCCCCTGGAGGTTCCCTTCCCATCGGCGTAGCCCAGCACCGTCTCGTCGATATCCTCGACTATCGATATCAGCCTGCACTCCTCGTTCTTGCCCGGGTTCTTGTCAAAAAGACCGTCCACGTCGGACAGTATGACCAGGAGATCAGCCGACACCAGCTTGGCCACCACGGCCGAGAGGGTGTCATTGTCACCGAACGTGTTCAGGTGCTCGATCTCGTCTATGGATACCGTATCGTTCTCGTTGACTATCGGTACGACGCCCAGTTCCATAAGGCTGTTGAAGGTATTCATCACGTTGGATTTTTTCATGTCGTCGTCCAGGTCGGACCTGGTCAGCAATACCTGGGCAACCGTATGGTTGTAGGCCGCGAACAGGCGGCTGTATATGTTCATCAGCTCGCACTGGCCGATCGCGGCAAGGGCCTGTTTCAAGCCCATTACCTCGGGCCGCTTCCTCAGGTTGAACTTGCCCATACCCACGCCGATTGCCCCGGAAGTCACCAGGATCACTTCCTTGTTGTCGTTCATAAGCTCGGCAATGGTCAGCGCCAGCCGGTCCATCCTGATCAGGTTCATCTTCCCGTTCTCGTGGGTCAGCGTGGATGTGCCGACCTTGATTACTATCCTCCTGGCAGACTTCAGCTTCTCCCTGCCCCGATGCATAAACAACACCTCAAATCAAGCAAAACGTCCCAAAATACATTTCGGTTTATTTCATCCCGGTGATTATACGGCGCCCATGCCACCGGGCCGCCCGCCCGGATGCCGGCCGTTTTGCCGGGAAATAATAGCAGCCGGATCGCCCGAAGGAAATGCCATAAACAGACAAATACGGCCCGTGTTTACGTATGGTTCAACATGTTGCACCAGAAATCGCCATAGCCCAAATCCCTTTTTTCGGGCCGGATTTCGCCGGCTGCCAGTCATTCTTTACACCGCCTGGTGAATAATATATGATAGGCACAGGTCAATAAGATTGTTGGGCCAGACTAATTCCTAACCCCCCGGTGGTTTGGCCTTTTTTTTTGCATATATCAAATCACAGCTTTATAAGCTCTATATCGCCGAGCGCTCCCACGTATTTCCCTATTATCACCAGCGCTCCCATGACGCCCGGCTTTCCGGTAATAAAGCTCAAGGCTTCCTCCACGTCATCCGGCGCCTTTACCCTGTTTCCCAGCGCCGTGGCGCAGGCGTCGGCCAGCGACGCGTCCTTCGATACCACAAGGGCCGCGTCCGCCCTGCCGAAACTCAGGGAGTGCCCGACCGTGCCCGAGGAGGTGCAAACCCCGCACGGGGTCATCTCCTTCCTCACGAGGATCCCCAGCCTGCCGCTTAACGGGGATTCTCCGGCGAATATCCCGACTCTCCTGTCGCTCATTGTGTGGATGAAAATATCGCCGCCGTTCTCTACTATGACCTCGCCGGATTTCTCAAGGAGCCTTTGGCCGACAAACTTGGCCACGGCGCCCGCTACCGCGGCCATCGGCCCCACCCCCGCTATCCTGGCCGCACTGCACATATCGGTCACGATGTCCGGGGCGCCGGGAAGGGGATCGACCGGCTCCAGGCTGTGGAGGAATTCCGGGTGCCTCCTGATATAACCTTCAAGGCGGCCCCTGTATTCCTTTATAACCTCGAGGGCCTCTTCGCGAAGGTCTGACCAGGCGCCTATGCACAGGTCGGTCTGTTCCACCGCGGCCTTAAAAAACACGAGGTTCTCCGCTTTGAAATCATCCCTGTAAAAGCGCTTGGTATACATGGCTGTCAATCCTGGAGGCTCATGACGTTCAGCAGACAGGCTCTGGTGCACAGCCCGCACACCAGGCACTTCTCCTTGTCGAATTCCAGGCTCCAGGTCTCCTGCGACATGGTCAGGGCACGGGAGGGGCAGACTGCCGTGCAGGCCCCGCAGTGGACGCACAGTTCCTCGTGCCAGATGAGCTTTTTATTGAACAGCTTGTACCCGATACCCTGCTCCTCTATGTACTTCAGGGCTTCATCCACGTTGCCGTCTTCCCCGGTCACGTCGGCCACCAGGGTTCCTGTCTTGTTGAGGCTGATATCGGCATGCAGGATGTTGACCTGGAGGTCGAACTCCTTGATCAGCGTGCTGACCAGGGGAACCGTAATCTTGTCCACGGGATAATAAATGCTTACCTTGACAGTCTTCATAGCCTACCTCCGCCTATTCTCCCCTGATTTCGAGGCTGTTCAGCCGTTCCTTCCTGTAGGGGAGCCTTTCAACCGGCTCGCTCAGCAGGAACTGGCCGTCCAGGATCCTGTCCTTCAAAACGCCGGCTATTTCCCGGGCCATCTTCAGGCTGGACAGGGGCGCCGTGGGAACCTTCTTGCCCCTTACCTCAACCCAGCCGCTCCGCAGTTCCTCGTAGGTCAGGCGAATTCCCAGGTCTTCGCGGCCGCTCTTGTCGACCAGGGTAGTCACGATATCCCTGTTTCTCACGGCCGTCTTTATCAGCATGTCCTCGTCGAGTATCGGGATGGGTATCCCGATCCCCACGAACAGGGTTACCCCGTACCTGTCAAAGACGGCCGCACGGATGTACCGGCTGCTCATCTTCTTGGCATCCCCGATAACTGCCAGGGTTCCTGCGGAACTGACAGGGGTCCCGTTTTCAAGGCGCGCCTGTCCCGGATCGTGCTGGGTCCCTTCCCACGCCACGTATCCCTGGGCGCCTCCAAGGAATATCCGTGTGCCTATGCCGATTGTCCGGTATTCCGGGTCGTTCATCAGCGGGCTCAGTTCGCCCGAGGTGGAGTATGTAACGTTGCCGAAATTGGGAAGAAGCGTCCCCATGTACGTATACATGATCCTGTCGGACGAGTTGGTCGCGGCCGGATAGTTCTGGTAGCAGTTCCGGGGGTTGAAAAGGAAAGCCTGGTTCACGTTGTTCCTGTTTATGGTGGTCCTGATATCGCGCCTGGGATAACAGTCGGTCCCGTAGCTTTCGGCATAAAGGCGGATATCCTTGCCCTCTATGAAATCCTGTATGACATGGGCGCCGCCGTACTGCATGCCCTGGCGCTCCGACAACTCGGTTGCGCCCACATAGGCGTCAACGGCGGCAATGCCTGCAAAGGCCGGAACGTCGTTGAGCCATACCTTCGTCATCTTTATGCCCGGTTTCGAGTGGCCGAAGTTTATAAACATTCCGCTGGAACACATGGGGCCGAAGGTGCCGGTGGTAACCACGTCCACCTCCTGGGCGGCCTTCTTTACGCCCTTCTCCTCCACGAGGTCGATTATCTCTTCGGCCGTTACTACCACGGCTTTCCGGTTCCTGATACGTTCGTTGATCTCCGCTATCGTCTTCATCCCTAACCCCACCATGCATAAAAAAGATTGTTAATGACCAAGAATTAAACCAAATTATAACCTTTTGTTCCTCATAATTCAATCGGCTATTTACAGTCCCTTGCCACAGGGCTGTCAGTTGAACGATTTCCAGAAATCGCCTTCGGTATCGATGAGATCCATGATCTCGGAGAACGGGATATAAAACTCGGGTATCCCGGCGGCATAGGGAGCGATCTCGTACTCAGCAAAATAAACGGTGATTCCGTTATCCTCCAGGCAGAAGAAGCTTATCTGGTCCGGCTTTACACTGTCTTCATAATATATTCCGGGGTTCTCCCGCATGGATCGGGTAACTTTCTCGCTCAGGCGTATCCTGGCTTCTTCCGGTGATTTGAAAAGATCGTCCAGGGTATATGCCGTCCCGTCCAGGATGTTGACATACACGTTGCTCCAGAAATACGCCGGGTGGGCAGCCCCAAGCCAATATTCATCAATTCTGATCTGCAAATGCAATAAATCCTTCCTGATCAGCGCCGAGCCGCGGACATTGGTAACCGGGAAATGATAAGGATCATCGGGGCCGGGTTCAGGGAAATCAACGTACCTTCTCGCCTCCTCCGCGATCATCCGGTTCATCCGCTCCTGTATCCCGGCATCCTCCAGTCCTTCAAGAACCGGGTAAACGACGGTCGACCAGTTGTTATAATACTCGGTAACTGTCCGGGCTTTAACGCCGCCCTCCAGCAAGGTCAGCCCTTCATCCTTTACGAGTAGATTGCCTGTCCGGTCGGCAACAGCCGGATGGCCGTCTATTGTGCCCCTGAGCAAGGTCCCGTCGGCAAGCATTAAGCCGCGGCCTTCGAATTCGGGCAGATCGGCCGCCTGGTTCAGGCCGGCATCCAGGTAGCAGATCCTGCTGCCGTCAGTGGCACATACATAGTTTTCATCGAAGCTGGTCACCTCCAGCATGACCCATTCGGTATGCTTTTCCAGGTCCTTGCTGAAAATTGCCTTTTTGCAGTAATCCGCATACATGGGCGGAACAAATGCGCCTTCTTCCAGTTTTTCACCCACGATGAACGATCCGTTGCGGGCTCTCTGGATAATGCAGTATTCAGGCTCCAGCACGTAATTACCCTGTTTATCGATGATGCCGTAAGTGGTGTGATAATCGCGATAAACACCCACTATGGCAAAACCGTCCCTGAAGGGCTCGGCGAAGCTGAACCTGGGCTCAATCACCCTGTTCCCATCCCTGTCCTCGTAACCCAGAAGGTTATCCTCCGCAATCATCCGCAGTCCTGAAGAAACCTCATCGGTAAGATCATTCCCATGCTTGTCAATAAGTATGGACGGACCGCCATGGTCGATATAAACCCTTGCCATGCCATCATAAAAATCCTCAAGGCTTTTATAGGGAAGCTCCAGGACCATGTTCCCGGTTTTGTCCAAATAGCCTGCGGAGCCGTCTTTTTCGTACACCCTGGACAGCCCGTCGCTGAAGGGATAGATATAATCAGGCCGCTCAAACAGCAATTTCCCGTTTTCATCATAGGCGCGGGCAATGCCGTTCTCGCCGAAAATATGCGTGATGAACACGCCGTCGCTGTACGTGATGGCGTCGGCTTCGGGACTGACCACAAATCTTCCGGTCTTATCGATTAGCCCCAGTTTGCCTTTGTCATCCCCCGCAACAGCCAGGCCGCATGCATAGAACGGCTCGGCGCTGCCGTACTGCGGCCGGATAACGATATTTCCCGCCCGGTCCATGTACCCGTAGACCAGTTTAAAACCATGGCTCTCCGCGAAGGGGACAAGTTCTCCCGCGGGTTCGCCAGGTTCATTTGTAACGGCCGGTTTTCCGGAAGGCTCGGGGTCCGCAATATCATTTGGATGTTCGCTTGGGGACGTTTCGTCCTCCGCCGCGGATTCTTTCAGTCCCTCCGCGCGCCTCCCGCAGCCTGCGACCGCCAATGACACAGCAAGCAGCAAAATGAAAAGAACTTGCAACCTTCGCGGCATGATCGTTTTCCTCCCATCAAAAAACCGGCTTACCGTTATGTTTATGCCCATGGCAAGCCGGTTATAAATACCAGGCCCTTTGATATGATTATACTGCCATCCGGGATAGAATGTAACCCCTTATGAGCCGGCCTGTTCCGCAAAATTACCGGGCAGGCTGCCGGACAGCACTTTTTTCAGGAACTGCCCCGTAAAGGACTCCTCCACCTCGGCAACTTCCTCGGGCCTCCCGCAGGCAATAACCTCACCCCCGCGGTCGCCGCCCTCCGGGCCGAGATCTATGATATGGTCGGCGGTCTTGATGACATCCAGGTTATGCTCGATGACCACGACGGTATTGCCCGCGTCCACCAGCTTCTGCAGGACCTGTATGAGCTTGTGGACATCGGCCATGTGGAGGCCGGTGGTTGGCTCGTCGAGTATATACAGGGTCCTGCCGGTGGCCTTCCTGGACAGCTCGGTCGCGAGCTTGACGCGCTGGGCTTCCCCGCCCGAAAGGGTGGTGGCTGGCTGCCCCAGGCGTATATACCCGAGACCCACTTCATGCAGGGTATTTAATATTTTCCGGATCCTCGGTATGTTCTCAAAGAACTTGAGCGCCTCGTCAACCGTCATGTCGAGCACATCGGCGATGTTTTTGCCCTTGTACCTGACCTCGAGCGTTTCCCTGTTGTAGCGCTTGCCCTTGCATACCTCGCAGGGCACGTAAACGTCGGGCAGAAAATGCATCTCGATCTTGATGATGCCGTCGCCGGCGCATGCTTCGCACCTGCCGCCCCTCACGTTGAAACTGAAGCGCCCGGGCTTGTACCCCTTCATCTTGGCGTCCGTCGTCTCGGCAAACAGGCTGCGGATCAGGTCAAAAACCCCCGTATAGGTTGCCGGGTTGGAACGCGGGGTGCGCCCTATGGGCGACTGGTCGATGTTCACCACCTTGTCCAGGTGGTGGATCCCCAGTATGTCCCGATGCTGGCCGGCCTTGGTCTTGGCGCGGTTCAGCCTGTTTGCCAGCTTCTTGTAGAGGATCTCGTTTATTAGGGAGCTCTTGCCAGAACCCGAAACTCCCGTCACGCAGGTAAAGACGCCGAGGGGAATGTCCACGTCTATATCCTTGAGGTTGTTCTCCCTTGCACCCAGGATTCTCAATACCTTGCCGTTGTAGTTCCTTCTCTTCTTGGGCACCTCTATGCGGATCTGGCCGCTCAGGTATTTCCCCGTGATGGAATCGGGATTCTTTTTTATGTCCTCAACGGTTCCCTGGGCGATGATCCTCCCGCCATGCTCCCCGGCTCCCGGGCCCATATCGATTATGTGATCCGCCGCGTACATGGTCTCTTCGTCGTGCTCCACCACGAGGAGCGTATTTCCCAGGTCCCGCAAGCGCTTGAGGGTTGCGAGAAGCCGCTGGTTGTCGCGCTGGTGGAGACCGATGCTGGGCTCATCCAGGATGTACAGGACCCCCATGAGCCCGGAGCCTATCTGGGTGGCCAGCCTGATGCGCTGGGCTTCTCCGCCCGAGAGGGTGCCCGCCGAGCGGGCAAGGGTCAGGTAGTCGAGACCCACATCCACCAGAAACTTCAGGCGCGCGCGTATCTCCTTGAGGATCTGGCCGGCTATCGCCGCGTCCCTGGCGCTTAACTGCAGGTTCTCGAAGAAGCCCATGCATTCCCGGACAGACATGAGGGTGACCTCGTGGATGTTCTTTCCTCCCACGGTGACGGCCAGGCTCGTTTTTTTCAGGCGCTTTCCATGGCATCCAGGGCAGGGGATCTGGCTCATGAAGGATTCGTAGTATTCCTTCATGCCGCTGGACTTGGTTTCGCGGTAACGCCTTTCCATGCTGTTTATGATACCTTCGAATGGGCTCATGTAGCTCTCCTTGCCATATCCCCTGTCATACTCGATACGTATCCTCTCTCCGTTCGTGCCATAGAGGACCTTGTTCAGGATCTCCTCGGGAAGGTCCTTCACGGGCGTATGGACGCTGAACCCGTAATGCTTCGCCATGGCGTCCAGGTACATCCTCCCGTAGGAATCCTCGTCGGAAAAGTTGAACCCGCCGCTTACAACGGCGCCCTCGGCAAAGGACTTGGTCTTGTCGGGGATCACCAGGTCCGGGTCTATCTTGAGCAACACGCCCAGCCCGTCGCACTCGGGGCAGGCGCCGTAGGGATTGTTGAAGGAAAACATCCTGGGCGTAAGCTCCTCGATGCTTATGCCGCAGTCCGGGCAGGCATAATTCTGGCTGAAAAGCAGTTCTTCCTTGCCCATCACATCTATGACCAAAAGGCCGCCGGCCAGGTTCAGGGCGGTTTCTATGGAATCGGTCAGACGTTTCTGGATGCCTTCGCGTACGATAAGCCTGTCAACCACTATCTCGATGGTATGCTTCCTGTTCTTGTCCAGGCGTATCTCGTCGTCTATCTCCATAACCTCTCCATCTATCCGGATGCGTATATACCCGTTTTTCCTGGCGTCCTGTATGAGCTTGGCATACTCGCCCTTCCTTCCTCTTACCACGGGCGCCAGGACCTGGATGCGCGTTCCCTCAGGCAGGGTCATCACCGCGTCCACCATCTGGTCCACGGTCTGCTGGGAGATCTCCCTGCCGCACTCGGGGCAATGAGGGACACCGATCCTGGTATACATCAGCCTCAGGTAGTCGTAGATCTCGGTAACGGTCCCAACCGTGGACCGGGGATTCCTGGATGTGGTCTTCTGGTCTATGGATATTGCCGGGGAAAGGCCGTCTATGGATTCCACGTCGGGTTTTTCCATTAGCCCGAGGAACTGGCGGGCATAGGACGAGAGTGATTCCATGTAGCGCCTCTGGCCCTCTGCATAGATGGTGTCGAAGGCGAGCGAAGATTTTCCCGAACCGCTGATACCGGTAATTACGACAAGCTTGTCCCTTGGTATCTCGACGTCGATGTTCTTCAGGTTATGCTCACAGGCGCCTCTTACTATGATACTGTTCCTCATCGCTGTTTCCTTTCCTGCCGCATGGGTTACAGCATGTATTCTTTCCATGCCTTTTCAGGGCATACTTATTATACCGAACATATGTACGGAATTCAATATACAACGAGCGCAAAATGAAGAAAGCGCACTGGAATGGTTTTCTGCGCTTCACGGCAAGACGGCGTGTTTTGTTGCCATGAAAAACGGGACCCGTCAGGCTCCCCCTGCTTCCGCTCCGTCCTTTCTGAACCTCCTGGATTTCGAGAAGTATATGAACCAGATGATGCTGAAAGCGATGGTATAGGCCATCGGGTAGACCAGGACTATCATCGTGAATTCCTTCACGCTGCTGTACTGCATGGGGCCGTTTCCTATCAGCGCCTCGTTGCCTGCGTTGTGCAGGTATACCGCCATTATGCAGGACGCGATATAAAGCGCCCGGATGACAAGGTAAGCCTTCCCCACCCTTGCCGAGTTCTCCTTGAGCCTGTAGCAGTATACAGCAGTATACAGGATGTACGCGAGGAAAAGGATTCCTGCCGCGATTACGCCCATACCCGCGGCGGTGACAGCCTTGACTATCCCGTATACCTGGAGGGTAAGGGCAATGGCGACGGAACCGTCCACAATGGTGATCATGATAAGGAACAGGATCAGCAGGCCACGCTTTTCCTCCTCGTATTCAAAAGGTCTCCGGAATTCGTCCATGGGAAATTCCCCCTTTATTGTATAACGATATCAGCCGCATTAATTCCGGTCAAGGACTTTTCTTTCTCTTTTCGGCCGGGTCTTGACCCGGCCGGACCGGCGCCCGTAACCGCGCGCTTGACACCGGGAAAACCGTATTGATATAACTGAGTTGGCATGAAGGGGGTATGATTCGTGGCCAAGATTTATTTAAGGTTTCCCCGGGGCCTGGCAAAGGCCCTCACATTGAGCTACGACGACGGCGTGGAGCAGGACATGCGCCTGGTCGAGATCCTGGACCGGTACGGGCTCAGGTGTACTTTCAACATCAACAGCGGGCTTTACACTCCCGAGGGCACGGTATTTCCCAGCGGGCAGATCCACCGCAGGATGACCGAAAAGCAGGTCCTCAAGACGTTTCTGGGCTCGGCCCATGAAGTAGCCTGCCACTCCCTCACCCATCCCTACCTTGACAAGCTACCGCCGGCCATGGCGGCAAGGGAGATCATAAAGGACAGGGAGAACCTGGAGAAGCAGTTCGGCACCATTGTGCGCGGCATGGCATATCCATACGGCACATACAGCGACAGCCTGGTTGAAATACTCAAGTCCTGCGGCATAGTCTACGCAAGGACGGTGGAATCCACCAACAGCTTCGGTATACCCACCGACTGGCTGCGCCTTAAGCCTACCTGCCACCACGACTCCCCGGAACTCATGGACCTGGCGCGGAAGTTTGCCGAGGAGAAGGCCGACCGATCGCCCTGGCTCTTTTACGTGTGGGGTCACAGCTACGAGTTCGAGGCCAACGGCAACTGGCACGTCATCGAGGAATTCGCCGGATACACGGGCGGCAGGGATGATATCTGGTATGCGACCAACATCGAAATATACGATTATATCGACGACTATAACAGGCTCCAGTTCAGCGTCGAGGGGACGCGCGTGAAGAACCCGACCGCAAGGACGCTCTGGTTCGAATACGACGGCAGGCTGTACGAGATAGGCCCTGGTGAAACGACAGAGATAGTATAAAACCGCCAAGGGCAACAGCCGATGGCGGTTTCCGTATAATCTGGCACACATCGAAAAGCCGGAAAACTCCAGCGAAATATTACCTCTTTGAGAACTGGGGAGCGCGGCGGGCCTTCTTGAGACCGTACTTCTTTCTTTCCTTCATTCTCGGATCGCGTGTCAGGAAACCCGCTTTCTTGAGCGTGGCCCTGTACGCCTCGTCAGCCTGCAGCAACGCCCTGGAAATGCCATGGCGGATAGCGCCGGCCTGTCCTGTGAATCCCCCGCCCTTGACAGAGACGAGGACATTGAACTTGCCGACCGTATCGGTCAGTACCAGCGGCTGCATGCAGATCACCTTGAGGGTTTCCAGCCCGAAATATTCGTCAAGGGACCTGTCGTTTATGATGAAGCTGCCGTTCCCGGGAACAAGCCTTACCCTGGCAACCGACTTCTTTCTCCTGCCTGTGCCGTAATATTGTACCTTAGCCATTTAAGAATCCTCCCCTCACCGATTATATGTTGAGCTCAAGCACTTCGGGTTTCTGGGCCTGGTGATTGTGCTTGTCTCCCGCATAGACCTTCAGTTTCTTGAACATTGCCCGTCCCAGGCTGTTGCTGGGAAGCATTCTCTTGACTGCGAGCTCAAATACGCGTTCAGGCTTGGTTTCCAGCAACCGCCTGTATTTTACTTCCCTCAGGTGCCCTATCCAGCCGGTATGGCGCCTGTAGACCTTCTGGTCGAGCTTCTTTCCAGTCAGGACGACCTTGGCGGCGTTGATCACGATCACGTAATCGCCCGTGTCGACATGGGGCGTGTATTGCGGCTTATGCTTTCCGCGGAGGATCTTCGCTACCTCGCTGGCGGCACGGCCGAGAACCTTGCCCTGAACATCCACAACGTACCATTTCTTTTCGACGTCAGCCGCTTTTGCCATGTATGTCTTCATGAGTTACCCTCCTTGTACTGATATGCTATCGGTTTATCCTGTTTTTTCGTCACAATCCCGGGCCAGGCCCGGTCTGACCGGCAAAAAAACCGCCGCGGCATGCGGCGTTTTATATTTTATACGGGCGTATATCCGTATGTCAAGAACAGCACGGGTTAAATTTCATATATCTCTCTCTAGCTCGTTAAATATCTCTTTTTTTCTATAATTCTCTCGATATTTCATCTGCCGTCCCATTTTTCAGGCGGGTGCGCCGCTACCTGAAGAAACCTCTCAGCAATATATATGCTATCAGCAGGCATATCCCCAGGACAACAACCTGGATAACGGTCTGCCGTGCCGCTGTTTCCTGCTTCTTCCTGTTCCGTTCAGCCTCAATGGCTTCCCTCGCGGCTGTCCTGGCATACTCGCGGTCCATTTCCCTGTCGTATTCCTCCCGGTATTTCGGCGTATACATCTCCACCACCCCGGACATATTCTATGACATTGCCTGGCGGGCAAACATTTTATTCACGGAACTCAAAATAAAGGTTCTATAATAAATGTTGGGGTGCCGAAGGGAAATAACTTCGGTGCTCCGACATTTTTTTGTAAATAAAGAGAGCATGGAGATGAAATCTCGAGTAAAATGGAGTTGCCAAACCTACCC
>Ga0134099_1003347_pt1 | contig 11892 bp, 7 predicted proteins | sample 10_taG_2_FD_105482 | JGI IMG/M metagenome (GOLD analysis project Ga0134099, IMG submission 105482) | Switchgrass degrading microbial communities from high solid loading bioreactors in New Hampshire, USA - 10_41_5_180_A2 metaG | ecosystem: Engineered > Bioreactor > Semi-continuous > Anaerobic >...
ACAAGTACCGCCTGCGGAAAGAACCCATGCCCTTACACGTGGCCGCCAGGCTGGCCGGTCACGCCTCGGTCGATACCACTGCACGCTACGCAGCTCCATCGCTGGATGACCTGGCCCGCTGGATGGACCGCTGACCCCGATGGTCGGCCGTGGCACGCCCGGACCTGTGGATCGCTTCGTGGATAACCTGTTGACAAACGCAAGGAAGCTCCGGCGCCAGGTGCCCCGAGGCTCCTTCGGAACTGTGATGTTGTGAGTTGGAACCATATCCACCCCTCTCCTACGGTGGCCGCTGGCCTGCGGTCAACTCAGCGTCAGCCATCCAGAGGGCAATCGGTAACGACCGAAAGGAGGAACGCCATGATCCAGCGCATCGAGTACGTCGTGTACCCCGCCCGCCTGGTGCCGGACGCCCCGTTCATCTCGATCTGGGCCACCGCAGATGCCCTGGCCGACCTGATACAGCAAGAGCTGCAGGCAGCGTACCCCGCCGCAGAAATAGTCGTTCGCGTGGCCCGCCCGCTGGAGATACTGGCCCCGGACGCCTGCCTCCGGGTGACTACGGCCGACGGCCAAGACCAGGGCGCCCGCCAGGCTGTGGAGCAGATCATCCGCCGGATCTGCACCGATCGCCGGGCGGAGTGGGTCGTCACGGATCGGACCGCCCCCATGACCCAGACTGATGTAGCGGCCATAGCCGTCACCATACTGTGCCACCTGCTCAAGATCCACCCGCCAGGTACTATCCACCCAGCCGTCCGGGCGTGGGCCAGCCGGATCATCAGTGACCCGGCCTACGCCGAGCCTTTGGCGGAGCAGATGCAGTATGACCAGCTATCCACCTATCAGGCTGGAGTCACCTCCCTGGTCGCCGACCTGTGCCACGATTTGGTCCGTTGCCGCCAGGGGGCCACGCAGGACCTGGCACCGGCCATCATCTGGGCCTACCTACACCACCTGCGCATTCTCGCCAGGATACAGTGACCGTGGATGTACACAGACTGACCGCCAAGCCGCGTATAGCCGGCCGCCCGACTGTATACACAGTGACAGAATCACTGCAAGATCTAGCCCTGAGACGGCGTTCCAAGTCACTCTTGTATACACAGAAGGCTCAAACCCTTCTCTGGTGCGGGTTCGGGCATGTATACATGCTCGCAAGGCCCTTCTTGGGCCGTTTTCCACACTGGTTTCCACGCTGATTTCCACGGAGATTTCCACACCCATTTCCACGGGTCTTTCCACGTCGCTTTCCACGGTCGTTTCCACCAGGGGGTTCCACACCGGTGAAAGAGGCGCGGTTCCCGCGAGCCAGGCGTGATGCGGGCCAGCGGGTTCAGAGCCCGGCGAATCAGGTCTGCGTATACACCGACTCGGCTATCGCCGCTCGCCCCTGGCGGGGCTTTGTTTTTGTGCCAGCCGCTCCGCCCTAGCAAACCGCTCCCGCCGCCAGTGCCAGATCACGGTGCCGGGGCGCCGCCGGCTGGAGAAGTACCCGAGCGAGAGGCCGATGGACGCTGCCATCACGGCCAGGTGGTATGGTTGCGGCGCAGACCAGGTGGTGGGGTCCCGCAGGAGGATGGCCCAAATTGCGGCTATGAGGCCCACTGGAGCCACCGAGCCGGCCGCGAGGGCCAACCACCTGCCTGCCGTGCCGGAGGCCGTCCTGCGGCCACCACAGGCGCAATACACGGCATAGGAGAGCGGGTTCACGAGCCGCCAGGCGGCCAGGCCAGCCAGGGCGGCGACGGCCAGAGACATGATCGTGGTCACAGGATCGACCTCCCTTGCGTGGACGCCAGATCGCCGTCTATCTGTAGAACATTTGTGCGACACATGTATTCTCGCGGACCCGCCGAAGGGAGCGACTGGCGCCGCTCGTGGTACCTCCATGGGCTGCCTCCCGGTGAACGACACATGGTGTTAATGGCAGGGCCTCAGTGGTGGCACAGACCCCCTCCCGGCGAAGCCGGACCTGCGGCGGTTCCCTGCTCCCTGTCCCCGCTCCACAGCGGGCACGAGCGCACGCGAGTATGTACTATTTTCGGTTTATATAACTTCGGGTGTGTCCTCACAGGGGGCTCCCGTGTCCGCACCAGGGGGTGTGTCTACACACAGGGGATAGACTGCCACCCGCTCCAGTAGAAAGAGACCCCGCCGCCTACATGGGGGCTCATTTCTTGTCCGTCTGTGCCAGTGCCTGCGCCACGGCTGCCCAGCTGGCCTCGGCGTCCTCCGGCAGAAGCCAGTACCAGTGTCCCATGCGGAGCCACCCAAGTGGAACGGAGGTGAGGTTGGCCAGCCGCTCCAGGGTGGTGTCTGCCAGCGGTGCCTGCCCTTCCAGCTGGGCCTTGTACTCCGCCGCATACATCCCCATATACTCGGCCTGGTCCTCCAACCGCAGGTGACCAGCGTAGAGCGTGGCCGCCAACAGCGCCACCCCCCTGGCCCGCTGATGCGGGGCCTGAAGCCCCAGCACGCGGAACTGCGGGTCACGGATCAAGGGAGCCAGCATGTCCACCTCAACCTTGCCCTCTCGCAGGAACTCCACCGTCGTTCTGAAAACGGCGGCCACAGCGGTCAGTGCGTCCAGCGTGGGCGTCACCTGATCCGACATGATCTTCCCGATGTACGAGAACGTGACACCGCCATCGCTCTGCTCAGCCGCCTGGCGGAGTGTGAGGCCAGACCGCTCGTACACCCGCCGCACCCGCTCGCCGAGCGTCTGTGGGACCATCTGATCACCCCCGAGCACCTACCCCTATCCTAGCACGTAACGGTTCTGTTGCCTAGAGAAAACATCAAGAATAGCGGTTAGCATTTCAACTCCTGGCTTGAAGAAACTCTTGTCAGGCGATAGCGCATCTGCTTATTGGGTGCGTCTGTACTCCAGAGAGTACACTCATGGTGAGCAATGACAGTAACAGCTGGACACGTCGGGAAGGTGATCATCATGCTCCGCCACAACGGGCAGTTTAGTCGGAAGGATTACTGGGGTTAAAGTCTAGAACTAACGTTCAGTGAGAACGGCGGCGTGCCGATAAAGAGGGTCTGACCGCCCCGGGCAGCCGCGGGAATCGAGGAGGACAAGCTGTGTCACGAGAAGCAATCAACAATCTTAGTTCATTTGTCTGGTCCATAGCCGAGATCCTGCGCGGAGACTTCAAGCAATCCGAATATGGGAAGGTTATCCTCCCATTCGTGGTCCTGCGGCGGCTGGACTGCCTGCTGGAAGATGCAAAAGACGCCGTGCTGGCGGCTGAGGCCAGTCTCCCGGAAGGCATTGACGAGCAAACGCGCGACATGATCCTCTTCGACGCGGCCGGCGACCACATCCGGGTCTACAACACAAGTCGATTCACCTTCAAGACGTTGCGCGGCCAGGATCCAGCTCAACTGCATCAGAACCTGATTGAGTACATCACCAAGTTCTCACCCAATGTTCGGGACATTTTCCTCGAGAAGTTCCTTTTCACCGATCAGTTGAAGCGCCTCAACGATGCTGGCCTGCTCTGGCCTGTGTTTGAGCGCTTCTGCCAGATTGACCTGCATCCCGACCGAGTATCAACGCTGGAGATGGGCTACCTGTTTGAGGAGCTAATCCGTCGCTTCTCTGAGATCTCCAACGAGACCGCTGGTGAACACTTCACCCCACGTGAGGTCATCCGCCTGATTGTGGACCTCCTGATCGCCGTAGATGATGCCAAGCTGACCGGCAAGGGCATCATCCGTCAGGTCTACGACCCCGCGGCGGGTACCGGCGGCATGCTGGTGCTGGCTGAGGAGGCGCTGAAGGAGTTCAACCCCTCGATCCGAGTGGAGCTCTTCGGGCAGGAGATCAACCCAGAGTCTTTCGCCATCTGTAAGTCTGACATGTTGATTACCGGTCACGATCCCGATCAGATCGCGTTCGGAAACACGCTTACAGACGATGCTCACAAGGGCAAGCGGTTCCACTACATGCTCTCCAATCCCCCGTATGGCGTGGACTGGAAGAAGTACCAGGATCCCATAAAGGCCGAACACGAGACCCTGGGTTTTGATGGGCGCTTTGGCGCCGGGCTTCCGCGCGTCTCAGACGGGCAGCTCCTCTTCCTACAACACATGATCTCAAAGATGCGGGATGACGAGGTGGGCTCCCGCATCGGCATCGTCATGAATGGCTCGCCCCTCTTCACCGGTGGGGCGGGCTCGGGTGAAAGCGAGATCCGTCGCTGGATCCTGGAGAACGACTGGCTTGAGGCCATCGTCGCCCTGCCGACCGACCTCTTCTACAATACGGGCATTCAGACATATGTCTGGATCCTAACCAACCGAAAGTCCCTGCAACGCCGCGGGAAGGTGCAGCTGATCGACGCTTCCAGCGAGCGCTTCTGGCGGCCGATGCGGAAGTCTCTCGGGTCCAAGCGGCGGGAGATTCCCGAGGAGGCGCGGCACGAGATCGTCCGCATCTACCAGGCGGGTCTCACAGGTGAGGGGCTGGAGGAGTGGAGCGAGTATACCAAGATCTTCGATGTGGCCGATTTCGGTTTCAGGGAGATTCGTGTGGAGAGACCGCTGCGGCTGAACTTCATGGCCAGCCCTGAGCGCATAGCGCGCCTGAAGGAGGAGCAGGTGTTCAAGCGGCTCGCGAGTCAGGAGCAGGAGGCCGTTGTAGGCGCCCTCCAAAGCCTGCCCGATACCCTCTTCACAAACCGTGATGCCTTTGAGAAGGCGCTGAACAAAGCCCTCAAGACGGCCGGCGTGAAGGTGGGCGCCCCACTGAAAAAGGCGATTCTCAACGCACTCTCGGAGCGGGATGAGAAGGCCGATGTGTGCGTCGACAGCAAGGGGAACCCAGAGCCCGATCCGGAGTTGCGCGATACCGAACTGGTTCCGCTGAAGGAAGACTGGCGGGAGTACTTCGCCCGAGAAGTCGCGCCATTTGTGCCCGACGCCTGGGTGGATGAGAAATACCGGGACGCACGAGACGGTGAGGTGGGCCGGGTCGGGTACGAGATCAACTTCAACCGGTACTTCTACAAGTACGTACCGCCGCGTCCGCTGGAGGAGATTCACGCCGAACTGAGGCAGCTCGAAGCGGAGATTGCGAAGTTGTTGAGGGGGGTCCTTTGGTGAGACAAGAGAACGGGACCTGCTACGAATACCGTGAATCGGGCTTGGATTGGCTAGGGAAGATCCCCGCGCACTGGGAAGTTCGAGGTCTAGGAAGCTATGGGAAGTTTGTGAGCGGAACCGGCTTCCCCCATGACTTTCAGGGGCATCAGGATGCAGAAATACCGTTTTTCAAAGTGTCCGACACAAACATTCCTGGAAATGAAATCTTATTGTCCGTGGCTAACAACACTGTTTCTCGGGATGTTGTACGCCGTCTTGGAGCAAAGATCTGTCCCACGGGCACGGTGGTGTTCCCGAAGGTCGGGGCAGCGCTGTTTCAGAACAAACGAAGGATACTCCAGCAGCCTGCGGTCTTTGACAATAATATGATGGGGTTCATCCCCTCTGTAGGAGATGAGCGATACTGGTACTACTGGCTGACTCAACTGGATTTTGCACAAGTAGCTAACCCAGGGGCAGTTCCGTCCATCAGTGAAGCTCTGGTAAGAAGGATGCCAGGGCTACGACCGCCTGATGCCGAACAACGTGCAATTGCCGATTTTCTCGACCGTGAGACCGCCCGCATCGATCAGTTGATCGAGAAGAAGCAGAGAATGGTGGACGTGGTACTGGAGAGGCAATCTGCTGTCCTAGAGCAAATGACATTCGGGGCGGAGCAGGGTTGGAGGCGGGTCCCTTTCAAATGGATTTGTCGGATCCCTAACGGTCAAGTTGACCCTACCGTTCAGCCGTGGTCCGACTTGCCGCTTATCGCCCCCAACCATATCGAAAGCGGAACCGGGAGGCTCCTTGCACTTGAGACTGCCGCCAATCAAGGGGCGATAAGCGGAAAGTATGCCTTCTCAAAAGGTACTGTACTATACAGCAAGATACGTCCGGAGTTGGCAAAGGCATGCATTGCGCCCGAACGTGGGCTCTGCAGCGCTGACATGTACCCAATCATTCCCGGCGAGTCCCTGATGCCTGAATACCTCCTAATGCAATTGCTCTCGCCGTCATTTACCAGTTGGGCTGTACTAGAGTCGATGCGAGTCGCTATGCCAAAGTTAAATCGGGAGGCTCTAGGGAGTTTTCGAGTAATTGTGCCTCCGTTAGCCGTTCAATCAGCGCTCGTTGCCCAGTGGAGATCCGGCCAAGAGAAGGCGGAAAGGCTTCTGGATTACATCAATCGAGCCATAACGAGCCTGCGGGAGTTCCGCTCCGCCCTCATCACCGCCGCCGTCACCGGCCAGATCGATCCCGACACGTGGCGCAAGCGGGGCGACACAGAACGCCGGCTGGAGGCCATCGAAGCGGAGGTGAACCCATGACGACCGGGCACGCAGCCGAATACATCCACCGTGAGGCCGTACTGGAAGAGCATCTGGTGGCGCAGCTTGTCGGCCAGCAGGGTTACATTCAGCGCCAGCCGGAAGACTACGACCGCGCCCTCGCCCTCGACCGTGAACTGGTCCTCCGCTTCGTCAAGGAGACCCAACCCGATCAGTGGGTTAAGCTGGAGGCTCACTATTCGACCAGCGCAGAGGATCAATTCTTCAACCAGTTAGAGAAGGCGCTGAAGCAGCGCGGGACCCTGGACGTGCTCCGTAACGGCATCAAGCTCGTCCCGGGCATTCACTTCCTCCTATGCGCATTCCGCCCGGCCTCCAGCCTCAACGCTGAGTTGGTGCGGCTGTACGAGGCCAACATCCTCTCCGTAACCCGCCAGCTCCGCTACAGCCTGAAGTCGGAAAATGCCATCGACGTGGTGCTCTTCGTCAACGGCATCCCCGTGGTCACGATGGAGCTGAAGAACCTGCTCACGGGGCAGACCTTCAAGCACGCAGAGCGGCAGTATCGCACCGACCGGTCCCCGGCGGGTGAGCCGCTGCTGACCTTCAAGCGCGGTGCACTGGTTCATTTCGCCCTGGATGAAGACAACGTCTCCATGACTACGAAGCTGCTGAACGGCAAGACCCGCTTTCTGCCGTTCAATCGCGGCCGTGATCTGGGCGCCGGCAATCCGGACATTCCGAACGAGTTCCGGGTGGCCTACCTTTACGCCGATCAGCCCGAGGGGAAGGCCGTGTTCTCGCGGGAAGTTCTCCTCGACATCATCGGCAAGTTCCTACACATCAAGACAGATGAGAAGAGCGGGGAGTCGGTGCTGATCTTCCCCCGCTATCACCAACTGGACGCGGTGCGGAAGCTGATGGAGCATGCCCGCACTCACGGTCCCGGCCACAACTACCTGATTCAGCACTCGGCCGGCTCCGGGAAGTCCAACACGATCGCGTGGACGGCCCACCAGGCGATCAACCTGCACGACGATAACGACAAGCCCATCTTTAACACTGCGATCATCGTCACCGACCGCATCGTCCTCGACCGGCAGCTGCAGAACACAGTGTCCCAGTTTGACCAGGTAGGCATCGTGAAGAAGATTGATGGCTCATCACGGCAGTTGAAGGAGGCCATCAACAGCGGGGCCCGGATCATCGTCACGACCATCCAGAAGTTCTCGACGGAGCACCTCAAGACGATCTACGGGCAGAGCAAACGTACCTTTGCCGTAATCATTGACGAGGCGCACAGCAGCCAGTCGGGGAAGAGCGCACAGGCGCTCTCTGACGCCCTGACCCGTGAGGCGACCAGCAGCGACGACGTGGAGGACATCATCGCGGAGTTCCAGCGGCGGCGGGGCCCACAGCCCAACATCAGCTTCTTCGCCTTCACCGCAACGCCTCGTAACGTTACTCTGGAACGCTTCGGGACTCCAGGTCCGGATGGCAAGCCGCTGCCTTTCCACCTCTATTCCATGCGCCAGGCGATTGAAGAGGGCTTCATCCTGGATGTCCTGCAGAACTACATGACCTACAAGGCATACTACCAGCTGGAGAAAGCGATTGAAGACGACCCGGTGCTGAGGACCCGCCAGGGTCAGCGGCGGGTGGCGCGTTTCGCCTCGCTCCACCCCACGGCGATCGGCCAGAAGGTGGAGGTGATCGTTGAGCATTTCCGCCGCCATGTGATGCATGAGCTGGACGGGAAGGCCAAGGCGATGGTCGTCACCCAGAGCCGGGAGCACGCCCTGCGCTACTACTGGGGGCTGCGGGACTACATCCACCGCAACGGGTACACGGATCTGCGGGTGCTGGTGGCCTTCTCCGGCGAGCTGCAAGTCGACGGCCAGACCTACACCGAAGCCGCGCTGAACGGCTTCTCTGAGAGCGAGCTGCCCCGGCAGTTCGACGGGCCGGAGTACCAGGTGCTGGTCGTGGCCGAGAAGTACCAGACCGGATTTGACCAGCCCAGGCTGTGCGCAATGTACGTGGACAAGAAGCTGGCAGGACTCCACGCGGTTCAGACCCTTTCGCGGCTGAACCGAACCTATCCGGGAAAGACAAAGACCTTCGTCCTGGACTTCCAGAACACCATTGAAGAGATTCAGGCGGCGTTCCGGGACTATTACGAGGTCACGGCGCTCGAGGACATATCTGATCCGAACCAGATCTACCAGCTTGAAGCGCGGCTGAAGACCTTCGGCATCCTGGACGAAGGTGAGATCAACCGATTTGCCGAGACCTACTATCGCGGTTATCTGACCCCGCAGGATCGCATTCGCTTGGAGGGGCTGGTGCGACAGGCTGTTGCCCGCTTCGAGCACGAGGATGATGAGGGCCGGCGGGAGGAGTTCCGCCAACTGCTGAAGAGCTACACCCGGTTCTACAGCTTCCTGGCGCAGGTGGTCAACCTCGACGACACATGGCTGGAGAAGCTCCATGCGTACGCCAGCTGGCTGATCAGGCTGCTTCCGAACCGGGAGATCCCGCCCGACATCGAGATCACCGACGACATGCTTCGCCTGACCGCTTTCCGCGTGCAGGAAGAGCAGTCGGGCTACGCATCGCTGACTCCCGGAGACCGCTCGCTTCTTAAGCCTATTACGGAATTCGGTGCGAAGCCGTACACCGAAGATGAGAAGCGCTCTCTCGCCGAGATCATCAGGGCGTTTAACGAGAAGCACGGCACCCATTTCACGGAGGCTGACTTCATTCGCTACGAACAGATCACCCAGGAGATGGTCCTTAACGAAGAGATGAAGGAGATGCTGCGCAATAACCCGCCGGATGTGGTGTTCAACGCGTTTGCCGAAACCTTCTTCCGTGCGGTCATCCGCGCTTTCCAGCGGGACCACGAAATGCGAAACATCATCCTCACCGACCCCCAGGCACGGAATCAGGCGATTCGACACTTCTTCAACCGTGCTGTGCGGCTAGTGAGAGAAGAGAGTACACACTGACCCTGCTGGGGTGAGGGTGGTGGTTACATCGCCCGGACTTGACACGCAGCCAGCGCGGGTGTGGGTGGGCTCGAGCACCGGCCAGACCCCGAAGGGATCTGCTTGGCGGGTCAGCTTACCACGCCTGCCTGGCCCTGCAAAATCCGAGCAGTGGGACCTAGATCGGTAACCTGAGTGGCGAGCCTTGCCGGTGCCGCATGAGACATGATGCCCCGGCTAGCCCGCACGTACAGAGCGGGAGCACCCGGGGCTTCCTTGCAACTGTCTACGTACAGTCGGACCGGGGCTGTCCCAAGGGTCATCTCGGATGACTTAGGGACAGCCCCTTGATGACCACGACGGCAATTGGGCGCCATGCGTACAGTTGGCCAAGCGAGGCTCGGAGCATCAGACAGAAGCGCAGCGGCGAGTACGAGTAAATCAGGGATTCCTGCAACCCCCTGTCCGCTCTCTGCTGTGGGACCACCAGTTCGGCCGGGCCCGACTGGGGCTGCTGTTCATGTGGTGCGTGGGCTTATCTCACCCCGCCCCTTTCAGCCAGCCGGTTCATGGTCTCCCGGAGCTTGTCGACAGGGACCCGGATGCTGTTGGTGCCCAGATTATTTGCCGAGATGTGCTCGGCATCGTGCGCTTGTGTAGGACTGAGAATATCGAAGATAGAATCAGAAGGAGAGGGTCTGTCCCTCTCCCTTCTTGTTGTACGGGCAGGGGGACAAATACAAGAACCTACCCAGGCCAAGACTTGGCGGTCACCTGGGTAGGCTCTCCCCACAGGGCGGAGTGCACCTGTGTATGTGTGCGTATTCCGGGCGGATTCGACCACTCATTCCGGTCGAACCCGTCCACTTGTTACGGTCGAAGTCGACCACCCATTCCACTCGAACTCGACCAGTCGTTCCGGTTGAAAGCGACCGGCTCTAGGAGTGTGGTTCAAATCGACCCCTTTAGGGCCGAAAAATGTGATCGGGAACAATGATTTTGCCCCGTTGATGTCGAACTTCTAAGGTGAGGAACACCTTGGGGGAATCGCCATGATGGGACGGGAGCGGAACCGGAATCAACTACGCCTGACGGACGTGGAGCACTTGGTCGGGGCACCAGTGGTGCCGCCCGAGTCGTTCTACGGGAAGATGGCGACTTGGGGTGCGCAGATGGTGACCGACGATCTGTTTGCGGACCTGTATGCCAGGGACGGTCGTGCGTCGGTGCCCCCGGCACTGTGTGCCAAGATGCTCCTGCTGATGTTTCATGACAACGTATCAGAGCGCGAAGCTGAAGAGCGAACCCGTTATGACCTGCGTTGGAAGCATGCCTTGCACCTGGGCATGGGAGAACATGTTGACCGCCTGGCGCTGCTGCGCTTCCGGGCCAGGTTAATCGCTGGCAAGAAGATGCGGGTTGTCTTCGAGCATTTTGTGAAGCTGGCGGTGGAAGCTGGTGTGCTCAAAGCCAATGCCCTACAGGTGATCGACTCTACGCATGTCGCTGGTGCGGCTGCCGTCGAGGACACGTACACCCTGATCCGGCATGCCATTCAGAAGCTCCTCCGTGTGGCGGAGCGTCATCCGGGGCTGAAGGCCGAGTGGCTCAAGGAACTGGTGCGGGACGACTACGACCAGGACGGTAAGCCTGACATCGATTGGAAAGACGAAGCGGCGCGCACCAAGCTCCTGGGCGAATTGGTTAGGGATGCCCGCTTCCTGCTGGCGGAAGCGTCCAAGGTGGAGCGGGATTCGGCTGCGCAGGCAGCCTACGATCTGTTGGCAGCCGTGACGGAGCAGGACATCGAGAATCAGGACGACGGCAACGTCACCATCCGGCAGGGGGTGGCCAAGGACCGGATTCCCTCCACGGTCGATCCTGAGATGCGCCACGGCCGTAAGTCCAGCGCCGGCCCCTTCACCGGCCACAAGGTGACGGTAACGGTAGAACCCGAGAGCCACATCATCACGAATGTAAAGGCGCATGCTGGCAACAGCCATGACAGCAGTGTCGTCCGGGAGGTTGTGGCGGAGCAGAAAGAGATGGGGCTCGAACTGACTGACCTGGTGGGAGATACCGCCTACGGTGGTGCCGAACTGCGACATGACTTGGAACAGCAAGGGATTAACGTGGTGGCTCCTGTTCAGCCTGAACCCAAGCGCAAAGGCCGATTCCCGAAGTCTGCCTTCCAAATTAACCTGGAACAGGGCACCTGTACCTGTCCGGCGGGTCACGTGACTACCCGTGTTCGTACCGATAAGCAGGATGGCCGAGTGACCGCGTTCGTGTTCCCTGCTGAGTTCTGCCAGGGCTGCCCGCTTCGGCAGCAGTGCCTGCGGAAAAACGACAAGGGTCGTGGCATACCCGTTCACCGGTACGAAGCCATGTGTGTTTGATAACCTAAAAGGGAGCCATTTGGGGGCCATTTGATCACGTAAAAGTGAGCCACCTCAATCTTCCAAACCTGTAAACTGGGATGTACCGCATTTCCAGTTTGCAGGGGTGAAAGG
>Ga0134099_1003355_pt1 | contig 11874 bp, 7 predicted proteins | sample 10_taG_2_FD_105482 | JGI IMG/M metagenome (GOLD analysis project Ga0134099, IMG submission 105482) | Switchgrass degrading microbial communities from high solid loading bioreactors in New Hampshire, USA - 10_41_5_180_A2 metaG | ecosystem: Engineered > Bioreactor > Semi-continuous > Anaerobic >...
TTCGGATTTCAAGTATCTCATGAAGGTCATGATACCCCTCTCCCAGGCCACGATCACGACCATCATCATTCTCAGCATGATCGGCACCTGGAATGCCTACATCTGGCCCAGTTTCGTAACCAATTCAATATATACGAACCACCTCTTGGTGAGCAACGGTCTGATGGTAGGCTTGCGCGGCGCATCCGAGACAACGGGACCAAACTCGATTTTGAATCTGCAGCTTGCCGCTTCCACTATGGTCACCGTGCCCTTGCTAATCATCTTCTTCTCGTTCAAGAAGTACATCTTGAGGGGAGTTTCCCGCAGCGGAATTAAAGGATAAAACTGAAAACAATATAAAAATAAGGAAAGGAAAGGACGAAAATGAGAAAATTCTTAGTGTTTCTAATCACTTTGGTATTGTCTTTTGCCCTCGTCAGTTGCAAAAAAGATGACGGGATTGTGGTAAGGTTTGCGATCACATCCGGTCAGATTAAAACTGCGATCGAAAGCCTGCAATTCGAAGAAAGATTCGAAGAAATGAATCCGGGCATCAATGTTGTGATCGTCGCCATTGAAGGGAGCTATGATGACCTCCGCGCGAACACGATGATGGATATCAACAGCGGAAGCGCCACTGCTCCGGATTTGGTCATCGGTTATCCCGACCATTTTGCGGAATATTACGGAGGGGGAGCATTGGTGAACCTCCAGCCCTACATCGATCATCCGGAATATGGATTTACTGAAGAAGAATTGAACGATTTCCTTGAGTCTTATCTTGCGGAAAACAGAGGATACAATTCTGAAAGACCGGATGATCTTTACGGCCTCCCCTTCAACAAATCCAGCGAAGTGCTGATTTATAACAGGACGGCATTCGAATTACTTTTCGAAGACGAGTGGGAAGAAAAAGTGCCCCAGACTTGGGATGAACTCGAACAGGTTTCTTTGGAAATCATTGATTTGGTCAAAGCAGGAAAGCTTGACGAGCATTGGGTCAAAGAGACGGACGGCAAAGAAGAAGGATTTTTGAAAGTTTCTGATTATGTGCAAACTGGGAAATTCGCGCCGTTCGGCTATGACTCCAGCGGCAATGCCTTCATCACTCTGACACGTCAGTGGGGCGGAAAATACACCTCCAGGGACAGCGTCGCCAAGGGTTATGCTGAATTTTTCGAAGACGGCGTTGCGAAGCAGATGATGGAAGACATTAAAGCGCTGCACGATGCCGGAATCTTCAATCTCGCTCCCAATTTCGGATCCAACTACTGCAGCGATGCTTTGAAAGCCATCCAATGCATCATGACAGTCGGCTCCACCGCTGGCGTCCGTTACAATGAGTCCAGCGACTATGAATATGACTTGGGAGTCGCTCCGATTCCGTACAAGCATGAGGACAAGAAGTACGTCATTCAGCAGGGAACCAACATCTGCATGCTTGACGTGAACAGCACCGAAGAAGAACTGCTCGCGGCATGGAAATTCCTGAAATTCATGCTCAGTTCCGATAACACGGCGGCTTTCGCAATCGAAACCGGCGGTTATTTCCCCGTAAGAAAATCGGCTTTTGAATCCGAACGTTATCAGAATTATCTGACTAATCCTGCCGAAGAAAAGAAGGCTTATTCTGCGGCGGCCAGAGTCGCACAAGAATACTACATCTCTGAATACACTTACTTCGTGGACCCGGCATTCATCGGCTCCTCCAAAATCCGCACCGAAGTTGGAAGCCTCTTTGATGACATCATCGTCAACGGCGAAGACATCGATGCGCGCTTCGAAGAGCTGAGGAATGACCTCTACGCTTTCGTGATAAAAAAATAACTGAGAATACAACATGGAAATGAAACCTAAACTGAGAAAATTTCTATATGGCCTATTCACTCTGTTTCTGACTTGTTTGTTGGTGGCTTGTGGGGAAAGGGAATACACTTTCCCCACAAAGTACACCGATGAATTGCGGTTGGAAACGGAGTATGAAAACAGAACGTTTTTGGCGGACGGCATCGAACTCGTGACTTTGTTGCAGGCGGTCGATGGCGACACCGCCCATTTCCGCGATTACGCGAACAGGACCATAAAAATCCGTTTTCTGGGCATCAACACCCCGGAATCGACGGGGCAGATTGCTCCCTGGGGAGCTAAGGCCAGCGCCTTTACTAAATCCAAACTGGAAAATGCCTATGAAATCGTAATCGAAGCGGATGTGGTCGGACAGCCTCCCGAGGTCGATGCGACCGGAGACCGCTATCTGGCCTATGTTTGGTACCGTCCGAGCAAGGATTCAGAATTCAGAAACCTGAATCTGGAATTGATTGAGCAATGTTACACTTTCTTCACGGGTTTGGAAGACAATCTCAAATACGGCGAAGTTTTCAAAAAAGCTTATCTGGAAGTTTATCCGAAAAAGCTTCGCGTTTTGGGAGAAAAGGATCCCGACTTCAATTATTCGATCGGAGAAAGGGAAGTCACGATTGCGGAATTGAAACATAACAGGGCAAGCTACACCGCGGGCACCATTCTCAGAATCACGGCCCGCATCCTGAGGCTCGTGGGGAACAGCGCCTATTTGGAAGATGTTGAAGAAACATACATCGAAGATTTGGGTAAAAGCGTCAGAGGCGGAATCTTTCTGTATCATTCTTTTGTCAGCGCGATCGGGAAAATGAGGCCCGGCGACGTGATCAATTTTAAATGCCAGGCTTCTGACAGCGAAACTTACGGATTCCAGCTGGTGAACCCCGGCGACATCAGAAAAGTTGAGGAAGGAACCGAAGTCAACATCATTGACCTGCCCGAAGACGCGGTTTCCTTGAAGGACTATGAAGGTTTGGTTGTGAGAATCAAGGAATTCACGGTTACCGACAAGAGCAATCAAAATCCGGAAACCGGCGCTTATACGATTTATGGAACTCTGAAAAACGGCACCAAAGTCCAAGTCCGCATCGATGCGGACATGAGGCGGAAACTCTCTTATTCCTTCCCGCAAGTAGGCCAAACCTACACCGTGATCGGCGGCGTGAGCCGTTTTGTGGATTTCTATAATGACGGCGAAGTGATTTACCAGATCAAACTCGGAAACCTTGAAGGAGAAGGAAAGAACGATTTTGTTCTTGTTGAATGAAAAATATAAAATATAAGGAGAGGTAAAAGTTAAATGAGGTTGTTTAAAAAGCTTGTTGTCTTAATTCTGGCTTTGTTTGCCTCCTTAAGTTTGGTTGCTTGCGACAAAAGTGAAACCAAACTTGAAGAGGCGTTGAACTCCATAGCCTTGGGTGATTTAAGCAGCGTCACTCAGGATATTGAACTCATTGCTGTGACGGGCAAGCACAAATTGCCCATTGAATGGTCAATTGAGAACGTCAAAGGGGAAACCGCGGAATTGGATTTAACGGGGGAAGTCCCCATCGTAAGAATCACCCGCGCGCCCTACACTGAAGAAGGGCCGGGCGAATGGGGCGAAGTGCGCCTGACGGCAACTGTCAGAATCGGGAAAAAATCCTTAAGCCGGCACTGGGATATTTTTGTAAAACCTGGAGAAAAAGTCTTCACTCTCTCTGTCGGCGATGCAGCAAAGCAGCCTCAAGGAACACCCGTCAGAATCACCGGAACGGTCACTTATCTCCACGGCTCAGGCTTCTTCATGCAGGATGACTCCGGTGCCATTTATGTTTACGGCAAACCTTCCAATGATAAAGTGGTTCCCGGAGCCAAGGTCGAGGTTGAAGGGAGCATCACTATTTACTACGGACAGCCTGAAATCGACAAGGGTTACAAAGTGACAGTGTTGGAAGAGGCTCCCGAAGACGGGTTTGATTATGCGGAAGCTGCGGTGGATTCTTTCATTCCGGAAATCGTTTGGAGCAGCGTAAATGATCCGAAATCCTACGGAAGGATTCTTACCGTCACTGGAAAAGTCACCGAGGGTCAATACGGAGATTACAAGAATTTAGAACTCACCGACGAAACTACAAACACCAAAATCATGATTTATCATGATTCCGAAGAAGGCTTCATTGATGCGATTTCGGAAAATAAGGACAATTACGTGAAGGCGACGGTTATCACTTACAATTTCCACTCTTCCGATAAAGTTTGGCGCGTATTCGGATATGCCGGCTCCGTTGAGGAAGCAGAGGCTGTTCAGTATACCGATGAGAACAAAGTTTATTTGACTTCCATCAAACTGAAGAGTGAATTCGATGGCATTTCCGTTGTCAGCGACTTGACGCTTCCCACAAGTCTGTCCATATTTGAGGGAGTTTCGATTTCTTGGGAATCCAGCAACAAAGATGTCATCGCAGACGACGGCAAGTTCACTTATCCGACAACAGAGACAGAGGTTGAACTTACCGCTACGATCACACTCGGAAGCGTGAGCGAAGAATACAAGTTTACAGTCACTGCCATTGCTCCGGAACAGATGACGGTCGCAGAGCTCCTTGCAGCAATCGACGAGGAAAAAGCTAAGGCGGTGCTTGTGGAAGGTGTAATCATCGGACGTGACAGCGGGGGATATTTCTATCTTGCTGATGAAACAGCTGTAGTTTACACTCGCGTCAAATTAAGCGATCATAATGTAGAAGTCGGAGATAAGGTCCGCGTTATCGCAAACGGAAGTATTTATAACGGAACAACTCGTTATAACAGACAGTTTGCCGGTGACGGTAATGCAGTAATTGAAAAAGTAGATGATGAAAAACACGAATCTCCGCTTGAAGCAGTTCAAGCCGAAATTTCTGATTTCGATCATACAATTACTGTAGATAACCTTGTAGAAAAAGTTCAAGCAGAAGAACTCTTTGGAAAAGTCTTCGAAATCAGCGGTTACTTTATTCTTGTTCCGAGCGGAAGCTTCACTGATCTTTATCTTGCGGAATCTTTAGAAGAAGGTGCAGACAAGGTAAGAATTTACCATAGTTCTATGGAAGTCGACGCCCTGAAGATGCTTGCCGGAAAAGAAGTGACGCTCATCGCGGTCGTTTATGAATGCTATCCCAACACGGGGCTTTGGAACTTGGGCTTCCTCGGAAGAGAAGGCGACCTGAAAGTCACTTTGACCAATGAAGACCTAGAAGAAATTGCTGAAAAGGAAATCAACGCCATTCTTCCGGAAGACAATGTCTTGGTCGGAGATTTGAATTTCTTCGATAAGACCAAATATTCCTATGTCATCGGCAATGTGACCTATGAGTTCACATCGAACAACACCGACATCTTAGGCGATGACGGTAAATTCACCGCTCCTGCTGAAGATACAGAGCTTACGCTCACTGTCAAAGCCATTTTCAGCGAAGAGCATGAAAAGACATTCACATTCCAATTGACAGCCCAAGCTCAGGAAAATCCGAACCTGCTCTATTATACGGGATTTGAAGATGGAAGTAAGGGCTCCTATGCTTCGGACAGTGTTATTTTCAACGGCGTGGAGTGGACTCTGGATGAAGCTTTAGTAGGCACTGAAGAAAAGGATAAGAAAAATGGAGACAAATCTGTCAGGTCCAGTGCTCCAGGCGCATTGTATTCTAATACCGGATTTGCCAATCTTTCCACAATTGAATTCTACGTCGCAAATTTCGGATCCGACTCTGGAACCACCTTGGCAGTGCTCCTTTCCAAAGACGGTGAAAATTGGGTTGATCTTGAATTAGACATCCAGATTACTGGCACACTGACCAAAGTGACAATTGACTTGTCCACAAATGAAGCCTTTGCCAACAGCGATCTTTCGACTTCAGATGAACTAAGAATTAAGTTTGTTGTCGGAGGTACTAGTAAGAAAAGACTTAATATTGATGATATAACTCTTTTTAAACATGTAGCAGAATGATTGCTGAATAACCAGTCTATGACTGCCCATGAGTTTTCTCATGGGCGGTCTTTTTTATTGTTTTTTGGTTTCAGTTATGCTAAAATCAGAAAAAGAGGTGAGGAACATGGAATACAGAAAATGGTATGATAAGGGTATCAGGACTTCTTTGCTTGGTTTCGGGGCGATGCGGTTGAAAACCATTGACGGAGAAATCGACGAAGAAAAGGCACTGAAGCTCTTTGATTATGCTTATCATAACGGAGTGAATTACTTTGATACAGCGATGCCTTATACCGACGGCAAGAACGAAGCTTTTGTTGGGAAGGCTTTGAAAAGATATCCCCGTAATCCTTTTTACCTCGCAACGAAACTTACCCTGAGATTGTTTGAATCAAGGAAAGAAGTCGAGGAATTGATTGACAAACAGCTGGAGACCTTACAGACAGACTATATTGACATGTATCTCTTGCATGCGATGAATAAAGAGCGGCTGCAGAAAGTGAAGGAGTGGGAAATCATTCCTTTGCTTGAAAAGTGGAAGGCCGCAGGGAAAATTAGGTACATAGGTTTTTCCTTCCATGATGATTATGATTCCTTTAAAGAACTCTTGGATTTATATGATTGGGATTTTGCTCAGATTCAGCTCAATTATTTGGATACGGAAATCCAACAAGGCATCCAAGGATATTACGATCTGGAAGAACGCAGGATACCGGTTGTGATAATGGAACCCGTCAAGGGCGGTAAATTGGCGAAATTCAATGGAGAGATCGAAAAAATCTTCAAGGACCATAGCGACGCATCGATTGCTTCCTGGGCTTTGCGTTGGGTGGGAAGCCTTCCGGGGGTGAAAGTCATTCTCAGCGGAATGAACGAACTTGAACAAGTGGTTGACAATGTCAACACTTTTAAAAATTTTAAACCCTTAACCAAAGAAGAGGATGAAATCATCGCCAAAGTGAAAGCCGCTCTCCAAGAATTCAAAGCCGTGGGCTGCACCAATTGCAAGTATTGTCTTCCCTGCGCGGTCAACATCAACATTCCCGCCTATTTCAGCTTATACAACAATCACCGGATGTTTGCCAATGAAGAATTGACCAGACACGAAGCAAAGCACGTGAAGGAAAAATCGGCTTTGTTCACAGAATGCATTGAGTGCGGGCAGTGCGTTGAAGCCTGTCCGCAGGGAATCGACATCCCGAACGAGCTGAAAAAGTTGGGAGAAATGATGGGAATTTTGAAGTGGTGAGGAGAAAAACAGGAAGTTTTTCTCTTTTTTCTTTTGAGAAATATTTATATCTTTGAAAAGATATTCATTTATTGGTTTTGATGTGTTATAATATAAGTAAAGAGAGTTGCTTTTCATGAGAAAAATAGTGGTTGTTGAAGGGAAGAATGATTATCAGAAAATAAAACAGATAGCCCCGGACCTGCCCGTCGTGACCACGAACGGCATGGTTTCGGATGCGTGGTTAAGGCGGATGGGGCGGATAAATGGGGATTACGAAGCCGTCCTTTTGACGGATCCCGACGCTGCGGGGGATAAGATCAGGGAAAAGATATCCGATGCTTTGCAAAATGTAAGGAATGTATACATCGGGCGCGAGGACGCCCTCAGCAAAAACTGCAAAAAAGTTGGCGTCGAACATGTTGATTTGCCGGTTTTAAGAGAAACCTTAAGTGAGTTTTTGGAAGAAGAACATCAGGAAAACATCACAATCCAAGATCTATATGCTTTGAGTTTGGTCGGCGGAAACGAAAGCAAAAAAAGAAGAATCAAACTTTGCGAGAAGTTGGATATTGACTATGCGAACGGAAAACAACTTGCCCGCCACCTCAACCTCTTTCAAATCAGTTTGGAACGAATCAGGGAAATTCTATGCTCAATGTGAAGAAGACAAAAGCTTTACTTGAAAAACATCAACTGCGTCCAAGGAAAAATCTTGGCCAGAATTTTCTCATAGACGAAAACATTTTGAATAAAATCATTCTGGCAGCGAGGCCGGATCCCGAAACCGGAGTTGTTGAGATTGGCCCCGGAATCGGCGCCTTGACCGAAGCTTTGCTTCAGAATTTCCGAAAGGTGCTGGCTTTTGAAATTGACAAAAAGCTTGTTGGCGTTTTAAAGGAAGAATTGGCAAAGTTTTCAAACCTTAAAATTCTATCTCAGGACTTCTTGAAGGCAGATTTGAAAAAAGAGCTCAGTTTTTTCTCCGACTGCAAGCGCGTCATCACCGTCAGCAACCTTCCCTATTACATAACCACGCAGATCATCATCCGGTTGCTGGAAGAAGATAATGAAATAGAAGAATTCTACTTCATGGTTCAAAAAGAAGTTGGAGAACGCATGGTTGCGAAGGAAGGCGGAAAAGATTATGGTTCGCTTTCAATTTTGATCAATTACCGGTGCGAAGGCGAAATTCTTTTTCCGGTTTCCAGAAACTCCTTTTTTCCAAAACCGAATGTCGACAGCGTCGTTATTAAACTGAAAAAAAGAAAACTTGATTTGGGAATCAAGAACGAGAGGAATTTTTTAAAATTTGTCAGAAATATTTTCTCGCAAAGGCGAAAAACCTTAGTCAACAACTTGCTTGCGAATTACATGTTAACGAGGGAAGAGATCCTTGGGGTTTTGAAAAGACTCGCGCTTCCGGAATCCATTCGCAGCGAAGCTTTGAGTTTGGAGAAAATAGCGGAAGTGTATATGAATATCTTTGAGAGCACCTAATTAAGCGGGCGGTCATAACTTAATATAGGTGGTAGCGTGGATGTTGCGAGTCTTGTTGTTCTGAAAAGCGACGAGAAGAAAATCATATATGTTATAGATGGTATTATCAGCCCGGAAAAAGTCTATGTTTCCGGACTGCATTACCGAATCAGGAAAATAGTTTCTCTGGAAGATTTGCGTCCAGCCACGGAAGAGGAAATCGAAAAGGAGAGGAAGAAAACCGAAAAATATTTCTTAAGCGTCACGAACATCAGAAAAAGGGTGGGCAAGAATTATCTTCTCGGCACCGTGCTCCACATTGACGGGGACCAGAAATACTTGGACAAATGCCTGCAACTATATAAAGAAATTGGAGTTTATGCCAATGGCTTGGCGATGAAAGAACATTTGATCCACGAACAGATTCAAAGCCTGATTTATAAACTGACGCCGGACATCGTGGTTCTGACCGGACACGATGTTTACAATCAAAAAGGACTGAAGGATTTAAACAATTACAGCAATACCTTGAATTATGTCAAAGCCCTGAGGAAACTCAGGCAAATCAAGTCCAGGGGGGACGTGGTTGTCATCGCCGGAGCTTGCCAGTCCAATTTCGAGGCATTAATCGCCAGCGGCGCCGATTTCGCCAGCAGTCCCAAAAGAACCAACATCCACACTTTCGATCCGGCGGTAATTGCAATCAAAGCCGCGACCACCGCCTTCAATAAAATCATCAATCTGAGCGAAGCTCTGAGATTCATAGAAAAAGGGGATGAGGCTTTCGGCGGTTTGGAAACCTACGGCAAAATGAAACTGTTCGTTTGACGGGAGTGGGAAAATGGTCATCGAAAAAGGATATGCTAAAATTAATCTGGGACTGGAAGTGCTCCGGAAAAGGGAAGACGGTTATCATGATCTGGACATGATCATGACGAACTTGAACCTTTACGATGAATTGTATTTCGAAGATCATCCCGGCAAATCAATAATCATCGAGTGCGAGGAATTGGATTATCTGCGGCCGGAGGAAAATTTAATCTATAAAGCAATCGATAATCTCAGATCGAGATACGGAATAGATCGCGGCGTTAAAGTCAGGGTCGTAAAAAGGATTCCGGAAAAGGCCGGGCTCGGCGGAGGGAGCGCGGATTGCGCAGCCGCTCTGCGGGCGATGAACAAGCTTTGGGATCTCAATCTTTCGCTTGAGCAGCTCGCGGCGATCGGTTCAGAGCTCGGAAGCGACGTTCCCTTCTGTGTCCATAACAAAACCGCAAGGGTGGGGGGCAGAGGAGAAGTCTTGGAGTTCATCGAGGAAATGCCCTTTACATACATTGTGTTGGTGATTCCTCCCTTCCGGCATTCCACTACGGAAATATTCAGAAATTTCAACGTTCACCACGAAAACAGCGGTAAAATCGAATCCTTGGAAGAGACCGTCAAAGCGGGCGATTTGAACAGGATTGCGGAAGGCCTTTTTAATGACCTGGAAAAAGGATTGCCGGGAACTGAGGTCGCGGAAATAAAACGCGATTTGCTTGCTGCGGGAGCTTTGCAGGCTTTGATGAGCGGAAGCGGGTCCGCGGTTTACGGGCTGTGCCTAAACAACCACAAGCACGCTCAGCTCGTCGTCGGAAGATTGCAAAACCTGCTAAGCAAAAAACACCCCGGGAACGCCCAAAAGTTTCGGATCGAAATCTGTTCCATAAGAAGTTCTCGCAAAGCCGCTAAATCCAAAGCGGGCGGGGGCGGGGAGGATTTGAAAATCATTTCCCGCACCGAAACCAAGGCCTATGCCATGCTTCCTTTGGGTTTCCAAAGAATACTGAATCATTATCGGGCTATTTATGCTCCTTTAAGCCTCTGGAGCAACATCACTATCGAAAAATTGCAAGGTATGCATTCCGAATTGATTTTCGGCGACGGAAGCACAAATCGCGAACTTGAAGTCCGGCTCCGAGAGATTGCGGAGAACATTGGTTTTGGGTTGAGGGTCAGGATCAATAAGCCTGATGAGGACTTCGGGCTCATCTCCACCGACAATTACCTGAGTGCGATCATCCGCGCTTTGGACAAGTTCGGCTCAGATAGTAATAGCCTGTATTCGCTTTTTCCGGAGCGCGTCATGATGCATGGGGATTTTTCGGCGGTGGCCTATGATTCAAAAAAGGATGAATTCAGGGATTTGGGGCCCGCGGTCTTCGGTTATGTGCTCTTGGTGGATTTAAAACTTGGGAATTACAAAAGCCTGCGCTATACCAGGCAAATTGATGATCCGCTGAAACTTGCTGCAATTGAGGAAGGAATATCGGATAGAAATTTTTATAAAATGGCAACAAATGCCTACAATAGCGTCGAAAGGTTTGAAGAAAGGAAAATCGGTGATTATAAGGGTAAATATTATTTAGACAAAATAAGAAAAATGGCATATCATGAGGGGGCCGCTGCTGTCTATCTGAACCAGGGAGGCAAAAGCCTCGTGATAATCTGCCGTTATCAAAAACAGATGCAAAGAATCAATAATTCTTTGAAATCGCGCTTTAAATTGGCGGACAATCTGATGACCTCGCTAAAAACTGATGTCATGCATGAGGAAGCGAAAAGCAAGGTCCTCAAGGACGCATCTCCGCCTAGCTTGGAAGAAGATTTAGAAAAAAGCCCGTTCTTGAATCTGGAAGAAACGGAAAGCTATCACGAAGAAGACATATATAGAAGGGGAAGGAAGAAAAAGCGCGCAAAACAAACTTTTGGCAACCAGGATTGCGAAGGAATATTATTATTGAACAGTGGGGGGAGTATATTTAAGAAGTATGATTATGTTGACATAGCCAATTATTATCAGAAATTCTTTGGAGGCAAATGCATAAGATTTGAGTGGAACGGTGAAGAGATTCCGGTAGAATTTAAAACCGAATATCTTCCGCACATCCTCGGCATTCATCTTCTAGACGAAAAGGACCCGACATTGCGAGGGAGGGAAGGGTTCCGGAGATTGCTTAACGGAGAGATTCATTACCACAGAATCAAGAAGTCAGGGAAAATCAACGAGAAAACGAAGAATTACATTCTCGACAAAACGAAGAGCTCCGTAATGATTTTCAATGACATTTTCCATAACCGGACGGATGATTTGTATTGTTTTCCGCGCGAAATTATCGTCGGAAGCAATTCCAAAATGGAAAAATTCGTGTTCGGAATCACTAGAGCGCTGGCGGGTAATTTCTTCCATAAGCAAAACCTCTTGGGAATCGGTAAGGACGAGAAAACAAACAAGTATTTCTTTTACACATCGTTTATTTGGAAAGTGCCGGCTCACATCGGTAAGAAGGACAGTTACAGAATTGTGATTTCATGATTCTTTGATCGAAAA
>Ga0134099_1003362_pt1 | contig 11859 bp, 10 predicted proteins | sample 10_taG_2_FD_105482 | JGI IMG/M metagenome (GOLD analysis project Ga0134099, IMG submission 105482) | Switchgrass degrading microbial communities from high solid loading bioreactors in New Hampshire, USA - 10_41_5_180_A2 metaG | ecosystem: Engineered > Bioreactor > Semi-continuous > Anaerobic >...
ACATGCTGGACCTGAGCGGGGTTCCGGTCCTGGCGAAGGACAGGGGTAATGACCACCCGTTCGTCTGCGCCGGGGGACCGTGCGCGGTAAATCCCGAGCCCCTTGCGGATTTCATCGACTTCTTCGTGATAGGCGAGGGCGAGGAAGTGATCCACGAGATCATCGACGCGTACAAGGAATGGAAGTCTTCGGGGCAGGACAGGAACGCGTTCCTGGAACGGGTTGCATGTATCGAGGGAGTGTACGTTCCCTCCCTTTACGAGGTCATATACTATGACGACGGGACCATCATGGACATCATGCCGAAATCCGCGAATGTTCCCGACACGGTTAAGAGGCGCATTGTCACAGACCTGGACAGGGCCGATTTCCCGGACGATATCATAGTCCCGTACGTCGGAACCGTACACGACAGGGTAATGCTGGAGCTGTTCCGGGGCTGCATACGGGGCTGCAGGTTCTGCCAGGCCGGCTTCATCTACAGGCCCGTGAGGGAAAGATCTCCGGAAAAGCTCGAGGAACTGGCCAGGAGCGCGCTCAGGAAGACAGGCTATGACGAAATATCGCTGGTTTCGCTCAGCACCAGCGACTACTCGGCCCTGCCCGAGTTCTGCGACAAGCTGCTCGAGTTTACCGAGAAGGAGCGCGTGAACCTGTCCCTGCCGTCGCTCAGGGTGGACAATTTTTCCCTGGGGCTCATGGAACGCGCCTCCAAGGTCCGCAAGAGCGGGCTGACTTTCGCGCCGGAAGCAGGGACGCAAAGGCTCAGGGACGTTATCAACAAGGGGATAACCGACGATGACCTGAAATCATCTGTTCAGCTGGCCGTGGCGGGCGGCTGGAACACAGTGAAGCTTTATTTCATGATCGGCCTGCCGACTGAAACCATGGAGGACGTGGATGGAATCGCCGATTTGGGGTTCAGCCTGATCGAATCCTGCCGGGCCATTGCCGACGGGCAGGGGGGAAGGGGGCTCAATATCACCCTCAGTACCTCGAACTTCGTGCCCAAGCCATTTACGCCCTTCCAGTGGGAATCGATGGACAGCATCGAGGTCCTCAGGCAAAAGGCGCACCACCTCAAGGACTTAATCCGGAAAAGGACGCGCAGGATCAAGTACCAGTACCATAACCCCGAGATAAGCCATATCGAGGCCGTCCTGTCCAGGGGCGACAGGAGGCTGGGAAGGGTGATCCATACTGCCTGGAAGCTCGGCGCCAGGTTTGACGGCTGGGACGAGCATTTCTCGTTTGAACGCTGGCAGCAGGCTTTCAGGGAGAACGGCCTTGACCCGGCGTTTTACGCCAACCGCAGGCGGGACTTCTCGGAGGTGCTACCCTGGGACCATATCGACGCGGGGATCAGCAAGGGGTTCCTGATGCGGGAATGCAAGAAGGCCTATGAAGGCGACCTTACCCGCAACTGCGCCAACGGCTGCGCGAATTGCGGCGCATCCGTTTACAGGGCAGGGATATGCCTTGCGAAAGGGAGAAAGGACAGCCAGGAGGTTGACGGATGGCCAGGACATTGAGATTCAGGTTTTCCAGGGACGAAAGGCTGAAATATCTGGCTCACCTGGACGTGCTGCGGCTGTTTGAGCGCGCCATAAAGCGTTCCGGGCTGCCCGTGGCATATACGCAGGGCTTCAACCCGCGACAGAGAATAGTCTTTGGTCTTCCCATGGCCGTAGGCCTTACCAGCTGCGCCGAATACGCCGACATCGAGTTCGAAGAGGATATTGATCCCGGGACGTTCGTATACCGGCTGAACGAGGTGCTGCCCGACGGCATCAGGGTGCTGGACGTAGTGCCGTTGTCGAAAAAGGGCAACATCATGAGCCAGATAACATCCGCCAAGTACGAAATATCGTTTACCGTGCCCCGGGAAATGGATCACGAAGAGATTAACGGCATTGTGCTCGATTTTCTGGGAAACGAAGAAATAACCGTGATGAAAAAGGGCAAGAGAGGCACAAAACCTGTCAACATCAGGCCGCTGATATATTCCCTATCCGCCCGTAAATCCGATGATAAAGGCTATATCCTGGACGCTTTCCTGAGCGCCGGGGCCGAAAACAACCTGAGGCCGGATTTGCTCATGAAAGCGATAAGCCAGGCAACAGGCCTCGATCTTGTCGTAGGGTCTATTCACCGCAAGGCGATGTATGCTTCGACCTTCAACGAATGGAAAGACCCTTTCGAGGTGGCCAATGACTAAGGAAGTTCTGATGGACGCGAGCCTGGGCGAGATCCGCCTGGCAGTGCTGGAAGACGGGGAACTGGCCGAATTCCACGTGGAAAAGCGCGATGATGAAATAACGCTTGGCAACATCTACCGGGGCAGGGTCGAAAGAGTGCTCCCGGGCATGCAGTCTGCCTTCGTCGACATCGGGATTTCGAAGAACGCGTTCCTGCATATCAAGGACCTGCTGCCCGAGGGAAAGGAATACAGGCGTTCGGCCGTGAAGCCGGACGGCGTGACGCCGCGAATCGGGGAACTTCTCAAGGCCGGGCAGGAGATCACTGTCCAGGTTGTCAAGGAGAAGTCCGGGCAGAAGGGACCGCGGGTTACTACGCGAATATCGCTGCCCGGACGGTTTTCGGTGCTTCTCCCGGGCCGCAATGCCGCGGGCATATCCAGGCGCATGGAGGACAGCGAGGAAAGGAAGCGGCTCAAGGAACTTGCCCGCATGCTCAAGCCCGAGGGCGCGGGGCTTATCATAAGAACTGCCGCCAGGAGCGTTCCGGCCGAATGGCTGAGGGACGAGATAAATGAGCTTATCGAGAAGTGGGAAATGATCCGGAAGGAGCAGGAAGGAGGACCTGTCCCGCGCTGCCTGTACAGCGAGCCCGATTTTGTAAGCCAGATGGTCAGGGAGCATCTTACACCCGATCTTGGACGGATCATCGTCAATGACCGGGACATATGGGAGAGGATCAACCAGGTCCTGGATTCTGCGTCCCCGGGTTTCAGACCGAAGGTGGAATATTTCGACAAGGACTACGACCTCTTTGCGTATTACCACGTGGAAAGCGCATTAAACCAGGCCCTTGCCCGGAAGGTTTACCTAAAAAGCGGCGGGTATCTGATCTTTGACAAGACCGAGGCCATGACAGTCATCGATGTCAACAGCGGCAGGTATGTCGGGAAAAACAGCCTCGAGGAAACGGCGTACAAGATCAACATGGAAGCCGCGGAGATGATCGCAAGGCAGGTACGGCTGAGAAACATCGGCGGAATTGTCATAATCGATTTTATAGATATGCAGAACGAGTCCCACCGGGAAGAGGTGGTGGCAGCCCTGAAGGAAGCCGTAAAAAGGGACAGGACGCAAACCGTCGTGGTTGGCATGACCAACCTGGGGTTGGTTGAGATGACCAGGAAAAAGATCAGGCCGCCCCTTGCGAGTTACCTGACTGTCGATTGCCAGTATTGCGGCGGCTCCGGAAGGCGCCTGTCACCCGAGGAAGCCGCCAGGAATGCGGAAAAGAGGATCATGGAATATCTCTCCCGAAGCAGGGCCGGATCCCTGGAAATCCTTGTCCATCCCGATGTACAAAAGGTGTTCGAGGGACGGGAAAGGGAGAACCTGGAGAGGATATGCAAGCTTTATTCCTGCAGGATCCTGGTATCGCCGTCTCCCGACGTGGCTTACGGGGATGTGCGCTTAAGGGAGGCGCAGTAGCGGTTGACAAACCGTGGCCATGGCAGGGAGGCTGCCGACTGCGCAATGGAACGTTTCAATACCTTGTTCCGGGACAGGCGGTTTCCCAGTGACATGATGAGCCTGGATGCCTCTCAGTTTACCGATGAACAGGGAAACGCGGACCTGGTAAGAATACTTGTGCACGCCGGGTTCGCGCCCAGTTCCAGCGAGGCAAGACGGCTGATCCTCCAGGGCGGCGTCAGGCTGAACTCCGAAAGGATGGACCGGTTCAGGGTACCCGTCAGGGACGGGGATGTGGTCCAGGCGGGAAAAAGCATTTCGTCAGGCTGAACATGCAATGATGTTCAGCCAGGCCAACCCTGTTATCTTCCGCGCATGTAATCCTTATAGAGATTCTCGACGGACCGGTCGTAGGTTTTTTCGCCTTCCCTGGAGAAGAAACAGCCGGGAATCTCTCCGTATCTCCTGTGGTAAGCCACGCATTCGCAGCATTTCCCGTGCCTCGAGCATGGGTACGAACATGTGCACGTGTTACGGTTGCTGCAATCCATAAATCATACTCCTTTTGTCCTGGTTTTCATCAACATAGTATAACAGGGAGACTGCGGGTTTTCAATTGAATGGCTGCCGCGGCAGTATAATCATATAAGCCCCAGCTTCTTTGCCCGGGCGACGGCCCTGGAGCGCCTCCTGGCCCGAAGCTTGCCTAAAATGCTGCCGACATGCAATTTGACGGTGCCGATTCCCATGCACAGTTGTTTTGCTATCTGACTGTCGGATAGACCCTGGGCTAAAAGTAGGAGGATTTCCTGCTCCCTGGTGGTTAACGCCTCAGGTGCCGGCATAAGATCCCGCCTTGATTTCACGAGCTTGTACAGATCCCTGTTGATCTCCTTAAGAAGGTCCAGGCATTCGGCCTTCTCTATCAGGAAACGCGCCGAAAGCCTGCAGTTGGTATAGATGACGGCCGCCTTCTCCAGGTATTCCCGGCAGTAGGCCATCTCGCGCAACCTGTAATAGTATTCGGCGATCAGTATGGCCGCCGTCTGGGCAAATGGAACGTTTTTCCCCATGCCTTCTGAGTCCTGCCAGGCTACCAGGTCGTTCATGCTGAAGCTGTCTATGTCCCCGTTCAGCATCAGCCTGGCAAGCATAAGCAGGGTGCCTATGGGCGTGTTTTTTCCGTTGGCCCGGTACTCAGCTACAAGCAGCCCTTTATCGGAATCAGAAACGGGTACGCCTTCAATAAGGCTGATATGAGCCCTCAGTGCGGCGCAGAAGGTGTCGATGTTTTCGAAGTTCAGCCTGGAAAGCCTGTTGGACAGTTCTTCAATCAGGGCATATGCCCGGCTGTATTGCCCGGTTATGCCATAGGCATATACCAGGTACATCTCGAGCACGCCGTACATATGGACGAATTCATACTGATACATCAGATCTTTGGCGCCTTCCAGGTACCTGATGGCCAGTTTCGGCCTGTTCATCTCGAAAAACGCGATGCCCAGCGGAATCTTGAGCAACTGGAACGCGCTGTCATAACGGCTGCAGGCGGTCAGTTCGTTTCTGAGCAGCGTGACGGTATCGGCTATCTCGCCAAGCGCATGCTTCTTTATACCGTAATTGACCAGGGAGGTCACGGCCGGCAGGTAGCTTCTGTGCTTCCTGAAAACGCGGTAGGCGGCGAAAAACTCATGGGCTGCCTTCCTGTGATCCCCGACGCTTGAAAGTAGCTGGCCGTAAGTCAGCCTGGCGCTGGCCGTGCAGAAATTGTCCGGATCCTTTTCCATGACGTCAACCGAAAACTGTGCAAAGCCAAGCGCTTCCTCCCGGTTATGCATGAATGTTGAAATGGCCTTGAGGGAATAGTATATGGATTTTTCCACCGCAGAGACCAGGCAGCCGGGCTCCAGTTCCGACAGTATCCTGTTCATGCGCTCACTGTCCGCACACAGAAAACTGACCCAGCACAATATCAATTTTTGGTGCGGGGTCTGGAACCTCTCTTCCGGGATACTTCCTATAAGCATGATAAGAGGTTTGAGGTTACGGGATGAAAAAAGGACCGCCGCGTTTTTCTCAATCAGGGAAAGGGCCTTGTCGTATTCATGGTTCGCTGCGGCGCTTTCAATTTTCAACAGGATCGTATCCGTTTTTCTCCTCATAGAACCTCCCCGAAAGCATAAACGCTTCGGCGCTTATATAAATATATAATATTGTGTTTTTTCTGGCAAGAAAAGAGGGGACTGCCCACAATAGGCAGTCCGGCGCGTATAAAAGGGTTTAAGGATAAACACGGGTTTCTGCTATTTCACCATTTCCAGCCACAGACCCTGGTCTATGGCAGATTTCCTGGCCAGGTATTCAAGGGTATGCCTGTAATTAGACCAAAGCTGAATGCTCCATGTCTTGCCGGCCAGGCGCTTCAAGCCGCCGTATTGGACGAAGGGTACCATATCCTTCTTAAAACTGAACATGATTTCGATGCTGGTGGGGTTTGCGTCTCCATATTTCACAAGAAAGTCAAACGGATCGGTATCCCGGATGTCCTGTTTGTAAACTGCCAAAAAGTCTTCTATATCCTCGGCGGACGTCAGGCTCAGGACGGTATCGTCAGTACCGATGAACATGACCTGGATGAAATTCATGTCATCAGCTTCTACGTTAAGAATGGGATAGGCCTTCTCCATGAACTCGTCTGACGACAGCAGGTCCAGGAGGCGGGTCTCCAGATCCCCTCCGCTGCCTTCGACATAGGGCAGGTAATAGGACCTTTCCACGACCCTTCCGTTCTTGAGGCGGTAGGCGATGGACAGGCTGAAAGCGCGGACACCGAGAGATTCGTCATTTATATACCCGGCTTCTGCCCAGTTTTCATTGTCAAGCGCCCAGGCATTATTGGCGATCACCCGGTGAAGGGCTACCGCTTTTTCAATGGTCTCGGGTCTTTCGATGATGCCGGGCATCTGCCGTAACTGCCTTATCATCTCTTCATCCAGCTTTGCCGGGGGATTGTCCATCATTTCGCTGTCCATGAAAATATACCTGTGTTGGTCAGGATTGTAGCTTTCGGGTTTCAGGGCGACTTTTGCGGCTAAGTCAATATAACTGTCAACATACATGACTTCAATATCTCCGGGATCGGGGACATAGGTTTCATACCCGAAGAGGTCGAAATGGATCCCGCAAAGAAGCGCCGCTATGACCAGCGAAAAGACCAGGAATCCCTTCACGTTTTTAAAAACGCGGACTGTTTTCTTAAGCAGCATTTCGGCAGCAAAATACCCGATGAAGCCGCCAATCAGGTAGCTTGCCAGGAACACGGAAAAACCCCTTCCAAAGTTCATCAGGCTCACGATAATGTTGCCCAGAAGCGCGGAGGAGCAGAAGGCCACGCTGTACTTGAAGACAGGCTTCATGATTTTGAGGCTGACCACATCTCCGGCTGTTTCCATGTGACGTCTTCTGTATATGGAGCGGGCTCCCCAGGCAAAGAGCAGGCCCGCAAGAAAATAGCATGCAAGAACTACATAATTGCCCCTGCCATATAAAAAGTCTGACAGCAGGTTCTCCAGGTAAGCAATGGGGGAAAGGGGCGTGAGGAGGCCGTGCTGCCTGGAATAACCGAAGAGAAGGGAGGACAGGACTGTATCGGTCACTTCCTCCAAAAACACGGCAAGGAGGTTGAATATGAAGAAATACAGCGCGTGAGCCGCCATATGCCCCGTAAACATGCCTACGAATACAGCGAAGGAATACTGGAGCAGCAGGATGATGGCTGATACCAGTATCCATAGCAGCGAATCACCGATATGGGTAATGCCCATAACCAGTTCCCCGATAATCAGGATGGCTCCCGATACCAACAGGGGCAGCATGACAAGGGTCAGACCTGACAGGTAATGCGTTGTGAAGAGGCTGTTCCTGGTGATGGGCAGCGAATGGATCATGGCTGTATTACGCTGGTAATGGATATATGAGAAGACCGCCAGGGCAGCGATCAGGCTGAATATGGAAAACATGAAGATTACTATGATCCTGGAGAACCCGAAAACCTGACGGGCGGCGTCAAGGAGAGAAATGGTGGCGTATCTTCCCCAGACCCGGTCATGAATGTTATTCAAAAACTGCAGGATGATCAATGTCAGCAGGAAGGCGAACGCAAAGGCAATAAGCCAGAAACGTTTCAGGTTGAATAAATAGATCCCCTTATTAAAGGATGATGCTCTTGACTGCATAATTCATACCTCCCAGCTCGTAAACGAAGATTTCTTCCAGCGTAAGGGGAAGGGCATCCATTATGATCGGGTTGAGTCTTTTGACGTAGCTTAGTATCCTGTCCCTGTCCCCGCGGACGATAAGCACCCATACGCGGCCGCTTGACTGCCTGTTCAGGATATCGAGCCCGTTAATTTCCTCAGGCAGAGGTCCGTTGAAGGCCACCTGGAGCTTCATGATATTGTTCTGGATCTCCGAAAGATTCCTCTCAAGGATGACCCTGCCCTCATGCATGATACCCACATGGTCGCAGACATCCTCCAGTTCCCTGAGGTTATGGGATGAGACGAATACCGTCATATTCCTTTCCGCCACATCCTGCAGAAGTACGCTCCAGACCTTCCTGCGCATAACCGGATCAAGCCCGTCCACCGGCTCATCCAGGAGCATCAGGTCGGGTTTCAGGCAAATTCCCAGCCAGAAGGCCGCCTGTTTTTTCATGCCGCGGGAAAGCCTCCTCAGGCTCTTTCTCGGATCGAACGGAAATACTTCGTAGAGCTTGTTGAAGCGCTCCTCGTCAAACTCAGGGTAAACCGATTTGTAGAATCTTTTCATGTCCAGCAGGTTTGCCTGGGGGAAGAAATATATGTCATCGGGAATGTATACGGTCCTGGCCTTCACAGCGATGTTTTCGAAGCTGGGCTGGCCGTCTATGGTGATGGTTCCGCTGTCGGGGATGAAAACACCGGCCAGGTGCTTGATAAGGGTGGTTTTTCCTGCTCCGTTGGGTCCCACCAGCCCGTAGACCGACCCCCTGTTAACCGTGATATTCACGTCGTTCAAAGCCCAGAAACCATCGAAGGATTTTCTGAGTCCTCTTACTTCAACCATGGGTTTTACCCTCCTCGTCAGCCATTATGGATTTATCGATCAATTCCAGGATTTCCTGCCTGGTCATGCCAAGGTAACGCAATTCTCTTACCTCGGATTTTATGGAAAATATGAGCGATTCTATACGCTCCGGGTTCTTCTTTTCCGGCGGAGCGGCAACAAAACTGCCCCTTCCCGGCACCGAGTAGATGAACCCCTCGGACTCCAGATCCCTGTAGGCTTTCTGTATGGTGTTGGGATTAATGGAGGTGGTTTGGGCCAACTCCCGGACCGAGGGCAGTTTTTCACCCTCCGCAAGGGTTCCCGTAAGTATGAACTGCTTGATATTGTCCTTTATCTGTTCGTAAATGGGCTTTGGACTCCTGTAATCTATGATGATAATGCTGATCCCTCCTTTCACTCTGCAGACCTCATGCAAAGTGTGGCATTTACAGATCCAGGATAGTGTACTAAGTATAATAGGTGTACTATTACATATAGTACACCTATTATACTGCGCATATGCAAATACTGTCAAGGAAAAAGACCGGTCAGTCAGAATCCGGATTGCGGCGGTCTGCCTGCCCGGCCTTGCCTGGTTGCAAGTGATCCCGGTCAGAAAGGTATTGCCTTCTCCACAATTATCTCTACGTATGCCGGTGCGGTTTTTGCATAATACTTTTCCCTTGTACGCAGGAATTTTGAGCCAATTTTTGCATATTCCCAGTCCAAATACTCGGTTTGGATCCCCGTAGCATACTCTACAGACGTGGACAGTGTGTAACAGGTGACAGTAACATTACCGAAGCCAAAATCCTTCGTTTCCTGCTTTTTATCTTCAAGTTCCCATCTTCCCATTTTCATTTTGTCGGGTATTTCATCCTCGTGACGTACGAAAAGGTAACTGTTGCCAAATTCATACAGCGCACTTTTCAGGTTAATCGCGGAGCAATCATAAGGATTGCTGAACAACTCGCCGTTCTCCCAGGCCTGGACCATCTCAAGGTCTTCCCTTATCCATACCTCGAACTCACAGTCCTTATTATATTCCGTATAATTTTGGTGACGTTCATAATATGTGCATGCGAAACGCTTCGTATTTTGCCCGCCAACCGTCTCATCACCGATAAAGCTGTAGGACAGGCCTATTTCTGAACCGTAAATATCCACATAGGTAAATGCCAGTTCTTTAAAAATGAACATCAGGTCTAGGCCAGCAATCAAAGTAAGATCGTAAAAATCTCCGCCGCCCGCGCTTTTTCCGGGCCGGCCTTCCTCTTCACCTTCCCCATAATCCCAGGATTCTCCCCAAAACGCTTCGGGATCTTCCTCGATCCAAGGATCATCAAAGGAGCCGAAAAGACCATCCCGGGTTTTCCCGGACTCCTCCCGACGACTTACGCGATCATCTCTGTCACGGTCTTCATCGTCTGTCTCCCTGCCGCAGCCAACCGCAGTCACTGCAAGTATAAATACCATTGCCAATGCTATAAGTTTTCTCATTACCACCATCCGTTAAACAGAATTTTATGAGATTCAGGAATTGTTTCAGTATGGCTGGATTATAACAGATTCTTTTTCTGGGAGGCAGTCCGGTTATTATGCTTTAAGGTAATAATATTGTCATTTTGGAAGTTTTTAATTCTGCCGATGACATCATGATGTGCCCCTCAGCCTTTCCACCTCCTCGTCCGCAATTCTCATGTCAAGACGCTGGAACAGCACAGGCTCGTTAAGCCTGCGGCCGGGTTCAATGAATACGGGCTCCCACCTGCGTTTATCAATACCGCCCAGCATATCCCTGATACTTTCGCAGGAGAACGGGACGAACGGTTCCAAAAGAACGCTGGGGCACGCGATTGTCTGGACCAGGTTAAACATGGTCTGTGCGCAGAGCTGGGGGTTTTCATGTATGGTTATCCATGGCTTTTCATCATCGAAGTACTTGTTTGCAAACCGCACCAGGGAGAAGGCTGCCTGCAGGGTGTCCCGGAACGAGCCCTCCTCGATATGCTTTCCGCAATGCCTGAAAGCTTCCTCGATGGCAGCCGCGGTTTGGCTTGCCAGGGTGTCGGAAGGGACTATATACGCTCAGTGGGTCCCGGCGCCGAAGTAATCATCGGTAGCCCGCTTGTCGGCATAATAGACTATCACATCGCCTGGCTCAAGCTCCCAGCCGTTCTGGTTGGTAGAGTATCCTTCAAGCTTCCAGCCGTCCCCGGTCTTCCCGGCATATTTCAGTGATGGATTCCCGAAATCGTTGTCATTGATAACCGAGATATCCCGGAAGTTCACGATGATGTAACCGTCCTTCAGGAATATGGGCGAACTGCTGGTCAGGTTCCTTTCCCTGGAAAGGTCTGTTCCCTTCGGAACGGCAAGACAACTTGCCGGCAGGCAGAACTCGCCGTACCACTTCTGGGCCGACGCCAAGACTTTGTCCATGCTGACACTTCCGGGGATGTTGTTCCTAGGTCCCACATAGCTTCTTACAGGCTCATTAAGCAGTATCTCGTAGAACTTGTAATTGGCAACGCCGTTTCTGGCTACCTGCGGGAAGAGATTTACCCATTCTTCCAGGCTGTAGTCGTGCATCCCGCCCCTCAGGCGGTACATGGCCGCCGCAGTATCGGCAAACTCCTTCGGGTCAATGCCCCTTCGCTTAAAGTCCAGCTTCATCGTATGTACCAGGGTGTCCTGTTCACTTCCTACCTTCACCAATGGATTTGTCGGGGTAGAATAGTAAAGGTCAACCTCCTGCCTGTTCTTCCCGTTCTTGTCCACGAAATAGAACCTGGGCGTGATTTTGAGGTAATCGTACCTGTCGTAGTAGTTCCCAAGGGTCCTTATCTCGAACCTTACCGCGTAACCAAGCTTGATGGCCCGGTCCTGGTATCCGCGCACGTCGTTCTTGCCGGGCATCACGGGAAGAACATATTTCCTTTGGGCTTCCCTGTCGCCGTTGACATTCCGAGGACCTGTAAAGTGTTTACGCTGAGTTAAAATGTCCAAAAACTGATGGAATTGCCTGTCCAGATATTGCTGGTATATAATGGCCATATACATTCTATAGAAAGAAAAAAGCGTCCTTGTTTCAATGTGATAC
>Ga0134099_1003367_pt1 | contig 11847 bp, 22 predicted proteins | sample 10_taG_2_FD_105482 | JGI IMG/M metagenome (GOLD analysis project Ga0134099, IMG submission 105482) | Switchgrass degrading microbial communities from high solid loading bioreactors in New Hampshire, USA - 10_41_5_180_A2 metaG | ecosystem: Engineered > Bioreactor > Semi-continuous > Anaerobic >...
CCCGCCATCGTGGTCTTCCTCAACAAGTGCGACATGGTCGACGACGAGGAGCTGCTCGAGCTGGTTGAGCTCGAGGTCCGCGAGCTGCTGAACCAGTACGAGTTCCCCGGCGACGACATCCCGTTCATCCGCGGCTCGGCCCTGAAGGCCCTCGAGGGCGACGCCAACGCCGTCAAGGCCATCGAGGAGCTCATGGACGCCGTCGACAACTACATCCCGACCCCCGAGCGCGACGAGAACAAGCCGTTCCTGATGCCGATCGAGGACGTGTTCACCATCACCGGCCGCGGCACCGTCGTGACCGGCCGTGTGGAGCGCGGCAAGTGCAAGGTCGGCGACCAGGTGGAGATCGTCGGTCTGCGTGACGAGAGCAAGACGACCGTCGTTACCGGCCTCGAGATGTTCCGCAAGATCCTGGACGAGGTCCAGGCGGGCGACAACGTCGGCGCCCTGCTCCGCGGCATCGAGAAGAAGGAGGTCGAGCGCGGCCAGGTTCTGGCGAAGCCCGGCTCCATCAAGCCGCACACCAAGTTCTCCGGCGCGATCTACGTGCTGACCAAGGAAGAGGGCGGCCGGCACTCCCCGTTCTTCAACGGCTACCGTCCGCAGTTCTACTTCCGGACCACCGACGTCACCGGCACCATCAAGCTGCCCGAGGGCGTCGAGATGGTCATGCCTGGCGACAACATCGAGATCTCCGTCGAGCTGATTCACCCCATCGCCATTGAGGAGGGTCTCCGGTTCGCCGTTCGTGAGGGCGGCCGCACGGTGGCTTCCGGCCGGGTGACCAAGGTCAGCGAGTAGGCAAAGGCATTTGTGGGCCTCGCCCGGGGGGCGGGCGCATCGCCCGTCCCCCGGTTTCGGGCCCTGGTGATTCGGGAGCAGGAATGTCCCCGAAGGAGGAGGGAAGTCATCGTGGCCAAGCAGAAGATCCGCATCCGGCTGCGGGCCTTCGACCACAAGATCCTCGACAGCTCCGCTGCGAAGATCGTCGAGACCGCGACCCGCACCGGCGCGACCGTCAGCGGCCCCATCCCGCTGCCGACGGAGAAAAGCATTTATACGATCCTGACCGCTCCCAATGGCGAGAAGGACATCCGTGAGCAGTTCGAGATGCGTACCCACAAGCGGCTGATCGATATTGTGGAGCCCGGCCCGAAGACCGTCGAGGCCCTCATGAAGCTGGAACTGCCGGCGGGCGTCGACATCGAGATCAAGCTCTAAGACGGGAGAATGGCTGCTCCCGCCAGGTCGGCAGGCAGACCTGGGTGATCGATCATGTCGCCGGGACCGAGACGGCCTGCCAGGCGCGGCTGGGCCGTAAGGCCCTGCCGAGCGGGGTCGCCCTGACTCCGACTGCCTTCGGATCCTTGCGACCACTGATGTGGAGGTGGCTCTTGTGCAGAAGGGCATTCTGGGAAAGAAGCTGGGCATGACCCAGATCTTCGCCCCCGACGGGAAGATCATCCCCGTCACCGTCATTGAGGCCGGGCCCTGCGTCGTCGTGCAGAAGAAGACCACGGCGACCGACGGCTACAACGCCGTCCAGGTCGGCTTCGACACCATTCGTGAAACCCTCGTGAACAAGCCCATCAAGGGGCATTTCGACAAGCATCAGGTCAAGGCGACCCGCTACCTGCGTGAGCTCCGCCTTGACGACATCGAGTCGCTCAACGTGGGCGACGTCATCAAGGCCGACATCTTTGCCGAGGGCGAGCTGGTCGATGTCACCGGCATCTCTCGTGGTAAGGGCTTTGCCGGCGGCATCAAGCGGTGGAACTTCTCCCGCGGTGCAATGGCCCACGGCTCGAAATATCACCGGCGTCCCGGCTCGCTGGGCCAGCGCGCCTGGGCGCGTGTGCCGAAGGGCCGCAAGCTGCCCGGCCGGCTGGGCGGCGAGCGGGTCACGGTACAGGGCCTGCGGGTTGTGAAGGTTGACGCCGAGAAGAACCTGATCCTCGTCAAGGGCGCCGTCCCCGGTGCCAAAGGCTCTCTCATCACCATCCGCGACTCTGTGAAGGCGGCCAGGGCGAAGGCCAAGGCCAACTAATCGCGCCGAAAGGAGGAGCTAACATGCCGAAAGTGGCCGTTTACAACAAGGAAGGCGCCACCGTCGGGGAGATCAACCTTTCGGACGCCGTGTTCGGGGTCGAGGTCAACCCTGGTCTCCTGCACGAAGTGGTGCAGATGTACCTTGCGAATCAGCGCCAGGGCACCGCTGACACCAAGACCCGCGCTGAGGTCTCGGGCGGCGGTAGGAAGCCGTGGCGCCAGAAGGGCACCGGCCGGGCCCGTCAGGGCTCCATCCGGTCGCCGCTGTGGCGGAAGGGTGGCGTGGTCTTCGGTCCGCACCCGCGCGAGTACGGCTGGACGATGCCCAAGAAGGCTCGCCGGGCGGCCCTGCGCCAGGCCCTCAGCGCCAAGGTCAAGAACGGCGAACTCATCGTCGTTGATTCGTTCGAGTTGGAGGCTCCCAAGACCCGCGAGGTCGTCACCCTGCTTAAGAACCTGAATGTGGAGGGCAGGGCGTTCATCGTGACGGCTGAGGAGAACACCAACATCTACAAGTCGGCCCGGAACATCCCCGGCGTGCGCGCCAACGCTGCCCGCAACCTGAACGTCTACGAGGTGCTCGCGGCCAGCAAGCTCGTGTTCACCCAGGACGCCGTGGCCAAGGTTGAGGAGGTGCTGGGCTGATGGAGGCTCGCGACATCATCCTCAAGCCGCTCATTACCGAGAAGAGCGTGGCCAAGATGAGTGAGGGCAAGTACGCCTTCAAGGTCCGGCTGGACGCGAACAAGACGCAGATTAAGCAGGCGGTCGAGGAGATCTTCGGCGTCACCGTCGTCGCCGTCAACACGATGCGCATGCGCGGCAAGCTGCGCCGCCAGGGCAAGTACATCGGGCGCCGTTCCGACTGGAAGAAAGCGATTGTCCAGCTCAAGGAAGGCGACCGCATCAAGGACTTTGAGGGCCTGTAAGGAGGGTACACGATGGGAATCAAGCATTATAAGCCCACTTCCCCGGGTATCCGCCAGATGACGCGTCATACCTTCGAGGAGCTGACCAGCAAGCGGCCCGAGAAGTCCCTGCTGGAGCGCCTCACCCGGAAGGCTGGGCGCAACGTCTATGGGCGCATCACCGTCCGGCATCGGGGTGGCGGCCACAAGCGGATGTACCGGATCATCGACTTCAAGCGCAATGAGTTCGATGGGATCCCCGCCAAGGTGGTCTCCATCGAGTACGATCCCAACCGCACCTGCCGCATCGCGCTGGTGGTCTACGCCAACGGCGCCAAGCGGTACATTCTCCACCCGGTCGGCCTGAACGTCGGCGACGTCATCGTCTCCGGCCCGGACGCCGACATCAAGGTCGGCAACGCGCTGCCGCTGGAGAACATCCCGGTCGGCACGACCGTACACAACATCGAGCTGTACCCCGGCCGCGGCGGCCAGATGGCCCGCTCCGCCGGCGCCTCCGCCCAGATCATGGCGAAGGAAGGGCGCTACGCCCTGCTCCGGCTCCCGTCCGGCGAGCAGCGGAAGGTGCTCCTGGCCTGCCGGGCGACCGTCGGCCAGGTGGGGAACCTCGAGCACGAGAACATCGTCATCGGCAAGGCCGGCCGCAAGCGCCACATGGGCTTCCGCCCGGCTGTCCGCGGTGTCGTCATGAACCCGGTCGACCACCCGCACGGCGGTGGCGAGGGCAAGTCCCCGATCGGCATGCCGAGCCCTGTCACCCCGTGGGGCAAGCCGACGCTGGGCTACAAGACCCGCAAGGCCAAGAAGAAGTCTGACCGGCTGATCGTCAGCCGCCGCAAGAAGTAGGGAAGGGGTGTAAGCTGAATGGGTCGCTCGCTCAAAAAGGGTCCGTACATCGACCCTTCTGTTGAGAAGAAGATCCTCGCCATGAACGAGAAAGGCGAGAAGAAGGTCTTCAAGACGTGGGCCCGTGACTGCACCATCTTCCCCGAGATGGTCGGCCACACGATCGCGGTCCACAACGGCAAGACCCATGTCCCGGTGTACATTACCGAGGAGATGGTTGGCCACAAGCTGGGTGAGTTCGCTCCGACCCGGACCTTCAGGGGTCACGGTGGGGACGAGAGGTCCAGCCGTGTGCGGTAGCATGCAACCCTCTGAAGTCTGAGCGAAGGAGGTAAACACACGTGGAAGTCAAGGCCAGCGCTCGCTTCGTGCGCATTGCCCCGCGCAAGGTGCGTGTGGTGGTGGATCTCATCCGGGGCAAGAGCGTGAACGAGGCGCTCGCGCTTCTGAAGTTCGTTCCGAAGCGGGCCAGCGAGCCCGTTGCCAAGGTGATCGCCAGCGCCGCGGCCAACGCCGAGCACAACTTCAACCTGAACAAGGATAACCTGATCATCTCCCAGGCGTACGTCGACCAGGGTCCCACGCTGAAGCGCTACCATCCGCGGCAGCGGGGCCAGGCGTTCCCCATCCTGAAGCGCACCTCCCACATCACCGTCGTGGTGAAGGAAAAGGAGGCTAAGTAACTGTGGGTCAGAAAGTACACCCGAAGGGCCTCCGCATTGGCATCGTGAAGGACTGGGACACCCGCTGGTATGCGGACAAGCGGAACTTCAGCGATTTGCTGGTGGAGGACGTCAAGATCCGTAACTTCATCAAGAAGACGCTCTACGCCGCGGGCATCTCCCGCATCGAGATCGAGCGGGCGGCGAACCGCATCAAGATCATCGTGCACACCGCCAAGCCGGGCATGGTGATCGGCCGCCAGGGCCAGGGCATCTCCGAGCTGCAGGCGAAGCTCCAGCAGATGACCGGCAAGCAGATCTCCCTGGACGTCAAGGAGATTCGCGTGGCCGAGCTGGATGCGCAGCTGGTGGCGGAGTCCATCGCACAGCAGCTCGAGAAGCGTATGTCCTTCCGCCGGGCGATGAAGCAGGCGATCCAGCGGGCCATGCGCCTGGGCGCCCAGGGCGTACGCATCATCATCAGCGGCCGCATCGGCGGCGCCGAGATCGCCCGTTCCGAGCGTGCCTGGGAGGGTACCGTGCCCCTGCACACTCTCCGGGCCAACATCGACTACGGGTTCGCCGAGGCCGACACCACGTTCGGCAAGATCGGCGTGAAGGTCTGGATGTACGTCGGCGAGGCCGCCCAGAAGGCTGCCTCCGGCGACCGGCGCGAGCGCGGCGAGCGGCGTGAGCGCGGCGGCCGGCGCGGCGGTCGTGGCCGCGGCCAGGGCGGCGGCCAGCGGCTGAGCCGTGACGAGCGGGCGGCCCTGGAGCGAGCGGCTATCGAGGCCGGTCCGAAGCCTGTCAATCGGGAAGGGGGGCAGTAACCAGTGCTCGCACCCAAGCGCGTGAAGTGGCGCCGCGTCCACAAGGCGGTGGCGAAGCTGAATAAGGGCCGGTCCAAGGCCGGCAATGAGATTGCGTTTGGCGACTACGGTCTGCAGGCCCTGGAGCCCGCCTTCATCACCGACCGGCAGATTGAGGCCGCCCGTGTCGCCATGACCCGTTTCATCAAGCGCGGCGGTAAGGTCTGGATCAAGATCTTCCCCCACAAGGCGCTGACCCGCAAGCCCGCCGAGGTCCGTATGGGCTCCGGCAAGGGCGCCCCCGAGGTGTGGGTGGCCGTCGTCAAGCCGGGCCGGATCCTCTTCGAGCTGGCCGGCGTGTCGGAGGAGGTCGCCCAGGAGGCCATGCGGCTCGCAGCGCACAAGTTGCCCATCAAGTGCAAGTTCGTGAAGCGGGAGAAGGCCGTCACGGCTGCCGCTGCTGAGACGGGTGGTGAAGCCAATGCCAATGAAGGTTAAGGAAATCCGCGAAATGTCCACCGAGCAGATTCGCGCGAAGGTGGCCGAGCTCAAGGAGGAGCTCTTTAACCTCCGGTTCCAGTTGGCCGTCAACAATCTGGAGAACACCGCCCGCATTCGCGAGGTGCGCAGGGCCATCGCACAGTGCAAGACCATCATCCGCGAGCGCGAGCTGAAGGCCGAGGCCCAGGGGGAGGTTAGGGCATGACCACAGAGCGCAATCTCCGCAAGACCCGCGTCGGCGTGGTCACCAGCGATAAGATGGACAAGACCGTCGTGGTTGCCGTCGAGACCCTGGTCCAGCACCCGCTGTACAAGAAGCGCATTCGCCGGACCAAGAAGTTCAAGGCCCACGACGAGCAGAACCAGTGCAAGGTGGGCGACAAGGTCCGCATCATGGAGACCCGGCCGCTCTCCAAGGACAAGCGCTGGCGCGTCGTCGAGATCATCGAGTCCGCAAAGGGCGTGTAGCAGAGGGCCAGTTAGCCAGGTCCTCGCGTTCAGGGGAAACCGGCTAGCTTACGAGAGGAGGTTCGGCCGTGATTCAGGTTCAGACCCGCCTTGGGGTCGCCGACAACACCGGCGCCAAGGAACTGATGTGCATCAAGGTCCTCGGCGGCTCCTGGCGGCGGTACGCCAACATCGGCGATATCATCGTCTGCTCGGTGAAGGAAGCCAGCCCGGGCGGCGTTGTGAAGAAGGGTGACGTCGTGCGGGCCGTCGTGGTGCGCACCCGGAAGGGGCTGCGCCGCGAGGACGGTTCCTATATTCGCTTCGATGAGAACGCTGCCGTAATCCTGAAGGACGACAAGGAGCCCCGGGGCACCCGCATCTTCGGCCCGGTCGCGCGCGAGCTGCGCGACAAGGAGTTCATGAAGATCATCTCCCTGGCTCCTGAGGTCCTGTAGCCGGGAGGGGGTAGCAAGATGCACAACGGTAAGGTGCACGTCAAGAGAGACGAGGTCGTCGTCGTCATCACCGGCAAGGACAAGGGCAAGCAGGGCAAGGTCCTGCGGGTCCTGCCCAAGACGAACCGCGTGGTGGTCGAGGGCGTGAACATGGTCAAGAAGCACACCAAGCCTTCCGCCAAGAATCCCAACGGCGGCATCATCGAGATGGAGGCACCGATCCACGCCTCGAACGTGATGTCGCTGGCGAAGATCGAAGCGAAGAAGGCGAAGAAGAAGGGCTAGCCGGGCGGGCGGCTCTAGAAAGGAGGCTTGTGGCACTTGGCCAATCTGAAGACGAAGTACCAGGAGGAAGTCGCTCCTGCGCTTCAAAAGCAGTTCAACTACCGCAACGTGATGATGATCCCCCGGCTGGAGAAGATCGTGGTCAACGTCGGCCTGGGCGAGGCCGTGCAGAACGCCAAGGCGCTGGACGCCGCCGTCGCCGACATCGCCGCCATCACCGGCCAGCGGCCCATCATCACGCGGGCGAAGAAGTCCATCTCTACCTTCAAGATCCGCACGGGAATGCCCATCGGCTGCAAGGTGACCCTGCGGGGTGAGCGCATGTGGGACTTCCTGGAGAAGCTGATCTACGTGGCGCTTCCCCGTGTGCGTGACTTCCGCGGCGTCTCTCCCAAGTCGTTTGACGGCCGTGGCAACTACGCCCTCGGTCTGAAGGAGCAGCTGCTGTTCCCGGAGATCGACTATGACAAGGTCGACAAGATCCGCGGCATGGACGTGATCATCGTCACGACGGCCAAGACCGACGAAGAGGCGAAGGCCTTGCTGAAGGGTCTGGGCATGCCCTTCGCTGAGCGCTAAGGAGGGACGAGAGTGGCAAAGACTTCGTTGAAAGTCAAGGCAGCGCGTCCGCAGAAGTTCAAGGTGCGGACCTACAACCGCTGCAAGCTTTGCGGCCGTCCCCGGGCGTACATGCGGAAGTTCGGCATCTGCCGGCACTGCTTCCGCAAGCTGGCGCACGAGGGCCAGATTCCCGGCATTCGCAAGGCGAGCTGGTAACTGCAGACTCGGGAAGGGGAGTTGGGCACCGGCAGCGCCGAGGGCCGCGCCCGGAGGCCCGGTGGGTTGAGCCGGCGAGTGACAGACCTCCACGCCGGCGGTGCGGGGGGCCCTCCCCCGCAAATCCGACTCCAACCGCCCGATCGTGAAAGGAGGATACGTGAACATGGTCGTCTCCGATCCGATTGCTGACCTTCTGACCCGCATCCGGAACGCCACCACGGCTTACCACGACCGTGTCGATGTTCCCGGATCGAAGATGAAGAAGGCCATCGTACAGATCTTGAAGGATGAAGGCTTTATCCGTGACTTCGAGTGGATCGACAACGGACACCAGGGCGTGATCCGGATCTACCTGAAGTACGGTCCCAATAAGACGAAGGTGATTTCGGGTCTGCGGCGGATCTCCCGGCCCGGCCTCCGGGTCTACGCCAAGCGCGATCAGGTGCCCCGGGTGCTCGGCGGTCTGGGGATCGCCATCCTGTCCACCTCGAAGGGCGTCATGACCGACAAGCAGGCCCGTCAGGAGGGCCTCGGCGGCGAGGTTCTCTGCTACATCTGGTAAGGAAGGAGGTGCTGCCGTGTCTCGTATTGGCAAGGCTCCCATCGAGATCCCCGCGGGGGTCGAGGTGACCGTGGAGGGCAACCTGGTCCGCGTGAAGGGGCCCAAGGGTGAGCTCTCCCGGGAGATCAATCCTGCAATGACCGTCACGATTGAGAACGGCGCCCTCCGTGTGTCCCGTCCTTCCGATGAGCGGGAGCACAAGGCGCTGCACGGCCTCACCCGCACCCTGATCGCCAACATGGTGGAGGGTGTGACGAAGGGCTATTCCCGGGCGCTGGAGCTGGTGGGCACCGGCTACCGCGCCGCCAAGACGGGGAACAAGCTGACGCTGTCCGTCGGCTATTCGCACCCGGTGGTGTTTGATCCGCCCGCGGGCATCGAGTTCCAGGTTCCTGCGCCCAACCAGGTGATCGTCACCGGCATCGACAAGCAGCTGGTCGGCCAGGTGGCGGCGGACATCCGGGCGACTCGTCCGCCCGAACCGTATCTGGGCAAGGGTATCAAGTACGTCGGTGAACACATCAGGCGCAAGGAAGGCAAGGCCGGCAAGTAAGGGGGTAACCGGGGATGATCAAGAAGCAGGATCGCAACCAGGCGCGGCGGAAGCGCCAGCTGCGGGTGCGGAAGACCGTCCACGGCACGCCCGAGCGGCCGCGGCTTAACGTCTTCCGTTCGAACCAGAACATCTACGCGCAGATTATTGACGACACGGTCGGCAGGACCCTGGTCTCTGCCTCCACCCTCGACCCCGAGGTGAAGGGCCGGCTCGAGGGCAGCGGTGGCAACAAGGCCGCCGCCGCGATCGTAGGCGAAGTCGTCGCCAAGCGTGCACTGGCTGCCGGCGTGACGAAGGTGGTCTTCGACCGGGCCGGGTACCTGTACCACGGCCGGGTTGCCGCCCTCGCTGAGGCCGCCCGTGAAGCCGGCCTGGAGTTCTAAGTCGAGGGAGGGAAACACGATCGTGGCTCGCAACGAGAGCAATCAGGGCGAACTGAAAGAGAAGATGGTGGATCTCCGGCGCGTGGCCAAGACCGTCAAGGGCGGTCGGCGCATGAGCTTCTCCGCCGTTGTGGTCGTCGGTGACGGCAACGGCCGCGTGGGCGCGGGGCTGGGCAAGGCGGCCGAGATTCCCGAGGCGGTGCGCAAGGGGACGGAGGACGCCAAGAAGTCCATGATCACCGTTCCGCTCAACGGTACCACCATTCCCCATGAGGTCATCGGCCGGTTCGGCGCCGGCAAGGTGCTCCTGAAGCCGGCCTCCCCGGGTACCGGCGTCATCGCTGGCGGTGCGGTTCGCGCCGTGCTGGAGGCAGCCGGCGTGCGTGACATCCTCACCAAGAGCCTGGGCTCCAACAACGCGGCCAACCAGGTGCTCGCCACGCTCGCGGGGCTGCGCCAGCTGAAGAGCGCGGAGGAAGTCGCCAAGCTGCGCGGCAAGCCCGTCGAGCAGATCCTCGGTTAGGGGAGGGATGAGACGTGGCTGGTACGCTGAAGATTACCTTGAAGAGGGGTCTGGCTGGTCGGGACAAGCGGATCGTTGACACGTGCAAGTCCCTGGGCCTGACCAAGCTGAACAAGACTGTGGAGCGGCCCGACAACCCCGCCGTGCGCGGCATGATCGCCCGCGTGGCGCACATGGTTGAGGTGCAGGAGGGGTAGGGCCCCGCTCCGGAACGTACCCGGGACGGCGCCGGTTCGTGCCGGCGCCCCCTGCAACAGCCCAGACGAATTGAGGTGACACACGCATGAAACTGCATGAGCTGGCTCCCAACCCCGGCGCCCGGCAGGAGCGCAAGCGTCTGGGCCGCGGCATCGGTTCCGGCCTCGGGAAGACGTCCGGCAAGGGCCACAAGGGCCAGAACGCCCGCTCCGGCGGCGGCGTGCGCCCCGGCTTTGAGGGCGGCCAGATGCCCCTTATGCGGCGCCTGCCCAAGCGGGGGTTCTCCAACGCCCCCTTCAAGCGGACGTACGAGGTCGTCAACGTCGCTGACCTGGAGCGGTTTGACGCCGGCACCCTCGTGACCCCCGAGCTGCTGGAAGAGACGCGGGTCTGCAAGAATGCCGTCAAGGGCGTCAAGGTTCTGGGCAGCGGCGAGCTCACCAAGGCGCTGACCGTGCGGGCGCACGCCGTGAGCGAGTCGGCCCGGCAGAAGATCGAGGCCGCGGGCGGAAAGGTTGAGGTTATCGGAGAAGCCACCGAAGAGGTGAAGTAACAGCCATGGCGATGCTGGAGTCGCTGCGCAATTCGATGCGGGTGCCCGGGCTGAGGAAGCGTTTGCTCTTCACCGTCGGCATGCTCGTGCTCATTCGAGTTTGCGCGCATATTCCCGTCCCTGGGGTCAACCTGGATCGGCTGGCGGAAGTGTTCGGAGCGGGGCTCTTCCAGTTCTTTGACATCTTTGCCGGAGGCGCGTTCTCCAAGTTCGCGATCGTCGCCATGGGCGTGACGCCATACATCAACTCCTCGATCATCATGCAGCTGCTCACGGTCGTCATCCCGCGGCTGGAGGAGCTGCAGAAGGAGGGCGAAGAGGGCCGTAAGAAGATCCAGCAGTACACCCGTTACGGCGCGGTGGTGCTGGGACTCGTCCAGGCCTTCGGTGTCGGCTGGGCGCTGAAGAGCTACGGCGCGTTCTACAACAACAGCCTGACGACCCTCTTCGTGATCATGATCAGCCTGACGGCGGGCACGGCCCTGGTGATGTGGATCGGCGAGGAGATCACCGAGAAGGGCATCGGCAACGGCATCTCGCTGATCATCTTCGCAAACATCGTCACCCGGCTGCCCTACTCCATCTCCAGCGAGATCCAGCTGCTCCGGGCCGGCGAGCACAACATCTTCCAGCCTCTGCTGGTGGCTGTGATCGCCCTCATCATGGTGGTCTTCGTGGTCATCATCAACGAAGGCGTACGGAAGGTTCCGGTGGAGTATGCCAAGCGCGTCGTCGGCAAGCGCGTGTACGGCGGGCAGCGCACGCACCTGCCCATCCGCATCAACCAGGCCGGCGTGATCCCGCTGATCTTCGCGTCGTCGCTGATGTACTTCCCCGTCACCATCGCCGGGTTCTTCCCGACCTCCCGGTTTGCGCTCTTTGTGGGCAGGTACTTCGACACGCGTTCGGCGTGGTTCATGCTGGTCAACGCGCTGCTGATCATTTTCTTCACCTACTTCTACACGGCCATTACCTTCAACCCTGATAACGTTGCCGACAACATCAAGAAGAACGGCGGGTTCATCCCGGGCTACCGTCCGGGCCGGCCCACCGCGGAGTACCTGGAACGGATCTCCAGCCGGCTGACGCTGGTGGGCGGCCTGTTCCTGGCGACGGTGACCGTCCTGCCGATCGCGCTGATGGGACTCGCCGGCGTTCAGAACGCATACATCGGCGGCTCCTCGCTGCTCATCGTGGTCAGCGTTGCGCTGGAGACGACGAAGCAGATCGAGGCGCAGCTGGTCATGCGGCACTATCAGGGCTTCATGAGGAGCTAGGTGGTACACGTGGGTGCGCAGAGGAC
>Ga0134099_1003369_pt1 | contig 11833 bp, 9 predicted proteins | sample 10_taG_2_FD_105482 | JGI IMG/M metagenome (GOLD analysis project Ga0134099, IMG submission 105482) | Switchgrass degrading microbial communities from high solid loading bioreactors in New Hampshire, USA - 10_41_5_180_A2 metaG | ecosystem: Engineered > Bioreactor > Semi-continuous > Anaerobic >...
CAAGAAACTGGTTAAAGCGCTGGAAAAGGAAGCCTCCGCAAGGGGCGCCCATACGATAATCCTCGGTACCGACGATTTGACCGGTTCCACAAGCCTTTCCGGAACCAACCTTTATGAAAACCTGGGAGATAAAATAGATAACATAGTCTGCCGGGACAGGCACCCTTATACTTTCTTTAAAAAATGCGGATATAATATCATAGGAGTCATTCCAGATGCCAACGGGCCTGGCAAACCCGACATACTCATGGGTAAAAGTATTCCCAAAAAACGCAGCAATAAAACCAAACTCACAACACTGGAAGGCGGAAAATCAATATAAAAAGCAGGGGAAACCCCTGCTTTTTTAATTAAATACATCTTTTATCAGTTGCACTTTGAATATCCGCAGTTGCGGCAGATGACACAGCCGCCCTCATGCTCAACCTTTGCTCCGCATTCAGGGCAGGTGCGCTGCTTGTCGTCCTCGCCTGGCTGCTCATTAGCCCTGTATTTTTCCGCCACTTCCGCAAAATGCGCACCGGCTTCCTTAAAGCCGTTGGTGGCAACCACCTTTTCAATTACCCGGGCTATCGCATCGGGGCAGGAGGTGCATTTCATGCCTTTCTGCCTGATGGTGGAGGGGCAACGGATTCCCCTGAGCTGGCTGACAATTGTCTTTACATCAATTCCGGAGCGCAGGGCTACGGATACAAGCCTTGCGGTAGCCTCTGACTGGGACGGGCATCCGCCGGCTTTGCCCGTGTTGGTGAACACCTCGCAAATGCCGTGGTCGTCGTAATTTACGGTGATATACAGGTTGCCGCAGCCTATACCCATCTTTTCGGTGATACCCTGGGTGATATCCGGGCGCGGACGGGGTACGATGGGCCTTGCAGGCATAACCTCAGGCGCCGCTTCCTTTTTCTCCTCGCTGTCGCTCTTCTTTGACGCAAGGTTTAAAACCTGGGAATCGCGGCTGCCGTCGCGGTAAATGGTAACGCCCTTGCAGCCGAGCTTGTATGCCAGCTTGTAAACCTGTGCAACATCCTCGACAGTAGCCTTGTTCGGGAAGTTGACGGTTTTGGAAACCGCGTTGTCGGTGTGGTTCTGGAATGCCGCCTGCATTTTGATATGGTACAGCGGGGAAATGTCGTGGGCGGCAACAAACACCCTGCGGATTTCTTCGGGGATTTCCTCGATATGGGCGATGGTCCCTTCCTCGGCTATGCGGCGCATAAGCTCATCGGAGTAAAGGCCGCGTTTTTCAAGGACTTCCTTAAGGACAGGGTTAACCTCCAGCATTTCGGTGCCGTCCATAACACGGCGGATATATACATAGGAAAATACCGGCTCGACTCCGGAGGATACGCCGCCTATGATAGACAGGGTACCGGTGGGAGCGATGGTGGTAACGGTAGCGTTGCGAAGGGGCACGCCGTCTTTGTATATGCTTTCCCCAAACAGCGGGAAGGCGCCGCGTACTTTGGCAAGTTCGGCACTCGCCTTCCTGCCGCAGTCGGTAATAAACTTCATCAGGCGGTCCGCCAGGGCAACAGCCTCCTCGGAGTTATACGGGATACCGAGATACAAAAGCATGTCCGCCCAGCCCATGACGCCAAGGCCGATTTTCCTTGTCATCCGGGTAGTCTCGGCGATTTTCTCCAGCGGGAATTTGTTGGCGTCAATTACATTGTCCAGGAAATGCACGGCTTTTTCAACCGTTCTGGCAAGCTTGTCCCAATCCACCGCCGCCTTGCCTCTGGTGTATTTTATCATCTTGACCAGGTTTATTGAGCCCAGGTTGCAGCTTTCATAGGGCAAGAGCGGCTGCTCGCCGCAGGGGTTGGTGGATTCAATCTCCCCAATGGAGGGCACCACGTTGTCACGGTTCAGCCTGTCAAGGAAAATGATGCCAGGCTCACCGTTGCGCCATGCTGAATATACTATCTTATCAAAAACTTCCCGGGCATTGAGCTTACCCGTCACCTTTTTGGTGCTGGGGTCCACAAGGTCATAATCTTCGCCATTTTCAACAGCCTGCATGAATGCCTCGGTAATGCCCACCGAGATATTAAAGTTGGTTATGTCGGCATTATTCTTTTTGCAATCGATAAACTCCATTATATCCGGATGGTCAACCCGCAGAATACCCATGTTGGCGCCGCGGCGGGTACCTCCCTGCTTGACTGCCTCGGTTGCCATGTTAAATACACGCATAAAGCTTACAGGGCCGCTGGCAACGCCGCCGGTGGTGTTGACGGTGCTGCCCTTCGGGCGCAGCCTTGAGAATGAAAATCCGGTGCCTCCTCCGGATTTATGTATAAGGGCAGCCTGCTTTACCGCCTCAAAAATAGCCTCCATACTGTCGTCTACAGGAAGTACAAAACAGGCAGAAAGCTGGCCAAGGGGGCGCCCCGCATTCATCAGCGTCGGGGAATTGGGCAAGAATTCCAAACTGGTCATCAACTCGTAAAATTCTTCTTCTACAGCCTTAATATCCTTGTCAGGCTCGTAATTTAAATCAGGCTGCGCGATTGTATGAGCAACCCGGCGGAACAAATCCTCGGGAGTTTCCAGCAGCCTTCCATCCTCTCCTTTTGCCAAATATCTGCGTTCGAGCACTGTCAGTGCGTTCTGCGTCAGATTCATTGTCAATTCCCCTTTCATTCTCTTTGCTAGTCCTGGTAACTTTTAACCGCTGATTTATTACATCTAGTATAAACTGCGCTCCAATATAAAGTATTGTAATATTGGGCGTCATACTATATATTGTATTTGCGGCACCGTAAACTGTCAAGTATGAATATAACCAAAATTTTTCAAATTTTTGCATTAATACGGACGAAATAATTCTCCCGACAACAATCTTGATATTGCAATAAAATTCGACGGGTGATATACTGAAAATTAGTTAAAATACCATCAAATTTTATTATAATTTTTTTTGGAGCCGTGAGCCTATGCTGGAAGTATCGGCATCACTTCGATTTAAGCTTTGGATGTCAAAAGTTTTAGACCGGTACTTATCCGGCGAGCATTTGAATTACCGGCAGGTAATCGCAATAATCATACCACTGTTTTTTGACCAGCTTTTCAACGGTATCATATCGATGCTTAACACCGCCATGATAAGCTCCTCCGGCACCGCAGCAGTAGCGGCCGTCAGCATGGTGGATTCGTTAAATGTCATCATGCTGAATATCTTTATCGGCATAGCCACCGGAGGCACGGTTATAGTAGCCCAGTACTACGGGGCGGGCAAGGCGGAATCGGTCACAAAGGCCGCTGCCAACGCCGTTGCCGCTGTGATTTTTTCCGCTGTAATTATTAGCATTGTCCTGACAGGGTTTCACGATTCTGTTTTAACCCTGCTGTTCAAAAGTGCGGAACCGGATGTCTTTGCCAATGCCAAGATTTATCTTATCGGCAGCGCCCTGTCTTACCCTTTTGTGTCGGTGATTGACGCGATAAGCGGCGTGTTGAGGGGCATTGGTAATTCAAAGTCATATTTCTGGCTTTCCCTGATAAAGAACGGCTCAAACCTGCTCTTTAATATAATTTTCCTTAAAATATTCAATTTTGGAATCATCGGGCTTATTCTATCCATTATTTTATCCCGTTTCCTGGGAATGTGCTGTGCATTTATCTACATAAGGCTTCTAAACAGGCAGATTGTACTGCATTTCAGGGATTTGCTGAAAATCGACTGCAAAATGCTAAGGCGAATTATGTTTATCGGCATCCCCTCGGCAGGGGAGCAGGTATTTTTCAACGCCGGAAAGCTTATTACCCAGTCCTTTATCGTAACGATGGGGACCGGAGCCCTTGCGATAAACGCTATCTGCAATTCACTGATGGTGCTGATGGAAACCGGCGGGCTGGGCCTTAGCCTGGCGATTGTAACCGTTGTGGGAATATCCTTAGGCCATGGGGATTACAAAAGCGCAAAGAAATATGTACGGGTATTCTTAATTCTGGGTTCCATTTCGGTTGCGCTTACCTGTTTGATAATGTTGCCTTTGCTATCCCCCCTGATCGGTTTCTTTTCACCGGAACCGCAGCTTTTGCCGGAAATAATGAGGATTTGCTATATTTGCTCAGTCACAACCCCGCTGTTCTGGTGTTTAAGCTTCGTCAGCCCCGCCGCCCTCAGGGCCGCGGGCGACGGGCGGTTTGTATTAGTCTCCTCCCTGATAAGCATGTGGACCCTCAGGGTAGTGCTGGGATATGTCCTGGGCATTGTTTTCAAGCTCGGCATCCTTGGCGTATGGCTTGCGATGTTTATTGAATGGGTGCTGCGGGGGCTGATGTACAATATAAGGCTTATGGGCAAAAAATGGCTTTCCCACAAGCTGATAGATTAAATAAATTAGTAAAATCCCATCCGCTTTATTTGCGGATGGGATTTTTTAACGGCACAAAATCTATACTGTGAGGATGTCAATTAAATACCTGTTTAGATTTTTTAAAGGGATTGCAAACTCCACAATGCCCGCTTCCCTTGAAAACCAGGTCAGTTCGGGGATAATCACCACTAAATCTGTATCGGTGATATAAAAATCGCAATCTTCGCAAACTTCGGGTTTCAGTTTTTGAATGGATTTTGAAAGCCCCCGCTCATTGATTTGGGCTGCTATCTCACTGTTTACGCATCCAAGCCCCTCCTCGCTGTTTTTGAACAAATCGGAAATTTTTAATATTTTGCCGCTGGAGGTATAAAAGGTAAAGCCCTTTTTAGCCTGGGATTTGTAGGAATCCCCACAGCTTAAAGTTTCCAACAGCAAAAGGCTTGCTATCCCGCCGCTGTTTCTTTTGACTTCGTAATCAAAAGTGCCTTCAGCTTTTGATTGCCCCGGCCTGTCGCCGGACGGCAACCTTATAGACAAGGCTTTTGTGCGGTAGAGGGACTGCTGCGCAATCTCGTAAATCTGGGCGTTAAGGGATTTTTGGGCATTGCTGTCCCCTATTCCAAAAAAGCGGGGATAACTGGCGTTAAAAACAAAATTTTCACCGGCTGTGCCTTCGCTGACCGAGCTTATTGCAATATCCCCGATATTGGTCAGCGTTGCGGTGGACAGAATTACCGCAGCAAAAATCTCAAATAACCGCCGCATCAACTCCCTCCTTTAAGCCGAAGTCAATGCGCCTTTTGGTTTTGTGCCGGGGAAACTTAATAGTTCCCATTCTTATCTTAACCTGATTTGCCCGGTGTTTTTATGGAAATTACTTTCGTGAATAATTTACAATGATTAATTTGGGTTTTATGGAAAAATTATTTTTCAAAAGCCTTTTTCCAGCCTTTTTGGGGTATTTTAACTTTCCTGATCTCATAAATATATAAACGGTTATTGTTTTAAGGTTAGTCCCTGCAACTGTGAAAGAAAGGCGTGAATTCATATGGTGCTTGTTGTCCGCCAGAAGAAGCTGGTTCATGCCGCTGCAATTTTTTTTGCAGCAATTTTATTTATTAGCTCAGCCTGTTTTATTTATTCGCAGACGGTTGCAGCCAATACCAGCCAAGCAGAAGAGGAACAGAAGGATGACTTTATCAAATGGGTTGATTTCAACGTTACATACGAGGCGCTGGATTACGCCATAAAGCTGGATATAAAATACCACGACAGCGAAACGCCGGTGAGCTTTATCAGCCTTTTGGCGTATATGGCGGCAAAGAACGGCAACAATTTTAAAAAATTCAAAACCTCGCAGCTGGACGCGGTGGTAGAACAGTTAAAAGCCGGCAAGACAATGGAGGAACTGGCGGCAAACCTCAAATACTATGACTACTACCTTGAAGCCTTCACCGCCGCCCTTTCGGGGCTTGTGGGAACATATGAAATCGAGGTGAAGGACGAAAACACCGACACCGGCAAGAGGTGGGAGCGAAGATACGGGATTAAGGCTTTTTCCCCCATTGCTAAGGGGTTTTATTACAACGATTTTGACGATTTCGGGGTCAGCAGGACTTACGGGTTCAAGCGCCGGCACCTGGGGCACGACATGATGGGCTCCGTCGGCACCCCGATAATCGCCGTTGAAGGCGGCAGGGTGGAAGCCCTCGGCTGGAACCAGTACGGAGGTTGGCGCATCGGCATACGCAGCCACGACAATAAAAGGTATTACTACTACGCCCATCTCAGAAAAGATTTCCCTTTCAACAAATCCCTTAAAGTGGGCTCAATTGTAAAGCCCGGTGATGTCATCGGGTATATGGGAAGGACGGGGTACAGCATAAAGGAAAACGTCAACAATATCCGCCAGACCCACCTTCACATCGGGCTGCAGCTTATATTTGACGAATCCCAGAAGGAATCCACCAACGAAATCTGGATTGACATATACCCGATTATTCAGCTCCTCAGCCGCCACAGGAGCGAGGTTGTAAAGGACCCCGAAACCAAGGAATACAAAAGGGTTTACGATATCCGCGAAATATTGGAATAAAACCAACAGGGCATATCCCTTTCCGGATATGCCCTGTTTAAATATAATTTTCTTATTTTGCTATAAATGCTATACCAGTACACCCAGGGCCTGCATGGGTGCCCACTATCGGGCCGATATCCGAGGCGTGGATTTCCCCGTTTTCCCAACCCTCAAACTCCTGTTTATACAGCGAAATCAGCTCCTCCATCCCGCCGGGAAAATCGGAGTGGCCGAAGTACACAGGATAGCTGAAATCTATGCCGTCCTTCTTTGCGTAGGACAAAACAGCCTGGTATCCAGACTTAATCCCCCGCGCCTTGTCGATGCCTATAACCTTTCCTTCCTGTATGCAGATTATGGGTTTGATTCCAAGCAGCGTACCCACCACGGCTCCTGCCGAGGAAAGCCTGCCGCCCATTTTCAAATACTTCAAATCGCCCACTACGGCATAAAGCCTTACACGCTCCTTAATGCTTTCTATCTGCTCGGCAATGCTTTTCGCGTCCAAACCCTGGTTTCTCAAACGCACTGCGATTTCTACCAACAGCCCCAAACCAAAGGTGACGTTCAGGGTATTAACTACATAAATCGGTGCGCCGGGGAACTGTTCCTTTGCCACCAGGGCGTTATTATATGTACCGCTCATATGCCTTGAGATAGGCAGTACAACTATTTCATCCCCGGCATCCAGATATTCTTTAAAAACTTCCTCAAATTCAATCGGGTTTATCTGGACGGTTTTGGGCAGCTCCGTGGCAGTATACATCAATTGATAAAACTGCTGGATGGTAAGGTCCTGCCCGTCCACATACTCGTCATCCCCGAATATCACCTTAAAAGGCATTATTTTAATGTCCCATTCCTTTTGAATGGAAAACGGATGATCGCAGGAACTGTCTGTAATTATCCTAACAGCCATACCTAACCTCTTTTCATATTGTAATTATTCAATCACCGAAAGCTGCGGCGTTTAAAACCCTTAAGCCCTCGGTGTTTTACTAAAGTTATCATAAATTAGTTTGATTGTCAAGATAATTTGTTCAGGCTACTACATTCTATTATATGATGAGGTTTATGTATGATATGAAAAAACTTTAAAACATCCGTATCTGCCGTTCGGATGTTTTAAAGTTTTTTACTATCTCTGGCTGAATCTTGATAAGAAGGCTTTTGTGCGCTCGCTTTGGGGGTTTTCGATTACCTGTTTTGGGTCCCCCTGTTCCACAATTACCCCTTCGTCCATGAATATTACCCTGTCGGAAACATCCCTGGCAAATGCCATTTCGTGGGTGACGATTATCATGGTCATTTTTTCCTCTGCAAGGTTGCGTATAACCTTTAAAATCTCGCCGGTAAGCTCCGGGTCCAGGGCGGAGGTAGGCTCGTCAAAAAATAGTATGTCGGGGTGCATCGCAAGGGCGCGGGCAATTGCGACCCGCTGCTGCTGACCTCCCGAAAGCTCGCAGGGATAGGCGTTCGCCTTTTCTGCCAGCCCAACCTTGTCTAATAGCGCCATGGCTTCCTTTTCCGCCTCATCCCGGCTTTTGCCCGCCACATGGATGGGCGCCTCGGTTATATTCCTCAATACTGAAAAATGGGGAAACAGGTTGAAATTCTGGAACACCAGCCCAAATTTCCGCCTAATCTGCTGCAAAACAGGGGCAGGGCTGTAAACCGCTTTGCCGCTTGCAGCATCATTCTTCGCCATCACCAAATCCTCATAGGCAATATACCCTGAATCAATCCTCTCAAGAAGGGTAAGGCAGCGAAGCAGGGTGGATTTTCCCGAACCGGAGGGGCCAATAATGGACAAGACCTCCCCCTGGGAAATGTCAAAGGATATGCCCCGCAGCACAGGGTTTTTCCCAAAGGATTTTTGAATATCTGTTGCTTGTAATACCTTCATGGCCAAACCAAACCTTTCAATAACCCGTTTAACTGTAATACCCAAGGCGTTTTTCGGCTGCGGCAAAGCATCTGGACACAACCGCGTTCATTAAAAGATAGAATATGCCGGCAATCACCACTGGCAGGACAGACACATAGAATGCCTGCATTTTCTCGGCATAGGAGGTAATCTCCACAACACCGATAATCCGGGCAAGGGCGGTGTCCTTAACAAGGGTCATAAACTCGTTTCCCATGGGCGGCAGGATTTTCCGCACCACCTGGGGCAAGATTATCCTGAAAAATGTCTGCTTTTTTGAAAACCCCAGCACGTTGGCGGCTTCCCTCTGCCCTGCGGGGATGCTTTCTATACCACCGCGGTAGATTTCCGCAAAATAGGCAGCATAGTTTAAGGTAAAGGAGAATATCGCAACCTGAAGGCGGGAGAAAGTCACACTGGCCCCGAACGCATTGAAAAGCAGATTCTCAATGGCGGGCTTTACCCCATACATAAAGAATATAAGCTGCAGCATAAGGGGGGTTCCACGCATCACAAGCAGGTACCCCCTCATTATGTAGGACACCGGGCGGATGCGGGACATCCTGATAACAGCCGTCAGCAGCCCCAATGGCAGGGCAAAAAGCAGGGTCATAAAAAACAGTTGGAGGGTCGTTAAAGCATTCGACGTCAACTGCAGTGTAAAATTCAGGATTTTATCCCAAGTCATAAGCTAACCTCACAAACAAATTTCCAATAAATGTATTATTTTCTATACAAGCATTTAAACACCTGCCGCAAAATGCGGCAGGTGTTGGGCAATTAAAACAATTGTGAAATATTTTATTTCTCCGCTGCGTTTGCAACTTCTTCAAGCTCGGCCAGGTGGGCGATGTAGTAGCGGGCTACAATTTCATCCATAACCACCGCGTGGCCGGAACCATTCCTTAATTCAAACATGGCATTGACGTTATTGTTAACTTCAATTGCTTCCTTAACTATGTTTTTAATATCGGATTTTTCAAAAGCCTCAACAGCAGTCGAGCCAGCCTGAAGAACAACGGTTTTTCCTTTCAAATCATCAAGCTTTGTAATACCGGTTCTCTTTGTGGTTACGACAACCTGGCGGTTGTTCATGTAAGGCTCGGACAGGCACATTTTCTCTTTCCGCTCGTCGTTGATGGTCATACCGTTCCAGATGCAGTCAATATTGCCGGCGTTCAGCTCATTCACGTTCTGGGACCAGACAATGGGCTGAAGTTTAAGCTCAACACCCATCCTCTTGCAAACCTCTTTGGCAAGGTCGATGTCATAGCCAATGATTTCGCCATTATCCGTCTCGTAACCCATGGGCGGGAAGGAGGAGTCAAGGCCCAGCACCAGTACGCCCTTTTCCTTTATCTTATCAAGAGAATCATCGTTTGTCTCGATGGGGGTGAAGGTGTCGGGAACGGTTGAAGTATCCTCTCCAAACCATTTCTTTGTAATCTCGGCAAGGGTGCCGTCTTTTTTCATCTCAACAAGGATTTTCTGAACTTCATTCCTGAGTGCCACATCAGCTTTGCGAAATCCGATGCCGTATTGCTCGTCCGCCAGCACCTCGTCCAGGATTATGTATTCAACTTTTCCGCCGCTGCATCCAACGATTAAAGCCACTGCGAAAACTGCTGCGATTATCAAAGCAGCTATTCTAACCAGTTTCATAATTTTTCATCCTTTCTATATTCCGTACAAAATCTGCATAATCCAAAAACCTTATATCGTTATTATACACTATCATGCTAACAAAGTAAAGTATTAAACCGCGCTGGCAATATATTTTGTGATATATGTGAGATTTCATAGATTGCAGATGTACGGTTATGAGAAATTAACGACAAAAACAGGGCGAATCCGTCAAATAATGACACTAAAGCCCCGGAAAAGGCAATTTTTATTTAAGTTTATTTAAGCCGCGGTATATTTCTCCCTTTTTAATCCCCGTAACAGCCGCCGCCTGCTTTGCGGCTTCGGATGCCGACATACCCTCATCCATAAAATTCTTTGCGATATCCACCGCCTGCTGGATGGTATATTCCTGCACAACCGTTTCCTCCGCTGCTCCTTCCACCACCAGAACGATTTCGCCCCTGGGGTTTTCGGTTTTAAACCTTTCCACCGCAGCGGAGAGCGTTGTCCTGATAACCTCCTCATGAACCTTGGTGAGTTCCCGTACAATCGCAATTCTCCTGTCACCCAGTGTTGACAGAAGGTCATTCAGTGTTGAGGGCAGCTTGTGGGGGGCTTCGTAAAAAATCATAGTCCTCCGCTCATTGATTAAGGATTCGAGGTGTTCCCTGCGGTTTTTGCGGTTCATGCTTAAGAATCCTTCAAAGGTAAACCTGCCGGTGGGAATGCCGGAAACAGCCAAAGCGGCAATTAGGGCGCTGGGTCCCGGCACCACACCGACGGAAATCCCCTCCTCATAACACAGGGCCACAATATCCTCGCCGGGGTCGGATATGGCGGGCATTCCGGCGTCAGTTACAAGGCAGCAGGTTTCTCCCGCTTTTATCCTTTCAACAATCTGTATGCCCCGCTCCCGCTTATTGTGCTCAAAGTAGCTTACCATCGGCTTTTTAATTTCAAAATGGTTCAGCAGTTTTAAGGTTACGCGGGTATCCTCGGCGGCAATAAAATCGCATTCCCTGAGGGCCTGAACCGCCCTTGGGGAAAAATCCGACAGGTTCCCTATGGGAGTGCCAACCAAAATCAGCTTACCCGGCATAAAACATCACCTTTCAAGGTCATACACTTTTTTATAATCTTCAGTATAATTCCCATCATAATCCCTGGCTATGAAAGGGGGAAGGATTTTAATGCCCTTTGACACCCCTTTTCTGGCTTCGCAAAGGAAAAGCCAGGGGGAAGAATTCGGGGTATGGTGGGCGAAAAGGATGCGTTTTGGCACCAGCCGCGCCTGGCTCAAAATTTCAAGTACATCCGCCAGCCTTTCGGGCCTGTGGCAAAAGCAAAACCTTCCGCCCTGTTTTAACAGCCCGAAGGCGGCGTTTGCCACGTCAAGGAAGCTGCAGCCTTCCCCCTCGTGCCGGGCAATCCGGGCGGCGGGTGATTTGCTGAGTTCCCCGCTGCCGGCAGGAAAATACGGGGGGTTCATGGCTACAAGGTTCTGGGTGTTGGGCCCAAGGATTTCTTTCCAGTCCCTTAAATCAGCATGATAAACTGTAATTCTGTCCTCTACTCCGCAGCGGCTCGCCGAGCGGCGGGCAAGTTCCACCGCCTCTTTCTGTATCTCAATGGCGGCAACAGACAGGGCCGGCTGCCTTCTGCACCACAGCAGCGGTATTATACCGCAGCCGGTGCCAAGGTCGCAGGCCTGCTCATTAGGTTTTGGGGACGCAAACCAGGCAAGGAGGTAGGAATCCGTCCCAAAACTGTGGTCCCGGGTAACCTCAGCCTGAAACCCGCCGCCTATATTTTCAATCCGTACTTCGCAGTTCAACGTAATCCCCCGCATATCTTTTTCGGATACAATAATGC
>Ga0134099_1003372_pt1 | contig 11830 bp, 11 predicted proteins | sample 10_taG_2_FD_105482 | JGI IMG/M metagenome (GOLD analysis project Ga0134099, IMG submission 105482) | Switchgrass degrading microbial communities from high solid loading bioreactors in New Hampshire, USA - 10_41_5_180_A2 metaG | ecosystem: Engineered > Bioreactor > Semi-continuous > Anaerobic >...
ATTAAAAATTTCATAAAAAGTAAAATTTTAGGAGGATATTCCTATGAAGAAAAAAGCGATTTTAATCTTGACAGTTATCGCTATGACAGCTTCTTTGGCTGTAGCTGGAACTTTAGCTTGGTTTACAGGTAAGGCAAGCGTTACCAATACCTTTACTGCCGGTTCGGTTGATGTGGCTATCTATGATGAAAATGGAGAACCAGTAGAAGAAGGTCTGACATTCGATGATTTTGTCCCTGGTGACACAAAAGACAAAGTTGTAACGTTCAAAAACACCGGGAAGAGTAATGCTTATATAAGAGCAAAAGCTACTGCTTCTTGGGACCCTCAATTAGATGCCAGCAATATCACTATTGATTACAATACAGAAAATTGGGTTTTGCGCTCAGACGGCTGGTATTACTATAAATATGTTGTCGCAGGTGGAAATTCCACAACACCTCTCTTCGACACTGTAACCTTCGAACCAGGCAACAATGACAACAATTATCAAAACGCTGTATTAACAGTTCAAATTGACGTTGAAGCTATCCAAGCTGCTAACGATGCAGCAATTGATGCTTGGAAAGGATTCCCATTTGCCGATGAAGGCGATGACGACGAAGGCGCAGTTTAATAATAAACAGGTTAAATACGAGATTGTTTTAAGCTAAACTTATAAATTGAATTAAAGGTAAAAGGTATACAAACCCGTCCTTTGAAAGGAGGGATGTTATTGAAAGACTTTAAGAAAAAGCCCCTGGTTATAGCACTTTCCGGTTTACTGTTGTTACTAGCTTTCCCACCTGCCAACCTGTTGGCTGACGACGATCCGGATGTAACCATAATAGCCAGAAATTTCGGGTCGCAAGCAGCATTGGAAGTCAGTCCGGTTCAAGGTCATCTCTTTAACCTTACGAATATAGTGCCAGGCGATGAGGAAACCGCTTATCTGAATATAAGGAATGATTCCAGCTCAACACTGACCTTCTATCTGCGGGCTGAACGCAAGGAAAGTTACGAACCGCTACCGGTTTTTACCCTGATGGCAGCTGAGGAAGCGACAGAGACACCCGACCTCTTAGACTACTTAAGACTAAGAGTCCAAGTTGGTGACCAGCTGCTGTATCCTGGATCGGAAAATGATACTTACAGCACATTTGTGGACGATTTTGCCAAAAATAACGTCCGATTGGTGACATTGGCACCCGGTACCAGTGCTACCGTAACTGCAGTTGTCTACCTACCGAACGGTGATAATGAAAAGGATAACCTATTGCAAGGCTTAAGTGCCGACGTCAATTGGGTCCTGGTAGCCGAAGGTAGTGGCGGCGGCGGTGGCGGTGGCGGCGGAGGCGGTGGTGGCGGAGGCGGCGGTAGCGTAACCCCGACTCCACCCGAAGTGATTGTTATTCCTGAAGAAGAACCGCCTTTAGCACCGCCTGAAGAAGAAATAACCGTTCCGCAAATTGAGCCTCCTAAAATGCCGGCTACCGGTGTCGGAAGTCCGCTCCCGTATTATGCGGTAGGCACAGCCGCAGTTATCGGTGGATTCCTGCTAACCAGGAAGAAACAATAAAATTAAACAATAATAAGAAAAAGCCGAGAACTTCGGCTTTTTCTTCCCTGTTTCAGATCTGTTTTAGCTTTTCTTTTATACATTTTATTTTTAATTTTATTTTTTGATAGTTATAGACGGAGGCTGTTATGAAACGTAAACTACTGGCTTTGCTTTTGGTCCTGGTCGGCCTTGGCATTATCTGTTACCCTACCGCCCGGGATATGTATTATGAATATCAGCAGCGCAAACTGACAGCTGAATGGCTGGCCAGTCTGGAACAGCTCGATGTTGAGCCTGCTCAGGCTCCGGAAGAAAATGAGGCTCCGGATAGCCAAGCCGCTCCGGCTCCGGTAATTGATCTGACCAAAGAAATGGAAGGCTTGCTGATTATTGACAAGATAAGGCTAAGGGTACCGATTCTGCCCGGGATTACCAAAAGAAACCTTGACCTTGCCGTTGCCAGTGTGGAAAGTACCGGAAAACCCGGTCAAGAAGGCAATTATGTGATAGCCGGGCATAACAGCCGAACCTACGGTTTGCTTTTTAACCGCCTCGATGAGTTAGTCCCGGGGGACGAAATAGTTGTGCAGTGCAAGGATTCAACGTACACCTACAAGGTAACCGAAAGCGTTATAGTCCAACCGGATGAAGTGCAGATTCTGCTGCCTGAAGGCAATAAAAAACAGATTACGTTGGTGACTTGTGACTATAGCGTCCCAAAACCCTATCTGCGTCTAATTGTTAAAGGGGAACTCATAGAGTAAAAAATAATATTGCTTTCTTTAAAATTATTTTAAATTTCTCTTGATTAATTTGGAAATTGTTTGTATAATATGGTCGAGAATTGGATATTTTGATGTAATTGTGTGTAATTGTGCACGATAAAGGCAAACCCGTCGAAAGGCGGGGACGCAAAGCTACGGGCCTAAGACTGGCGAGGAAATCCCTCGCGGTTATGGCAGCCGGGTCGCCGAAACGCATTATTTATTTTTGTTGGAAATAATACCTGTTTCGGACGCCCGGAACAGGTATTTTTATTTGGCTCTATCCGCTCTAAACCATTGTACCCGATTCCAATTCTCAAATTAAAAATTGCAAAGCGATAAAGGCAAATTCGTCGAAAGGCGAAGACGCAAAGCTGCGGGCCTAAGACTGCGAGGATAACCCCTCACAGTTATGGCAGCCGGGTTGCCGAAAGTGCAAGACAGTTGTACTATCAACATTAGTATAAAACCGTTTGCGAGAACCATCCGAGTTTTCCGGATAGCTTGCCCTTTTCAGGTAACCCCTGCAAAGGGCTTTTTCCTTAGCACTTAGGCTCCGCAGCCACCGATTCCGGGAAATAAGGAGTGGTTCTTGATGCGGAGCATTACAAAAAATATTGGAGTAAAAATATTAACTGCCGTTTTCACTACGCTGTTCTTTTTGACAGCGCTAACCCCGAACGCTGAAGCTGCCGACTACAGCGTGGGCTTTAAGAGCTCCAATATTGAAATCACTTCACCGACGGTAAACAATGCCGAATTTGCTAAAAAGTTAACAATTACCGGCAAAAGTTCCTTAAACACCGTTTACCTCCTGCTCCGTGGGCCTAACGGCGAACTGTCGGTTTACCCGGTCCCGGTACATAACGGAACCTTTCAAAAAGAAATCTGGCTGCGCTTCGGCGCCGGAGAATACACAATCTGGGCCGGAGATAACGCTACAAAATTTGACGGTAAAGTTCGCTTTGTAGTCCGTAACACCTCGACAGAAGATTACTTCGCCCTCACACCTTCGGGTTATGTCAACAGCGATGACCCGCTTATCCAGGAGATAAAGAATACTCTAATTCAAGAAGGCATGGACGATCTGACCAAACTGAAAGTTATCCACGATTGGGTAGCAAGCAATATTACATATGACGTGGATGCCTATTACAGCGGAAACGTGACCATGAATACCGCCGTGGATGTTCTCAAAACCAAAAAAGGAACCTGTGGGGATTATTCCTTCGTCTTTGCGTCGTTGGCCAGAGCTGCCGGCATACCTACCAAGGTTATTTACGGCGAAGCTTGGAATTCAGCCACCGGTTCTTACGAAAAACATGCCTGGAACGAATCCTTTGTCAACGGAAAATGGGTTAAAGTTGATACTACTTGGGATTCCGGCTATATAAGCGATAAAAAATTCATCGCTTCCGTTTCCACTAAATACTTTGTCGATGAAGGACTCTTCAATAAAACTCATAAAGCTACTTCCGTAACCCTCTATTAAAAAGCACTTTTAAGCCTAAAATATAAAGCGCTTTAATCAAAGCGCTTTATTATAAGTTTAAAAATGTTATTTGTAAATGAATACTATTTTAAAAATCATTAAAAATAATAATTGTAAAAAACCAAACCGGTGATTTTTCTAAACTTCCTTTAAGCTCCTCCTCTTAATATTAAGTTAGTCTCCTTTAACACTCCGTTACTTCACCTCTTCTAGTTCTCCTCTAAATCTATATCTCCTTAATCTTCCTCCAATTGTAGAAAGGTACGTACCACCATTTTGTCCGGCTTCAGAACGAAGCCGGACCTTTTTTCTTTTTGTTTTGAGTTTTAACCGTTTCATTCAATCAAGGATTTGATTCGTTGAACAATTTCTTCGGAAATAAGTTCTTCCGTTCCGCAGATAATTACATCGGCTGAGCGGCAGGAGGAACGCAAGTAGTCTCCGGTCCGGGAATCCAGCTCCAAGCCGCGGGTAGAAACCAGCAGCAAACCGGAATGATGGATTGCGGCCAAAGCTCCTGCGGCCAACGGGTCGGTAAAATCCGTCCCGGTGGCCATGTAGATGCGCTCACTGAACGGGTAAAACCATTCAGCAATCATGGCCGAAGTTTCATAGCGGTCAGCGCCGTCAAATCTGATAATACTGTCCTCAGGCACACCGGTGATCTCGGCTACCTTGGCGGCAACTTTGGCGCTGATGGCTCTTTCTCCGCCGGCCAGGTAAATGTATTCCGGACTGAAACCGAGTAAGGCTTCTTCGGTAACTGCGGGCACTCTGTCAGCGGACACCAGAAGCAGCGGAATGCCGTTGGCCGCTGCCGCAGCGGCGAGACTCAGCGCATCAGGAAAGTCCAGCCCTGTAGCCAGCGCCACATCGCTCTGCCCTGGGAACTCCTGAGCGATTAATGCCGCGGTTTCGTAACGGTCCGCTCCGGCTATACGCCTTACGGCGTCCGGATCGGCCAGAATTTCCGCCACTTGTTCTTCAACTTTACTGCTAAGGGCGGCTTCGCCCCCAAGAAGTATGACCTCGCTCGGCTCGAGCAGCTTTATGGTTTCAGCTACTTCGGCCGTAAGCTCGTTAGAGTCCGTAACCAGGATCGGAGCGTTGTAAATCTTAGCCAAAGGTACACCGCTCATCGCATCCGGGAAATCATCGGCGCGGGCCAGGATTACGGTTTCCGCCCCGTATTCCCAACCCTTTAAAGCTATTTGGTTTACCGTATCAATTCTGTCCCGGCCGTCTATTCTGATGAGCATTGGGCCAGGCTCTCCCCGACTGGGATCGTCCCCGACACCTATCCGCAAATCTCCCAGGGTATACGGGGTCGGAGTTTCCCAGACCTGGTCCTTCGACGGGACGGTATCCGGAGGAATAAGTTCCGGCGGAATCGGGGTTATCTGAACCGGAGTTACCACCCCTCCCGGCAAGTATTCCGTAGCCGCAAGCCTAAGGATTTTATCCTGGTAGGCTTCGGTGTTGTTGGCTGCCGCGTTATGAGGGTTGTTTTTAACGCTCCAGCTATTATAGGCCCACAATGCAAAGTACCAGTTCTCCAGTTTATTGCGGTCCCCGTCCCCGATTTTAGGAACCATATTCCACTTCTCGTTAAGCAAATCAGCTCCATAGGCTATGTTAAAATCAATATCGTATTTCAGTTTTTCAACCAGTTCTTCATTGGAAGCGTCATAGGTGGTAATCTGCATTATTCCGATGCTCGGGTTCGATTCGGACTTGCCTATAAGCACATTCCCGTTTTTATCAAATTGACGCCAGCTTGACTCTTTAAAGGCAACGGCTTTCAGAATTACGCTCGGGATCCCTTTTTCTCTGGCAATCCTCTCGATTTTTTGGGCTATGACCTCCAACGGAGGGTTTTCGTACTTTTGCTCTTGAGCTATAATATTGGGGCTCCAAACGGACAAAAGCAAAGTTATTACCAGCACCGAGGCTAAAAGCTTTGAGTTTCTCCTGAACATCCGATTTCTCCTTCCTGCCGGTCATATATATATTTGAAACGGAAATTATACTCAAAATACGGGAAAAAACAAAACAACCCAAACGTTAACACTTTAACAATTTAATCCATGGCAAGCGTTAACGCTTAGGTTGTTTTTATTCGACATATCTTTGTTAATTCCTGGTCTTTTTGCTATAAATTATTTCGTAAACATGTTTATTTTGCCGATAAGTTATTTCGGTAATCTAAATACTTACTTCTGCACTTTTAATACTTGCTGACTGAGCTTATTGCTTAATTAGTTACATTACGGTCTCGCCGGTTATCAGCCAACGGGAATCCATTTTGACCAAGTTGGCTCTGACATGGACATAATGCTCAACTTCTTCGCCGAAAGGATATTCTTCGTCCAAATCATAGTCTCTGACTTTATAACGGTAAATAGCCTTTACTGTAGCGGAGTGTTTATTTCCCGACTCCACTTCGACGTGGTCAAATATCACTCCGGTCACTTCAAGCCCCACGCCTCTGGGTATGAATTTTTCAGCTTTGGCAACATGGTTTTCCAGTATGTCACCGGTATAGACATCAGAGAGCATCCGGCGAAAAGTGTCCATGTCTTTGGCCTTCCAGGCAGCAAAGAGGGTTCCGATACCCTGCTTGTAGTCGGCAATTATTTTTTCCTTGTCCGCTTCCGTCAATGTCAATAAATCCTGATCATCCGGCTCGGAAGTCTCACCGTTCGTGTCCGCGCTGTCTCCTATGTCTTCTAAATCGGGCAGCGGAAACTGAGCGGTGTTATCGTTGACGGAGATGCCGACTTTGGTCGCATTCTGTTTATCCTCGGTATTTATGCCCGGTTTTAGAGTGTTGGAATAATACATGTGGCCAAATACACCGACTAAGACTCCAAGGCAAAAGACCAGAGCTGTAACCAGATAATAAATTTTACGCATAAAATCACAATCCCCTCGATTAAGGAATATATCTCCATTATTTCCTTAACGAGGGGATTTTAAACATCGAGCCTCAATGCCTGTCTTGTTCCAAACGCCTGAATATAACGTAGGAATACACGGTTGGAATCAGAAGCAGAGTGAACATAACAATCAAAAATATGGTCAGAGTCCATCCTTTGGGTACAATAATTGTGTTTTATCTTGCCCATATAATTGCCGATAACAATAAACATAATTCCGATTGCGATATTGATTAAAGAAGGCAAGTTTTCAAAGTACCCTAAAGCTATGCCCAGGGTTGCAAAATAAATGGCGGAAAAGAACAGAAGAATTATCAGGACGATGATGGAATAGGCTCTGCCCATCAGAGCGTAGTTTCTTCTCTTCGGGTCAATTTTGGGCACCAGGATTAATAGCAAATAGATGCCCAAATAGACCAACGGAAGCAAAAAGGCCCCTTCCCAGGCAGTACCCCAGCCGTCCACTTCGCCGGCAAAATTCCAATGGGTAGGCACTTTGTCCGGCAGATGCGGATAGGCTAAAAATCCGGCCAAAAAATTCAGCACCGCCAGAACCCCACCGATAATCACAACTTTCCGCATGCTCTTCATGCCCTTATTGTTGTTCTCTGTCATCTGCATCACCCTTTCTTGTATCTCCCACGGCAAAAAAGTCCAACAGCATCCTCATTACATCTTCAAAAACCGAAGTATTCAGTGAGTACACTATATTTTGACCGTTTCGCACATCATCTATAAGGCCGGCTTGTTTCAAAATACTTAGATGATGGGATATGCTTGGTTTGGAAATATTGAACTTTTCGGCGATCTCCCCGGCCGTCATGCTGCCCTGTTTCAGGTAACGGATTATTTGCCTGCGGGTAGGGTCAGCCAACGCCTTAAAGGTATCGTTGTACGGGGACATGTTATCACTTCCCAGCAAACATTGTACTAGACACTTTTTAGATATTTAGAAACTTAGCAGTACTTAGATATTATAATATCCAGAACCTTAATTAGATGAATTAAAACACTTTAGATATTTAGATAAATATCTAAATATCTAAATACATTATCTCATAATATATTTTATGCTGTCAAATGTAAAATGTTACCCGTTCCCGAGGAGGTACGAGATAACGGGTAACATTTTAGTCGTTCAATATTCAGTTGTTAAGTTCCTATTTTCCTTAATTATTCTTAAGTTAATTTTAACTCTTTTTAAATCTTATCTTTTCTTTCTTTTTTCTTTTGCTTTTTTATCTTTAAGCCTTTTTGTTTTAAGTCTTTTTGTTTGTCTCTTTGTTTTTTAGTCTTTTTTATCTCTGTTTAATCTTTACTGATGTCAGTCTTTTTTATTTTTAGTCTTTTTTAACCTTCTTGCTATTAACCTCTTTTGTCTTTCTCCTTTTTAACTTTTTTGTTTTATTTTTATTAATTTACTTAACTCTTATCTTAATTTACTTAACTCTTTGATTAATCCCATCCGTTAAGTAAAATTCACTCTTTATAAGTATTCATACTTATTCAACCCCTAAATTCCCAACCGTCTCATCCCAAACTACGTCATCCGGCACCACTCCTTTTTATCTGAACCTGACTAACCCAATCAGTCGGAACGTTTAGTCGAAAAGGGTGTTGCTCCGTAGACTTTGGAGCTCTGATCATCTCTGAAGAGATGGGTATCCATATCATGGATTTCTTGATGAAATTGTTCTATTCTTACCTTATCCTTATTGTCAAAGGCATCGATACCTCTGTTCAAGAGGTTTCTCATGTAAACGTCAAAAGTAGCGGCATTTTTGAGGTTAGCTTCGTTTTCCATCTGTTTTTCCCACAAGGTTCGATGGAAAATAATGTACTTTTTGATGTCCTCTTCATTCATTTGGGGCCCGGCTGTGATCCCAAACAAATAGCCATCCACGTATTGATGAATATTCCAGGCAGTTCCAAAGGCTAAGGTTTTGGCTGCGTCACTTAGCCCTGACTCCCCAAAATAATCTTCAATGGACGGGGCGAGGTTTAAAAGGCTTAAATCAGGTTCACGATATTTTACAATTCCAGGTGGACTTGCCGCATTTTGATTATTGTTGCTGTTATTGTTATTGGATGCTGTCGTGGGCTCTGCCGGCGTTGATTCTTCTTTAGCGGGGGCTTCCTCTCCGGCTGTCTCTTCTTCAACGTAATTGACCGGAGGAGTCTGGATGACCACCGAATCTTCCGGCGCGGCGGTCTGCCCCCGGAAAACTTTCCAGGCTGTAGGCCCGTATATACCGCCGACAATGATTGCCCCTGCCAGGATTATAGCTGCGGACAAGGTCAATATGCTTTTGCGGCTGAAGTTCATCGCTTTTTCCCTCCTAACACAGGTATTTTCTGTATAATATTACCAGTTGTTAGGAGAAAAGCTTGTCACAATGAGGTTGGACTTGCCCCTATTTTCTTTGAGGATCGTTAATAATCCGCCATCTTTTAACTTTTCGGGCAAAAAGTAAACATTTTGAGCCTGTTATTCTGCATTTTAATTTAATCATTTCTCTAAATATCTCTCTTTAAATATTATAGTTTGGAGTTAATAACCCGTTTTTGTTTTTTTGACTGGTGTTTACGGCCGGAACTCAAAGCTGCTTCAGCCTTTTTGTTTTTATGATATCCTGTGATTAGCTCCAGCAGATAATCCATTAATGTTTCACCGATGTCTTCGTGTTTTAAGGCGTATTCTACGGTTGCCCGCACAAAACCGAATTTATCGCCGACGTCATAGCGCTTGCCGTCAAAATCATAAGCGAAAACCGGCTGGATTTTACTGAGCTCGGCCAGAGCGTCGGTCAATTGGATTTCTCCGCCTTTGCCCGGAGGCAAATCAGCCAAGATATCCAAGATTTCCGGGTTTAAAATATAACGGCCCATTATGGCCAGAGGCACTTCCGGCGCTTCGCTCGGAGACGGTTTTTCAATAAGTTTTTCCGCTTTATACAGGCGCGGAGCCATTTTTTCGCCCTTTATTATTCCGTACTTGGATACATCCTCCGGTTTAACCTGTTGAACTCCGATAATATTGCCGCCGTACAGTTCGTAATAACGGATCATTTGTTTTAAGCAAGGCTCTGTTGCATCGATCACGTCATCGCCCAACAGGACCGCAAAGGGTTCGTTGCCGATAAAGCGGCGCGCACTGTAAATGGCGTGTCCCAGTCCCAGAGCTTCCTTCTGTCGGACGTAATGGATATCTACCATGCTCCCGATATCTCTGATCAATTCCAAAAGATCATATTTATTGTTCTTTTCCAAAAAAAGTTCCAATTCGATTGAACGGTCAAAATGGTCCTCGATCGCCCGTTTATTGCGGCCGGTAACTATTATCACATCTTCGATTCCGGACTGTACGGCTTCTTCAATGATATATTGAATAGTGGGTTTATCCACAATAGGGAGCATTTCCTTCGGTTGGGCTTTGGTAGCAGGCAGAAACCTGGTCCCCAAGCCCGCGGCAGGTATAACTGCTTTGCGTATTTGCAAGACGCTTCCCCCTTAATGTTTAAGCTGATTTTTCCGGCAAGCCGGAAAAATATTTCTGTGACCTGTAAAGTTAGTATTACATTTTTTGTAGATTTTTATGTTAGTATTACATTTTTTGTAGATTTTTATTAAGAATAAAGCGGTTATCCCTCATCCGGATAATTTCCGGAAAGAGATAACCGCTTATTTTCCCTCAGTCTACTAAGTTCTGCTTGGTTTACCCGGTCTCTTTATTTACTTCGATTTGTCTGAATTACCGAATTTGCTTTTGAATTACGGACTAATTACTTTACTTTTTCTTTGCCGGTTCGGCCTTTTCGATGATATGGTCTATGATGCCGTATTCTTTGGCTTCCTCAGCGGACATGTAGTAATCCCGGTCGGTGTCCCTTTCAATTTTCTCCAGCGGTTGTCCTGTGCGTTCAGCGAGAATCCTGTTCAGCTTATCCTTGATCTTCATTAATTGTTTAGCATGGATCTCTATCTCGGTGGCCTGACCGGACAAGCCTCCGCCGGCTATAAGCGGTTGGTGAATCAGGATCTCCGCGTTGGGCAGGGCTATCCTTTTACCTTTGGTGCCTGCGGCCAACAGGAACGCTCCCATGCTTGCGGCCGTTCCGATACATATAGTCTGGACATCGGATCTGATGTACTGCATGGTATCGTAAATGGCCATTCCGGCATTGATCGAACCGCCCGGGCTATTGATATACAGGTAAATATCTTTTTCCGGATCCTCAGCTTCAAGGAACAAAAGCTGAGCGACTACCAGATTGGCCACGGTGTCGTTTATGGGTCCTCCCAAGAATATGATACGGTCTTTCAGCAATCTGGAGTAAATATCGTAAGACCGTTCACCACGATTGGTCTGCTCAATAACCATTGGAATTAAATAACTCATGCAATTACCCCCAATTGACAATTTGTTTTGTTCCCTGTGAACAATTTCTAAATACATTTTATTACAAAGGTCAATAAAGGTCAAATAAATTAGCCAATTTTTTCATTAATTTTTTATATATTTTTTCGCTGTCAGATATCTTTTTCCTTTAAGTTTTCAGCATATAGTTTTTCTCAGGATGTATAACTAATAAATGACTAAATAATTATATTTTCAAAACGGGCCAATTAGTTAACAAGAATCTTAATATTCTATATTCTGCCAAAAAAACCTATGTTTTAAAACACGGCCGGCTAAATTGTCAGCTTAATTTTGCGCTGCGGTCAACGGTATATTGCCCGAAGGCATATTATTTCAGCCGCAGGGCAGAATAAAAGTCGGGAAATCTTTTGTACGGGAGGTTTTAGACCATGAGCCTTATTCCTTTTAATCCGTTCCAAGAAATGAACAACATCAGGAGAGAAATGGACAGGCTGTACAGGTTTCCGTATTCCTTGCTGGAAAACGATTTTACCCCGAATTTAGTACTGCCGCCTACCGATATTTATGAAACGGAAGAGCAAATCATCGTGACCTGTGATTTGCCCGGGTTACAGAAAAAAGAGGACATCAACCTACAGGTTCGCAATAATGAGTTAACCATCAGCGGTGTGCTTAATAAAGCTCAGCAGGTTATCCAGGAAGAACGCATGCACC
>Ga0134099_1003378_pt1 | contig 11817 bp, 10 predicted proteins | sample 10_taG_2_FD_105482 | JGI IMG/M metagenome (GOLD analysis project Ga0134099, IMG submission 105482) | Switchgrass degrading microbial communities from high solid loading bioreactors in New Hampshire, USA - 10_41_5_180_A2 metaG | ecosystem: Engineered > Bioreactor > Semi-continuous > Anaerobic >...
CACTTCTCCGGCAACCTGACGGACAACGACAGCGACTGGGTGCTGGAGCCCGTGTACCAGAAGGCCGTCGTGGCCGTCGCCCAGGCCCGCGAGGCCCTGGAGCATGGCCTCACCTCGGTCGGCGAGATCTCCCGCTTCGGCCCCGCCATCCGCGACATGATCAACGCCGGCATCATCCCCGGCCCGCGTGTGGTCACCACCGGCCTCGGCTTCTGCCGCACCGCCGGCCACGGCGACTCCCACAAGCTGCCGCTGGAGTACAACAACGCCAGCCATCCGTGGGCTGAGCGGGTCGACGGCCCGTGGGAGCTCCGCAAGGCCATCCGGCGCCGCATCCGCGACGACAACCCGGACGCCATCAAGATCTGGGCTACCGGCGGCGGCATCTGGCGGCATGACAAGAAGGCCGACCTGCACTACACCGAGGAAGAGATCAAGGCGGTGGTCGACGAGTGCAACATGGTCGGTCTGCCCGTCTGGTCGCACTGCGAGGGTTACGAGGGCGCGTACTACTCGGCTAAGGCCGGTGTCACGGCGATCATCCACGGCCAGGAGCTGAACGACGAGACCCTCGAGATCATGAAGGAGAAGGACATCACCTACTGCGCGACGATGCAGTTCTTCTATGAGTGGTTCACGGTCTATGAGCCGCCCTATCGCCCGATCCTGGACAAGTACCCCGGCGAGACGACGGCCGAGAAGGAGCTGAACCGGATCGTCAGCAACCTGCAGCACGCCAACAAGATGGGCGTCCGCATCGTGGTCGGCTCCGACTCCTTCTGCTCCAGCCTCACGCCGTATGGCAAGTACGCCATCAGCGAGATGATCACGCTGTGGAAGTCCGGCCTGACCCCGATGGAAGCCATCCTGGCGGCCACCAAGAACGGCGCTGAGATGCTGAAGATCGACGACATCACCGGCACGCTGGAGAAGGGCAAGTTCGCCGACCTGCTGGTCGTCGACCTCAACCCGCTGAAGGACATCGCCAGCTTCTCCGCCGAGAAGATGGACGTGATCATGAAGGAAGGCACCTTCGTGCGCGGTGAGTAAGCCGTGGCTGACATGGAGGGGGGACCATGGCACCGGGCCGTGGTCCCCCTTTCCCCGTAACGATACTCGTCACGAATGGAGGTTTTGACGGAATGTCTGCTAAGACCGACACCGGGATGGCCAAGTCGCTCAGCCTGTGGAACTTCTTCACCATCGGCTTCGGCGCCATCATCGGCACGGGCTGGATTCTGCTGGTCGGCGACTGGATGATCGAGGGCGGCGGCCCGATTCCGGCGATGATCGCCTTCGCCATCGGCGCACTCTTCCTGCTCCCGGTCGGCGCCGTGTTCGGCGAGCTCACCGCGGCCATCCCCGTCTCCGGCGGCAGCGTGGAGTACGTCGACCGTGCCTTCGGCCGGACCGCATCGTTCATCACGGCCTGGTTCCTCGCCCTCGGCAACGCCATCATCGTGCCCTGGGAGAGCATTGCGATCGCCAATCTGGCCGGCGAGCTGATGCCGTTCCTGAAGACCGTCAAGCTCTATGAGGTGATGGGGGCTCCCATCTACCTGCCGACCCTCCTCCTGGGCTGCGCGGGCGCCGCCTACGTCATCTACCTGAACGTCAAGGGCGCCGCCAGCGCCGCCAAGCTCCAGGGCTTCCTGACCAAGCTGCTCCTGGGCGGCATGGGCCTCACCATTCTCCTCTCCTTCATCAAGGGCTCGCCCACCCACCTCACGCCCGTGTTCACCCCCACCGGGAACGCCAACAGCCTCTGGCTGGGCGTGCTGCCGGTGCTGGTGATGACGCCGTTCTTCTATGCCGGCTTCGATACCATCCCGCAGCAGGCGGAGGAAGCGGCTGAAGGGCTGAACTGGCGGAAGTTCGGCGTTATCATCAGCATGGCCCTGCTGGCCTCCGGCGGGTTCTACCTGCTGGCCATCTACGGTTTCGGCTCCTTCATCCCCTGGCAGGAGTTCGTCACCTACAACATCCCCGCCCTCACCGTTCTCGGCGTGGTCGGACTGGGCCTCTTCGGCAAGTTCATGATGGCGGTGGCGATGATCTCCCCGCTCGGCCCGATGAACTCCTTCTTCGGCGCCAGCACCCGCATCATGCTGGCCATGGGCCGCAAGGGCCAGCTGCCCGCCAGCTTCGCCAGGCTGCACCCGCAGTACAAGACCCCGACCGCGGCGAACATCCTCATGGCGGCCCTGGCGCTGGCCGGCCCGTTCCTCGGCCCGAACATGCTGGTCCCGCTGACCAACATCAGCTCCCTCGGGTTCATCATCGGGTGCCTGATGGTCGCGTGTGCGTGCCTCAGGCTGCGCACCACCGAGCCGGACCTGAACCGGCCTTACACGGTGCCGTGCGGCAAGGCGGGCATCTGGGCCGCCATCATCGCCTGCGCCGTCATCGTCGGCCTGATGGTGGTTCCGTTCAGCCCGGCGGCGCTGAACGCGCAGGAGTGGACCATCGTGGCCGTCTGGCTCGCCCTCGGCCTGATCTTCATGATCACCCGGCGTCAGTCTGCCCCGGAAGCCAAGACGGAGCTGGCCGACTGAGCAACCCGCAGGACGGTGCCCGGCCCGTGCCGGGCACATGCCGAGAGAAAAGCCGGGGCTTTTCAGCCCCGGCTCTTTCCTTTCAGGCAGGATGTAGGATCAACCGCTCGCCGCCGCCTCGTCCAGGCGTTCGCACCGCACGACGGCCTCCTCCAGCGTCTCCGCAACCTCGGGATCCCACAGGCCCGCTCCCGCCTCGGTCCGGAGCGCCTCCAGCGCCTCGCGGCACCTCCGCTCGTCGGACGTGCCCCGCGTCAGCCGGGCGAAGCGGTTGCAGACGGCAACGATGCGCACGGGGAGCGGAAGGTCCTCGTCCGCGAGCGCGTCCGGTCCGCCTGTGCCGTCCAGGTGCTCGTGATGGGAGCGGACGATCGCACACAACTCGGGGTGGCGAAGCCAGCCGAACATCCGGGCGCCGATGACGGCGTGCTCCCAGCGGCCCGCGGCGTCCTCCAGGTCCCCGTCCACGCCCAGCTTGCCGATGTCGTGCAGCAGCGCACCCATCGTCAAGTCCTGCACCTGCTGCTCGTCCAGCATGAGACTCCGGCCGACGTCCGCAGACAGCCGCGCGACGCGCTGCGAGTGCCGGAACACCTCTGGCGCCCGGTGTTCAAGGGCCGTCAGCAGGCAACGGGCCGTCTCGGGAAAGGGCACAAGCTGCCTCTGCCGCTCCCGACGGTCCACCAGGGCGCGCACCGTGGTCAGCAGTTCGTGCCGATCGAAGGGCGCAGCCATGAACCGGTTCACGCCCACCTGCTCGGCCCGGATGCGGTGGCACGGCTCGTTCAGCGCGGTCAGCATGATGACCGGAAGCATTCCCAGGTCCGGGTCGCGGCGCAGCCGGCCGCACACCTCGAACCCGTTCAGGGACGGCAGCGTAACCCCGAGAATGACCAGGTCGGGCTCCTCGGTGCGGGCGGCCTCCAGCGCCTGCATGCCGTCCTCGACGACCACGACCCGGTAGTGAGCCTGCTCCAGGAGTTCGCGCACGATCGCCGCTTGGGACGGATCCTCTACTCCGACCAGCACACCAATTCTCCCTGGCATGACCAGCACCACCCTCTCCCGTTCCCGAGTGCGCCGCCAGTCTAGTTCTGCGCGACCAGCAGCGCCAGTTCGGTGCGGTTGGACAGCCTCCACTTGCGGAGGATGTTGGTGATGTGCGACTTGACCGTCTTCTCGCTGAGGAACAGCCTGCGGGAGATCTCCCGGTTGGAAAGGCCCATCCCGACCAGGCGCGCAATCTCCTCCTCCCGCCGCGTCAGCTTGGGCCGTTCCGTCTCGCCGGCCGCATCGGGAGGAGAGCCGCCCATCTCCAGGCCTCCGGTCACTGACATGAGAAAGAGGAGGTTGAACGTCGTCCCGATGGCGCGAACCACCTGCCGGAACCGGGCGGGAGAGAGGACGGCGGCCCCGGCCTCGTCCGGGTGGGCGCCCGGTCCGCCTGCCATCGCGGCCAGGGGGTCCAGTTCGTCCTGGTCCAGCGTCACGCCACCGATCCACAGGAAGGCCTTCGGCGCTCCCGTTCCTTCCTCCGCCACCCCCAGCGGGACGAGGGCGCTCGTCAGCCCCATGTGGCAGCAGAAGATCAGAGGACGCGCCTGAAGCGCCGCCTCGTGCACCCATCGGTGCAGCGTCTGGAGACAGTACCCGGCGTGGGTGGACTTGGTGCGGTGGCAGGCCAGCGACGGGTTGGACGGAATGGTTACAGGCCTACCTTCACGATCGAGGACGCAGAGCGGGACTTGGGACAACTCCGCCAGGCCGTCCTGCACGGCCTGCAGCCTTGCGGCGATGTCCGACGGGATCTGCGTAGACTGCACACACGACAAAGGCTGACCGCCTCCTTCGCCTCCCGGATGTGCGTTACGCCTGCCCCTCCGCACCTGAATTGCCGACTATTCGAATTAGTTATCTATGGAATCGCTGCATTTTACAACAGGCTAAGCGTGGCTATTGTTACATACTTTTTTCGCCGCTCTCAATAGACCTGTCGTACGAAAAAAGGCCAGTCTGCTCCGCAGAGGGTGGACCTTCGGACTATCGCCCGGGCGATCCCAGGCCGGCGCTGCGACGATGGACGCAGCGGGGGGCGGCCTGCGCCGCCCCCGGTCGTTTACAGCTTCTCTTGCTTGACCTTCTCCCCCTCGCAGGTCAGCCGCACCGGACGGCCCTCCACCTGCGTCTCCAGGTGCACCGGCCGGCCCCAGATCTGGTACAGGTACTGCATGGTCTTCTCCGCGTAGGGCAGATCGAGGTCGCGCCCGTCGTGCTGGTGCCGCAGGAGCAGCTCCTTCCGGCCCTTGTAGTCGCCGTCCTCCACCACAATGTAAGGGTGGCCGAAGTTGGTCATCGCGTCGCAGAGCGCGTCCCGCACCCGCTCCCACTGCTTGTCGGTGATCTTCCAGGTGTCGTCCTGCAGTTCGTAGACGAACAGGTCGAGCTCCTTGCACAGTTCCTCGGTCAGGTAGGAGCGCAGGAAGGAGACATCGTTCTCCATCTCCCGCACCTCGAAGATCTTGTCGCGTCCGAACCGCTTCTCGATGTCCTCGAAGACCTTCAGGCCCACGTAGTACGGGTTGATGCGGGTGTGTCCCGGCGTGCACACGGCCGAGTGGAGCTTGCCGAACTCGACGAACTCGTCGTCGGTCAGGTTCAGCTCCCGCATGATGCGCATGTGCCAGAACGAGGCCCAGCCCTCGTTCATGATTTTGGTCTGCATCTGGGGCACGAAGTAGAGCGATTCCTCGCGCACGATCGCGATGATGTCCCGCTGCCAGTCCTCCAGGTGATCCGCGTGCTCGAGCAGGAAGAGCAGCAGGTCTTTCTCCGGCGCAGCCGGCACCTTCCGCCGCGCGGGCCTGGCGGGCTTGCCCTTCTCCTTCCGGTCGCCGGCCGTCTCCCGGGGGAACAGGTCGTCGTAGGGGCCCTCCCGCGCCCCCTGGGGGACCTCCTGCTCGGGCTCCGGCGCCTCCCGCCGCGGGAAGGGGTCGATGTGGTCGGAGATGGAGAGGACGGCATCGAGGAACCGCTCGACCTCGAGGCTGCCTTCTTCGATGCCGTACTGCCGGATGCGCTGGGCGTTCTGGCTGACCGTCTCCAGCATCTGCCTGTTCGTGGGCGCAAACCAGATGTTGTTCTTGAAGAAGTCGGTGTGGCCGAAGACGTGGGCCACGACGAACTTGTTGTGCAGCAGCGAGTTGGTCTCCAGCAGGAAGGCGTAGCTGGGGTTGGCGTTGATGACCAGCTCGTAGATCTTGCTGAGGCCGTAGTCGTAGGAGGCCTTCATGCTGTAGTACGCCTTACCGTGGGTCCAGTGGCTGAAGCGGCCGGGCAGCAGGTAGGCGCCGAACTCGTACAGGATCGTCGCCGGCACGATCTCGAAGTGGGTGGGGAACGGATCCAGGCCCAGCCGCCGCGCCGTCTCCCAGATCTCCCCGATCGCCTCTTCCAGGACCGGCAGGTCACGGTCATCCATGGGGCTGTCTCCTCCCTCCCGATGGGGTTCTTCCATCTTATGCGGGAGCGGGGGTTGGACTGCACTGTGGATGACGTGGCGAGAGTCGCGGTCTACCATTGTAACCGCTGAGAATGAACAGCCCGGACAAGCTGGGCCCCAGTTGAAACAAGCGGACTTCGGGCACCCGCGCTGTGTCGAACTGGACAAGCTCGTCGTGCCGTCCCAAACCGAAGAGAACCGACAAGCCGCGTCCAACTCACAGGGTGATCACCATATGCCGGGTGAACGCCGACGCTCGGTCGGGGTGACTCCAACAGGATGCCTCCGGCCTCTGCGCGGTCATGGTTCTTCCCGAGCCCCCGGCGATGGTCACACCCAGTCAGGCGATGATTCCCACCGGGCTGCCCGCGACGTAGATCACCTGGCCAGTGACGTACGCGGCGTCGTCGGATGCCAGGAAGGCGACGACCCCCGCCACGTCCTCGGGCCGGCCGTTGCGTTTCAGGGCCGTCTTGGCCGCGCGGCGGGCCATCCCCTCGTCGAAATCCAACTTGGTCATGGCCGCCATCTGCCGGGTCATGTTGGTGTCGATCGCGCCCGGTCCGACGCAGTTGACGGTGATGTTGTACGGGCCGAGCTCCAGCGCAAGGGTACGGGCCAGCCCCTGCAGCCCCGCCTTGGCGGCGGAGTAGCTTGCGATCCCCTTTTCTCCCAGCGCGCCGATGCTCGAGAGCATGATGATGCGGCCGTATCGCTGCTCCACCATGTACCGCTGTGCAACCTGCGAGCAGATAAATGCCCCCCGAAGGTGCGTCGCGATAATCACGTCCCAGTCGTCATCGGTCATTTCGGGGAAACGGTTGTAGCGGACGTTGCCGGCGTTGTTCACCAGGATGTCGAGGCGGCCCCAGCGGTCGTGCACCTCCGCCATGGCCTTCGTCACGGTCTCCCGGTCGGTCACGTCCACCTTCCAGGCTCCGGCGTCCAACCCCTCCTGGCCCAGGGACGCTGCAAAGGAGGCCGCCGCCTCCCCGTCGATGTCGAAGACGGCGACGCGCGCTCCCTCCCGCGCGAGTCGGCGGACCGTCGCGGCCCCAAGCCCCCGGGCGCCTCCGGTTACAACGGCAACCCGCTCCGCAAAGCGCTTCATCCCTCTGTCTCCTCGCTCTCTCTCACGCCGGGCCCGAACCCGGGTCCAGCACCGCGTTCTCGGTCACCACCATCCAGTCAAAACTGTACACGAACTTCGGTTCGTCTTCCTTCACCCGGGCGATACTGGGAGACCGAAAAGCGGCACGGAAGTCGTCGTAGCTGTCAAACCAGAGCTCAGACACCCCGTCGTAGGGCCACTCCCTGCCGGGCCGCTGCACCACCGGGTTCTGAATGTACCGGCGAAGCCCCGGAAGGCACTCGACCACCAGCGGACCGTGCACGCGCGACCAGTGGTCCACGAACTGTTCATAGGTCAGGTCGGGGCGCCTCTTCAGAAACGCGATCAGCTTGACCACACGCTTCCCCCCTCTCTCGCGCCCGGTCAATCCCGAGGGATGCGATCAGCCGGCGGGCGTTCTGGCCGCCGATCCGCTCCAGCGTCTGCCTTCTGAGCGGCAGCGTGACCAGGCGGCGCACGACCTCCGCCACCGGCTCCGCCCGGACGCCGTAGTCAGACCCAAAGAGAATGCGGTCCGAATACTGCTCGAAGTACGGAATCCACTTCTCCACTGTGCCTTCGTTCCGCAGTTCCGTGGGCACACCCGTCGTATCAAGCAGCAGGTTCGGATATCGCTCCAGGAGCTGAAAGGCCAGATCTACGCGCGGGTAGAGCATGTGCGCAACGATCACGGTCAGCCCGGGAAAGGCCTCCAGGATTGCAGCCAGGTGCGCCGCCATCTCTTCCTCGCTGTAGTCGGCGCCATAGAAGGTCGACCACCCGCTGTGCACCAAGAGGATGCGCCGGTGTTGCTGGAGGCGGGCATAGACCTCCTGCAGCCACGGCGTGTCCAGGCGGAGGTTCTGGATGTACGAGTGGATCTTCAGTCCCGCAAAGCCCCGCCGCGCCACGAACTCCTCCACCAGCCGGTCCCGCTCTTCTGCGGAGTCTTCCGGGTGGAGCGAAAAGAGCGGCATGGCACCCGGATGGCGGCGACAGTGCTGGTCGTTCCACTCGTTTACTTCCCAACTCGTCCCCTTGAAGATGGGGAAGAACAGGTTGAAATAGCCGGTGATGCCGGCTGCGCGCAGGCCTGCCGTCATCTCTTCCGGAGTGGGGGCGGGACCGAGATCGGCCCCTTCCGGAGCGAACTTGCGGACCCACCGCCATCCGCTGCGCAGGCGGGCGGGCGTCATGATATGGACATGGGCGTCGAACGTCACGATTCCTGACTCGACCACCCGCTTCCACCTCCTCCTGCGACCCGGGGATGAGGAGTGGCCAGAACCAGGCTACAGGCCGATCTCCTTGGCGATGATATTCCTCTGGATCTGGTTCGTGCCACCGGCGATCTCCCAGAGCTTGGCCTCCCGGAAATACCGCTGGGCCTCGTACTCCATCATGTAGCTGTAGCCGCCGAGGATCTGCATCGCCTGTGTGGCGATCTTCATCGCCGTCTCGCTGGCGAACACCCTGGCCATCGATGCCTCCTTGGAACAGGGCAACCCGTTCTCCTTGCGCCAGATGGCGTAGTACGTGATCAGCCGGCACAGTTCCACACCGGTCGCCATGTCGGCCAGCATGTGACCAATCACCTGAAACTTGCCGATTGGCTGGCCAAACTGCTCCCGTTCCTTGGCGTACTTCAAGGCGTACTCGTAGGCGCCGCGTGCGGTGCCGATGCACTGAGCCGACATCAGCATCCGCTCTTCATCGAGGTGCCGCATGATGACGTACCAGCCCTTGTTCTCCTCGTGCAACAGCTGTGAGCGGGGCACTCGTACGTCGTCGAAGAAGACTTCGCACGTGTGCACGGCCTGGCCAGCAAGCTTGTCGAGTTTACGAATCGTAATCCCCGGGCTGTTGGTGGGGATGATAAGCACGCTCAGCCCCTTGTGGGCAGGCTTGGCATTCAGGTCTGTGCGGACGACGGTGAGGATGTAATCGCTGGTATCCGCCCCGGTCGTGAAGATCTTGCTCCCGTTGACGATGTAGGTGTCTCCTTCCAAGCGGGCGGTCGTCTCCAGCGTGGCCAGGTCCGACCCATGATTGGGCTCCGAGAGGCCCATGGCGAATCGCAGCTTACCGGCCGCAATGCGGGGCAGGTACTCCCGCTTCTGCTCCTCGGTTCCGAACCCGAGGATTGCCTGCCGGCAGAAGCCGATCGTGGGGGCGTAGGCGTACACCAGCGACGCGCCCGCGTAAGCCAGCTCCTCCAGCACGATTGCCAGCTCCACCAGCCCGCCGCCGTTGCCACCGTACTCCTCCGGCATACCCACGCCCAGGAGTCCGAAGTCGGCAAACTTCTCCCAGAGCTGCCAGGGGAACTCCTCTTTCCGGTCGATCTCCCTGACGTACGAGCTGGGAACCTCCCGCTGCAGGAACTCCCGCAGGGTCGCCTGGAACATGCGCTGCTCCTCTGACAGGGAAAAGTCCACGCGTCTCCCTCCCTCTTGCCTCGGATATGAGATCATGGATAGCCCCGCTGCCGGCTGATGCCGGAAACGGGGCCCGACTCCCTCAGCGTGTAACGGCGTACTTCCCGTTGCGGATGAAGTCCCGACCGCACTCCAGTGCTTTCTGGTTGTAAGGAATCAGCTTGTGACGGTAAGGTGGCAGTAAGTCCGTCAGCACGCTGACCACGGACTCGATCTTAAACAGACCCGTCTTCTCCGACAGCGCACCAAGAGCCACCATGCTGGCCACTTGAACGCTGCCCAGTTCCTCGGCGAACTGGTTGGCCGGGAGGGCAACCGCCTCCACGTCAGTGCGCTTGGGCTGAATGTTGATGATCGAGCTGTTGTAGATGATCAACCCGCCGGGTTTCACCGTGGACTCGTAGAACCGCAGGGCGTCCTCGTTCATCGCGACCAGCACGTCGTGCTCCAGGACCGTCGGCGCCCAGATCTCGCCGTCCGAAACTTGGGTAGTGCACTGGATGGCGCCGCCGCGAATTTCATCCTTGTAGTCGGCGTACATGGTGGCGTTCTTGCCTTCCAGGGTGAGCGCACTGCCCAACAGCTGGCTGAACAGCTTGATGCCCTGTCCTCCGAAACCTGCCGCCAGAATGGCCACGTGCATGAGTCCCGCTCCTCCTTCCTACCGGGCACCGACCGGAGTCCGCTCCAGTTCGGGCGGGACCTTGAGTTCGCCAAGGGGGTAAATCGGCAGCATGTTCTCCTTCATCCACCGCAGGGACTCCAGTGGCGTGAGCTTCCAGTTGCTCGGGCAGTTGGTGAGCACCTCGACCAGCGAGAACCCGAGCCCCCGCTCCTGGACCTCGAAGGCCCTCCGGATGGCTTGCTTGGTCTTGGGAATGCCCGCAGGCTCGTGAAGCGACGTCCGGGCCACGTAGGCCGCACCCGGAATCAGACTGATCATCTCTGCCACGCGCAGCGGCTCACCCTTGGTCTCCACATCGCGGCCCAGCGGCGAGGTGGCGGTCTTCTGCCCCACGAGCGAGGTAGGCGCCATCTGCCCGCCTGTCTGGCCGTAAATGGCGTTGTTCCAGAAGATCGTCGTAAAGCGCTCGCCGCGCATCGCCGCATGGATGACCTCTGCGATGCCGATCGCGCACAGGTCGCCGTCACCCTGGATGGTGAACGTGAACAGGTCAGGCCGCATGCGCTTGATGCCGGTGGCCACGGCGGGCGCCCGCCCGTGCAGCGCTGAGTGGACATCGATGTTGAAGTTCACAATCGCGTTCGTGTGGCAGCCGACACCAACCACCAGAACAGCCCGCTCCTGGAGCCCCATTTCCTCGATGACTTCTGCGACGATGCGCTGGGCGACCCCGTACATGCAGCCCGGGCACCACTGCGTGCAAGTGTCCCTGAGAACCTTTGTACGCTCCCACACCTTCTCCATGCGATCCCACCCCCTACTCTTTCAGCTGGTAGGCCCCCGCACCCACGCACTTGCGGATCTCCCTGAGCACCTCGGCCGCCGTGGGCAACTGCCCGCCGACACGCCCGTAGAAATGGACCGGTGCGCGCCCCAGCACGGCCAGTCGCACATCCTCGACCATCTGCCCGGCGCTCAGTTCGGCCGTGAGTATGGGGATACCCCGCTCCGCTGCCGCGGCGATCTGCTTGTAGGGGAACGGCCAAAGGGTGATCGGACGCACCAGTCCGACGCGGATGCCCTCCTTTGCGGCATCCCTGATGGCCTGTTTGGCCACGCGGGCCGCAGTGCCGTACGCGACGATGACGACGTCGGCGTCTTCAACGCCCTGCACCTCTGCCCGCACCTCGTCCTGCTCGATGCGGGCGTACTTCTTCTGCAGGTTCCAGATCATCTGCTCGTAGTACTCCTCCTGCCCAATGCGGTGCTGCTCGGGCACGTCGGAGACAATCATCTTGATCGGCGGCCGGCCCTTCGCACCGGTGTTCACCCAGTCCTTGGGCGGCAGCGGCTCGTCGGGCGGCTCCTTGAACTCCACGGTCTCCATGAGATGGGCCACGACGCTGTCGCCGAGGATCATGACCAGGTTCCGGTACTTGTCGGCCAGGTGGAAGGCAAGCATGGTCAAATCCGCCATCTCCTGCACCGTCGACGGGGCCAGCACGATCATGCGGTACTCGCCGTGTCCGCCTCCCTTGGTCGCCTGAAAGTAATCGCCCTGCGACGGACCCAGGTGACCGGCGCCCGGG
>Ga0134099_1003381_pt1 | contig 11811 bp, 10 predicted proteins | sample 10_taG_2_FD_105482 | JGI IMG/M metagenome (GOLD analysis project Ga0134099, IMG submission 105482) | Switchgrass degrading microbial communities from high solid loading bioreactors in New Hampshire, USA - 10_41_5_180_A2 metaG | ecosystem: Engineered > Bioreactor > Semi-continuous > Anaerobic >...
CTAATTCACGTCGTTTTTTGTCCTCCGGACTTTCTTTTCTTTTTGCCATAATGAAAAACCTCCTGGCTGATGTTTTTATCTTACATCAATCAAGAGGTTTACACAAACTTTGAAACGGTCCCGGTAAGGGCTGATAATTCCAGCCCTTACCCCTTAGTGCATCATTTTCAACTTTGAAAATGGCTCCCTCTCTCTTCTCTTTACTGTTTAGAGAGGTAGTCGGTATAGTAGGACGTTTTTCCGGCAAAGCCCTAAAATCTGTTTAGAGCTTTGCCTACTTTAATCAGATTTGTGATCATGTTATCGTTGTATTCTTTCATTTGTTCTTCAGACCAGGTAAAAAAACCTTTTCCGTTTGTTTTAAAGCCAAGTTCGCCTTGTTCAACCTTTTGCACGAGTGTAGGCGAAGGTTCCGTAGAATTTTCAAGATACTTATATATGTAAGAGGAGATGGACAAGCACAAATCCGCACCGATTGAGTCGATTTGTTCGATTGGCCCGATTGTTCCCAACCTCATTCCGAAGCTGTATTTTACAGCATCGTCCACATCTTTCGGGTCCGCAATTCCGTTAGCTACAATCGAAACCGCTTCCCGCCCCAAAGCATTTTGCATTCTGTTGGCTATAAACCCGGGAACATCCTTCTTTACTACAATCGGTTTTTTACCGGCAAGGCGCAGGATTTCACATGTCTTTTCGATTATTTCATCTTTTACATGCACTGTTCGCACCACTTCCACAAGAGGGATTAGGAACGGAGGATTCCAAAAGTGAGTGCCTACAATGCGCTCTTTGTGTTTCGATTTTTTAGCTATTTCGGTAATGCTGATTGCCGAGGTATTGGTGCATAAAATTACATCCGGGTCACAGATTTCATCCAATTTTTTAAAGTAATCCTGCTTAATCTCGAGATTTTCTACAATACATTCAATGCCTAGATCTGCTGATTTGGCTGCCTTTTCAAAATCCGTGGTTATAAATATATGTTTTAAGGCACTTTCCTTATTCGCTGCTGTAATTATCTCATTTTGAACCAGCAGATCAAGATTATTGGAAATTGCCGCTTCTGCAGTTTTAATTTCGGCTTCGTCATAAGCAAGAAGTGTTACATCAAAGCCTTTTGTCGCAAAAAGAAGCCCAATTCCGGTTCCCATTTTTCCTGCACCGAAAATTGATATATTCGTTATAGTATTTTTTGTCATATTATCCTCTTCTCTATACTAGATTTCATTAATTGATTCGAACACTGCAGCAGCGCCCTGACCTCCTGCCATACAGAAACTCACAATTCCGTATCTCCCTTTTCTCCGTCTCAATTCGTAAATCAGTTTTGCGGTCAGAATTCCTCCCGTACCGGCCAGCGGATGGCCCAGGGCAATTGCGCCACCATTGACATTTACTTTGTTCATGTCCAATCCAAGTTCTCTGATGCAGGCAATTGATTGGCTCGCGAATGCTTCATTCAGCTCAATCAGATCGATATCATCCATTTTCAGACCGGTTTGCTTCAGTGCTTTTTTTATTGCCTCAACCGGTCCGATTCCCATGATTAAAGGATCGCATCCGGTTACTGCAAACCCAATAAATTTGGCAAGAATTTCATGACCTTCTCTAATTGCTTTTTCCTTGTCCATGACAACGACTGCACTTGCCCCGTCGCTCATCGGCGAACTGTTTCCCGCGGTGACTACACCGCCTTGTTTGAATACGGGCTTCAATTTGCCGAGATCTTCCATGTTGCAATCTTTTCTCAGGCATTCGTCTTTATCAATGTAGGTAATATTACCATATTTATCACAGACAGGAACAGGAACGATCTGCTCGTCAAAATAGTGATTCTCTACTGCAATCGCTGCTTTTTGATGGCTCTGTAAAGCGAACAAATCGCATTCTTCTCTGGTAATTCCGTATTTCTCACTTAAATTTTCCGCAGTGATTCCCATGCTCACATTTAATTCGCCGGGAGCTACGTAACGCGTCAACCATTGCGGCGGCGCTAACTGATATGCTTGTTTCGGTCTTTCCATGATATACGGCCGGTTTGAGTCGCTCTCCACTCCGCCGGCAACGATCGTATCCGCATACCCGGCTTGAATCAATACGGCAGCCAGTGCGATTGCATTGAGACTTGAGGAGCATTGCCTGTCAATGGTAAATCCGGTGACGGAATAAGGCAAGCCTGCCGCTAAGGAAGCCACTCTTGCAATATTTTCCACATCGTCGTTGGCCAGATTTCCGAATATTACTTCATCAATTTCTTCCGGTTTGATCCCTGCACGTTTGACTGCTTCACGAATAACCAAAGCGCCCAGCTCGATCGCACTGACGCTGGCTAATACGCCTCTGCACCGGCCGACCGGCGTTCTCACGGAAGACACTATGACTGCTTCTCGATGCATCATATCAGTCCTCCATTTTCTCTGTATAAACTCTGGCCTTTTCTTCTCCGCGGAGCACTCTCGTGATTCCGGCTGCCAGCGCTTCCATTTCAAATTCCCCGGGAATAATTGTCACTTCGTGAATAAATTCAACCAGTTCTTTTACCCCGTCCGTAAAGAGTTTCAGATCAAGAAATTCAGGCAGTGATAAGTTTTTATAGAAATGGTCCATCTTAATTCCTCTCAAAGCATCCTTTAATTCCTTTTCTTCCAGTTTTTTGCCCACCAATAAATTCTCTAACTCCTCCTGAGCTCCCATGCCAAAATAATCTCCGCTGGTGGCAAATTTCATGATCGTGCCCTTATCGACTTCCATGTTAAGCTGGATTTTTCCGCAATTGGGGAAATACCGTTCTTTTGTAATGCTGTATTTGGGAGAATGCCCATAATTCCATTCCCAAGTATCGTACCTTTCCTTTTTTATTTCCAGAATGCGCTGCAAATCCGCCTCAGTGAGGTAATACTGTTCATCTATTTGCTCAAATACATATGTTTTCAGCAATTCTTTAAATTCTTCCAGGGAGATTTTTTTGGGGAGATAATCAATTAAGTTGGTAACACGGCTTTTTACCGACTTAACGCCTTTTGATTCCACTTTATCTTTTGATACGGCAAGCGCCGCTGCGATCTTATTCAAATCAGAATTGAATAAGATCGTTCCATGGTGCATGATTCGGCCTTCCTTAATATACTGGGCACTTCCGGAAAATTTGCGGCCGTCTATTGTAATGTCGTTGCGACCGTTTTGTTCTACCTCCAAACCTAATTTCTTCAGCGCTTTGACAATCGGAGTGCTGAAAAAGCTCAGGTCTAAATCTTCCACTTCGCCTGCATCCAGTATAAACGTGAAGTTAAGGTTGCCTAGGTCATGGTAAACCGCACCGCCTCCCGAAAGGCGGCGAACCACCTGGATCTTTTGTGATTTTACGTATTCTAGATTGATTTCTTCGATTGTATTCTGATGTTTTCCCACAATAATTGCATTTTCGTTCTGCCAAAGCATGAAATATTCTTTATCTCTCGGCAGTTCATCAAATACATACTGCTCCAGCGCCAGGTTGAATCTTGGATCAGTACTCGGGCTTTCCAGATAAACGATGCTCACACTTTACCTCCCATAAAACCTTAAGGTTTATCGTACCCTGTACGGTCAGTCAATTATCTTATTTCACATTTTGCGTTTCTGATACAAATTAGAGCGATTAAGGACGCTTAACCGCTCTAATTTAATTACCATTATCAGGAAAACAATGCTCCCCATTTCAAAGAGACTATTTATTATCTTTGTCTTTATTTTTATTTTGATACCGCTTGTACGGATCCTCGATATAGCCCGTTTTCTCGGCCCAGCGCCTCATATCCTTCCTGATATCATCCCAGTTTTTGATCGGTTCCGTCAGATATTCATTTTCACCGGGAGTAAACGTATAGTGATGGCCGAGAGACATATCCTTCTCGTCTGTTTGCACTCCTTCTTGTCCATAATCTTTTGCGTTGAGCCTAATCATAGTGCTATATTGTTCGCTTACAGTATGCAGCTTCAGATCGTTAACAAGCAGACGCTCCAACGGACGTTTGCATAAATGTGACTGGATCGTGCGTGTTTCTCTCGGCAGCGATTTAATCATGCGGGCAATTTCCCATGCGCGTTCAAGCACTTTATCTTTTGGACAGAGCTCATTGACAAAACCCCAATCCAACGCTTGTTGAGCGGTCCACTGGCGGCAAGTATACATGTAGTAATTAGCTCTCTTTGTTCCAAGAAAATGTTGCATCAGCATAAACATTCCGTCTCCGGCAACCAGTCCCCAGAACAGATGATCGTCACTGAGTCTAATATCCTCCGATGCGATGGTTATATCGCATAATATCGCAGAATCCAAATGGAAGCCCGGACCGGGAATAACGCCTATTGTTGGAATGTCAATATCAAAAATCATGTTCTTAATCAGGTTATAGTCGTCAATATATTGATGATCAAAGCGCTCTTTTGCATACCTGTCCCATCCGTAAGGATCCTTGTCCATCATCCAGTTTTCGCCTTTATGAGTCCATATCAGTATTTCATTTTCTCTATCCAATGAAATGATGCGGCTGAGTTGACTCATGGCACGATGGTTTGCTCCGCTCCAGAACATCGGGCCGTCGCCGGTCTTCATGGTTACCTGCAAAATTCCGTCTTCACGATACAGATCAAAATGATCCTTAAACCACTCCTTATACTCATCAAGTTTAGGCAGTTCTACATAATCGGCCATAATTTTACACATTGGTGAATACCCTCCTGTTTGTTGATTTTAATATTAACATTATCTATAGCAATTAATATGCCAACCAATGCAAAGTCAAATGTTCGGTTATCCAGCCGAGATCTTTGCAAATTTGCAATAATTATTGCATTATTACAATTTCGCGTTGGCAAAATTGTTCTCTTCATATCGAATACATTAAAAAATAGACAGCGCGGAGATCATGACCGCCTGTCTATTCTTTATTAGACCTTTTATATATATTATTCTATGCCTTTTCTCCGCTTTTCTGCTGTTCTATTCCCTATTATACTACGTTCCTTAGGCTGTATCTTTTTCCGCGCCGCTTTATTCCACCTTGGCGACGGTAAACATTTCGCGCAGTACCTCCTGGCCGGAAGGCCATGGATCCATTATCGTCCAGATGCCGATGCCTGCAAGCCCGAACTCTTCCACGAGCTGAAGCTTGGCCCTCATGCTCCTGGCATCCTCAAACCATACGATGTGCTGGCGTCCCTGTCCATCGGCATATTCATAAAACGGTGACTGGGCGGTTTCGTCAAACTGGATGGTTGCGCCCATCCTCGCCGCTCTTGCTGCCGCTTCCGGGAGAGATATGTTTTCTGCCATGGATTCTCCTTCGACAAACGGAAGCGTCCAGTCATACCCGTAATTGGGGATTCCCAGAAGGATCTTTGAACTTGGGATCTGTGTAACGGCGAATTCCACCACCTGCCGGACTTTGTTAAGGGGTGCGACAGCCATCGGCGGGCCGAAGGTGTATCCCCACTCGTAAGTCATCAGCATTACTAAATCGGCGACCGATCCGATCCCGGCATAATCATGCCCGCCATAGAGCAGACCCGGCTGATCAATGGATGTCTTCGGAGCAACCGGAACCGTCACGATAAATCCCTGCGGCCTCACCCTTGCCGCCGTTTGGGCGATCAGACCGGTATACAGATCCCGGTCGGCCCGGTTAATATATTCAAAATCAAAATCGACCCCGTAATAACCCTTTGCTTCCAACTCCGCCAATATGTTTTCAATAAGCCGCGCCCTTGCCGCAGGATTGTTCAGCACCTGGCTCGCCAATTCGGTGCTGAACTGCCCCATGGCGTTCATAGGCGTCAGCACCATCAACGTCTGGACTCCATGCGCGCTTGCTGTATCCCGTACCCTCTGGTCATTCAGCGGAATCAATCCGCCTTCCGGAGTAATGCCGTAGCTGAAGGAGTTCACATAGGTCAGGTCCGGCATCCATTGTTCCAAAGTCCCCTGGTTGATAAACGGATATGCGTATCCGCTGACAATAATGGTTCCGAACTGCGACGCCCTTATGTCATACCAAGGCATAACTTCACCCCCCTTACCTATACAGGATATGAATTGGAAGCGAGAATTATGCCCTTCCGCCGGCAGATGTTTATAATTGTGCCCTTGGTTTGACCGGTATTTCCGGCTCAACTGAAATGCTTACTCCGGCAGGGTCTGCCCTGCCGGTTCCTGATCGTTCCCTGGCCAAATCGAAATGTCAGCTGGCGGTTTGCCCGCAAACACGAAGGCCGTCACAGACATGAACGCCAGTACAACCAATATCAATGTGATCAATTTCAACGGATTTCCGGTTTTCATTTTCCCCTTCCATTCTAATGCCTGGAGATCAATCCGGCTGATCGGACCGGCCGATTCCAATACACCTTTTGTACTTCTATGACGGTTTTCCTATCGAAAAAGTTCCTTATAAAAACAAAAAAATGAGGAAATAAAATGTAAGTGCCCGATTGCAACATCGGGCACTTACAAATCGGAAATTATCTCACCGCTCAGTCGTCTGCTTTCTTGCGGCCGGATTTTGCCTTGCCTTGAATTTCAGGCACAGGTCTTTGGGTATTTTTGTGGATGTGCAGTTTTCGATTGCTTTCCGTTCCATGGGGCTCTTCGGGGTCCGGCCGTCTCATCCCTGCTTTCGCCATAAGCAAACCTCCTATACGTCATTGTTCCGGATGGACTGCTTTTTCGCATTCCGGCTTTGATTCTGATTCTCCCGGGTCAGCGGAGTCTGATCGTTTGCCTTTTTCTTCCTTGCGCTTTTATTGTCCACCTGGCTGTCCTTTGCCATATTATCCTCCTTGTCAGTCAAGCAAACTTGTTCCTTTCGATAATGATGAATCTTCGACGGTAGTGAACCGCTCAAGTCTATTGTGTCCCGATGCGGAGGATCTATTCTCGGAGGATCTATTCAAAATGGTGGCCTATTGCAAGACCAGCGTATCGATCTGCTTCAGGCTTTTATAATCGTAAGAGCTGATCCTGGCGTCCTGGACATAGTAAAGCTCATCTCCGATATACAGGACCCGTCTGGCGTTCGGAATGTAATTTCCGTAAAGACCGGTAGGCTCAAAATCCAGGATGCCCCTAAGCGTCAGCTTCCTGCCGCCGTAATTCACGATGACCGCTCCCTGCCGGAAACCCTTCTGCCGGTCGTCATGATTGATATATGCGTCGAAGGCCACGTTTTCATTGATCGGGTCAACCATGATCGCCTTGTGGTTGTAGAGCGCTTCCGAACCGCTGCCTTCATCGCCGACGACATAAGTTGAGATTTCCCTGGGTTTGCCCATGTCCGATACGTCGAAGAGGGAGAATTTAATACCGCCCTGCCTCGTCCCGACGACAACGTCTTTCCCGCTGCTGTCCTTCTTATATATTTCATAGGTGTCCAATCCGATTCCCAAAAGCAGGTTCTCTCCCACCGGATGGAGGTAATTGCTGAACCCAGGCACTTTCAGTTCGCCCGTCAGCACCGGGTTTTCGGGATCGGAGAGGTCGAATACAAACAACGGGTCAATGGTCCGGAATGTGACGACGTAGCCCTTGTCTCCCATAAACCGCACGGAGTATATCGTTTCTCCCGCTGCCAGATCCTTCACCGAGCCCACGATATTCAGGGAAGAATCCAGTATATAGAGGCTGTTGCTGCTGCCGCTCTTATTGTCCCATTCTGTCACCGCAACCCTCAGGTATCCCAGGTATTCGTCCATGGAAAACTGGTTCAGCAGATATCCGGGAACCTCGCCCGAACCGGCATAGCCGACCTTCATGCCTTCCAGCGCAAATTTTATGATGGAGGTGGCGTCGCCCCGGTCGTTAAACGCCAGGTATAAAGAGGAGTCATTCATATACATGGTGGCGCCGTAAGCGGTGATCGCCTCCGTCTCGGTTTTTTCCTCCGTTTTTACGTTGACGGCGGATATGACCAGATAACCGGGACTTGGGCGCCGGGGCATGATCATCACGTCGTCGAGCTTCATGCTGAACTCTTTATTGCTGACCACTGTATCCCGCATCATCGGCAGGATGTTCCCGCCGGACGGATAGCTGTTTGTAACCAGGTAAACGATATTGCCGTTTTTCCGGCTTGACAGATAGTTCCCTTCCATCTCATGCCCTTTCAGGTATACGGGTCTTTGAGGGTCGGATATGTCATAGACGTCGACAAAGCTGTAGCTTCTCGGCGGGGGCATGATCCCGATCCTTTTTTCAACGGCGCCATCCAATGAGAAGCGGACGTATTCCGATCTCGTTCCCAGCAGGACCAGCCTGTCGCCGTCCACATAGATCTCATTCACGTTCTTATCCGTTGCAAGCCGGATTACGGCTGCGTCGCTGAGCTTTCCGTCGTTTGCTCTTATGATGCGGACCGCGTTATTTCCTGCGATATAAATATATTCCCCGTCCGTTTTCACGATATCCGCTTCATCGACGCCCTCCACCTGAATATTGGTTGTGGAATAGGAGCCGTTATCCGAAGCGCTCTTCTGTTTTGCCACCGGAACCAATCCCTGGTCAGCCGCCGCAGCCGGCGCGGCGGAGTCGGCAGCGGCACCGTCGAAGCCACCTGTCATCCCGCCTGCCCGGCCGGCTGATTTAAACATAAAAATTTCTGCTTCGCGGTTTGCAGTCATGGCTTTCTTCAGCTCTGCCATCGACTGCGCCTTTACCGCTTCCCCGATTTTTCCCCTGACCATATCCGTCAGTTCTTCGTTTGTCAAAAGATCCACTTCATGATCCGCCACGGCGATGATGCGGTCATGGTAAGAAACCTTCCTTCCCAGCACGTTCTCGCAGATCGCCCTGAGCGGCACCATGGTCCGTCCGTCAAGAATCAGCGATTGAGCGCTCATGCCATATTCTTTTTTCCCCAGGCTGTCCTTAACGATATACTTTTTGCTGCCGATGGGGAAAAGATACTCTTTCCCGTCATATTTCACGACCGCTGTTTTTTCACCGGAATCATAATCCACTTCCGCGCCGAAATGCTCCGAGATCGCTTTCATCGGAACCAGAGTGCTCTTATTGACAACGGTGGCGCAGAGGTCCGGGTTTTCCGGGTCAAGCATTTTGATTTCACCGTCGTATAAAATCAGAGGGCTTCCTGTATATAAGTACGTCACGCGGGCATCCCCGGCGGCGCCTCGGGGCGTTTCATTTCCAATCGTTTCCCCGAACGGTTTCCCTTCGCCGGCGGCCAGCGCAAGGATCGTCCCCGCCAGCAGGAAAATTAAAATCAGAACCCCGTAAAGGAATGTCTTTTTCGGCATTGCGATATCCCCTTTCTTATTTCGCATTACCTCTTTGAAGCATGAGTTTTTGAAAATTTATCTATTTGACGAAGGCCCACGCCAAAATGTTCCTTTCAGGGTTCTGAAAATGAAGTACACGTTCTATCAAATAATCGAAGTGTCAAGCAAATCGTTGCGTTAATCAACGTTTGCAGTAAACCTGATCAGCCGCTGATCTCCTCCAGCGATTTGCCCATGGTCTCCTGGCCCAAAACAGCCACGACCAGAGCGACGACTGCAAACACCCCGGTCAAGAGTGCGAAGACATAGGCGAACCCGGATTCCTGTCCGTATGCGTTGTAGATGAGCGGCACGATCATCGGCGCCACGAATGCGCCGATCCTGCCGAATGCAGCGGCCCAGCCCGTACCGCTCCCCCTGGCGACGGTGGGGTAAACTTCCGGCGTGTATGCGTACACGCATCCCCATGCTCCCAGGCTGAAGAAATAAAGCAGCGAACCGTAAACCAGCACCTGGGTTACCGTCCCCGCATGTCCGAAGAGCCATGCCGCAAATGCCGTGCCGGCAAAGTATATGGTAAGAACGCGTTTTCTTCCGATCCTTTCCACGAGATAAGCCGCGCTGAAATAACCCGGAAGCTGGGCAAGACACATGATCAGGGTAAACTGAAAGCTTTTGACCAGGGCAAATCCCTGAGCCACAAGCAAGGATGGAGTCCACAGCACAAAGCCGTAATAACCGAAATTGATACCGATCCATATAACCCAGAGCACGAAGGTGCTTCGGATATATTTTCTCGACCAAAGCTCTCCCAAAGATAATCGCGTCTTTCCATCCGTTCCGGTATAAAGCGAGGGCCCTTCCGCCCGGTATTCCTCAAGACCAGCCTGCCTTTCCATCGTACGAACCAGCTGATCCGCCTCATTGACTCTTCCCGCCGACTCAAGATATCTCGGAGACTCGGGCACAGCCCTTCTGAGATATGCTGCAAAAAGAGCGGGAATTGCTCCTACCCAAAACGCCGTGCGCCAACCGTAAACCGGAATCAGCAGATAAGCGACCAGCGCCGCCAGAATCCATCCCCAAGCCCAGAAGCTTTCCAGAATGATCACATTCCGCCCGCGAATCTTTTTCGGCGAGAATTCGCTGATCAGGGTCGATGCCGCCGGCAGTTCTCCGCCGAGTCCGAATCCGGTGATGAACCGTAATACGAGAAGCATCGGATAGTTTACGGCAAAACCGGAGAGTCCGCTGGCAAGGCCGTATATGACTAATGTCCACATCACAACGGCTCTTCTTCCCCATTTATCAGCAGCCATTCCAGACAGCGCCGCGCCCAGTATCATTCCGAGCATCCCCGCGCTTCCCAACAAGCCCAACTGTCCGGTGGAAAGCTGCCAATCCGCGCCGATGGCGGCCATAACTCCGGATACCATACCCTGGTCCATGGCGTCAAACATCCATCCGATTCCGGTAATTAAGAGTATTTTTTTCAACATCGGAGTCGACGGCAGCCGGTCGATCCGGTTTGCGATATGATACATCTCCCTCTCTCCTTTTTCCATGGAAAACGGTATTTCCCTTCCGTCACCTTATATCCCATAATGTATATTTAGGTGTCTTGTCACCTGTAAATCTATCATATTTTGCTAAATCAATCAAGGATTATTATTCAATTTTTTAAGGGCAAATAACCGGATTATTTCAAACAAAGCGTCAAACGGAGCGTCAAAAGGTTGAATCGGTCAATCATGCGCGATATAATGAGAGAAGAAACATCAGGAGGATGTAAATGAAAGAACGGGAAATTACTGTCGGGTTCAGGCTGGATAAACCGGATTACGACGCACTGAGAAATTACTACATGTACAAAAGGACGCCGAAGCGGACCAAGATCATGGTTTGCCTGCTTGTGGCCTCCCTGCTGCTTCTGGTGATGAGTCAATCCGAATATTCATTTCCGCTATTCGAGCCCTTAGGCTTATGCGGGATTCTTGCCGTCGCCGCCGTCTATTCGTGGGTCAGCATCGATGCGCGCCGGCTTGAAAAAGGAGCGCAGAAACTTATCGGAGTAAAACAGGAAACCGTTTTGACGGAAGAAGGTTTCACCGTGACCTGGACTGATCTGAGGAGGGTGGAAGAATACCTTTGGACCGAAACGGAGTATGTATATGAAGACGATAATTATTTCTTTATCTGCGTCGGCCCGCATTCTTTTATTATCATCGCAAAGCTTTATCTGAGACTCAATAAAAAGGATGAATACAAAATAAAAGAAATCCACGATCTGATCAAGCGCCATGCCAAATTGATCGCGGATCTCCGGAATTATAAATACGAAATCTGAGTTTCCCTGAAGAACCTGAATTTACGGCCAAAAACGAGCGGCGCAGCCGAAGCTGCACCGCTTTTATTCGGTTCAATGTCAATTGTTGGGGTTGATCCTGTAAAACTTAATTAATGTATAACTTTCCGATGGGTAGAGAAATCTACCCATCGATTTTTACTTGCCAGACCCCGCACAGATCGATTCAGGGC
>Ga0134099_1003395_pt1 | contig 11785 bp, 10 predicted proteins | sample 10_taG_2_FD_105482 | JGI IMG/M metagenome (GOLD analysis project Ga0134099, IMG submission 105482) | Switchgrass degrading microbial communities from high solid loading bioreactors in New Hampshire, USA - 10_41_5_180_A2 metaG | ecosystem: Engineered > Bioreactor > Semi-continuous > Anaerobic >...
ATTATGGTTATTAATACATCATTATATCAAATGATAATTCTATACTAACTACTAATTACCTAGTACTAAACAACAGGATGATTTCCTATAAAATCATTTACACATAATTATTGACGCAACCTTTTATTTTTGTTAGATTTATAGTCTTTTTTATAGTTATTGTTTGAAAATCATATATTATAAATATTGTTGTTCTTTTATGTAATTATTCAGAAACGACTCCAATACTAGTTTGATTTAATAAAGTTGTTAGTTAAAATAAAAAAATCATCCAATTATTTCCTCATTTTCATCTTATCTGTGTATATAAATAATGAACACTTTTAATTAATTAATGAAATATTAGGGGGAAATTATTATGGATGATTTTGAAGAACTACTCAAGGAAAAGAGTTACCTAATTAAAACCGCTATAAAGAAACTAAACATCTACAAAGACTACAATGAATTCTATCATTTAGGTACCATCGCTTTGTTCCTAGCTAGTAAAGAGTACGATGAAAATAAGGATAACTTAAACAACTTTGATGTCTTTGCTTATTATCGCATACTTAACTACTTACGTAATGAACTTACCATACTTACTAAGTATGATAAGATAGAAATGTGTATGGACTTATATGAAAATGAATATCTTGCCCCTACCATTGAAACAGATTTAATTGAACGAATCGAATTTGAAGACTTACTTAAATACTTACCAGAAACACAAAGAAAAATCCTTGAATATAAGAAACAAGGCTATAAAAATGAGGAAATCTGTTTACTAATGGATTTAACTCTTGAACAAGTAAAATACCAAACCAAACTTGCCTTTAGAACATTAAGAGATCTACTTGATAAAATTAAGTATAATTAATATAAAAAGCACTTAATTACCTACCTAATTAAGTGCTTTTTATATTACATTAGGTGCGAAATAATAGTAATTTATAATATTAATTTTGAATAACATCTTTTTCATTTAGGATAATTATGTTATATTCTTTATCATATGACCACTATAATATCGCAAGCATATCATTTTATATAATCCGACTAAAGGGATAAAATATAAATACATGTAAGAAAAAATGAACTATGGAAGTGAAAAACATGACGAAACAACCAAACAAGTTAATAAACGAAAAATCACCCTATTTAATCCAACACGCTTATAACCCCGTACATTGGTATCCATGGTGTGAAGAAGCCTTTGAACTGGCAAAAAAAGAAAATAAACCCATTTTCTTAAGCATTGGATATTCCACCTGTCATTGGTGCCATGTAATGGAACATGAATCATTTGAAGATGAAGAAATAGCCAAAATTCTCAATGAACACTTCATCGCTATTAAAGTGGATCGCGAAGAACGGCCAGATCTAGATCACATTTATATGGAAGTCTGCCAAGCACTTACTGGTAGTGGTGGTTGGCCACTTTCAATCTTTATGACTCCAGAAATGAAACCTTTCTTTGCTGGTACTTACTTTCCTAAAGAAACCATGCATAATCGAATTGGTTTTAAAGAACTCTTAAATATCATCATCCTTAAATGGAAAACCGCTAAAACAGATATAATTGAAAGTGCCGATGAAATAACGCGTATCATTCGCTTAAGTTTAACTAATTTACAACCTGAAACTTTAGATAAATATATCCTCGAAAAAACATTTAATGCGTTAGAACTCGCTTTTGATAAAGAGTATGGTGGCTTTGGTAGAGAGCCCAAATTCCCTACTCCCCATACCTTGCTCTTTTTACTCCGCTATGGTGTAAATTTCAAGAGTAATAAAGCAATTCAAATGGTTGAAAAAACCCTTATCCAAATGTATAAAGGTGGTATTTTCGACCATATCGGTTATGGTTTTTCACGATACTCCGTTGATGAAAAATGGTTAGTACCGCATTTTGAAAAAATGCTTTACGATAATGCGTTATTAATGCTCGCTTATGCGGAGATGTATCAAATTACTAAAAAACCAATCTTTAAAGAAATCACTGAAAAGATTATCACCTTTGTCTTACGCGATTTAATGAACAAAGAAGGAGCCTTCTATACTGCTATTGATGCTGATAGTGAAGGTGTTGAAGGTAAATATTATACTTGGACATTTGATGAGTTAAAACAAGTACTAAATCATGAAGAATTAAATTACCTAATCAATTACTATAACGTATCCGAGTATGGAAATTTTGAAGGAAGAAACATCCTCAATCTAATTCATCAGAATGATTGTAATATCCTCGATAATGACTATATTAAATTCATCAGACATAAATTATTTGAAGAAAGAAAAAAACGTATCCCTCCCCATCTTGATGATAAAATCCTAACAAATCTAAATGCCTTAATGATTGTTGCTTTAGCTTATGTCGGAAGAATCTTTAGAGATAATAATCTCATCAATTATGCAGAAAACACCTTTACATTTATTCGTAATAACCTTATGACCAGTAATTATCGCTTATACGCAAGGTATCGCGATGGCGAAGTTAAATATCTAGGTTACTTAGAAGATTATGCTTATCTAATCTGGGCTTTAAATGAATTATTCTTATCTACAAGTAAAGAAGAATATTTAGATTTATCACATAAACTCTATGATACTGTCATGAAGTACTTTAAAGACATGGTGGGAGGATTCTATCATACCAGTAAAGACAGCGAAAAATTAATTGTAAGAATTAAACCCCTGTATGACGGTGCACTACCTTCCGCCAATAGTGTTATGACAATGAATCTCCTTCAATTAGCGGAAATCACCGATAACAGTTGTATGGCGATTAAGGCTAGAGATCAATTTCACTATTTTAGTGGCTCGTTAAATTATCAGCCCACTGCTTATACCCACATGTTAAGTGCCTATATGTATTATAAAGCCACCAAACGGAAGATTGTGATTGTCACCTATAAAAATAACCCTCATTTAACTGCCATTCTTAATGAATACTATAAAAAGTATCTACCATTTACTACTCTAATAGTACTATATAAAGAAGATATTCCTAACTCATCTTACTTTAATGATTACGCTAATATTGATAAAGAAATCGCCATGTTCATGTGTGAAAACTATAATTGTGATGAACCAATATATGAACTTGATACTATAATTCAAGAAATAAAAAAACTAACAGAACTTGCCTAGGTCCTGTTAGTTTTTTATTTATTTTTTATATTAAAGACGCAAAGAAATTAACTAGAAAAGGAACTAATAAACTAATTATCCCCCCATGGATAAAAGAAATTAATGCATAATACTCATTGGTACTACGCGCAATAATTGGTAAAGTAACATCCATGGTTGTCGCTCCTCCAATACTAATCGCACAATAGGGAGATACTTTCTTAGCGATAAATGGAACAAGCAAAAATGTTAACATCTCTCGCATGACATTCGCAATAAAAGCGATTGTAGCTCCTTCTGCCCCCGTTACAGGTAAGAGGATAACGGAGGAGATGCTATACCAACCTAGACCAGAAGCAATTGCTAAACTTAAAGCATGGGATTGTTTTAGAATGATACCTGTGATAACTCCCCCAATAAGACTACCAATAATAGTTCCAAGGGGTAGAATAAGAACTTTTAACCCCGTCTTCTTTAAGTCCTTAAATAAATGCTTGTTTCTCCCAATACTAATTCCTACAAAGAATAAGGTAATACTTAAACTTATAGTGATTAGATTTTCAATAATTGATTTAGCGGTATCAGGGATAAAGAAATAGCTTACAATAGCCCCTAAAATAACGGTAATAATGATATATATTGTCATTTTCATTTTTTATCCCCCCGCTTTTTGATACTTGTAAGTAGATAAACTACTAAAATGCTAAACAATACACACATCACGGCATAAATAATACCTGTTACTCCAATTAAACCAAAATCTCTAATAATCTCTTTATTTAACCCTATACTTAACCCCATCACGAATAATAAAAGAATAATTGAAATGATAATAAACTTATCATTATGTTTAACGATTTTCTCTGGTAAGATATTAGTGACACCAATTAAAATCCCCAAACATAAACTAATATAGATATACCACATACTAATAACTCCATCCCATCATTTTTCAAATTAAGAGAGTATCTTACGATACCCTCTTAAATTTTTTATTTTAGAGTTCTTGAAGTTCAGTTAAACGTTTCTTAACAAGTTCATATTTAGTTTGATAATCTTGTAATTTTGCCTTTTCTAATTCAACTTTTTCTTTTGGTGCTTTACTTACGAAGTTAGGATTATTAAGCATGTTTTCACAACGTTTAACTTCGTTTTCTAATTTTTGTAGTTCATTGAGAAGCCGTTGTTTTTCAGCTTCAATATCAATTAAATCCTTAAGTGGAATTAAAACTTCCCCATTCGTAACGACAGCGGTCATTACTTTATCTTTTACTTCATAATTGCTTGTAATAGTTAGAGTGGGCGCATTACAGAACTTAATGAGATAGTTTTGGTTTTTCTTTAACTCTTCAGCGAAAGCTTCGTCAAGAGTTTTAATAATTAAGTCAATTGGCTTAGATAATGGTGCATTAACTTCAGAGCGAATATTACGAACAGAACGGATGATTTCTTGGAGCGAAGCCATAATCTTCACATCAAAATTATAGGCTTCATTAACTGTCGGCCAACTACTAATTACGATGGATTCGTCATGCGTTGGAAGAGCTTGATAAATCTCTTCTGTAACGAAAGGCATGAATGGATGTAAGAGCTTAATGATTGCTTCTAAGACATGGACTAAAACCGCTTTTGTTGTTTTCTTAGCTTTTTCATCATCACCATATAGCGCTACCTTAGCCATTTCAATATACCAGTCGCAATAATCATCCCATACGAAATTATATAAGTAGCGGCTTGCTTCACCAAACTCAAACTTTTCATAGTTCATATCAACCATCTTAATGGTTTCATTGAGTCTAGTGAGAATCCATTTATCAACGACATTTAAATCTTCAACTTTAAACTCTAAATCCTTATCATTTTCATCAAGATTCATGAGGACAAATCTACTCGCGTTCCAAATCTTATTGATGTAGTTCCAGCTTGCTTCAACTTTTTCTTCAATATAGCGTAAATCTAGACCTGGAGCACTATTTGTGGTTAAGAAATAACGTAGTGCATCACAGCCGTACTTTTCAATTACATCCATGGGATCAACACCATTACCCAAGGATTTACTCATTTTTCTACCTTGTGCATCACGAATTAAACCATGGATTAAAACCGTATTGAATGGACGGGAATCCGTACATTCAAGGGATTGGAAGATCATGCGCGCAACCCAGAAGAAAATAATATCATAAGCTGTTACAAGCACATCATTAGGGAAATAAGTTTGATAATCAGGGTTATCGGTATGTGGCCAACCTAAGGTTGAGAATGGCCATAAAGCACTTGAAAACCAAGTATCAAGTACATCTTCATCTTGAACATAGTTTTCGATATCTGCTGGTGGTGTTGCGCTAACTAAAACTTCACCAGTTTCTTTATGATAATACGCAGGAATACGATGACCCCACCATAATTGACGGGAAATACACCAGTCATAGGCATTTTCCATCCATTGAATTAAGGTTTTTTCAAAGCGTTCTGGGAAGAAATGAACTTTAGTCTTTTCATTCTTTTGGTTTTCAATTACGCGTTTTGCGAGTGGTTCCATGCGAACGAACCATTGTTTCGATAAATATGGTTCAACCATAACCCCTGTACGTTCGCTATGACCAACTGAATGAATATGCTTTTCAATCTTAACGACAAGTCCTTCTTGTTCCAAATCTTTAACTAATTGTTTACGGCAGGTAAAGCGATCGAGCCCTTCGTATTTACCCGCTAAGGCATTCATTGTGCCATCGGGATTCATACATAATGGTTTGGGTAAATCATGCCGTAAACTCACTTCAAAGTCATTGGGGTCGTGAGCAGGTGTAATCTTAACTGCCCCTGTACCAAACTCCCGATCAACATATTCATCAGTTATGACGGGAATTGGTTTTTTATTACCAGGGATTAAAACCTTTTTACCAACGAGATGCTTATAACGATCATCCTCTGGATGAACCGCGACCGCTACGTCACCAAACATCGTTTCTGGTCTTGTTGTCGCTACGGTAATATACCCTGTACCATCTTCATAAGGATATTTGAAGTAATAAAGCGCACCTTCAACTTCCTTATGTTCAACTTCAATGTTTGATAAAGCGGTTTTCGCTTCCACATCCCAGTTGATAATTCTTTCACCGCGGTAAATTAAACCTTTATTATAATAATCAACGAAAACTTTCGTTACCGCTTCGTTCAACCCTTCATCTAAAGTGAAGCGTTCCCGCGAATAATCAAGGGATAATCCTAATTTAGCCCATTGAGCGCGGATAAAAGCGGCATACTCTTCTTTCCATTGCCAAGCTACTTCAAGGAATTTTTCTCTACCAATATCATGACGGGAGATTCCTTGATTTCTTAATTTTTCATCAATCTTTGCTTGTGTCGCAATTCCAGCATGATCCATTCCTGGCAGCCATAACACATCATAACCTTGCATCCGTTTTCTTCTAATGATGATGTCTTGAATGGTGGTATTCCAAGCATGCCCTAAATGAAGTTTTCCTGTGACATTTGGTGGAGGGATAACAATGGTATAATGTGGTTTCCCAGAATCAACATGTGCTTTAAAATAACCTTTTTCTACCCATGTTTGATACTTACCTGTTTCAACTTCTTTGTGATTGTACTTTGGTGCTAATTCCTTTCTTTTCACCGTTTTCACTCCTTTCTAAGTAATAAAAAAAGTCGTTCCTTAAAGGAACGACTATTTGTCGCGGTACCATCCTTCTTGAATCATTAATCAACCAAAAAGCATGATTAATAATTCCCCTCTTTACGATAACGGGCACATCCCGGGTATGACTACTATAAGTTCATCATACCAACTCCAAGGCGACCTTCGAAATATGGTTCTGAAACTTTCCACCAACCAGTTTCTCTCTATAAGAACCCGTATTTCTACTCTTCCTCTTCATCGTTATTAAGTATCTCGCATTACTAATATTATACCAACTTTTTAAATTTCTGCAACTATCTATTATATATATTTTATCATTATCAAAATTATACATGAATCTATATGTAATAAAAAATGACCTTGACAACTTAATCAAGGTCATTTCATCTCCATTTACTTCTTTCCTTCATACAATATATTAGTAACACGGAAAGGAGTCACTTATGCATCGTCGTAGGCTTAAATTATTTAACTGTTGTTTAGTATTATGTGTGTATCAATTCTTATTGATGGTATTCTTTTTTTCTTATGTCAATTTTATTTTGTTTATTATTAATTTATGTGTTTTGTTACTGGTTGCCACTTTCCGCCGCTAATTTCATTTCCTCGTATTTCTGATACAAATCAATCGCTTTTTCCGCTACATGTAAACTATGAACAAGGGAGTTAATTGATTCATATTGATTATTTTTGCTTAAGAAAGTGATATCGATATTTCGTAAAACATAGTATAAAACATTAAAGATGAAATAATAAAATTCAAAACTACTTACTTCATCAATCGTGATTAAGTTTAACCAATCTATATTATACTCACTATAATCGATAAAGAGTTTCACATAATCATGAACTTTAAAACCTATGGTGCTATAATCAAAACTAATTAAGTAATTTTGTTCATTCGTCACCACAAAATGATCGATACTAGGATTGTTGTGGATTATACAATAATCATAGAGTTTAAGTTCTTCAAGTAAGGTTTCGATTTGCGATTGTAGGCGCATTAAAATGTTTTTAATATACAATATTTCATTATATTTCGTTAGATAGGTCCAATCAAAAAGGGAGCGATACTTTTTATTTTCACATTCAACAATAAACAAATCGAGTAGTTGAAACCTACTTTCTAGGCGTTTCAACTTCTTTTTATATAAACGATTAAATTGATCCTTATCAAAATGTTTCTTAATAATCGTCTTCTTATGGAGCTTATGAAGCAAATCGATATAATCCATTAATTTCTTATCTAACGGATAATCGATATCTTCATAATAGCGCGTTAAGTAATACGCATCATTTTCATGCATCATGAAAAGATGATTATTAACAGTTAAGAGAGGCATAATAAAATTAGTAAATTTTTGGGAAAGGAGAAAATAATAAATATTATAAACGCCTCGATTTTTTACTTTCTTTAAGATATACACTTGATTATCATTGGTGATGATTTTATAAGTATCATTAATAGGAACTACATCTTTAACTGCTAAGCTATAATTCTTAACCACACTATTAATTAATTCATTTAAGTTATTCATGTTCGATCTTTAAGATAATTTTGTTACTTCCAAATTCATGTTCTTTAACTAATAACTTACGAGAAAGGTTTCGCTTAAATAAACAATCATCAATGGTTTCCCCGTCCTCAAGGGTAATTATTTTATATGTGGTAAATTTATCTTTCTCTTTGGGAATAAATCCAGGATTAAACTCTGTTTTCGCTTGTTTAACTTCCATTTTTACAATATTATCATCTAAATAATCATTATCTTCTCCCTCAATGAAATTAACCTTATTTTCGTAAACATCGTAGTCATTGTTTGTGTCATGATTATCTCCATCATCATTATTATCGTAATTATCATTGTCTACTATAACACTATCATCTCTCGTTTCAGGATGTAAAACATTTTCTAAATTCTCATCCACTTGTTTTTGGAGTTCTTCATAATCTTCATCTCTAATGATATCCGCTTCCACCACTTCTTCAGGCTCTTCATTTAGGATAACCTCTAAATCAAACTTAACTTCTACACCTTTCCCAGGTAGTAAGTTATAAATGAAATTCGCAATATTAACTTCAGGATTAATCTTTTCATCATCAATTAAAAACTCCATCGGGATCTCATGGGTAAACTCCATCACATCATCACAATTATCTTGCAGATAATCTCCTGAAATGATGATGTTTCCCGCTAAATTCTTCTTGTCATAACTAATATTATCCGTGCTTATACCAATTATCTCTAATGTTTTTATGTTTGGCAGATTAATGGTATCCTCACAAGGCAATGTGTATCTCATATTTTTTCCTCCCTTTCTTTTTATCAATATAATGTATGAGATAAAGGTAGAAATTATGCTTAAGGATAAAAATAAGAAGAAGATTATGGTATAATTTACCTAGATATGTGAGGTGCAGATTATGAAACTACCAAAAGAGTTTATCAGTCGTTATCAAGAAATCTTTCAAGATGATTTTCAGGCATTTATCAATGGTTTTAACCTACCGCGTAGTTACGGTTTACGCATAAATCCTTTTAAATGTCCAGATATTACGACTAATCCCTATTTATCTTCGATTTTAAGACCAAATCCTCTCGTAGAAGATGGATATTATTATGATGAAAATGTTAAGCCTGGATTACATCCATATCATTTTGCGGGAGTTTATTATATTCAAGACCCTAGTGCGATGATGGTTGTTGAAAACGCGAATATTAAACCAGGAGAAATTGTTTTTGATATGTGTGGTGCTCCTGGTGGCAAGTCCACCCATATCTTAAGTAAACTACAAGATCAAGGTTTACTTATCACCAATGACATCCTCCCTAAACGCGCCAAAGTTCTTTCCGAAAACATTGAACGTTGGGGCAGAACTAATGCGATTGTGATTAGTGCAGATCCCACAAAACTACCAGAAGAGTTTTATGGTTACTTCGATAAAGTTATCGTAGATGCTCCTTGTAGCGGCGAAGGAATGTTCAGAAAAGATTTAGAAGTTATGGAAAAGTGGAGTGTAAAAAAAATTCAATCCTGTGCCTTGGTGCAACATTCACTCTTAGATGCAGCCTATAAGTTAGTTAAGGAAAATGGCATCATCATCTACTCTACTTGTACCTTCGCACCTGAAGAAAATGAAGAAGTCATTAAATCCTTTTTAGAGAAATATCCCGATGTAGAGCTCCTACCTACTATTAAAGGTTATGGTATTCAAGATGGTCTAGGTGAGTTTAAAATGTGTAGTAGATTCTACTTTCACCATTTTAATGGTGAAGGTCATTTCATCGCAAAACTTCGCAAAAAATCACCAACTCCTTCTTACCGAAAAACAAAGAGTAAATCACTTAAATCCATTACGAAAGAACAACAAGCATTATTAAATGAGTTTATTGATAAGTACTTAGTCAGTTTTGAAATAAAGTATCCCATCTATGAATTTAACAACCATCTCTATACATTAGCATATGACGGACAAGTACCTAATCTTGATGGCATCAATATCTTGAGATATGGTCTACATCTCGGTGAAGTAAAAAAAGAGCGTTTTGAACCAAGCCATGCCCTTGCCTTACACTTAAATAAGGAACAAGTGAAATATCATGTTGATTTTCCGCATGATAGTACAGAAGTCCGTCTATATTTAAAAGGTGAAACGATTACCTATCCAGGCAATAATCATTTCACCTTAATAACTGTCGATGGCCTCTCTCTTGGTTGGGCTAAGCATGTCGATTCTATGCTTAAAAATTATTATCCCAAAGGGTTACGCATCGTCCTTTAAAATACGGAGAGTCTCTGATTTAAACTAGTGATAGAAGCGATGTCAAGCACTTTTTCGATTCCTTTCATGATTTTCTATTACTAGGAACATTAACTTCTCTATTAAACATTAAATTACGACTTTGATAATCATTTGTCTATGGACTGGAAAAAGTGATAAGTTTATAGAAGAGTATAAAAGGAAATCTTTCTCCCACAAAAAAATTTTATGTGCAAAATCATTATAATTATTCAGTCACAAGAAAAGAAACCCCTATATTTGATATGATTTCCTTCTACTGAAACTCTGCGTGGCTAAAGCCAGCAGGTTCTAACGTACTTTCCAACTTCTGCACTAACCCTAGGCTCGTTTCAAAAACCATTATATTCTTTAATGCTTGCCTTACTTCACTATTATTTGTTTTTTCAATTTCTTTATCATGTAAGTAACAAAAATACCTATAGCAAAAACAATTATAATAGCGGGAACAATCAAGACATGAATAATTAATGTGAACTTTTCGTTAAAGCCATCGCTATAACCTTTTTGATACCCGTCTTGTTTTCCGTCATCGTACCCTTCTTGATACCCGTCTTGTTTTCCGTCATCGTACCCTTCTTGATACCCTGCTTGTTCACCGTCTTGATACCCTGCTTGGTATCCTCTATCATAATCAATAGAATCTGTATTGCCTATATATGATATATATAATGCGGAGTCGTTACTAAAAAATTAGCAATATAAAAATCGGAATTAGGGTCATTAGAATAATAGGTGTCAACAAAACTTTGTAGTAGTGTAACCCGAAGATAGATTAGAGTTTGAGGTGCTATAGATAGTGGAGTTACATCCGTTATTTCATATGAGTTTTTTTCTCTGATATATCCTCTATTTAATGGTATGTAGACACTAGTACTAAAATAATAATCACCTACATCCATATGAGAAAAAACATCTTTATCAACATGATATACAACTGTATACTGGTAAGTGTTTGTGTTTTCACGAATTAAAAGAACACGCTGGAATGTCGCTTTTACAGTAATATCGGGATAATCTTGTGCTGCATAAGCCTTAATATTTAACAATGAAAAAGATAAAATTAAGAATAAAATAAATTTTTTCATTAAATTGAACAGCCCCCTGTCAAGTAGACAGTGGAAATAAATAAAATAAGTGTTTAAGCTAAGGCTTGATTTCGATATTCAATCGGAGTTAAGCCTTTAGTTTTTAATTGATATCTTTCGTTGTTA
>Ga0134099_1003400_pt1 | contig 11776 bp, 13 predicted proteins | sample 10_taG_2_FD_105482 | JGI IMG/M metagenome (GOLD analysis project Ga0134099, IMG submission 105482) | Switchgrass degrading microbial communities from high solid loading bioreactors in New Hampshire, USA - 10_41_5_180_A2 metaG | ecosystem: Engineered > Bioreactor > Semi-continuous > Anaerobic >...
CTTAACACGCCGGGTATCGTGGGCATGGGCGCGGCGGCGGAAATCGCGCTGCGCGACATGGACAAAAACGCGGCGCACGAGCAGGCGCTCGTCAAGCGGCTTTCGGAAGCGCTGCTTTCGCTGCCCGAGTCGCGGCTTAACGGCGACCCGGCTAACAGGCTGCCCGGCCATCTCAACATCAGCTTCGGCGGCATTGAAGGCGAGGCGCTGCTGACGTATCTGGACATGGAAGGCATCGCGATATCCACGGGTTCCGCGTGCTCTTCCGGTTCCACCAAGCCGTCGTACGTACTGCTCGCGATGGGCCTTTCCATCGAGGAAGCGCGCGGCGCGGTGCGCATCACGCTGGGCCGGGAGAACACCGAGGAACAGATTGACGAGGTCATAGAAAAAACAACGGCGTCGGTGAAGCGGCTGCAGGAATTTTCGCCGCTTTTTGCCCAGCGCCGGGATAAGGGGAGTTATGTATAACGAAAAAGTGCTGGAGCATTTCAAAAACCCGCATAACGTGGGCACAATCGAGAATCCCGACGGGTTCGCCGAGGTGGGCAGCAGCGAGTGCGGCGACACCATGAAGATGTACCTGCGCGTTAAAGACGGGCGCATTGAGGACGTCAAGTACCAGACATACGGCTGCTGCGCCGCCATCGCGTCGTCCAGCGTTGCCACCGATATGGTGAAGGGCAAAACCGTCGACGAGGCGGACGCCATCACCAAGGCGGACATCGTGGAGGAGCTGGGCGGTTTGCCCGAAAAGAAGATACACTGCTCTTTGATGGTGGAAGACGCGATACACGCGGCCATTGCGGATTACCGGTCAAAACATAATAAATAATGGAAACACTTGGCATAGCAACCCTGTGATAATTCTACGCTTCCTGCACAAACTACCAATAATTGATGAATGTTTTGAAAGGAGTGTTGGGTTGTTATGAAAGGAAATCTCGTGGTGGGTATGCTTGCCGGCAGTGTGATCGGTGCGGCCGCGGCGATCATTGCGATGCCATACATTAAGCCGCAACTGAACCGGATCGTCAGCAAGGGAAGGACGATGATCAATACCCACATGGGTAAGATGACGGAACAGGATTCACAATAGTCAAGGGTTTTCCATATCTATGCTGTCTGAACCGAGCCGGCGCCATGCCGGCTTTGCTGCGTTGATGGCAATTGCGCGACTGGAAAACATTACGAATTAATTGCAACCGTTAAGTTTTCACTAAATCATGCTTAAGCATTGTGGATTCATTTGAATTAAGCCGATATGTATTATATAATGATATCAGTTCCATTGGGGGAGGGCAGGCAACTGTGGCCAGGTTTGATGAGACGATGAAATTCTCACTCACGAAAGAGCTGAGCAATCCGGCGCGCGAAGTGATCTGGCTGGTTTGTGACGCCCTGAAAGACAAGGGGTACGACCCGGTCAATCAGATTGTGGGCTACATCATCTCCGGAGACCCCACCTACATCACCAGCTACAAAAATGCCCGGTCGCTGATCAAGCGCGTGGAGCGTGACGAACTTCTTGAGGAGTTCGTGAAGGTCTATATCGAAAACCTGAAAGCTTCCGAAGAGTAGGTTCGCACAGCTTTTGGATTTATATGGTTTCTGTCCTCAAAGCATGATATAATGAAGCCGTTTCGTACGGCTTTTTTTAATGCTTCAAGCAATCGGCAGCCGTATTGCCGGGAAATAGCGGGAAATAATAATAAAGGCGGGCGTTATGAAGAAAATCATGGGGATCGATATCGGGGAAAAACGTATCGGCATCGCGGTGTCGGACAGCCTGGGCTACACGGCGCAGGGCGTGGAAACGTACAAGCGCACCGGCGAAGGGGACGCGGCGTATATCGCGGCCAAGATGAAGGAACTGGGCGCGTCCAAAGTGGTGGTCGGGCTGCCGCTCAATATGAACGGCAGCGAAGGCCCCGCGGCGCAGAAGGTGCGCGAGTTTGCGGATAAGCTCACAGCCCTGGGCGTTGAGGTCGACTTTCAGGACGAGAGGCTGACCACGGTGAGCGCCGAGCGCATGCTGATCGAGGCGGACGTGTCGCGCAAAAAGCGCCGCCAGGTGGTGGACAAACTTGCCGCCGTATATATATTGCGCGCGTACCTTGACAGGCACCCCGTTTGATGCGATACTTTGCTGGACGGCGTGAAATAATAACAAACGCCGGCGCGGTTTTTTGAATAGCCGCGACTAAAAAAGAGATAGGAGTAATTATGAGCGAAGAAGATGTGGTGATACTCACCGATGAAGAGGGCAAAGAGGTACGTTTTCTGCACATTATGACGTTCGACTTCGAGGACAGCTTCTATGTGGCGCTGACGCCCGAGGAGAGCGTGGATGGCATTGAGCCGGGTGAGGTGCTCCTTCTGGAGATCGTGGAAGACGAGAATGGGGACGACTGCTATGTGCCCATCGAAGATGAAGCCAAGTTGGACAGGGTCTGGGAGGAGTTCGAGCGTCTGTACTACGAAGATGACGACGAAGACGACGACGAAGAAGACGAGGACGGCGGGCATACCTGCAGCGGCTGCTGCGAGAAGGAGATAGAATAAGACAGCGTACATGTTATAACGGGCGCGCCTGTCGCGGGCGGTGAAGCATACTGCGACACCGCTTCGCACTCGCCGGTGGCCTGCCGGACGGTTGCGTTTCCTCCTGCGGGGGATTCTCAATTGGCTGAAAAGCGGGTTTAATTTGGTGATGGTAAAAATAGCTTTGATGGCTAGCGTTCACTTTTCAAAGTGAACGCTGTTTTTTCCGTCTATATTGCGGGGGCTGCGGTTGCTTTGAGCGGGCTTATTTTCCCGGCCGCCTATGCCGCCTTTCGCAGTACGGAGGCCTGCCCTTAGCTGCGTGGTGCGCGCGGCAGGCGTCGCAGTTCCTGTATCGCGGGCATTTTTTTCTTTTGCAGGGGCAAAATTCGGGATCCTGCGCTGTTTGCTGCCCTGGTCTGTTTTGCGTATAGTCCCCGCTAGAACCGCTGGAGATTGAATGCGTCATGTTTCCGCCCCCGGGGCTGCTGTCGCCCGGCGCGTCCTTTCGCTGTATTATTACAGTCATTATAGCACGTTGGCATTTTCCGAGAAACCGCTGAAACCGTAAGGATGGCAGCCTGATGCCAGTTCGTGAACATGCCGCCATTAAATGTAAACCAAATCCTAAGTTGACAAATGATTGAAGGCATGGTATTATGAACGCGCAACAGATAAGAGGGCATTTCGTATTTTTTACGAGGTGTCTTTTGCTTTGGGGCTCTGCGTTTGGCGGAGCGTTTCTCATATTTTATTTTTTTTATCAGACCCAGCCGGGGTACTGCGTTCCGGTCCGGCATACATCGTGTTATGGGCTGACTTTGGAGGTTTTAATATGGCTAGACAGATCATCATTACGGAAAAGGATCGTGTGAGGCTTCAGGAAATAGTCAGCGACATACTGCTGACCGAGATTGACGGTGTGGATCATGTCCGTGCGCTGGATGCCGAGATGCGGCGCGCCAAGGTGGTGCCTTCGGGGAAGGTGCCGTCTGACGTGATCACGATGCACTCCAAAGTGATACTGTCTTTCGACGGCGGGGAGGACGAGGAATATACGCTGGTGTATCCCGACGAGGCCAACCTTGCCGAGAACAAGCTGTCCGTGCTGTCGCCTGTGGGTACGGCGATATTGGGCTACCGCGCGGGCGACGTGGTGAACTGGGAAGTGCCGGAAGGCAACGTCACCATCTGCGTGAAGAGCGTCGTCTACCAGCCGGAGGCTGCCGGCGACGAGCTCTGAGAGTGCAGGCATAACAGGTTTTTCGATATAATAATGCCCGGCTGTTATTTGCCGGGCAAATTTATTGTCTGAGAGTTCCGCATTGGTATCCGCCCGTTACGGCTCCGCAGTACCGGGGGCTGCTGGCGTGGGATCCGGCGTCGGTGCCGGTGTCGGTGCCGGGGTGGGCGCTGGTGTCGGTGCCGGCGTGGGTGCCGGCGTCGGCGCAGGCGTTGGCATAGGAGTCGGCTTGGGCGTGGGCGCAGGCGTCGGCTTGGGCGTTTCCGTAGGATGAACTGTCGCCGCGGGCGCTGCCGTGGGTTTCGGTGTGACTGTGAGTTTCGGTGTCGTTGCGGGTTGGGGAGTGGGCGTGGGCTTCGGCGTTGGCGTTGCCGAGGCCGACGGTGTGGCCGAGGCAGACGGCGTAACCGTGGGCGACGGCGCAGCTGTGGCAGTCGGCGTGGCTGCCGGCTGGGCTACCGCCGCGCCCGCAATCACGCCCGTGGGCGTGGGCGTCGCGCTGGCTTCTTCCGTCTCAGCGTAGACAGTGGCCATCGCACTCGGCGCGACCGCGGGCAAATCCACCTCGTCCTGATTCAGCAGCATGAACAGCGCCGCTATAGTGGCCGCAAGCACCAGAACGGACAGCACGATGATACCGCGTTTCCTGCGCGCCGACATCCTGGACGGCCGGGCTGCGGCATATGACGCGCTCCGCGGATAGGGCAGCGCCTCGTCAACGGCAGGCCGAAAGCTTTCGGAGCGGCTCCGCCTGCGCTTGGGCGGCGCGTCGAAGAAAATATTGTCGTCACCCGGCGAATCCAGCGCACCGTCATCCAGCGGCAGTCGTACCGGTTTGCGGGTACGGACTGAAGGGCTGCTGCTTACGGCCGCAGGAGCAGCCTGCTTCGGGCTGGTGTTGCGCGGGCGTGCGGCGGGCTGCGGCGACTTATCCTGAGCGGGCGAGGGCACAGCCTGAAGCGGCCGCGGCGGGGTAGCTTCCGGCGCATCGTCTTCATAAATGCCCGCATGAGCCGCCTTCAGCGCCATTCGGCTCATCGGCATGACGTCATCGCTCTCCGGCTCCCCCTGCACGAATATGTCAGCATTGGCCGCCTTCATCGCCATCCGGCTCAGTTTGCCGCTCATTGGCCCCGGCGTTTCCCGCGATGGGCGGGCATCCGGGGCGGAGCTTTCTGCCTGCGGCGCGCTCTGGGGCTTCTTCACCGACTCTGCGGATATACTTGCAGCGCGGCGGCTGCCCGGCATCGGCATGACTCGGCTCTCCGTCTGATTGCGGCGGAACGGCAAAGCGACGTCGTCTTCCTCCTGCATTTCCTCGGGCCGGATGGATTTGACGGCGTATTTTTCATGGAATGACGGCAGTTTGTATTCGGGCTGGTAACGTATGCCCGCATTATATGAAGCAAATTTCTGCCTTTTCTGCATGCTTTTCATCACTCCTGCAATGATCGGAATAGACTTCCGATCACATCATTATAGTCCAAATGTTACGAAAGGTCAAAGAATCGTAACATAATAGTAATAATTACCGGATTATTCCCGGCTTTGGCTATGAAACGATGTTGGGATGCAGCGATGTATTGCGGCGCTGATCTGAATTGACATATACCAGCAGCCGGTATATACTGCGAAAAAGGTTTCGTGACAACAAATCAGTTCTTGCAAAAGATATCTGTGGGAGCGCGGCATGGGTTTTGACCGCAGCAGGACGTCAGGGAATTTAGTTGTGGTGAGGGGCGCGGGCGATCTCGCTTCCGGCGTGATCAACCGGCTGGTTAAGTGCGGCTTTAAGGTTGTGGCCACTGAGCGGGAGCAGCCCACGGTGATCCGGCGCACGGTCGCTTACGCGAGCGCGGTGTTTGAAGGCGCTGTCCGGATAGAAGGGGTGGAGGCCGTGAAGGCCGGGGACTTGCAGGAAGCGCAGGCGGCGTTCAGCGCGGGAAAGGTTCCCGTGCTCATTGATTCCTCCGGGCAGGTTATTCGCGAGCTGCGGCCGGATGTCGTGGTGGACGCGATTATCGCCAAGCGGAATCTGGGCACAACCATCGATATGGCGCCCGTCGTGATAGGGTTGGGGCCGGGGTTTACCGCCGGCAGGGATGTCCACGCGGTGGTGGAAACCAACAGAGGCCATAACCTCGGCCGCGTGATACTGGACGGCAGCGCGGAGCCGGATACCGGCAAGCCCGGCGCCGTCTGCGGATACAGCGTGGAGCGTGTGGTGCGTGCGCCGGCGGACGGCGTCATCAATACAATAGCGGAGATCGGCGATACGGTGCGGAGCGGGCAAACGGTCGCTTATGTGGACGGCGTTCCGGTGACGGTGCAGATCGGCGGCGTTCTGCGGGGGCTGATACACAGCGGCCTGTATGTGACGAGCGGCATGAAAATAGGGGATGTGGACCCCAGAGGCCGGCGCGAATACTGTTTTTCCATCTCCGACAAGGCACGGGCCATCGCCGGCGGCGTCCTCGAAGCGATGCTGTACCTGCAGAACAGGATGAGCGTGCCGTCCTGACGCTGCGAACCTCGGCCGCATAAAGAGAAATCTCTATCATAAATGCAGGGAATACCTCCCGGCAACCGGGCTAACATCATCAAGGAGGAACATCAAGGTTGTTTAATTACGTCTGGCCAATCGCTCTGGTCGTTCTTTCCAATGTTGTCTATCAGATTTGCGCAAAATCCGTTCCGAGCAGCATGAATCCGCTGGCTTCACTGACGATAACGTACTCTGTCGGAGCAATCATTTCCCTGGTACTGTTTTTCGTACTGAACAGGGGCGCGCATCTGTTTAGGGAATTCGGCAAAGTGAACTGGGCCTCGTTTATATTCGGGGTGGTAGTGGTCGGGCTTGAAGTCGGATGGATATATGCATACCGTGCCGGCTGGCAGGTCAGCACGGCCCAGATTGTGCAGAGCGCATTTCTCGCCGTCGCATTAATCATCGTCGGGACGCTGCTCTACAAGGAAACGCTTAGCTGGAATAAAATCGTGGGCGTTGTCATTTGCCTGATTGGGCTTATTTTTATCAATTATAAATAGTGCAAACATCCCGGTTTGACCTGTTGGGAATAATAAAGGCATTAACTTATGCTCTTTGGCTGCTTGTTTGCTGTACCAATGAACCGGGGAGAACTTTGGCTCACGTATTGACAAGCCGCTCGTTCCTGAAATATTATAATAAATAACAACAAACGAAAGCAAACGAAAAATATCTTATAAATCAGGAGTAATGCGCATGGGTATGCATATCATCGGTATCGATATCGGCACACAGGGTACAAAAGCGGCTTTGTTCAACGAGCAGATGGAGCTTGTCTGCACGGCGTTTGAGGAATCGAAGCTGATTTCCCCGGCGCCCGGCACGGTGTGGCAGGAGCCGGACGACCTTTATGGCTCCTGTGCCCGCACAATCAAAGAGCTGCTGGAGAAATCCGGCCTCAGGGGCACGGATATCGCGGCCATCGGCGTGGACGGGCAGATGGCGGGCATCATGGGCATCGACTCCCGTGGCCAGGCGTCCACGTACTACGATTCCTGGCTGGACATGCGCTGCGGGAAGTACATGGACATGATGAACGAGCGCGCCGGCAAGCGTGTGATCGCGCTGTCCGGCGGCCCGGTGACGTATATCCACGGCCCCAAAATACTCTGGTGGAAACACGAGCATCCCGAGGCGTACGTGAAGACGGCCAAGTTTGTGCTGCCGCAGGCGTACGTGGTGGGCCGCATGACCGGGCTTGATGCCGAGAATGCTTACTTCGACTATACCCACCTGCATTTCTCCTGCTTTGCGGACAACGCGAACAAGCGCTGGTCCGACGAACTGCTGGAAACCTTCGACATCAGCCCCGACAAATTCCCGCGCATCGTCTCGCCCTTCGACGTGGTGGGGAAGGTGACGCGCGAATTCGCCGCCATTTCCGGCCTGGCCGAGGGCGTTCCGGTGGTGGCGGGCTGCGGCGACACGGCGGCGAGCACTTTTGGCTCCGGCATGTTCCGGCGCAACCTGGTTCAGCACTGCGCGGGCACGGCGTCGGTGCTGTGCAGCGTGGTGGACAGGTTCGTGCCGGATACCGAATATGCGACGCTGGTGATGATGCGCAGCCCGGTGGACGGCCTGTTTCTGCCCCTGGCCTATATCAACGGCGGCGGCATGTGCGTACGTTGGTTCCGCGACACGCTGTCCGGCAAGCCGGCGGCGAGCTACGACGAGCTGCAGGCGGAAGCGGAGACGGTGCCGCCGGGCAGCGAGGGCATCATTTTCATACCGCATTTCTCCGGCCGCGTCCTGCCCAACAACCCGTTCCTCAAGGGCAGCTTCCTGGGGCTGGACTTCAAGCACACCCGCGGCCATATGTACCGCGCGGTGCTGGAAGCGGTGGCGTACGAATACCGGTATTACCTGTCGGTGCTGCGCAAGCTGTATCCCAATGACGATTTCAGCGAGATGATCACCATCGGCGGCGGTGCCAAGTCGCCGCTGTTCAACCAGATCAAGGCGGATGTGCTGGGCGTCAATGTCAGCACGTTCGAGATGGGCGAAACGGCGCTTCTCGGCAGCGCGGTGATCGCGGGCTGCGGCGTGGGCGTATTGCCGGACTACAAGGCGCCGATTGAGCGGGTGATGCGCAAGCAGGCGGAGTTTAAAGCGGATATGGAGCGGCACGCGGCTTACGCGCCGTTTGCGGACGCATATCTAGTAGCCATGGACACGCTGACGCAGTTCTACAAGCAGCTATAAATATATTAGTCTATCGGAATATCGATCCGGCCAAATGCGACATGGCTTAAGCCAAACGGCAGGAGAGCGACGCTGAGAGCTAACGGCTCGTCACGGCTGCGGCCAGCTGCTCCATCGCCCGCTCCAGAAGCGAACGCGGGCAGGCGATATTGACGCGCTGAAAGCCGCTGCCTCCCTGACCGAACATATGGCCCCCGTCGAGCCAAAGTTTGGCGCGCTGGATGACAAGTTCGTCCAACGCTTTGTCATTGAGACCCAGCGCGCGGCAGTCCAGCCAGACAAGATACGTGCCTTCGGGCTCCACCAGGCGGATTTCCGGCATATGCGCGCCGATGAAGCTGCGCACAAAGCAAAGGTTGCCCGTAAGATAAGCTTTCAGTTCTTCCAGCCATTCTTCGCCTTGCGCGTACGCCGCCTTGCACGCAACCATGCCCATCACGTTCAACTGGCTGTATCCGGCGCGGCTGATCTCCTGCTTGATGCGCCTGCGCATTAGTTTATTGGACACAAATATGTTGGATATCTGCAGCCCCGCGAGGTTAAACGTCTTGGTGGGCGCGGTGCAGGTGACGGTGATGTCCGCGAACTCCGGTTTAAGGTTTGCGAACACGGTATGCGAATAGCCCGGATACACAAAGTCCGCGTGGATCTCGTCCGCCACGACGATGACGCCGTACTTGACGCAGATGTCGCCCATGCGGGTGAGTTCTTCTTTCGTCCAGACGCGGCCCACCGGGTTGTGCGGGCTGCAGAGTATGAACATCTTAACGCTGCGCTCAACGATTTTGCGCTCAAAATCCTCAAAGTCGATATGGTAGCGCCCGTTCTCGTACACCAGCTCACTCACCACCAGCTCGCGGTTGTTGTGGGTGACGCTGGACGCGAACGGGTAGTACACCGGCTGCTGAATCAGCACGGCGTCGCCTTCGCTGGTCAGCGCGCGGATCGCCATGCAGATTGCAAACACCACGCCCGGCGCCTTGATGAGCCATTCGGGCCGTATGTCCCAGCCGAAGCGGCGGTGGAACCAGCTTTTCAGCACCTCAAAATAGTCCTCGCGGCTCTCGCTGTAACCGAATATGCCGTGCCGGCTTTTGTCCACAAGCGCATCAATGACGCAGGGCGGCGTGCGGAAATCCATGTCCGCCACCCACAGCGGCAGGACGTCTTCGGGCAGGCCCCGGCGCGCCGCGAAGTCGTACTTGAGGGAATCAGTATTCCGGCGTTCGATAATTTCGTCAAAGTTTATCATGCGTTTTCCCCGCTAGATGTAGAACATCAGGCCTTGCTCCGTGCTGTGTTTCTCGGCTTCCAGCACAAGGTCGTCCAGCGTGACTTTCTCCAGAGTGGCTTTCACTGCGCTGTCCAGCGCGTCGAATACCAGCGCGTGCAGGGCGGCGTCGATCTCCGGCGTTTTTTCTGTCACGGAATCTTCTGCCTTTTCCATCAGCGCGGATTCCACCGCGGAGAGCACATGATAGGCGCTGATCTCGCCGGGCGGCCGGGTGAGCATATAGCCCCCTTGGGCCCCTTTGACGGATGTGACGATGTCGCCGCGCTTGAGCAACGAGAATACCTGCTCCAGATATATCTTTGAAATACCAAGCTTTTCCGATATGCTGATCAATGTGGTGCATTCGCCCTTGGCGTAGCCCTGGGCCATGTAAACCATGGCGGCCAGTGCGTAGCGTCCTTTTGCGGAAATTCTCATGGATCCACCTCATCTCATACTGTTTTTATATGCTTTTATAGTAAGGACGCAGGGGACGTTTGTCAATAACCTAGCAAATAGATATGAGAAATATTATTTTTTTCAAAAGCTATTGACAAATGGGAAAAACGCGCATAATATAAAAATATCATATTAAACATATATGAAAACACCAATATTTAATGGAGGTATTATCATATGGCCAGAGTGTATAAGAGCCTGACGGAACTGATCGGAAAAACGCCGTTGCTTGAGCTGACGAACTACGAGAAAAAGCACGACCTTTCAGCAAAGCTGATCGGCAAGCTGGAATACTACAATCCTGCGGGCAGCGTGAAAGACAGGATCGCCAAGGCGATGATTGAAGACGCGGAGCAGCGGGGCGTACTCAAGCCGGACAGCGTGATCATTGAGCCCACCAGTGGCAACACGGGTATCGGATTGGCTTCTGTGGCCGCGGCGCGCGGATACCGCATCATCCTCACGATGCCCGAGACGATGAGCATCGAGCGCCGCAACCTTTTGAAAGCATACGGCGCGGAGCTGGTGCTGACAGAAGGCGCAAAAGGCATGCGCGGCGCCATCGAGAAGGCGGAAGAGCTGGCCAAAGAGATACCAAACGCGTTTATCCCCGGGCAGTTTGACAACCCTGCAAACCCGGCCATCCACAAGGCCACGACCGGGCCTGAGATCTGGGAAGATACCGATGGCAATGTGGATATTTTCGTATCCGGTGCGGGAACGGGTGGCACGGTAACCGGCGCCGGCGAATACCTGAAATCCAAAAACCCGAATATCAAGATCGTGGTGGTGGAGCCTGCGGATTCGCCCGTACTGTCTCAGGGCAAGGCGGGCCCGCACAAGATTCAGGGCATCGGCCCAGGCTTTGTGCCCAAAGTGCTCAACACGTCCATCTATGACGAGATTATCACGGTGAAAAATGAAGACGCTTTCGAGACCGGCCGGGATATCGCCAGAACGGAAGGCCTGCTTGTCGGCATCTCGTCGGGCGCGGCGGCTTGGGCTGCGACGCAGCTTGCGAAACGCCCGGAGAATGCGGGCAAGTCGATCGTGGTCATACTGCCCGACACCGGCGAGCGCTATCTTTCCACGCCGATGTTTTCTGAGTAATGCAATGCTGCCGGATTAAAGCCGCGGGGCAGAGGCAGCCGCGGTGTACATAAGTTTTCCAGCAGGATAAGACAAACGGCCGATCCTTCAATTGGACGGCCGTTTTTGTTTGGCGAATATGGAAACAGTCAGCTGATCACGGGCTCTTCCCAGCCGAGGCTGCGGCCTACGGCTTTGCGCCATCCTATTATCAGGGCTTCGCGTTTTGCCGCGTCCATCTGCGGCGTAAACTCGGCATCGCAGCTTCTCATCTTCCTGACTTCCTCAAGGCTGTTCCATACGCCCACCGCCAGCCCGGCGAGATATGCCGCGCCCAAAGCGGTGGTTTCCTGCACTTTGGGGCGGCACACGCGCTTGCCCAGTATGTCCGCCTGGAACTGCATTAAAAACCTGTTCA
>Ga0134099_1003418_pt1 | contig 11751 bp, 10 predicted proteins | sample 10_taG_2_FD_105482 | JGI IMG/M metagenome (GOLD analysis project Ga0134099, IMG submission 105482) | Switchgrass degrading microbial communities from high solid loading bioreactors in New Hampshire, USA - 10_41_5_180_A2 metaG | ecosystem: Engineered > Bioreactor > Semi-continuous > Anaerobic >...
ATAATCACGGACAGCTTCCACTCCGTTCTGAGGATTAAAGAACAGTTCGTCATCTGGATCTATGAAAGCCGCAAACGGCGGTGCCTGCTCCGCAAGGCTCATAATTTCAGCATAGCCAAGCTCGGGATGTTGCCTGTTCCACTCCTTTTTGCACTGCTGTATAATCCAAAGTCCCATGACGTTTTTCAAAAACAGGTTCCTGTCAAAGGCACCGCCGGAATTGGATATGTTCAAGCGGAAGCTTTCATCGCTGATAATGGGCTTTTCTGTCTCAAGCCCAGCAATACACCATGTGCCGGTGCTGATATATGCCCAGTCTTTCCCCTGCGCGGGAACAGCGGCAGCTGCGCTCGCGGTATCATGAACGGCCGGAGCGATCAGCATAACGCCCCCGTTAATTCCTGTCTGCGCCGCTATATCGTCACGCAATGTCCCCACGCAGTCGCCAGCCCGAACGATAGTCGTCTGGAAGGCACGAGGTATTCCTATGGCGTCAAATATCTCATCCGACCAGCATCGGCTCCGCGTATCCATCATCTGGGATATCGAAGCCACAGTATATTCCGTATACAAACCGCCTCCCAGCATATAATGAAGCAAATCCGCCATAAACAGCAGCCCTTTAGCTTCCCTCACCGCACGGTTATCATCCCTTACCGCCGCCGTCAGCTGGTTAAGCGTATTACAGATAAGAAACTGTATGCCAGTGATCTCATAAACCCGCCGGTTTCCCAGCCTGCTGTCCACAAGCCTGTCTGTTCCCGCCGTCCTCGCATCCCGATAATGATACGGCAACTCAAGCAAATCTCCCGTATCATCCAACAGCCCGTAATCAAGCCCCCAAGTATCCACACCGATGCTATCCAGGTGGCCGCCATATTGCGCTGCATACTTTCTGAGCGCCTCCAGTATCGCTTCATAGAAACGGTAGACATTCCACCGAAGCGTTCCGCGAACCAGCAGCCCTTGCGTCGGGAACCGATGCAACTCCTCCATTTTCAGTTTCCCATCCTCAAGCCAGCCCACCACTGCCCGGCCGCTTTCCGCGCCCAGGTCAAACGCAATATGCTTCAATCCCTTTTCAGCCATACTCAACGCCCTCTTTCATAACATGCTGGGGTTACTCGATCCCCGCTATAGCCTTGAGTTGTCCGATATCAAGCGGATAATTGCCAAACTCCTTGATTGCATCTAAAAACGCCTTATAGTTGACCGGATTAATTCCTCGGTGGATAGAGTTTGACGATGAAATGATATGCCCTCCACCCACAGAACCCTCCAGCATGCACAACGCTGTTTCGCGGCGTACATCCTCCACGCTTTTATCAACAAGGGTCTTAACGCAATCCACGTTGCCCTTGAGCGCAATACGGTCGCCGTAGTTTTGCTTCATATATGACATGCTCATATTGCCCAGCGGATCGATGGGATCAAGACAGTCGATTCCGGTATCTACTAAGTCATCCACCACCGCGCGCAGGTCGCCGTCCGAATGCTTAATGACGAACAGTCCGGTCTTTTTTATGTTCTGCACCAACCGTCTAAAATGCGGCAGGACTTGCTCCCGATACATTTTTGGGGAAAGCAGCAGACCTGTATTGTTTGCAATATCATCGCCCAAGACAACAATTTCTACTCCTAGCTCCTTTAGGTTGCAGGCAATCCGCGTGCTATATTCGACGCACATTTCCATCAGCATGCTCGCCAGTTCGGGTTGGAGATAAAACGACATAAGGAAATTCTCAAACCCCATCAGGTCGCGCGGCTGTGAGAATACGTCCTTTACCCGAGCCACAATGGCAATCTCACCTTCCGATTCGTCCATAGCGCGGCGTATGGCATCGAACCGGTATTCGGCATCGGGGTCAGGTATCTCCAGCTTCTTGAAATCTTCTTCGTCCTTAATTGGATACTCCACAGGCGTCGGATACTCGTCGTAGGATATACGCAGAACGCCCCACTCGTCACGGTAATGCTTGGAGTCTACAACGGTTTTCTTTTCAGTCAGAGATACCGAAATACCGTCAACACCCATCTGGCGCGCAAACTCAAGCTGCGACCGCGTTCCTGTGATCGCCTCTGTCACATCAGGATTCAGCACCCATTCCAACGTCGGCACTCTATCCGGCTCCTGTCTCCGCAAAGCGCAGAGCAATCTCTCCCTGCCTGTCATATGTCAGCCTCCCAGCGTGTTGATGCCCGTGTTTCCGCGCTCGCGCGCGATCTTTTCCGCATATCCGCCACGACGGTAATTGGCAATCGGGTCAACATCCTCCAGACCCATTTCTTCGCGTACGACGGCCAGCAACGGCTCAACATCCGTCTCAAATGCTTCCATCAATATTTTGTTGGCCATAATCACATCGTAGTTTTCCTGGGCCTCGCGCAGCGCTTTGCGATCTATCATCAATGCCTTGGCAAGAGATGTCTGGATATTCATCACCGAATAAATGATCCCCTCGATGCTCGGCTCAATATTATGCGACTGATCCAACATATAGGTAATGTCGGTATCGAGCCCATCCAGTTCCGCATCTATAATCTCTTTGTATATCATAAACAGATCAAACGGCTGCACCGTTCCGGTAATCAGGTCATCATCTGCATACCGATGGTTATTGAAATGGAAACCGCCCAGCATTCCTTCGTCCAGCAGCGTTGAGACTATGTGCTCGACATTGACCCCGTGAAGGTGGTGTCCCAGATCGACAAGCACCTTCGCTCTGGGGCCTAGCTTTTGACAGTTCAGCATCGATACGCCCCAATCGCACACATCAGTCGTATAGAAAAACGGTTCAAACGGCTTATATTCCAACAGCATTCGCATATCATCGTCCATCGCGTCATAAAGCACTTTCAACCCCTCATACAGCCGGTGCTTTCGTTCACGAAGCGAATCCTGTCCCGGGTAATTTGTCCCGTCGGCCACCCACATGCCGATGCATTTGGAGCCCATTTCCCGCGCGATATCCACACATTCAAGCAAATGTTTTCGGACCATTTCACGCGTTTCAGGCTGGGGGCTGCAAATGCTGCCGAATCGGTACTCCTGGCCTAGAAACGTATTGGGATGAAGCGTCCCAATACGCAGTCCTTTTTCCTGCGCATATTCACGTACCGGCGCATATCGTCCATCCTCAGTCTTATCCCAGCAAACATGTGACGCCATTACCGGGCAAACGCCCAAAACGCGCTGTATCTCAGCGCAATCATCAATTTTATCCCAAATATGACGCGCCGCCCCCTGTTCACGGAACGTGCCGTAACGTGTACCGGAATTCCCGACTGCCCAAGAAGGCAGCTCAATAACCTGCTTTTTCAGCTTTTCCTTGATATTCTCGATATCCAAGCCTCTTGCCGATGCAATCTCACATAAGCTATCGTACCTGTCTTTCAATCTGACTTTCATTCTATCCCTCTTTTCTTTCACAAGGTTCTATTTAAACCCTGGAGTCTTGGCCAACTCCAGGCCTTAGTCGATCTGCCTGAAAAACATCCATCAGAGCTCATGTGCTCTCGCGAACGACCAGTTTGCCTTTGAATATCACCCGGTCTTCCACGTCTGTAATCCCGTTGGCTTTCTTAATCAATATCTCCGCAGCGGTACGGCCAATCTGCTTAATCGGCTGGGCGATGGTTGTCAACATCGGCTCAACGAATTCACAAAGACTGATGTTGTCATACCCTACCACCTTAATCTGTTCGGGAATTTTTATACCGCTGATCTTGAGGTGTTTAATAATACTGATAGCCATATAGTCCGTTGCCGCCATTACAGCATCCGGCGGCTGTTTCAGGCCGAGAAAGTATTTAACAGCCTCCCGCCCAATATTTGGCTGATGCTCACGCAGCTCTGCCGCGCCGCAATTATAGACAAGATCTTCCTCAAATTCCAATCCGCAATCCGCAAGGCCTTTCAAATATCCTTCGTATCTGTGCCGAACCGAATCAACATGGTTAACGTATGCGATTCGGCGGCACCCGCGCTCATACAGGAACCTGACCGCTTCAGCGCTGCTTTCCCGGCCCTCAGTAATGACAAAAGACGCATCCGGCACGTCGGTAACAACATTGTCAAGAAATACTACCGGTATCTTTTTTGACAAAGCCAGAAAATAGGCTATATTCTCGTCGTTCTTTTCATAGGTGTTATAGAGTATTCCTTCAACATTGCGCTTGCAAAGCTCAATAGCACTATTGATCTCCTGTTTGGAATCCTTATGGGTGTTAGAAATGATCACTCTATATCCATACTGAAGCGCCATTTCGTCTACGCCCATAAACAACTCATTATAATAAACATTGGAATAGTCGGGCGTCAGCAGGCCTATGGTCTTCGTCTTTCCTGTACGAATACCACGCGCCAAAAACGATGGTGAATAGTCCAACTCTTTGATCGCTTTTTCGACAGCAATGCGTGTTTCTTCCTTTACTGGGCCATTACCTGTCAGTACTCTTGATACTGTCGATTTTGAAACCCCCGCCAAGCGGGCAACATCATGAATATCCGGCATATAGTTCATCTCCTTTTATGGGATTATTCCCATTCTCAAGAAGAGACTAGCTTCGCCTTCAAATAGGCGAATAAACTATTCCTATCTACTTGTTAATGATCTCGTGGGATCGGCTGTTAATGACCTCGTGTTATTGGAGTTACTGATCTCGTGGTATCGGTTGAAAATCTTATGGTACCGTTCCCATTAAATATGTTAATATTATAACTACGTTTTTTGCAAAAGTCAACTCTGTATTTAAAAAGTTATTCTAAGCTGTATGAATAGATTCTATATCCCGGCCTGCGCATTCAAATTGAGGTTAAATCCGCATCCTCCCCATGCCTGGTCAGCGAAGCAATCGGCAACGTTTCTATCAATATTCCGCCATCAACGAGTTCTCCAGGATGTGCTGCATAGCAGCCTTTGAAGAACACAACGCGCGCATTCTTCCGCGTTTTCCTCAGCGCGTTGTTCAGTACTTCAACTTCTCAATCGATTGTATGCAAACTGACAGTGGGACTGAGTAACTAACCGCTTTTCACACTACACTGCGCAAGATCCCGACATAAACTCATTCGCCCTTACCCCATGATACACGGCAAGGTTGAGCGCAGTTACCGTAAAGATTAAAAATGTTTCCACACAAAGGCATAATTCTATTCCTTTGCCGACTATATGCACCAGCATGAAGGCTATCAATACCGCTCAAACAAGATACCCAAACGCCTGTTCGGCTGGCGTTCGCTTATCGATTAATACAACAAAAAACCTCTCATCATCCGTGAGAGGTTCCAACGCCAAAAAAACAGACTGTCAGGCATTCAGGCTCTCAATATCCCGCTCTATCTGCGCCCGAAGCTCCTCGATGCTGCCAAATTTGCGCTCGTCGCGGATGCGCTTTCGGAACGACACGGAAATCGTCTTGCCGTAAAGGTCCTGACTCAGCGAGAGTATGTGTATCTCAATGCTCTCGCGCCCGCCCGCGGCCACCGTGGGATTGACGCCGATGTTGCAAACGCCCTGATATGTATTGCCGTCCAGCGATATGTCCACGCCGTAAACGCCGCGCAGCGGCACGATCTTCTCGGGCGCAACCATGAGGTTGGCGGTGGGATAGCCCAGCTTGCGGCTGCCGATGCCGCGGCCGGTTCCCACCGTGCCGGTCATCGTATACGCATAGCCCAGCAAATCCGCAGCTCGCTCCACGTTGCCCGCCAGCAGACATTCCCGGATGCGCGTGGAGCTGACCGGCTCGCCGTCGAATATCACCGGTGGTATTTCGCGCACCTCAAAGCCCAGCTTCTCGCCGTCGCGGATCAGTGTGCTGATATTGCCCCTGGCATGTTTGCCATACGTATAGTTGTAGCCTGCCACCAGGCGCACGGGATGAAAAACGTCTCGTAGCATGCGCGGAAAAGTGTGGTGGTCAATGGACGCAAAGCGCTTGTCGAAATGAGCAATGCAAAGATAATCGATGCCCGATTTCTCAAAGGCGGCTTTCTTCTCGTCCAGCGTCATCAGCCGCATCGGCGGGTGCGCGGCGTTGAACACGTCCATGGGCAGCGCGTCGAAAGTGAACACGGCGCTCTCGCCCGGCCCCTGCTTCACCGCCTCGATCAGCGCCATGTGCCCCTTATGCAGCCCGTCAAAAGTGCCCAGAGCCAGGCTTAAATTTGAAAACTTCATTCTTCGGGCCTGCGCCCAGGTTATTATCCGCATCACTCATCCACCAGCAGCGTTGAGATCTTCATCATGCCGCCGCCCGCGCGGCCCAGCCCAAGCAGTTCGCCTCCCGCGTAAATGCGGCCCGTTTCCATCGGCCCGCCTGCGTATTCCACCGGCGCGCCGTTAACCAGCAGCCGCCTTTTATCGGCATCGGCGTCGGCTCGCGGCAGGTGGCTTAAGAAACCCTCCAGCGGCAGCAGCGCTTCGGCAGGCACGCCCTGCTCCAGTTCGTCAGTCGTCCATGCGTCTTCAATAGCAAGACCCGCGCAGCGCGTGCGCGCCAGAAACGACATATAGGCCGGCCGGTTCAGCGCCCGCCCGATGTCTTCGCACAGCGTGCGGATATACGTCCCCTTGCCGCACACCACGCGGAACCGGTGGACGTACGCCGACTCGGCCCCCAGATACTCCGTTTCGTATATCTCGATCTCGCGCGGCTTTTCCGGGAGCACCACGCCCCGGCGCGCCAGCTGATAGCGCTTGACGCCATCCTGCCGGGCTGCCGAATAGGCAGGCGTCAACTGCGTCACCACGCCCGTGAACCGCGAAAGCGCTTCCTCCACTTCTTCCGGCTGCGGCGCAGGCTCAGATGACCTTGCAATCACGTTGCCGTAGCTGTCGCCGGTATCGGTGGACACGCCGAACGTGATGCCGGCGATGTATTCCTTTTTTCCGCCCATAAGGTATGAGGAAATGCGCGTCGCCTTGCCCACCAGTATGGGCAGCACGCCACAGGCGCCCGGGTCCAGCGTACCCGCGTGCCCGGTCTTCTCCCCCAACAACCGCTTAAAAAAAGCCACCGCGCCGCCCGAAGACATGCCCGGCGGTTTCAGGAAATTGATGACCCCGTTCATTAAACCAGCTCCACGAGCTTATCCAGCACGTCTTTTTTGACTTCATCCAGCTTGCCCCCGGTGCAGCAGCCCGCCGCGTTCATATGGCCGCCGCCCCCGTAGGCCGCGGCTACCGCGCCCACGTTGATATCCCCCTTGGAACGGAAACTGATTTTAACGCCTGTGGGCAGTTCGCGGAAAAACACGGCGATTTGCGTCTCCTCGATCTCGCGCGCGTAATCCACGATGTTCTCGCAATCCGCGCCCGTCGCGCCAAACTCCTTCATGTCGCTGTCCAGCAGCGTCACGCTGGCGATCTTGCCTTCCGAAAACAGCTCCAGACGCGAAATCGCCCGGCCGATCAGCCGCGTGGCGAGCAGCGAGCGCCGGCGGAACAGTATGTCCGCCGTGGCGCGCAGGTCGAAAAGCTCCACCAGCTCCGAGACATACGCAAGGCTTTTGCGGCCCGTGTTGGAATAAGTGAAATTGCCGGTATCGGTGGATATGGCAATGTAGAGATACTTCGCGATGTCGGCATCCGGCTCCACGCCGCAGACGCGCATCAGTTCGAATATAATCTCCCCCACCGAAGACGCTTCGGCGATATAGTTGATGTGCGCAAACCCTTCGTTGGTGACGTGATGGTCGATGTTGACCGTCTCAGCCGCCTGCTTAAACAGCTTGTGGCATTTGCCCAAACGCGCAGCGTCCGCGCAGTCCACCGCGATCACCAGCGTTCCGGCCGCATCACAGGAGGACGGGTCTTCCAGCACGCCCGCGGGAAACAGCGGCACGTAACGGTCCGGCATCTCGCCGTCGCAGCAGATGCGCGCCTGCTTGCCCATCTTTTCCAGTATGCGCCAGAGCGCAAAACAGGAGCCGAGCGTGTCCCCGTCCGGCTGTATGTGCGCGACCAGCATGATGTCTTTGGCCCTCTCAATGGCCATTTTGACGTCGTTTAAATCCATGTTGTCAGACTTTCTTGAGCAACTCCGATATCCTGCTGCTGTATTCGATGGAGGTGTCCAGTATAAACCTGATTTCTGGCAGGCGCCGCAGCCGCATCCGCGCACCCACCTCATTTTTGATGAAGTGCTCCGCATGTGTCAGCGTTTCAATCGTGGACTTTTTGAACTTCTCCGTATCGTAGACGCTGATATACGCCTTGGCGTATTTTAAGTCGCGGGAAAGCTCGACATGCGTCACGCTCGCCATCTCGGATATTCTGGGATCCTTCATCTCGTTTTTGATAATGTCACTCAGCACACGTTTGAATTCCGACTGTATGACTGAGATCCTGTCCTTGTGCACTATCTCTCCATCTCCTGCATTTCGAAGGCTTCGATGACGTCGCCTTCCTTTATGTCATTATAGTTTTTGATGGTAATACCACATTCATACCCGGCAACAACTTCTTTGACGTCGTCCTTGAAACGCTTGAGCGAGCCGATCTGCCCTTCGTGCACAACCACGTTGTCGCGCAGCAGCCGCACGGAAGCGTTCCGGGCAATTTTGCCGTCCGTCACATAGCTGCCTGCGATGGTGCCCACGCTGGACACGACGAATATGTTGCGCACTTCCGCGTGGCCCAGTATGACCTCCTTGAACTGCGGCGCGAGCATGCCCTTGATCGCGAGCTCCAGGTCTTCGATGGCCTTGTAGATGACGCGGTACGTGCGGATTTCCACCTTTTCCTTCTCAGCTTCGGCGCGGGCAAGGCTGTCCGGCCGGACATTGAAACCGATGATGACCGCATTGGAGGCGGAAGCCAGCATGACGTCCATCACCTTGATGGCGCCGACGCCCGCATGTATCACTTTCACGCGCACCTCGTCGTTGGAGAGCTTCTCCAGCGCCTGCTTGACCGCTTCCACCGAGCCCTGCACGTCCGCCTTGACCACGATGTTGAGATCCTTCACCTTGCCCTGCTCAACCTGGCTGAACAGGTCTTCAAACGACACCCGGGACAGGCTCTTGAGCTGTTCGGCTTTCTGCTTGTCTTTTCTTTCCTCAGCCACCAGACGCGACAGTTTATCCTGTTCCACGGCGTGCAGTATGTCGCCCGCCACCGGCACTTCGGAGAAGCCGACGACCTCCACCGGCTGCGACGGGTACGCCGCCTCCACACGGTTGCCCCTGTCGTCGCTCATTGCGCGCACGCGGCCGTAAGCCACGCCCGCAACGATGGTATCCGACACGCGCAGCGTACCGTTCTGCACCAGCACCGTGGCCACCGGGCCGCGGCCTTTGTCCAGCTTGGCCTCGATGATGGTACCCTTGGCCAGACGGTTGGGGTTGGCCTTGAGCTCCAGAATATCCGCCACCAGCAGTACCATCTCCAGCAGGTTGTCGAGGCCCTCTTTGGTGATCGCCGAAACCGGCACCATGATGGTATCGCCGCCCCACTCCTCGGCCAAAAGGCCGTGCTCCGTAAGCTCCTGCTTGATGCGCTCCGGGTTGGCAGTGGGTTTGTCTATCTTGTTGATCGCCACGATGATGGGCACGTTTGCCGCCTTCGCGTGGTTGATCGCCTCTATCGTCTGCGGCATCACGCCGTCGTCGGCAGCCACAACGAGTATCGCGATATCCGTAACCTGCGCGCCGCGCGCACGCATGGCTGTAAACGCCTCGTGGCCCGGCGTATCCAGGAACGTGATCTGACGGCCGTTGTGCATGACGGTGTACGCGCCGATATGCTGCGTAATGCCGCCCGCTTCGTGCTCCGTCACCTTGGTCTGGCGGATGGCGTCCAGCAGGGACGTCTTGCCGTGGTCGACATGGCCCATCACGGTGACAATCGGCGGACGCGGCACGAGGTCTTCCTCGGCATCCGGCTGATCCACTTCGTCCAATACGTCTTCGGCCGTCTTTTCCGGCTTGTATTCCAGCTCGATGCCGAACTCGTTGCAGATAAGCTGCGCGGTGTCGTAATCGATCTCGGAATTGATGGTGCACATCATGCCCAAAAGCAGCAGCTTCTTTATAATCTCCGCCACCGGCTTACCCGTTTTTTCAGCCAGCGTCTTCACGGAGATCATCTCAGAAGTCATAACCACCTTGTCGATCACGACAGGCATCGGCTGCACAACGGGCTTGCTCGCCTTGGGCCGCTTCTTGACTCTGTATCTTTCATCGTCATCCATGACGATACGCTCTTTGAGTATCGCCTTCTTGGATTTTCTGGCCCTTTCTTCTTTATACAGGTTATCCTGCTGCGATTTCTTATTCGACGCGCCGCGCTTCTCCGTTGGCACAAACGGTATTTCCACCGCCACCGGCTTTACGCCCGGCGGTTTTTTGCCGGGGGCAGGTTTGGTGCCCGCCCGTGGGCGGCTGTCCTGCGCAGCAGGATGGTCCTGCTTCGGCGGCCTGGTATCCTGAGCGGCCGGGCGTTCCGGCCTCTGCGTGCGAGCCTCCTGCCTGGCCGCGCGGGTATCCTGAGCAGTTGAAGGCGCTTGCCGTACGGTTTCCGTGGGAGCAGTCGTTGCCGAAACCGTTACGTGTTTCGGAGCGGGTTCCTGAGCAGCGACGGGTTGTTCGGCTTGCGGGGTTTCTGCAGGAACGGCAGCAGCCGGAGCTTCCTCCGCTGCTTTATCCTTCTCAGAAGCGGCGAACGGCGCATCCTGCTGAGCCGGCTGCGCTTCTGCGGTCTGAGCTGCCGGTGCCGTTTTGGCTTCCTCAGCCGCATGCGTTTCCGCTGCAGCCCGCTGCTCCTCCAGCTGCTGGCGGAGGCGTCTTTCTTCCGCCTCAGCCCGTACGAGCTGAAGCAGTTCCGCCTCAATGCGTTTCAGCGTCGCCAAATGAGCCTGGACGGTAGCCTGCAATGCTTCCATGCGCGCCACTGTCTGCTTCGATTTGTCGATCAGCTGTTTGTTCATGTCGATGATTTTGAGTTTACTCATTCACTGCCACTCCCACCATGGTAATTGTTTTGTATCGCCTTCGCAAAGCCGGCGTCCGTAATACCCACCAGCATAATACCCGGCTTTCCTATCGCTTTTCCCAGATCGTCCGCCGCCGAAACCGTGAGCACATCGGCGCCGAAGCGCTCGCTCAGCCTTGCAAACTCCCCGCGCGTACCTTCAGAAAGAGCCTCGTGCATCAGCAGCAGGCATACCTTGCGCTGCCTTAAGCCTTTTTCAAACGCCGCGCTGCCGGCCAGCGCACGGCCGGCCCGGTACGCCATGCCCACCATATCCAGCTTATTTGATGAGGCCACGCCGCAGAATCACCCTTTTGATAGCGTTATATGATTCTTCGGTCAGCGGCGTTTCCAGCGCGCGTTCGAAAGCCTTGATCTTGCGCGCACGGTCCAGACAGTTTACATCGGGGCACAGGTACGCGCCTCGCCCGTGAGCCTTGCCCGTCTCGTCGGGGATGAGGACACCTTCCACCGCTACAACGCGCACCAGCTCTTTTTTGGGCCGACCTTCCCGGCAGGCGATGCACATACGTATCGGCACTTTCTTTGTCTTCAACGCATGCCCTCCCTTGTCAGGAATCGCTGTTTGCTTCGCTACCGTTATCGATTGCGAAATCATCCATGGAATCTATATAGCCATTGTCATAGCCATTGTCCATGTCCATCATGTCGAAATCAAAAGAATCAAAATCATTATCCTTTGTTTCATCCTGATTGTCAAACAACGCTGCCTCAACCTGCGACTGGCTCTTGATGTCGATCTTCCAGCCGGTCA
>Ga0134099_1003428_pt1 | contig 11716 bp, 9 predicted proteins | sample 10_taG_2_FD_105482 | JGI IMG/M metagenome (GOLD analysis project Ga0134099, IMG submission 105482) | Switchgrass degrading microbial communities from high solid loading bioreactors in New Hampshire, USA - 10_41_5_180_A2 metaG | ecosystem: Engineered > Bioreactor > Semi-continuous > Anaerobic >...
AGAAGCCCGTCATGCTTTGGAGCGCGGCGTCAATAAGCTTGCCGAAGCTGTTCGTGTTACTCTCGGTCCCAAAGGTCGCAATGTAGTTCTCGATAAGAAATTCGGTTCACCGATGATTACCAATGACGGTGTGACCATCGCTCGCGATATTGAATTGGAAGACCCATTCGAAAACATGGGAGCCCAGCTGCTCAAAGAAGTGGCAACCAAGACCAATGACGTAGCCGGTGACGGAACAACCACAGCAACCGTTCTTGCTCAGGCTATTATCCGCGAAGGTTTGAAAAATGTTGCGGCCGGCGCCAACCCGATGGATCTTAAACGCGGTATTGAGAAAGCAGTAGAAGTTATCGTCGATGATATTAAAGCCAACGCCAAGACTGTTGAGAGCAAAGAAGCTATTTCTCAGGTTGCGGCTATCTCTGCAGGAGATACCTCCATCGGTGAACTGATTGCCGAAGCTATGGAAAAAGTAGGTAAAGACGGCGTAATTACCGTTGAAGAAGGCAAAGGCGTAACCACCGAACTGGAAGTTGTCGAAGGAATGCAATTTGACCGCGGTTATGTCTCTGCTTACATGATCACCGATACCGAGAAAATGGAAGCAGTCCTGAATGATCCTCTGATTTTGATTACCGATAAGAAAATCAGCGCTGTTCAGGATATTCTCCCTGTGTTGGAAAAAGTGGTTCAATCCGGCAGGCCTTTGCTGATAATCGCCGAAGATCTCGAGGGCGAAGCTTTAGCTACCATAGTATTGAACAAACTGCGCGGAACATTTACCGCCGTAGCTGTTAAAGCTCCTGGCTTTGGCGATCGTCGTAAAGCTATGCTCGAAGATATCGCCATTCTGACCGGCGGTCAGGTTATTACCGAAGATCTCGGTCTGAAACTGGAAAATACCACCCTTGACATGCTCGGTCGTTGCCGTCAGGTAATCGTAAGCAAAGAAGAAACCACAATCGTTGACGGCGCAGGCGATCAGGCAAAAATTAAAGCCCGTGTGGAATCCATCAAGAAACAAATCGAAGAAACCACTTCGGACTTTGATAAAGAAAAACTGCAAGAAAGACTGGCCAAACTGGCAGGCGGCGTAGCCGTAATCCATGTAGGCGCAGCTACCGAAACTGAAATGAAAGAAAAGAAATTGCGGATTGAAGACGCTCTCGCAGCTACCAGAGCAGCCGTTGAGGAAGGTATTGTGGCCGGCGGCGGAGCAACCTATATTCATGCAACAGGCGCTCTTGATAAGCTCAATGTCGAAGGTGACCAAAAAACCGGAGTGGAAATTGTGCGTCGGGCTTTAGAAGAGCCTCTGCGTCAAATTGCCAACAACGCCGGTTTAGAAGGTTCAATAGTTGTAGAGAAAGTACGTAACAGCGCCAGAGGTATTGGTTTCAACGCTGTTACCGAAAAATACGAAGACATGATCGCAGCCGGAATTGTAGACCCGGCAAAAGTTACCCGTTCAGCTCTGCAACACGCTGCTTCCATTGCAGCTATGGTGCTGACCACTGAATGCTTGGTAGCAGACATTCCGGAAAAAGAAAACCAAGCTAACATGGGTGGCATGGGCGGCGGCATGATGTAATTATCTGCCCGTGGCTTGAAACTAAGCTCCCTCCGTTAGGTTTTCGGTCAGTCCGAAAATACAATAAAAACCGAGTACTAAAGGAGATGCCTTCAACGTTGGGGCGTCTCCTTTTTCGTTAATGTACCTGCCCAAACGCAGCGTTTTGTTCTTTCAAGATTTTCCAGTAATAGCTCGGCCTGGTGAGACATAGTATTAGATAAGAACTCCACCGGGAGGGGCAATGCATGAAAGGTAGTAAAAGGAAAATAATCATAGGATTAGCGGTGCTGGCTGTTTTGCTGGTCGGAGCGGGATCCTTTGTCTTTCTTTGGCAGCCGGATCCGCTAAAGATGACCACGTTGGCGTTGGAGAACTTAAACAATGCCAATTCATTTGCTTTCAGTTTGACCCAACAGCAGACGGTAGCCGGAAACGAACGTCAGCTAACGAGAATTAGCGGTTATAAGAGCGGTGAAAATATCCATGTTCAGGGACAGATGGCTGGAAGCCAGGTAGAAATGATTAAAATCGGCCAAACTTTATATAATAAAGACCCTTTCAGCGGCCGTTGGATTAAGTATGACGACATTTCAATTGCCCAAAGGATTTTTTTGGTGGAGCTCGACCCGTTGGCTACCTTGCAGATTAAAGAGATTGGAGAGGTGGTGCCTAAGGGAGAAAGCGTTGTTGATCAGACCAAATGTCGGGTATATACTTTTAAACCCAGTATTCAAAACCAATTGCTTGAAAGCTTTTGGACAGATTTTGAGTATACCTTGTACGTAACAAAAAGAACAAAAATGATTGCCAAAGCAGAAATCACTGCCCTAAATAAAGAGACTAAAGAACCGATGAAAATAACTTTGGAGTTTAAAGATTTCAATAAGAAAATATCAATTCAACCCCCTCAGGCTGTCGGTTAACAAAATTGCATAAACAACCGGAAACAAGGGAAAATAATATAAGGAACTGGTAAAAGGGTGCTCCGCTTAAGACGGGCACCCTTTTACGCTAAAAACTTGGAATTTTAATTAAATTACGGCAAGCTATTAGTAGTAATTAAAAGTTTATGGTATAATGCTATGGTAAAAAATATGGTAAAAAATGCGATATGGAGTGAAAACAATGCAAGAATACATAGAAAAAGTGTTGATTTCGGAAGAAGAATTGAAAAAGAGGGTGGCTGAACTAGGAAACCAAATAACAGAAGATTACCGCGGTAAGGACCTTTTGGTTATAGGTATTTTTAAAGGAGCGGTACCTTTTTTGGCAGATCTGATTCGGCAAATAAAGATACCGTTAAAATATGATTTTATGGCTGTCTCCAGTTACGGGTCTTCGACTAAATCTTCCGGAGCGGTCAGGATTTTAAAGGACTTGGACAGCAGCGTGGAAGACAAACACGTCCTTATTGTTGAAGATATTGTGGATACCGGACTTACCCTCAAATACTTGAAAGAGAATTTGGCTCGGCGCAATCCTTTAAGCCTTAAAGTCGTTACTCTGCTGGACAAGCCCGAGCGCAGGGAAGTAGAGGTACATCCCGATTATAACGGCTTTGTTATTCCGAATGAGTTTGTGGTAGGCTATGGTCTGGATTACGATGAATTGTTCCGCAACTTGCCCTATATCGGAGTGCTTAAGCCGGAAGCATATCGGAAATAGAGTTTAACGTTGAAAGGATGACAAAGGAATGGGAAGAGAGCTTGTATTGGTGTTGGATTTTGGCGGTCAGTACAATCAATTGATAGCCCGTCGGGTTAGAGAAGCCAAAGTCTATTCCGAAATGGTTTCTTATAAAACTCCGCTGGAAAAAATTAAAGCCATGAACCCAAAGGGTATCATTTTTTCCGGAGGGCCGGCCAGCGTAAATCAGGAAAATGCGCCTGTTGTCGATCCGCAAATTTACGAATTGGGTATTCCTATCTTGGGGATCTGCTATGGAATGCAGCTTATGGCCAAACAGCTCGGAGGGTGTGTGGAGACATCCGCTGCTCAGGAGTACGGCAAGGCAGAAGTAATATTCGATACCGATGAGGGGATTTGGCAGGGGCTTAAAGGCAGACGCCAATGCTGGATGAGCCATGGGGATATTATTAAGGAGTTGCCGCCCGGCTTCAGCGCAGCCGGCCATACGGAAAACAGCCCTGTTGCGGCCATGTACTCCGAACAGAAAAAGCTTTACGGAGTCCAATTTCATCCTGAAGTCAAACAAACTCCCGAAGGACAACTGCTGCTGGAAAATTTCCTGTACAAAGTATGCGGTTGCAGCGGGGATTGGACAACGGAATCCTTTATCCGTTATCAAGTGAACGAAATCAAAAAGCAAGTCGGCTCCAAAAGAGTATTATGCGCCCTAAGCGGCGGTGTGGATTCTTCGGTAGCCGCGGTATTGGTGCATAAAGCCGTCGGAGAACAACTTACTTGTATTTTTGTCGACCATGGTTTTATGCGCAAAGGGGAACCGGAACAGGTTAAGAAGACTTTTGTTGAGCAATTTAATTTGGATTTAAGGTTTGTGGATGCTTCCGAGCGTTTTTTGAACAAAATAAAGGGCGTATCCGACCCCGAGCAAAAAAGAAAACTGATAGGAGAAGAGTTTATCCGAGTTTTTGAAGACGAAGCGGCTAAACTCGGCAAGGTCGATTTTCTGGTTCAAGGAACCATTTATCCGGACATTGTGGAAAGCGGTACTGATACTGCCGCAACCATCAAGAGCCACCATAATGTGGGCGGTTTGCCTGAGGATATAACCTTCGAACTGGTTGAACCGCTGAAGATGCTTTTTAAAGACGAAGTGCGGCAGGTAGGTCTGGAATTGGGTCTGCCGGAAGAAATAGTCTGGCGTCAGCCTTTCCCGGGACCGGGATTGGCAGTCCGGGTAATTGGCGAGGTTACCAGAGAAAAACTGGAATATGTGCGGGAAGCGGACGCGATAGTACGGGAGGAAATCCAAAAAGCCGGTCTGCATCGGGATATTTGGCAGTATTTTGCCGTGCTGCCTTCAATCCGCAGTGTCGGCGTAATGGGCGACAGCCGTACCTATGGCTATCCGATAGTGGTCCGGGCCGTCAACAGCGTCGATGCGATGACTGCGGACTGGGCCAAATTGCCCCATGACCTGTTGGAGAAAATCTCTAACAGAATAGTCAACGAAGTCAGGGGCGTAAACAGAGTAGTTTACGACATCACTTCGAAACCCCCGGGAACCATCGAGTGGGAGTAAACCTTCAGATTTTATACAGATACCATTTGCAGGTGCTGAGCTCGTATTTTAATTCAAATATTTTTAACAGGCCGTTGATTTCCCCTTCGCAACGAAAGATTAACATACGGTTGCCGGCTGTCTTTTCTTCGGTCCGGCTTATTATCCTGGATATTTTCACGGTTTTGTAAGTCCGATCTTCGGCTTTGATCCGGTACCTTAAAGGGTACGGAATTCCGTCCTGAGTAAACCAAACGATGGATTCGATCGGTTGCATATAGATCTTCATGGTTTTCACCCTTTTCTTATATTTTTCAATCATCTGTGCTTAAGTCATTTATAATCCGGGGTTTCCGGATTTTAAGCAGGCTGGCGGCTTTATAAAATACTGGTCATCATCGGATATTCTTCAAATTCTATGACTCCGCCACTTAGAGGTTTTAAACCGCTTTGTAAAAAAGCCGAACGAAAAACGGCTTCGGCGCCGTATTTAAGACGAATAGAATCGATAGCTTTATCGATTCTTTTTTGTTTCTCCAGATTTTGTTCAAAAAAGGAGGGCTGGAAGAAGTCGCCGGAACACAGGTCGGAAACCCTGAGGCCCATATGCCTTAGCGGCTGGCCCTGCCAGAGTTCATCAAAAAGCTCGCAAGCCACAGCGTGCAAGGCCGAAGTGCAATCTATCGGTAAATGAAGTTTTTTTTGGTGGGAAAAATGTAAGAAATCGTTGGTCTTGATACTGACCGACACAAGGTCGGCGCAAAAACCGTTTTTCCGCAGTCGCATGCCTACTGTTTCCGCGAGCGAGAGCAGAACGAGATGAGCCGTCCGCCTGTCATCTACATCAAAAGGAATGGTGGTGGAATTGCCGAGGCCTTTAATCGGGATTGCTTTATTCTCTATAACCGGTGAATTATCCCGGCCGTTGGCATAGTTCCACAGCAAGATACCGTAGCTTTTTAAAAAGCGCTTCAAGTAAGCGGGATCTTCGTTGGCCAAATCTCCTATGGTCTTAATCCCCCGATCTTTTAGTTTGCGGGAAGTGGCCCGGCCTACGCCGAAAAGTTCCTCCACCGGCAGCGGCCACATTTTAGAGGGGATTTCTTCGGGGAAAAGGGTGTGAACTTTATCCGGTTTTTCCAATTCCGAGGCCATTTTGGCCAAAAGTTTATTGCTGGAAATTCCGATATTTATTGTGAAACCCAGTTGCTTTTTTACCGTTTCTTTTAACTGATGGGCCGTAGCAAGCGGGTCACCCCAAATTTGCTCCATCCCGCTGAAATCCAAGAAAAACTCATCAACCGAAAATTGCTGAATTAACGGAGAATAATCGGCCAAAATGTTCTTTAAATATTCGCTGCATTGTCGGTAAAGGTTGTAATTGGGACTGACTACTATAAGTTCGGGACATTTTTGTTTAGCGCTGAAGATGGTCTCGCCGGTTTGGATTTTATATTTTTTGGCCGGAATCGATTTGGCAAGGATTATACCCCGGCGAGCTTCGGGATCGCCGCCCACGGCCGAAGGAACGGTACGCAAATCCAGAGAATCTCCTTGCTGAAGCCTGTAGGCCGCTTCCCAGGAAAGGTAAGCCGAATTTACATCCACATGAAAAATAAGTCGCCTGCTCAGGGTCAATCACCTTCCGTCCAAGCTTGAAATATTAAAGCAAACTTTCAGGTGTGTCTTTAATATACCAGAACATATGTTCGGAGTAAAGAACAAATTTCTGGATATTTTTCTATTATTTATTTAACTAGGACTATTGACCTATATACTTGTGGTTAAATGTATTATATTGTATATTAGGGTTTAAATATTGCGCTTTAGTTTGTTAAATAATTATCAAATAAAGAGTGATTTTAATTGAAGAAAATCTGATATTTTCTGTTACTTGTTATTTCTAAATTTGAAATATTATAAGCTCTGATTAAATATTTATAAGAATTTTGAAAATTAAGAAATTTACAAAATATCCCGTCTCTAAAATATTCGCTGAAACTTTAAGTGAAAATAAAGCCGAATATTTTTAAAGATTGTTAACAAAATACCTATTTGTTTAAATACAAAAAAGAATTAGTTGAGGTAGGGCAATGAAATCTTTAAAAGTATTCCTTATTGATTGCTGTGCAGGGGATAAGGAATTGTTGGCAGCCGAACTGGCCAGAGGCGGTTATAAGCTTGAAACTGCGTGTACCTGTCTTGACGAACAATTTATTGACGGTAGAGGGAATTGGGATATTGCCTTTTGTGGCATTACCGCTCAAAATGCGGCCACTGTTTTGGAAAAGCTAAAACAAAAAAAACTAGTTTATCCCTTAGTAGTATTGGCTGATCAGAGTACGGAGAATATAGCTTTGGAGTTAATGAAAGCAGGAGCATGCGATTATATACTAAGGGAAGATTTAAAACGCTTAGTACCGCTGATTGACCGGGAAATTGCCAGAACACGTTTTGCGGAGAGCCCAAGTCAAACTTCAACGCTGACCGACCCTCAGAAAAAAATACTTGGATTTCTGGATTTTTGGCCCGATCCCACTTTCGCCGTAGATCTACAAGGCAGAGTTATAGGCTGGAATAAAGCAATGGAAGAGATGACCGGGATAAAAGCGACGGAAATACTGGGACAAGGAGATTATTGCTATGCTCTACCTTTTTATGGCAAAAGAAGGCCCCTTTTGCTTGACCTGTTTTTGAACTACGATTTGGCCAAAACCTATTATCCGAATGTCGAGCAGGAAGGGGATATTTACGTTGCGAAATTTGAAAATCTCTTTTTAAGAGACCGGGAAGTGGTTTTAAGCTCTCGGGCCTCCCGTTTGTATGACCTAAAGGGCAATGTTATTGGGGCGATAGAGTCTATTAGGGACATTACCGAGGAAAATCTGGTCAGCGACAATATACGGCGCTATAATGTCCTGTTTAATCAACTTAGGGATGTGACTATTTTTCTAAAGCTCGACGGTACCATTGTGGACGTCAATCCTGCCGCTTCGGAGATTTATGGCTACACCAGAGAAGAATTTTTGAATTTGACTATATTTGATCTGTGTCCTGATGATCCTAAAAGTAAAATTATCAAGGAAATGGCTGTAGCCAATCGACGGGGGGTTAGATTTGAAACCTGGCATCGCCGGAAAGACGGCAGTAAAGTTTATGTGGATATAAGCGTCAAAGGTATAAATTACAATAATCAGCGCTTGTTAATAAGTGTGATCAGGGATATAAGCGAACGGAAAGGTTTTGAACAAACCTTGCGGCAAATTATCGACAACCTGGAAAAAACTGTGCAGGGGACAGTTCAAGCTTTGGCCGCCATTACCGAATACAGGGATTCATACACGGCCGGACATCAACAAAGGGTTGCCAATCTGGCGGTAAGTATAGCCAGGGAAATGGGTTTGTCCGAAGAAAGAATTGAGGCTCTATACATAGCGGGAATCTTGCATGATGTCGGAAAGGTAAGCCTGCCGACGGAAATTTTGTCCAAACCGGCCAAGTTAAGCGGCTTGGAAACCGAGTTGGTCAAAACACACTGTGTTAAAGGTTACGAAATAGTTAAAAATATCCCGTTTAAATACGAAGTGGCTTCGATAATTTTACAACATCACGAACGCTTGGACGGTTCCGGTTATCCGCAAGGTTTGAAGGGAAATGACATTTTGCTGGAGGCCAGAATTCTGGCAGTGGCCGATGTGATAGAGGCAATGTCCACCCATCGTCCCTATCGTCCGTCGCTGGGTTTACATCAGGCAGTGGCCGAGTTGGTTCAAAACAAAGGTATTTTATACGATCCTGATGTTGTGGATGCCTGTTTGCGAATTTACAGTGCCCAAAGGCTGGATAAAATAATCAATATGTAAAATAAAGGTCGGGCCAAAAACATAGAATACAAATTTAGCGAGATATGATAAAATTAGAGACATGCAGCAGATGTAATATTTGAGGATGTGATATTTTGACAGACAGCAATGTTCGGCGTTTGGTCCTAAAGGACAAGGAAGTAGTACTGATTGGAACCGCTCATGTCTCGAAAAAGAGTGCGGAAGAAGTCGCGGAAGTGATCGAACAGGAAAAGCCCGACAGTGTTTGTGTCGAGCTTTGCGAATCGCGCTATAAAACCGTTATGGATGAAAACAAGTGGAAAAATACCGATATTTTTAGCATTATTAAGCAGCGTAAAGCAATGCTTCTTTTGGTAAACCTGATTCTTTCTTCTTACCAAAAAAGGCTCGCTCGGCAGTTTGGCATTCAACCCGGTCAGGAAATGATCCAGGGAATCAAGTCCGCCGAAAAGGTAGGCGCCAATCTCTGCTTGGCAGACAGGGATATTCAGACTACCATGTTGCGCATTTGGCGCAATGTGAGTTTATGGGGAAAAATTAAACTTCTTTATCAGGTCTTGCTCAGTCTACTGATCGACGAAGACATCACCGAAGAAGAAATTGAAAAAATGAAAACCCAGGATATGCTTTCGGCTACGCTGGATGAGTTGGCTGCCAGTTTCCCCCAGTTTAAAACCGTTTTGGTGGATGAAAGGGACCGTTATTTAGCGCAAAAAATAAAAGAAGCGCCCGGAAAAAAAGTGGTTGCAGTTTTGGGTGCAGCCCATGTTCCGGGAGTAATCCAACAAATAGAAAAAGACCACGATTTAAAAGAGTTATCCTATATTCCTCCGACTTCCCAAGCTGTGAAAGCAGTGGGCTGGTCCATCCCTATTTTGATTCTGCTCCTGATTGTTTCCACCTTTTCGGTGGATCGTCAGGCGGGTATGGACCAGATTATCAGTTGGGTTTTATGGACAGGGTTGCTATCGGCTATAGCCACATCCCTTTCTATGGCCCATCCTCTGTCCATCCTTGTGGCCTTTGTGGTTTCTCCGCTGAGTACTTTGAACCCGGTATTGGCTTCCGGTTGGTTTGCCGGTCTAATGGAAGCCTATATCAGAAAACCAAGTGTCAGAGATTTTGAAAATCTGGCGGAAGACATCAGTACTTTTAAAGGATTTTGGCGCAACAAAGTTACTCATGTGCTTTTGGTCGTAGTCTTGGCGAATCTGGGCAGCTCCCTCGGCGCGGTAATCGGCGGAGCGGAGGTAATTAGGCGTTTTCTGAATACTTTTATGTAAATTTAGATATTTATTAGGTTAGATATTTTGTTCTTTAGATATTTTGTTAGGTCTTTTAGGACCGTTTTTTAATTAAAGTTTGTTATAACAAAGATTGTTATAGTTATTTATTTGGTTATAATCAGTTTTTCTTTTTTTTATTGCTTTTCATAGAAAAATGAAGTAATCAGTTTGAAACCGAGATTATCTCTGCCGAATAAGTGCTCGGTGCTGCCGGTAAAAAGAATACCTCCGGGATTAAGAGAATTATAAAATTTTTTGTACAGGATATCCTTGGCCTCATCCGTAAAATAAATGACCACATTGCGGCAGGCTATGACATCAAATCCCTGCTCGAAATTGTCGGTAAGCAGATTTTGTTCCCGGAACATTACGTTCTTTTTTAAAGAGTCTTTTATCCGGTATGCTTTACCGGGCTTGTTTTCCAACGTAAAATATTTTTCTATCAAATGGGGAGGGGTGCTGGCAAAGTCCCTCTCTTCGTAAACGCCTTCTCTGGCTTGTTTCAAAACGTTCACATCGATGTCGGTACCTAAAACGCTGTACTTTACCGAAGGAAAGTATTCAGCCATGATCATGGCTATAGTATAAACCTCTTGACCGGCCGAACAGCCCGCACTCCAAATCTTAAGCGAACTTCGCTTGCTGATTAATGCGGGTATAATTTTTTGGCGAAAGGTTTCCCATAATCCGGCGTCGCGGAAAAATTGGGTCACGTTTATAGTAAGGTGCTTAAAAAAAGCATCGTACAGCTCTGCGTTAGTTCTTAAAGCATTTAAAAAGCCGGTGTAATCACCGCCATGGCCTTTGGTGGCCATAAAACTATTAATTCGGCGTTTCATCTGGTTTTCTTTATAATAATTCAGGTCCAGGCCGCTTAAGCGGCGAAATTCTTTGACGAATTTCTCGTAGCTGTCAATCCCGTAGTAGTAGGACAAATCTGTATTCCTCCATCTGTTAGTGTATTTGAAATTCACTTTTTATTTTGATTCAAGTCATTTTTTAGGTCTGATTCGATAGTTCAATTATTTTTGTTATTTTTGTTAATAATTTAAACTTTTGTTTTTGTTAATAATTTAATGTTTTAAATTTTATAGTTGGATTAAATCTTTTATATTTTTTTACGATTATTTAGTTGAAACGTATTTCTGGCAGTTAGGCCAGCAGATCTATGATCAGACCTTTAATCTCGTCGATTTTGGCCAGAATTTGCAATGGCTCTTTTTGGGAAGACAACACTTGTTCCGCCAGTTCTTCCAGGGCTCTGTCAATTCTGGTCACCCTGGCCATTATTTTAGGTTGACCGCGGAAATCCCAGAGGGATTCTTCCTGCATACTGCGGCTTTGGCCGAGGGTTGACTTCAAGAACCGTTTTATAAGATTTTTAAATTCGATTAAATCCTGGACCGACATAGTTTCGGCCAGTTTTTGCCCTTGACTGTCCAGTTTTTTTAGAAAGCTTTCTAATTCTTGACGTTGAATATGCTCGGTATGTGCTAGAATATTGCTGAAATTTGTCTGCTTTTTGTCGGCGTTGACTGCTGTAGGCAGATTTAGAGATTGTGGTTGATCGGAGTGGTTAACTCGTATTGACATAAATATTCCTCCGCAAAGGGGTATTGGATCATGAAATCCCGTCGCCTGTTTCTTAAAATTTTAACCGGAGCTGTGGCAGCCGTTATTCCGTGGGTGGTATTGCCGGAATCCTGGCAAAAAGGTCTTAAAAAATTGCTGGGTCAGCCTGCGGTGGAGCTTAGTTGGGCTCTAAACGAAAATACCGCAAAATTTGCCGCAGTTAAACCGGAAGTCT
>Ga0134099_1003436_pt1 | contig 11700 bp, 11 predicted proteins | sample 10_taG_2_FD_105482 | JGI IMG/M metagenome (GOLD analysis project Ga0134099, IMG submission 105482) | Switchgrass degrading microbial communities from high solid loading bioreactors in New Hampshire, USA - 10_41_5_180_A2 metaG | ecosystem: Engineered > Bioreactor > Semi-continuous > Anaerobic >...
ACTGAACATCATATCTTGCAGCGCTTTTTTACGGTCTCGAGCCTCAACAGGAGTTCGGAGATATAGCCGAGAGTCTCATTTAGACCAGGGAAATACTCACTCGGATGAGCGCATTCATTTCTCTTGCTGAGCAATCCTTGAAGTGCTTTCCTCTCGTTCTTGGTGAATACCTTTGCGTCTGCTAGGGCATCAATCAGTTGAGATTCGGGATACTTCTCAACAACGATGTCAAGTGATGTGCAGTCCCAGGTCTTTCGGATTGCGCTGATGTTTGAGAGGTTCAGCGAGATGAGCTCCTGAATGAAATCTGCAAATGCAGCCCAGGCCATTACGTGTGCTGCCCTGTACAACTCACACTCAAGGCATCTAAGAGCCTGACGGAATAGGTCATCTTGGCGGATACCAAGGTTGCCAATGGTCTTATATGTCTTATCGAGAAGAATGACCCGTGACTTCGCCGATTCGCTGGTAGACAGAATTGCATGGGCCTCGGCGCAGAAAGCCTGCAGCCGCTTTGCCCAGATAACCGGATCTATTACTGCTTCGCTATTCATCTCGGCCATCACCCAGTAAACCGGACGTCATTGCTCGCCTAGCATTCACGCCACATCAAAAGCACTACACCCGCATGCTAGCTTAACGTCATAATCGCTTCCTAAACGCTAACTCACGAAGAGACTCCGCCGTTGTGGCCCTTCGTTGACATGTATTAGAGATGTGGCTTAAACATGGATAGATACGGCACACAAGCCTTAAGCTTCTCTTTGCACAGTTGAATAAACCTGGTTGTCGCTTCTGAACAGGTTTCGGCATCATACATGGCCACGAACCTGAGGGCCAAAGGTGGGTTCAGCACATCCTCCATGATCACGTCCTCGGGCATGCTGGGTTTAAGGAAAGATGGAAGCAGTGCGATTCCCATGTTTGCCCTGAGCATCAGGAGTTGCGAGGCGTAGGTGTTGGTGTGGGTGAAAGCTCCTTGATCCAGCCGGTTGTTTATGCAATACGGGCGTACCGGTTCATACTCGTTGCTAATGGTGGTTATAACCAGCTGGCCTTCCAGCCTTCTCTGTTTGTCCGCATCGAGGCCCCAGAAAGGACTGTCTTTGTGAGCCGCCACCATCCACTTGGCTGTAAGTAATTCCACCGATGCTTTTGACCTGAACTTCTTCGCGCAGAGTTCGGTGCCGATCGCGACATCCAGCGTGCCGCTTGCCCAGAAGGAGACTAGATTCGAGTAGGCATAATACATACAGTTTACTTCTATCTCAGGATATCTTTCGGAGTAGACCTTCAGCGGTTCTAGTATAAGATCAGCCTCATACTGCCCTACACCGACTGTGATACTGTCCGTACGAGCCATCATCAGCCTACGCACGCTTGCGTTAATTGCCCTGTACTGGTTTGCGTAGGCGTCAGCATTCGCCAAGAGCCTCCTGCCGGCAGGGGTGAGTTGGATTCCTTTGCTCTGGCGATGGAACAGCTTCACTCCGAGTTCGTCCTCTAGCGCGGCGATCTGCTTGCTTATCGTCGACTGGACCACGTTGCAGGCCTTCGCGGCTCTCGTGAAGCTGAGATGGCGGCAGACCGAGCGGAAGTAGTACAGCTTGAGCTCATCCATTTGTGATGCCTCCCGCGGAGATAAGAGCCATTCCAAAATGGAATGGTAACATGCGGAACCATCGCCCAACGACTCTTGGGATGATGCTATCATAAAATTTGGAGATGTACATATACGACGCTGGCTCTTAGCTTCCTCATCCGGTTTCCACATTACACAATTGGGGGGTATTAGCTTGCGCAAGAGGCCACTGCTCGCCGTTTTGCTCCTTCTGGCGTGCATCTTTGTCGGGTGCGGTTCTCCGGCTGAACAACCGGAGCCTGAACCCCAGAAGCCTGCGGTTTACGGGACTCTCTACACTTACGTCGGTACTGTCTCCACTCTCAATCCTTTCCAAAGCTCGGAGTCTGCGGGTACCACGATCCTCGACATGTGCTCACTCGGACTGTACGAGTACTTCCCCAACGCTACCCGCGACGGGTTCTCCCTGGAGGGGCAGCTTGCTGAGGGGGATCCGGTACCGCTAAACGACGAACAGACTCTCTGGGAAATCAAAATCCGCAAGAACGCTAAGTGGGAAAATGGTGACCCAATCACGGTCGACGATGTCATCTATTCACTCCAGCAGGTTATGGACCCGGTTCTCCTCACCAGACGCGCCTCACAAGTTGCCAGTGAATTCATTACGATTAAGGGCGCGGTCGAGTACTACCAGCAGGGAAACACAAACTCTGTGCCGTGGGAAAGCGTTGGCATTAAGAAGGTCGACGACTACACCCTCCGCATAGAGACCACCAGTTTCGCTACCGTGCAGGATGTAAAGACCCAGTTCTCTACCAAGTACACACATCTCGTGCACAAACCCACTTGGGAGTCTTGCTTCTCCGCGGACCGTACCACCAACTCTTACGGGACTCCCAACGGAGGTTTTATGAGCTGTGGGCCGTTCATCCTGAAGGAATGGGTCGAAGGGTCCCAGTTCGTGTTCGAGCGTAACCCCGACTATGTCTTAGCCGATCAGATCAGTCTCGAAAAAGCGATCTTCTATCAGATTACAGACAGCAATACGGCCTTGGAGATGTTCTTGTCGGGCAATCTCGACTATGTGTCGGTGGGAGCCGCGGCGATAGAGCAGTATGAGGACGATCCTAGGCTCATAACGACACTCCCTGAGTCCGTGACCTCGATCTGCGTTAACATCGGTAACAGCAAGAACAACAACGCGCTGGGCAACCAGAACTTCCGCAAGGCTCTCTTTTATGCGACTGATCGGGAGTCCATCGCCAAATTGGTGAAAGGTCAGCCGGCCACCTGGATAGTTGCCTCCGCGATTCTTTCCAGCGTAGAGAGCGGCGTTCCGTTCCGTCAGCTTCCCGAGGCTCAGGCTTACCTGCCCGCCAACAACGGTTTCGATCCCGAGCTTGCGAGGCAGTACTTCCAGAAGGCCTTGGATGAACTGGGACTCGACAAGGTCACGGTAACGATGATCTACTCCGAGACTTCCACTAACACCAAAGCCGTGACCGAGTTCCTGCACAAGAGCTGGCCTGAGGTTCTCGGCCCCAAGTTCGAGCTCAAGATAGAGGCCGTATCCAGCTCCATGGCGTCTTCACTGCGCAAAGGATGGAAGGATAACCCCGATTCGTACGAGCTTGCTTGGGGAGGCTGGGAAGTCAGTCTCACCGACGTCGCCAACGGGTTTAAGGTGTACACCAGCTGGTTCAACAACAAGAATGAACCTTACTTCAACGAGTACTACGATGACCTGTGGCAGAAGGCGAACCAGTCTGAGAGAGGAAAGACTGATAACGACTATCGTCTCGACCTTTGCTTCGAGATGGAGCAGATCTTGATAGATGAAGCACTAACCATCCCCGTTTACGAGACCCCCGGGCGCGCTATGGTTAGCGATCGCATCGAGTTGCCTCTTGGAGGCTACAAAGCCGGCTTCGGCTGGGGATGGATGTGGGCCAAGGTAGTTGAGTAGTCCTAGGAAGTCAGTTTGATTACCCTCCGGTGCCTGAAGGGAGAAGAAATGCCTTTCGGGCACCGGACTCACCTCGCGACCGTCGTGCTGGAAAAGCTACCGTTCTTGTTGGGAGGGGACTCCTTCGCTTAAGTATGTACTCCAACGCATAGTGGCCATGGTAATCACGCTGTTCATTATCATCACCATTGGGTTCATGGTGATACGACTGATGCCAGGCAGCATGTATGCGGACGATGCAGATATGACCGCCGCTCAAATGGAAATCCTCCGAGCCAAGTATCACCTGGATAAGCCCATTCCGGTGCAGTACGGGATCTTCCTGCGTGACTTGGTGCTCAAGGGTGACTGGGGCACGTCGATCAAGATGTACATTGGTGTCCCTGTGTTTGACGTCCTTAAAATGAAGATCCCTGTCTCCATGTATAACAATCTTTTCTCTCTATTGATCTCTCTTCCCATCGGAGTTCTGCTCGGCATCATCGCCGCGGTGCGCAAGAACTCCATTGTGGACTACACGACCTCTTTCATGGTTGTAATCTTCATCTCGGTACCGTCGTTCATTTTCGCGACGCTACTACAGTATTACGCCGCGTTCAGATCGGGCTGGTTTCCCATTATCTACGAAGCCTCGGCGACCGGCTTTGCGAAGCTGCACAGCCTGACACTGCCGATCATAGCCCTATCACTCGGCCCCATAGCTAGGGTTACCCGATATCTTAGGGCAGAGCTGGCAGAAACGATTAACTCCGACTTTATGCTTCTCGCCAGGACAAAGGGGTTGACCGAAGCCCAGGCGATTCTGCGGCACGGCATACGGAACTCGTTGGTGCCTCTCGCGAACGTAGTTATCCCGATGTTTACGCACATAATGAGCGGAAGCATGGTTATCGAACGCATTTTCTCCATTCCCGGAATGGGCGGACTCATGGTGAGTTCGATTAACAACACTGACTACCCGCTTACTCTCGCGGTTCTCATTTTCTACTCCGTTGTATCGCTGGTTACCGTCCTTGTTGTCGACCTTGCCTACGGGGTCATTGACCCGAGGATCCGGATAGGAGGGAGACACATTGAGTAACGTCTACTCTCCTACAGACCCCCGGTTCGCTCATCTAGGACCGGAGAAGTTCAGGCTCAGGCAAACAGACGCTGTGCTTCTTGACGCGAAATTCGAGACGAAGCCCATCGGCTTTTTCAGAGACGCGGCCATGCGGTTTGCCAAGAGCAAGATCTCAATCGTCGCGCTCATAGCCATCTCGATCATCGGGTTCATGGCGATAGTCGGACCCTACATGACCCCGTACGGGTACAACGATCAGAACCTGGATTACATCAACCTGCCGCCAAAGATTCCTGCGCTCGCTAGGTTCGGCATCTTCCAGGGCACACGGGTCCTTCAGAATAGACGCGTCGATGGCCTAAGCGACACGTCGCGGTATCCCGAAGGCTCTATCATCCGCATTGACAACAGGCGCGTCATGGGAGGCGTCGAACTCTGCGACGTGACAGTGGACTACTACCGCTACATGGGAATCGATGATGACGTCTACTTCCTGTTCGGAACAGACTACCTGGGCAGGGACCTGTGGACTCGGGTTTGGCGAGGAACTCGCGTATCTCTCATCATCGCGATTGTGTCGGTCATCTGCAACGTATCAATCGGACTGGTCTATGGCTCTATCGCGGGCTACTACGGCGGAAGCATCGACATGACCATGATGCGGATAACTGAGATCATAGACGCCATGCCTGATGTCGTGGTCGTAACGCTTTTCATCTTGTACTTCGGGAGCGGTCTGATCTCCATAATCCTCGCGCTGGCGGTCAAGAACTGGATAGGTACGGCACGGATGATAAGAGGGCAGTTCTACAGGTTCAAGAACCACGAGTATGTACTGGCTGCCCGGACCCTCGGCGCGAATGACGCCCGTCTCATGTTTAGGCACATCCTGCCGAACTCCATCGGCCCGATCATCACGAGGGCGATGATCGCCATACCGAGCGCCATCTTTACCGAGTCGTTTCTCGCCTATATAGGGTTGGGAATAAGGGCGCCGGAGTCGTCAATTGGCGTCTTGCTTTCAGAGGGCCAGAAAGTACTCCTGTACTATCCGGAGCAAACGTTCTTCCCGGCCGTCATCATTTCCATCCTGATGATCGGCTTTAACTTGCTTTCAAACGGACTACGAGATGCATTTGACCCGACACAGCGGGGGACAGAGTAGGGGGTGAGGTGGTGGAGAAGGAAAGACCTATCCTGAGTGTCGATGATCTTTCGGTTTCTTTCAGGACTTATGGGGGCCGGGTACAGGCCGTGAGAGGCGTAAGCTTTGACCTCTACAAGGGAGAGACTCTCGCGATAGTAGGAGAGTCTGGGTCCGGTAAGTCCGTAACAATCAAAGCTATTCTGGGCGTTCTTCCGAAAAACGGCCGGATTGACGCCGGCTCCATACTGTATAACGGCGAGGATCTGGCCAAGTTCCGCGAGAAGGACTTCCACAAGATACGCGGTAAGAAGATATCTCTCGTTTTTCAGGACCCGTTCTCGTCCTTGAACCCCATCATGATCGTGGGCAAGCAGATCACGGAGGCGCTCACGCTGTCTTTGGGCATGGATAAGGACAAAGCGAAAGCGAGAGCGCTGGAACTCCTTCACGCGGTCGGAATCCCCGACCCTGAGACCCGGTTCTACCAATACCCTTTCCAGCTTTCCGGAGGAATGCGCCAACGCATTGTGATTGCTATCGCACTGGCCAGCGATCCGGAAATCCTCATATGTGACGAGCCGACCACGGCGCTCGACGTTACCATCCAGGCCCGGATCCTTGACCTCATCAAAGAGATCAAGGCTCAGCGCAAACTGTCGATCATTTTCATCACCCATGACCTCGGCGTAGTGGCGAACATGGCTGACAGGATCGCGGTCATGTATGCAGGCAAGATCGTCGAAATGGGAACGAGTGAGGATATCTTCTACAGGCCTGCCCATCCCTACACTTGGGCACTCTTGTCGTCCATACCGGATCTGGATACCAAAGAAGAGCTCGTGTCTATCCCCGGCAGTCCGCCAAACATGATCTCGCCGCCAAAAGGAGATGCTTTCGCCGTACGCAATAAGTACGCTCTTGAGCTCGACTTCGAGGAGGAGCCTCCCATGTTCCGCATCTCCGATACGCACTTTGCGGCTACGTGGCTGTTGCACCCCAACGCCCCGAAGGTGGAAATGCCGGAAATACTGGCAGAACGTATAAGACGCTATGCGGAGGAGAAACTCGCCAATGCCCGTTGAAGATGCCGGCCCAATACTGGAAGTCAAGAACCTCTCGATGCATTTCACGAGTAGGCGCAGGAGACGTACAACTGTTGTCAAGGCAGTGGATGATGTCTCGTTCACCATAAACAAGGGCGAGACGTTTGGACTTGTTGGCGAGTCCGGATGCGGGAAGACCACTCTGGGGCGAACCATCATACGTCTCTACAATCCGACGTCGGGCACCGTGAAGTTCGGGGGCCGCGAGATTTCGGGCAGGATGACAAGAGAGCTTAGGAAGTACCTCACCAGCAACATCGCGATGATATTCCAGGATCCGATTGCCTCTTTGAACCCGCGCATGACAGTGCAGGAGATTGTCGGTGAGGGGCTGATCATCCGGGGGCTAAAGGACAGCGCGGAGCGAGAAAGCCGGGTCAAACTCATGCTTGAGAAGGTCGGTCTTCAGGCTGAACACGCCGCGAGATACCCTCACGAGTTCTCAGGCGGCCAGCGGCAGAGGATCGGCATAGCGCGAGCGCTGATTGTGGAACCGAAGATGATCATAGCAGACGAACCTGTCTCGGCCTTGGACGTGTCCGTACAAGCTCAGGTGATCAATCTCTTAAACTCGCTCAAGCGGGAGTTCGGCCTTACTGTGTTGTTCATTGCTCACAATCTTTCTGTGGTGAAGTACTTCTCGGATCGCATCGCGGTGATGTATCGGGGTAAGTTCGTGGAGATGGCTCCATCGGACGACATTTACCATCATCCGCTTCATCCCTACACCAAGGCCCTACTTTCCGCTGTGCCACAGCCCGACCCGCATACCGAGAGAAGCAGGCGCAGGATCTACTACGAGCACACTGAACCGGCAACCGGGACTCTGGCGATGCGGGAAGTCGTCCCAGGACACTATGTCTATTGTACGGAAGAGGAGCTCCAATTCTACCGCCGGCAGTTAGGTGCCTAGCTTTATAGAAAGGGCGATGTATTAATGTATGATGTAATCCTTAAGGGCGGGTCCATTGTGGACGGGACCGGCAGACCTGCCCGCGCTGGAGACTTGGCCATATCGAAAGGCAGGATAGTACGCATAGCCGAACGCATCGAGGACGCCGCTGCCGAGGTAGTTGACGTATCCGGTCTGGTCGTAGCCCCGGGCTTTATCGACATTCATTCCCATTCTGACGACTCGTTCTCCAAGGAAGGCAGCACTCAAAGCAAGATATACCAGGGTGTCACAACTGAGGTCGCTGGGCAATGCGGTCATTCGCCCTTTCCTGTCATGGAAGACCAGGGTGCTGAGTCCGGCAGCGTTGACGGCGGCAAGGGCGGTTCATTTACGGCGCCGTCTCTGGAAGCGTTCCTGGAACGAGTCGAGAAAGAAAACCGGAAGATGTCCACAAACCTCATACCCCTGATCGGTCACGGTTCCGTAAGAAATGCAGCCATGGGAAGCGAGAACCGGAGCCCCACGACCTCTGAGCTGGAGCGCATGAAAGCGATGATTGATGCCGACATGCGCACGGGAGCATGGGGCCTTTCTCTAGGGCTAGGTTACGCTCCGGGGGTGTCATCAGAGCAGGATGAACTCAACGAACTGGGTTCAGTCGTCGCGAAGTATGACGGTATTGTGACATCCCACATGAGAAACCAAGGCGCCGGTACCCCAGAGTCGTTGGAAGAGATGTTCAACATATACCGGTACTCGGGAGTAAGGGTCCACATATCCCATTACAAAGTGTCGGGCAAGGCCAACTGGGGACGGGGTCCGGAGTTTGTCGAGTGGATCCATGAGGCTAAGCGGAATGGGATCAAGGTATCTGTGGACGTCTATCCGTACAGGGCCTCTTCATCCGGCATCACGAACTGCTGGCCGAACTGGGCAATCCAGGGAGGACGGGAGAGAGCCGTAGAGCGAACGTACAACGACGAGAGGCCTCTCCTGCTTGACGCTCTAAACAAGAGATTTGCTGCGCCGGAGGACGGAGACAGCCTGTACGTGGTTACGACTTACGGGAGATTCCCGATAGCCGACGGAAAGACGATCGGAGAGATTGCCCGTATCCTGGGCGTTTCCATGGCGGAAGCTGTCTTGGAGGTCACCAGGCAGACCGGGGCAAGCGCCACGTGCGTTTCGTTCTCTATGTGCGAAGACGATGTCATGACCATGCTTGCCCAGAACGATTTCGCCATCGGATCAGACGGGAGAGGTTTTTCCCTCGATCCACGTGAGTGCGATGGCAAACCTCACCCAAGGAACTTCGGCACGTTCCCAAGATTCCTGCGTATAGCAAGAGAGAACAGGCTGTGCTCTCTGGAGACGGCAGTCTACAGGATGACGGGTCTTGCGAAAGAGATTATGGATATTCCGGATAGGGGCATCCTGGCGGAAGGATATGTGGCGGACATAACCGTGTTTGACCCGCGGACGGTAGCCGACACAGCTACTTTCGACGACCCGATACGAAGGAACGTCGGCATTCATCACGTACTTATAGATGGGAAGTTCGCGTTTCGCGATGGGGAGCAAACCTCGCTCCGTTTGGGGAAGTTCCTCCTCAAAGAGTGAGTTGGGGACCACAGAACTGAGGCAGGCGGTCTGGTTGCGCTGGAGTCTAATGAGTCGAATACTGCTGGCTGAGTCCATTGCAGCCGCTATCCTTGCGGTGTACTGGTGGTCCTCAGGAGATCCGAACGCGTTGACGAATGCCCTGTTTGTTGCCGGAATGCCTTGTTTCCTCATGGGACTGTGGCGAATTGTGCAGTCTGTGGGCCTTTTCAATATCGTGACCTATAGTTTTAAGCGCTTTAGGGCGGTGCTGAAGACGGCTCGAAGCCGTGAGCCCTTGCCTCCGGAGCTGATGAGTCTGGCAGAATACAACTTATCCAGAGATAATCGACGTCTGCATTACGAGCCCCTAGTGGCGGGACTCGTATTTGTCCTGGCAAGCGTGGTAGCTGCCTGCGTCTAGCGTGAGGGTGGAGGACTTCCGGGAGTATGGAGGCTGCTGTGCCATCCACGTAGCTTCGCTGGAAGGGAACCGCGATATGAGCAATCGTGTTATCCTCGCGAGTAGAGATAGCGGGCAAGAACAACGGAGTTGTTGAACACGAAAAGCAGACTGGAACATGTGAGAGGGTATGTGAACCGCGTCTTCGACCGCATAGAGGACGCCGAAACCAGACGCGCCGCCTACGTGCATTCTTACGGCGTATCACAGTGTTGCGTTCTTTTGGCGCTCAAGCGCGGGTTAGACCCTGAACTGGCCGCAGTCATCGGGCTCCTTCATGATATCTACTCGTACAAGACCGGGTTAACGGCCCTGCACTCCGAAAACGGCGCCGACATGGTACGCGTCGTCTTCAAGCGGGATCTGCGAGACCTTTTCTCAGAGGATGAGCAGACCATAATAAAGTCGGCCATATACCACCATTCCGACAAAGGACACGTGCATGACGAGTACGACGAGCTCCTGAAAGACAGCGACGTCCTGTTTTTCTTGTCGTTTCGTACGAGTTACGACGCGATACGCGCTCAGAGACTCTTGTGAGCTATGGGAGAGCTGGGATTGCCTGCGACAGACATAGCGGTACTTGCGGAAGGGGAGTCCACCGGGAGCCGTTTTGACCCAATCCGCGCCGCGGGTGTCGCCGAGGCCCTGGCTTCTAGGAGAGTGACCGGAGAAGAGCACGATCCCGAATACATGAAGATAGTCCGCTACTTCCCCGAGGACGATGCCCCCGGCGCGTTCAAGAACGGGTGGTGCGCGGCGTTTGTCTACCACTGTTGCCTGGAGGCCGGGCTCCTCTTGCCTATCCACTTCGGCCATACTGCCAAGTCGACGGGCAGCAGCCGTTTTGGCGGCGTGAAAGGATGGCTCCAGTGGGGGACGACAAACGGGTTCTGCCACTGCGACAAAGACGGGTTTACCCCGAGGCGGGGCGACATCGTAATCTACAACAACATCATCCGTCCGGAGGACAAGTATCCGAACAACTCCCCCTATGACCATATGGGCATCGTGCTTGCCTGTGATTCTGACGAACTGCTGGTGGCAGAAGGCAACGTGGGCAACAAGAATGTGTCAGTTGTTGTGCACCCAGTTGCTGTGTACCCAGCTGTTGTGGGCTCAATCGCTCGACACTCAATTGTCCTGCCTCAATCGTTCTGCACTCAATCAGCCCGAGTCATCATCGATAGGCTCGCGGCCTCTCTCATGTTTCCCTGAGCGTCTATGCCAAACGGGCACCGGGTAACACACTGGCCGCATCCTAGTCCCACTTCGCTGACCATCATGCCGGTGTTACCGAGTGCGCGATATTTCACTTGGAGAGCCTCCTTAGCCGGCATTCTAGGGTACCCTGACGTGCAGGTTGGCGCGCGGAACCCAGCAGATTCTGGCTCGATTTGCAAGTTGCCAGAAAATTCCACAGCACTCATACATCGTTCGGTGGCAGCGCGTCTATAACCTCCTTTGGCAACAATGGGCGGATGCCCCTGTTCTGATTTGAGGCGAGGCAACCCGCGAGCCGTTGCGGTCGTCACAGAGGGTCTTTGGTCAGCCGGAGCGAAGCAGAATCTCAGAACATGGGTCTCTCTCTAGCAGGGCAGAGTCTACGAGCAGTGGTTGCTCAATCAGGTCAGGTGAGGCCAGTGCATCGCAAGTGAGAGTGCCAGTTGCCGGTATTGGCAGGGAGCGTTCGAGTAAGGTGAGGTCACATGCTATCCGCTGCCTGTCTCTCCGCTGTCTCTCATAAGCACCTTTGACCAGATGTACCTTCGTCAACCGGCAGGGAGGAATAGATCCAGATGGCGCGAGTGAAAACGGTCCAGCCGATGACCAACGAAACGGTAGCAAGCGGTGAGACGCCGGGCGGAGAGGTAGCTGGCGC
>Ga0134099_1003439_pt1 | contig 11681 bp, 8 predicted proteins | sample 10_taG_2_FD_105482 | JGI IMG/M metagenome (GOLD analysis project Ga0134099, IMG submission 105482) | Switchgrass degrading microbial communities from high solid loading bioreactors in New Hampshire, USA - 10_41_5_180_A2 metaG | ecosystem: Engineered > Bioreactor > Semi-continuous > Anaerobic >...
CTGCTGGAAGGGCTGGTTTTTGGAAGAAAAATCGGCGGTGAGGTAGCCAAAATTCTAAAGGACAGCAACAAGCGAAAAGTTGAAGTTTCCATAAATTACAGGACAGACCGCACTGAGCCTACTGTGAATGCGGACGATGTAATCAAGCACATACAGCACGTTATGACAGAACACGTGGGCATAGTAAGAAACAGAGAGGGCCTTATTGAGGCAAAACAGCAGGTAGGAAAGTATTACGAACTCGTAAAAAACATGAAAAACTATACTTTGAGAGATTTTGAGATGCAGAACATAGTTCTGCTTGCCACACTGGTTATCGATTCTGCCCTGGAGCGGGAAGAGAGCAGGGGAGCCCACTATAGGTCGGACTTCACCAAGACGGATGATGTAAACTGGAAGAGAAATATAATAAAGCAATTGAAGATATAGAAAAACAACCTGAAATATAAAGCGTATTTTTACGGAAAAGGACAACTGAAAGAGGTGTTGCCAATGAATAAAATGAATATTGATAATTTTCATATCGATGATCTGATTAAAAGTTTTTTAAAAGAAGACATGCCTATGGGAGATATAACCACCGATAATCTGATAGATATGAAATCTACTTCTGAAGCCAGGCTTATTGCCAAGGAAAAAGGAATTGTCGCCGGACTGGATGTGGCCAGGAGGGTTTTCGAAATCCTGGACGAAAATGTGGAATTCGTCAAAAAGGTGGAAGACGGTATGCTGGTTCAGCCCGGTGATGCAATAGCTGAAATAAAAGGTAATACCCGCGCACTGCTCAAAGGTGAAAGGACTGCTCTGAATCTGATTCAAAGGCTTTCCGGAGTGGCAACCAAAACCAACGAACTGAGCGAAAAAATTAAGGAATTGCCTGCAAAGATTGTTGACACCAGAAAAACCACTCCCGGCTTGAGAGCTTTGGAAAAATATGCAGTTAGAGTAGGGGGAGGCCAGAATCACAGGTTTTGCCTTTCAGACGGAGTTCTTATAAAGGACAATCACATAAAAGCTGCCGGGGGAATAAAAAAGGCAGTGGAAATAATAAGAAACAGGATACCTCATACAATAAAAATCGAGGTGGAAACTGAAACCCTGGAGCAGGTGCAGGAAGCGCTGGATGCCGGGGCAGATATAATAATGCTGGACAATATGAGCCTGGATATGATGAAGAAAGCTGTTGATTTGATAAACGGAAGAGCGCTGGTCGAAGCTTCGGGCAATGTAAACATCAATACGGTATATGATATCGCCCTCACTGGGGTGGATATAATTTCTGTCGGAGGAATAACTCATTCGGTTAAAGCTCTTGACATAAGCATGCGATTTATTTAGCTTGTGGATAACATAATTTTATCCACATTTTTTTGAGAATTTTATGTGATAAAAATGTTGATAATCCTGAATGCCGCCATAATAGCGGGATTCAGAAATTGCTTTTTCAACAGGGATATCCACAGCCATGTGGATATCCTTTGTATAGTTTTCGCCGATTAACATTTAAGATTCATGTATTAGTTTAGGATATGGAAGGCTTGTTTCCAACATATGCAAGATTTTTTCAAATACTTTCGAATTGCTTAGGATTCCCTTATGTACAGGAGCTTCCACAAAAGTTCCGTTTAATATATCATCCACTGAGATATTGCTTTTCCCCAGGTTGAACAATTCAGTACCTATGCCCCATTCTTCAAGAGTTGCGCTGTTGGTGCCTACGACTTCATCATACTGAGCGATAATGTTTCCTGTTTGTATTGTACTGTTCAACCCTTTATTTATCATTGACGGAAAAGCCTTGGTAAAAAGCTCGCTATCAGGAATAAGGTCCAATATACCTTGCCCTTCATAGTATTTAGCGCCTAATGATGCGATGGGGGAGCCCTTGTGGGGTACGGAAATAAAAATGATCTTTTTTACGTCGCTGTTTTTTATGTATTCTTTGCTGCATGTATAAAACCGGGCAACCAGTCCTCCCATACTATGGGCTATAATATCAAATCTTTTGACTTGAATACCCTGGGACAAATAATCCAGTTTCTTCTGCAGTAAAAAATTTTCCAATTCCCTGGAACCATAAGCAACCCCTTTTTCCGAATCATAATTAAAGGCAATGGTTTCAAACCCTTTAGACTCAAGAAATCCCATCAAATTTTCAAAAATATCGCCACTTGACTGATAGCCATGTATCATAACCACCGGGGACCTGGATAGCTTAACCTCTATTTTGGCTGTTACATTGCTTCTATAAATGGAAGCATTGATAACCGCTTTGGCAGGGCTTTCTTCGGCTGTTCCACTGTCGTACTCCGGTGGAACATAAGATATGAGCGCTTCACCATACTTGTTGGTCCTAACATCTGCAGGATATACACTGCCGAAGCCATTGTCCACATTCAAGATGATACGGGCAAAAGGGACCGGATTTCCATCTGTATCCAGAACTTCTGCCCTTATGACGAATTTATTCTCCGGATCAAAAGCCAGGATATCTATGCCGGGATTTACCGGATACATATTTAATATCAAAAGGTCTTTTTTTGAAAATTCATATTTGATAAAGCTTTTTACATCATCACTCAAAGAAAGTATAAAAAAGATCAGTATTATTATTGCCATTGCAAGAAATGAGAACCTTACTTTCTTTAACATCGGCACCTATCCCAAAATTACATAAAAACTATATAGACATTATTTTTATCAACTTACATAATGATTATTTTCACAATACATGCATTTAATTCACTAGATTATTTTCATGTTTGATGGGAAAAATAATTTTGAAAGGAGATGATTCAATGAAAGTTCAGGATATAATGACCAGAAATGTGGCTTATATAAATCCCAGCTCAACATTGGCCGAAGCGGCGCAACTAATGCAGAAGCATAATGTAGGTTCAATACCCGTGTGTGATCAGCAGGGTATTGTGGGTATTGTCACTGACAGGGACATAGTGGTGCGCAGTATAGCCCTTGGAAAGAATCCGCACAATACCCCTATAAGTGAAATAATGACTACACAGGTAAAAGTGGCAGATCCCTCCATGGATGTAAATGAGGCTTCCAGGATAATGTCGCAGTATCAGGTAAGAAGACTTCCCGTGGTGGAGAATAATCAGTTAGTCGGAATGGTAGCCCTTGGAGACCTGGCAGCCGACCAAAGGTTTGACATGGAAGCCGCCGAAGCTCTTTCTGAGATTTCAAGGCCTTCAAAACCGGAAAAGATGTCTCAGTAAATAAGCAATAAACAGCAGGCAATAGGATATGGCAGTTATAAGTATATCAACTGCTTTCGACTATTGCCTGTGCTTGTTAGAAGTAGATGGTCACAAATTTTATGGAATAAAGATCGCACACTATTACATTGTCTTCTCCTTCTTCACGGAGCAAAATGAAGCTTGCTCCGACACCAATAAGAATACCTGTCCTGTCAGTTGTTCCGCTTGTGCCGATAAGAAACTCTACCCTGACTCTCCTTCCTATCTGGGTCCGCAGAAAACCGGCAAGATAGAAAGTGCTCTGTACCGATTGGGGAACAGTTTCACTGTCGGCTGCAATAGTAGGTACTCCCGTGGCAATTGGAGGCTGAGAAGCGACTGGTCCTAAAGGTGAACCGGTGGGCATAGCCATAGGGATACCTGTGGGAGAAAGGCCACCAGGCTGAAATTGATATCCGGGCATGAGGGTTCCGTTCTGTCGGGATGGATTGAAACTGAATTTCACATTTGCCGGGCAAGGGCTGATTTCATTGTAATTATTCATAATTTTAATCATCTCCTTATTTATGTTTGGTAGTATAAGGCCGTGGGAATGTAGAAGCAATGCTGCCTTATCCTGTTGTGAAGGCTTCCTGAGCCATTACGGGGAAATATGCTTTCACATGTTGGACTAAAAGGATTGTAATACCAGAGGCATTCATCAACACCCTGCAACTTATTTCCGGAGAGAGCCCAATCCGCAATTTGATAGTGGATTTCTTCCGGAGGAGTAGCCCAAACGGTCTGGGGGTTTGACTCACCATAAACAGTGGGCATCATACATGTAAATTGATAGGGCTGGGTGATTACTTTTCTCAGGTCTCCCTGGCCGGTTCTGAGGTATTCTCCGCCTGAAACATGAACCCTATTCATGACTACAGTGGCTACGGCTTTCATGCCGGCTTCTCCCTCGCCCTCGGCTTCGCATCTGATCAGTCTCGCAAATAATTCTCTTGCTGAAAAAGGCATAGCACATCACCTGTAAGTAGAATTTTGCTTTGTTATCAGTATATTAACACAAAGCTCTGTTGGTAACATAAAGCAAGAATAATTTGAAAATAATTCATGTGATAATATAAAACAGGGTGCTAATAATAAAATTGTCGTTAAGGATCCTGTCTGTTAATTCATTGCATGCAGGAACATTTCAGACCTGAAGCGCCTTGAAAAGGAGGAATGTACTGTGGGTAGGCAAAGGAGCATGATGTCTGAACAATTAAAGACAGAAATAGCCAAGGAACTTGGAGTCTATGACACAGTGGTATCTGAAGGTTGGGGTGCTGTTAGTTCAAGGGACTGCGGCAATATAGTAAAGAAAGCCATTGAAATTGCAGAAAGAAGCTTCATAACAGATAGGATATCAAAATAACGAACTAAAGCCGGCTTTTGCCGGCTTTTATAAAAATAATGCCTATTTCCCGAAAAAGTTTGCCTGATAATTTCTTTACATAATATTTGAAAAACCAAGAAAACCGTGGTAGTATTATTTTATCAATTCCTAAAAGAAATTTCTCTTGCTTCAAATCTATTACAATTTCTTTACACTTAAAATCTATATGTTGACGTTAAAAACCGCCGATGATATAATGTTTTTGAATTCAAGATAGGCATTTATCGCTTATCTTGAGTAAGTAGTACCAAGGGGTAAGGTTACTGAAGTAGGGAAGCGGGCGTAACCATGTTACCCTACATATTTTGACCTGCTTCCAATAAAATACAAGGAGGATTTGAGAGCATGAGGAATCTCAAGAGGTTTTTAGCAGTTCTCGTAGTAGTAGCTGTTATGGCTACATCTATGATTCCTGCATTTGCAGCAGAGGAAACCTTAACTGCAGCTGAGATTTGCGAAAGTCTCAACATGTTAAGGGGAACAGGCTCCGGCGTTACAGAAGAGTATCTCGCAACAAAGCCGGATAGGGTTCAGGCAGCTATAATGCTCTTAAGGCTTATGGGTCTTGAAGAGACAGCTATAGCTGAAGGCGCTGAATTAGAAGATAATTTCAGCGACGTTGACGGATTGAACAAGACAAATAGAGCAATCACTGCTTATTTGAAAGCTCATCCGGAATTAGGTTTCGTAGGTGACCAAGGCAAGTTCTTCCCGACAGAGAAGATCACTGCTCAGCAGTATTTCAAAGTTCTTCTCACAGCTCTGGGATATGAACAAGGCGTTGATTTCGCATGGAGCGAAGTAATTGAGTTCGCTGAGTCTGTTGGCATAACAGCTGGTGCTGATGCTGAAGAGTTCACAGTTGCTGATTTGGCAGAAGCTACAGTTGAAGCTCTTGTTGCCAACATAAAAGGCGAAGACGACTACACTCTCATCGAGTGGTTGGTAGACAACGGATTTGTAGCATTGGAAGATGCTGTAGCAGTTGGTCTCCTGGTAGTTGAAGAAGAGCCTGCAGAACTCACTGCAACAGTAGCTGCTACAGGTGCTAAGAAGTTGACTGTTACTTTCAATCAGCCTGTAGATGATACAAAAGCTGTTTTCACAGTTAAGAGAGGAACAGTTAAACCTTCAGTTAAGTCCATAACTTTCTCTGAAGACAAGACTTCCGCTGTAATTGAGTTCAACATTAATCTCACATCTGGCGATTACACAGTAGAAATTACTGGATTGACAGATGAGGCTATAGTTGTGACAACAAAAGTTGAAGCAGCAAAACTCTCAACCATTGAATTCAAAGGTGACGTTGCTATTATTGCTACCGGAACTTCTGATAAAGATGTAAAGGTTGGAGTAGTTGGAAAGAACCAATATGGTGAAGAAGTATCCTTGACTCTGAGCACATCGAATGTATTTGCTTCAAAAGGTGGCTACAAGTCATATTCAAATGGTGTATTAACATTAACTTACGACGGCAAGTATGCTGTTGGAGATAAAGTTGTAGTTACAATTGTTGATGCTACAACTAGCGTTACAGCATCTCAGACATTTACAGTTGCACAGGCTGCACAAGTTGAGTCTATAACTGTTGGAGATATCACAACAGATGACAAAGATCTTGCAGCAAAACCACTCAATGTAAGCAATTTGAATGGTAACCTGAGCAAATATTACATTCCTGTAGAAATTAAAGACCAATACGGAAATGCACTCAAGGCTGCAGAGCTTGTTGGAGTTAGCATATTAACTTCTAACGATGCAGTTATCAATCCAAAGGGCTTTAAAGATGTAGACGGCAAAACAGTTATAGAGCTTCAGGCTACTGCAAAAACAGCAACTCATGGTACAGTTGTTATTACAGTAGTATCAGGAACTGGTAAAACCGGAAGCGTAACAATTACTGTATTGGAAAATGCTAAGATTGATGTAGTAACCATTTCAGCTCCAGACAGCGAGTTGAAGATTGGTAAAGCTGCAGTACTGCCAGTTACCGTTGTTGACACTTATGGTAACGAAATTGCATTGAAAGATGCAAACGTTAAATTAGCAAAAACTAATGAGATTACTATGGGTTCCGATGACAGCACTAAGTTGACTGCAACCGGTGCTACATTCGCAGTAAAACACAATTATGTTACTAATGTAACAACTATAGAGATAACACCTTCTGATAAGAATGTTATCCTTACAGTAACAACTTCTACCGGAAAATATCAGCATCTGACACTGACAGCTGTTGATACTCCAGTACCAACATCCATAAAGGGTATGAAATCTGATTTTGTATCCATGCTGGCTAATGATACATCAATGACAACCGATGTTCTCGGAAATGTTGAGTACCTCGATCAGTATGGTGACACAATAAGCTTGCCAGGTAGTGGATATACTGTAACTTTGGCAGCTAAAGATACTGCTGAATATACTACTTCTGTAGCTGGTACAGTATATGCTACAACTAAAGCTGGAACTGACACTTATAAGATTACACTGAAGAAAGGTTCAGATGTATTAGACGAGTATGAAGTATCAGTAACTGTTGTAGACAAGGATAAGATAACTGAATTTGCAATTGATGATCTGAACAAGTTCTACACAGGTGCTGTATCATCAGCTCATAACCAGCAAGTTAAGATTTATGGTCTGGTTAACGGCAAGAAAGTTGAAGTACCTCAGAGCATGATTCAGTTAGTAACTGCAAGCAATGGATTGCCAATCGGAAACAAGGGTGCGTTCAGCATAACATCAGCTGTTTATACTGATGATAAAGATGTAAACGCTACTATTACAGTTCTGGTTGCAACCAAGGATAATACCTATACTTTGACCAAGGATGTAGTTTACAGCTCAGCTGCACCAAAAGCTGCAAGCCTGGTTGTAAAGAAAGGTAGCGATGAAGTTACTACTGCTGTAGAAGTTAGCCTGGCAGATGGTAACCTGTTCACAGGAATAGACGGACTCAAGATTGAAGCAAAAGATCAGTATGGAGTAGCTAAGACAACAGGTGCTACATTTGCAGTAACTAACAATGATACAGGACTTAGCATCAGCATTGACGGTAATGGTAACTTGACAGCAACTGGAACTAAAGAAGTTGGCAAGTCATTCACACTCAATGTATTCATGGATGGACTGTACAAATCTGTTAAAGTTGTTGTAAAATAACTCATACAATCAAATAAAGGGAGAGGATAAATCCTCTCCCTTTGTTATGAGGATAAATGCTATTTGTAGAGGTTGAACTAAGTAAAATGAAGTAGCATATTATTCACCGGCAGATGACTATGTTTGGTTATCTGCTTTTTTGCATAGAATTAAGTCATAACATGTAGTATTCTGTTTATATACTTTTTCTAAATTTCTTATCTCATAGGCATTTCGTTTGATTGCTTTAATTGTCCATATGCCAATAGTAGGGGTGGACCTAAGGTAGAATGAAATGCAGGTATATTTTTATTGCAGATGACCATATTGGTAAACGTAAAGTCTTAGTTTCACGTAAGTTCCAAGATACTAGAAGTATAATACAGATGTTATTCGGTTGACATACTGTGATTAATTATTTAAACTTTATTTATATGCATTAAATTTTACTCGTAAAGGAGCGGCATCTTAGAATGTCACAAAATAAAAAAGAGGGAAAGAAAGATTTGATAAATCATAGTGCAACGAAAAAAAAGAACGTTGTTAAAATGCAAAGTATTTCAGATCATGCCAAAATAGTTTCAATATTGCGAATAGCTATTATTACCTGTCTTTTGATTTCTATATTTTATCCTCCTTTTCTGAGGGGGTTATTCTTTGAAAGTGAGCAGCTGCTTACAGAAATATTTGTGTTTGCTGTATATATAATATTTTGGATATATAAATCTTATAAGAAAGACAGGAGATTCCTTACAACTCCTTTGGATTATGCTTCTATAGCTTTCGTGATAGTATACCTAATATCACTTGTTCCTGCCATTGAAAAATATCTCGCAATATCGGAATGGCTAAAATACTGTATGTATTTTGCCTTGTTTCATATGGTTTCAGAAATTGCCTCTACATATAAGTCCAGAATGGCCTTGCTCTGGACAGTTATCTTTACTGCCTGCTGTGTCTCCGCTATCGGACTGGATGCATTGGCGGGAGGTAAAGTGGTTAATGTATTAAACGACTTTTTCGGAAACATTGGTATTACAAAGGCACTGGGATTAAATGAGATGTTCTTTGATTTGGTTATCGGAAACAGGATCTCATCAACTTTTCAGTATCCCAATACCCTCGCCTCATACCTAATGGCTGTGTTTTTTGTTTTGGTAGGATTAGTAACTGCAAATAAAAGTCTATGGGTAAAAACTGTCGGTGGATGTGCAGGGTTTATTACTTTCGCAACTTTCATGCTTACATCCAGCCGTGGAGCATATGTGATGTTTCCTTTTGTATGGATGATACTCCTGATAACTTTGCCAAAAGGTAGTAAATTGAAAGCTGTATTCTATTCACTTATATATGTAGCTATGGGTGGCACTTTATCTTTCCGGCTCCTGTCGACTGTGTCTGATGCTGAGAACGCTTATAGGAATTTTTGGTTGACAGTTGCTGCCGGTGCAATTATATGTGCGCTGCTTACAGTAATAATGACATATGTTGTAAAACTGCTGGAGAAATTAAACTGGAAAGTCTATGCCATATCAATATCAGCACTAGCGATTCTTGCTGCAATTGCTTTGGCATATGCTTTCAGTATAACTCAACCGGTCATATTGTCAAACAAGGATTCAGAAAACGACAGCTGGAAGACTGTTTATAGAAGCGCTGTATTGAAGCCTGGAAAAGAGTACAAGCTTGTTTTCGAAGTTGAGGCTTCCATGAAAGAAGAAAAATCGTATGCATATTCTGTGAGCATAGACAGCAGAAGCAAAAAGGAAATCTTATTTGACAAGTCAACCCGGTTGGCTTCCTTAACAGGACAGGCGACCCAGGGAGTGGAAACAGAAGAGATAAGCTTTGTAGTTCCGGAAGACAGCGAAATTGTGAGATTTACTTTTTCTAATTATTTTCAGGGTACGGAAGCTACCTTTTATAATGTGAAGATACAGGACCCCGCCTCAGAAAAGATGGTAAAAAATCTGGCACTGAATTACAAATATATACCCAATGCTTTAGTCACAAGATTGGATGATATCCGTGCCACAAAGAGCGGAGTACAAAGGCTTGTATATTACAGTGATGGACTGAAAATTATGAAAGACCGTCCTTTGCTTGGAGCCGGCGGAGGGGCATGGTCTTTACTGTATTTCATGTATCAGTCTTACTCCTATATTTCTTCTCAGGCTCACAATTATTTCCTACAGCTTGGAGTTGAGACAGGAATTGTAGGATTGCTGGTACTTCTGGTGTTATTGCTGATATTTGTGTTCATGTATGTATTTGAAAGGAAACGTTCCGATGAAAGCAGTGAAAGCGGTGGTGACGGAGTAAAAGTCATACAGTCTGCTGTCTTTACAGCAATATGCTCGCTTTTTATGCATTCCTTTATAGATTTTGACTTTTCACTGGCGTCTGTATTTATTCTGGTCTGGATGCTTTTAGGGTTGTATAATTCGCGATATAAAGCGATGAAACTTGACGGATTGAAAAAACCCAGCGGATATGAACATAAATTGACGGCATGGATACAATACTTGTTATCAAGGGTCAAAAAAATCGGTTTTTCACCTGTTTTAGGCATTATTTTGACTATTGCCGTCGGAACTTTTTCAGTGCTTTTCCTTACTGCAAAAGGTTATGCAAATGATTCTCAAACAGCCAGTTATTATGACACTGAAGAAGCGCTGCAAAAAATGAAGATTGCATCTGTTTTGAATCCGTTTAATATAGACTATAAGATAGGATATGCAAATCTTATTGTAGAAAAGAGCGATTTGTCTCAACAGGAGTTTGACAAGGCGTTTGAGCTGATAATAGAGGCTGAAAAAGACAGCAGATACAATGCAGATTCCCTGACCAAAATAGGTGCGTTTTACCTGTCAGTCGGCTATATAGATAAAGGCTTGGAGGTAATAAACAGCGCTTCCTGGCTTAAGCCATTACTTCCGGAATCATGGGAGACGGTCATAAATGCGTACTCCAGTGTTATAGATTACTTTGTCAATAACAACGATCTGGGTAATGCATACAAGTATATTGATTCAATAAGCACGGTGCTTGAAGAAGCAAAATTAGCTAACACATACAGTCTTAATCCTTTTGTCCTTGAAGATCCGTCGGTTATGGAAAAAATCGAAGAGTTTAAATTTATTAGGGAGAATTTGGATTATAAAAAAGATGAAAGCATTGATGGTGAAAGCATAAGCCTTGTCAGAGATACACTTGTTTTCTTAAATTATCCTGATATGGACCTCAATAGCGACGGAGTCCCTGATCAGTGGACCATACAGGATCCGGCTTCTACAAAAATTAGTGTAGATAATGAAAATATGGTAGTTGACAACACAATTACGGGTTATGGAAGAATTGTGAGCAGAAAACTGAACCTGGAAGCAGGAAAAAACTATACAGTTGAGGTCAAAGTTGCGAATGGTGAAACCATTGAAAAGATAGATTATAGTCTTTCAGGTGTCAGCAATGCATCCGGGGTTATGGTAAAGTCAATGAATACATTTACAGCAGACATATCTGTTCCCTCGGATTTTACTTCTGGTAGCAACAAGCTTGTCCTTGGCATACCGGGAAAAGCGGTAATTACTGATATAAAGATTTATGTGAAGTAAATATATGAGTTTAGAAGTATGATTTTGCTTGCATGTGGAAAGAGTAATACTCTTAATTTTCATATTCATAAATTTATAGTAATAAAGTACTATTATTATTGTCATTACAGTTTTGCTAGGCTATAATATGGTAATGACAAAAAAACTCAAATTTAATAATATTTAGACACTGACTTTATTCGGTTTTTACCATAGAGATTACTCATACCACATCCATTCTACTTATGGAGGTTTATACAAATGGAGGAAATCAGCCTTAGAGAACTGATTGAGATA
>Ga0134099_1003449_pt1 | contig 11648 bp, 9 predicted proteins | sample 10_taG_2_FD_105482 | JGI IMG/M metagenome (GOLD analysis project Ga0134099, IMG submission 105482) | Switchgrass degrading microbial communities from high solid loading bioreactors in New Hampshire, USA - 10_41_5_180_A2 metaG | ecosystem: Engineered > Bioreactor > Semi-continuous > Anaerobic >...
ATCCAGCGCAATCACATAATCCTGAGTGGAGACAGATCGAAGAAGCCGTTCGGCTTCTTTTTGTTTAATCTTCTCTTCTTCGGCAGCGGTAGCCCTGTCCGGGCAGGGCTCGTCTTCCACTTCGACGATTTCCAGCCTGACATAAGCCCCCAAGCGCTTCGAATATTCGGCTATTCCTTCTTTTAAATATTTTTCTTTAATCTTCCCTACGGCCAAAATTTTTACCTGCAACATTATAGCTCATAATTTCCCGAAGCTTCGGGTTGATAGAGAATTTTGTTTACTTTAAGTTTAACAGTACCGTTTGGCACAGGCCATTCTATAATATCTCCGACTCTGTAACCCAATATAGCCGTACCGATCGGAGCCAGAATAGAAATTCGGTTATCCGATAAATCAGCTTTATCCGGGAAAACTAAAGTATAAATCATTTCTTCCCCGCTCTCCAAATCAACCAAGGATACACAAGTATTCATAGTGATAACATCGTTCGGTATATCCTTGGATTCCACAACCTTGGCTCTTTGAATCTCTTTTTCAAGCTTTTTTAGATAATCTCTTTTAAAAAGGTTATATTCTTGGGCTTCGTAAATCAGTTTTTCCAGTTTGGTTTTATCGGCTTGGGTGATGTAAATTTCTTTCTCCATGGTATCTCCAATCCTATCCTTTCTTTTTCCTCATAAAAAAATATACAGCGACTACCTTTAAGATAATCGCCAAAGCGTTATTATATTTTTCAAAATATTTTGGAAAGCATTTATTATATTATAGCCTACAAAAACAATAAAGTAAAGATAAGCTATATTGAACAGAATTATCCGGAACTATATTTTTTTTCAAGGAAAACAACAGATTTTTCGGACAATACTACTTAATGGAGGTGATAATTGTGGGCAGAACCAGCGAAAGCAAAAAGAAACTTTTGCAGCAGCTCAAAATGGAAGCAGCCGCTGAAATTGGGCGACTTAACTTCGTTCGCGAAAATAACGACCATTATAAAGGAGATGTTTCCTCCCGCCAAAACGGTTTGGAAGGAGGCCCCATTGGCGGACAGATGGTAAAGAAAATGGTAGCCTTCGCCGAACAGCATATGATGCAAAACGGCGGAAAACTGTAATATGACCTTTAACTTTTATTTCGCAATAATTTGATCTTTAACGGCAAATTCTTCTTCAAGCTTGCGCTGTCTGCAGCTCGCGCATTGTTCGGATTGTTCGGAACCGGGCTTAGCGGATTCCAGGTTCTTAAAAGCTACCGACAACATCAGTTTTAGTCTGTTTACTTGGTTAACCTGACTTGCTCCCGGGTCATAATCGATCGGAACAATATTGGCCTCAGGATAATGTCTTCTGATTTCCCTGACCATGCCCTTACCGACAATATGGTTGGGCAAACAGGCAAAAGGCTGCAGACAGGCCACATTATTTGCTCCGCTTTTAATCAGTTTCAACATTTCCGCAGTCAAAAACCAACCTTCCCCTGTCTGGTGGCCGAGATGCATTATCTTCTCAGCCAGGCCGGCCAGTTCATAGATCGATATCGGCGGCTCAAAACGTTTGCTCTTTTTCAATTCTTTTTTCATAACTTTGCGGTAATTTTCTATCCGCCAAATTAAATAGCGGGAAATGAGATTGCCTTTAAAACTGCCCGCAAGTTTTTCGTAGCTGTAAATCCCATTGTGCAAACAGTACAGGAAGAAGTCCAGCAAATCCGGCATTACGGCTTCGGCGCCTTCTTTTTCTATAATATCCACAATGAAGTTATTGGCAAAAGGATGGTATTTCACTAAAATCTCGCCAACGACTCCGACTTTCGGCTTTTTAACCTCCAACAACTCAATATTGTCGAATTCTTTTACGATCTTACGGATATTGCTGTGATATTCTCTGATGTTCATTCTGGCCAAGCTCGGTTTTAGATCATTAAGCCATTTGTCTACAAGCCGGTTTACTTCGCCGGGATTTTTTTCATAGGGCCTGGTGGCGTTGGACACTCTCGTTAACAAGTCGCCGTAAACCACGGCCATTACCATGCGTTTGACCATTCTGGCCGTTATCTTAAATCCGGGATTGGTCTCAATACCCAGAGCATTCAGCGAAATTACCGGTATATGCCCCATTCCGGCATCCCTTAATGCCTTGCGGATAAAACCGATGTAGTTGCTGGCTCGACAACCTCCTCCGGTTTGGGACATGATAACGGCAGTACGATTTAGGTCATAACGGCCGGATTTAAGAGCGGCCATAATCTGTCCCACGACGAGAATTGACGGATAACAGGCGTCGTTGTGGACGTGTTTCAATCCTTCCTCCACCGCAGCCGGCTCGACGTCCGGCAACACTTCAACTCTATAACCTTCCTGACGGGCGGCTTCTTGAATCAACTCAAAATGAATCGGAGCCATCTGCGGGGAAAGGATGGTGTATTCTTTACGCATTTCTTCGGTAAAGATTACCCTCTTAGGCATATCGTACAATTTGCGGGCTTTTATTTTCTTTCTTTCCCGCTCCTGCATAGCGGCCAGTAAGGAACGGATACGAATCCGAACCGCCCCGAGGTTGTTTATTTCGTCTATTTTTATCAAAGTGTAAGTCTTACGGTATTGTTGCAATATTTCATGGACCTGGTCGGTAGTGACCGCATCCAAGCCACAGCCGAAGGAATTGAGCTGCACCAACTCCAAATCGTCCCTGGTGGTCACGAAGCTGGCCGCTTCATAAAGTCTGGAGTGATATACCCATTGGTCCAGCACCCTTAACGGCCTTTCGACCTTACCCAAATGGGCAACGGAGTCTTCCGTCAGCACCGCAAGTCCCAAACCGGTGATCATTTCAGGTATGCCGTGATTTATTTCCGGATCTATATGGTAAGGTCTGCCGGCCAAAACAATGCCTTTTTTATAATGCTTTTCAAGGTAAGCCAGCACTTCCTCACCTTTGGCCCTTATGTCTCTGCGAACGGCTTCCCGCTCTTGATAGGCTTTGTCCACCGCTTGGTTAATTTCCTGTTTGGTCAAACCCAAAAAAGCCAATTCCTCGGATAAGCGCTCTTTTAAGCGCTCCATGTCGTTCATCGGCAAAAACGGATAAATAAACTTTATTCCTTTTTTCCTCAATTCATCGTCGTTGGCCTTGATTACTTCCGGATAGGAGGTAACAATCGGACAGTTATAGTTATTATTGGCTTCTTCAAACTCTTTTTCGTCTCTCGGAACACAGGGGTAGAAAATTAATTTGACCCCTTTGTTAATTAAATCTTTAATATGGCCGTTGGTCAGTTTAGCCGGATAGGACAGGGATTCGGAAGGTACGGTTTCCATGCCCATCTCGAAGATCTTCTTCGAAGTATGAGCCGATAAAACCACTCTAAAGCCCAACTCGGTAAAGAAAGTAAACCAGAAGGGATAGTGTTCGTACATATTCAAAGCCCGCGGAATTCCTACCTCGCCGCGCGGCGCTTCTTCTTTCTTCAGCGGCTTATAGCCGAAAATCCTTTTGTATTTATAGGCATAAAGATTAGGAAGTTCCGATTTGGTTGTGGTCAAACCAGCTCCTCTTTCGCAACGGTTTCCGGTAATGAATTCCCGTCCGTCGGAGAAGGTGTTAATAGTGAGCAAACAATTATTGCCGCACAGACCGCAGTGCCTTGTGCTTATCTCCGTTTGGAAATTGCCCAGCTCTTCCGGTCGGAGCAAAGTTGATTCCTTACCGGATTCTTCATATCTTTCCCTGGCAATTAAAGCGGCGCCGAATGCCCCCATAATTCCGGCTATATCCGGACGAATTACTTCTCTTTTCGTAACCAGTTCAAAAGCTCTGAGCACCGCATCATTATTAAAGGTTCCGCCTTGAACCACAACTTTGTCGCCTATTTCCTCGGCGCTGTGCAATCTGATTACTTTGTACAAAGCGTTCTTGACCACCGAATAGGCTATTCCTGCGGCAATGCTTCCAATGTCCGCTCCCTCTTTTTGGACTTGTTTTATTTTGGAGTTCATGAATACGGTACAGCGGGTTCCCAAATCCACCGGAGTCGGAGAAAAAAGACCTTTTTGCACAAACTCTTCCAGCGGCAGACTTAAAGACTTGGCCAGGGTTTCGATAAAGGAGCCGCAACCAGAAGAGCAGGCTTCATTCAACATAATGTTGTAAATGACCCCGTCTCTGACCTGCAGGCATTTCATGTCCTGACCGCCGATATCCAGGATAAAAGTGACCCCGGGCAGAAAATGTTCAGCGCCTTTTAAATGGGCAACGGTTTCAATCTCGCCGTGATCCACTTTCAGAGCGGCTTTGATCAGCGCTTCGCCGTAACCGGTGACAACGGCCTGGCAGATCTTAGCCTTGTCAGGCAATACCTCGTAAAGCTTTTTTAAAGCTTCAATCGTCGAATTCAGCGGACTGCCGCCATTGCTTCCGTAGTGGGAATAAACCAAATTTCCCTGCTGATCGATCAGAGCCAGCTTCGTGGTCGTCGAACCGGCGTCAATGCCCAGAAAACAAGGCCCGGATACTTCGCTCAGCGGCTTTTTGACAACCGAGTGTTTATTGTGCCTGCGCCTAAACTCCGCATATTCTTCCTCGCTGGCAAACAGCGGCGGTAAAAAGGTGCTTTCGGTAGTTTGGTTGCTTAAGTTTGCAATATTTTGGTAGATAGTCTGAAAACCGAAAACCTGGCTCTTTTTCGAAGCCAAAGCGGCTCCGATTGCTACGAAGTACTCCGCGTTTTCCGGAGCAATAACATTTTCGGGGCGCAAATTCAACGTTTCGATAAAGCGTTTGCGCAGCTCGGACAAAAAGGAAAGGGGGCCGCCCAAAAAAGCCACATTGCCGCGGATCGGCTTACCGCACGCCAAACCGGCAATGGTCTGGTTGACCACAGCCTGGAAGATCGAAGCGGCAATGTCCTCCTTAGCCGCACCTTCGTTCAGCAGAGGTTGAATGTCCGTCTTCGCAAATACCCCGCAGCGCGAAGCAATAGGATATATTTCCTTATAATTCTTGGCCAGTTCGTTCAGACCGGCAGCATCGGTCTTCAGCAGGATGGCCATTTGATCAATAAAGGCACCGGTTCCTCCTGCACAGGTTCCGTTCATCCGCAGCTCCGGCGAATCGCCAAAATAGGTAATCTTGGCGTCTTCGCCGCCCAACTCAATAGCCACGTCAGTTTCCGGAATGAATCTTTGGACTGCTTCGCTGCATGCTATCACTTCCTGAACAAACGGAACGCCAAGCTGGGCGGATGTTGCCATTCCGCTTGAGCCGGTAACATTCATGGTCACATCCGCATTTTTTAAATGTATATACATCTTTTGCAAAAGATTGCTTACGGTGTGCTGAACATCCGAAAAGTGCCTTTGGTAATGGCTGTAGACCAAATTATCCTGTTCGTCAAGAATAGCTATTTTGACGGTGGTCGATCCTACATCCAATCCAATGTGCAAAACTTTTCCCATCTATCTTTCTCCTTTTAAAATATTTAGTCATAATCAAATAAATACTGTTTCGGCTTTAATAATTTATTATAACAAATTTCACAGTCCTAAAGAAATACCAATTTAACAAGAGGACTTGGCCATGCTTTTTAATATTTTATTCTATTGGCTTCGTCTTTTCTACAAATTGTTATTCCCTTCTTAGGCATTTCATGGCAAAAATATCGGATAAAGTGTTAATAATCCTGTCGCCGGTCAATGGCAACAGGATTATTGCTCAGATTCAAACCAACATTAGGCCTGTGACCATTTTTATACTGTTATGCTGCAAATTACTATTGGTCGGAACGGATTTCTCCAAGGGTTACCTTAACCGTATAGGTTTCCCCGGCCCGAAAGTAAGTTACCTCTACCGTGTCCCCGGGCTTATATTTAAACAACTGATGAGTCAATTCATAAGAGTTGGTAATTTTTACGCCGTTGATTGCAGTTACAATGTCGCCGGCTTTAATCCCAGCTTTGGCCGCAGCCCCGTTCGGGATAACCCGGGCTACATAGCAACCGGCAGGCCAACCCCTGTAGCTGGCATACTCGGGGGTATAACGGTCGTCAATACTCACTTGCAAAGCCGGATGGCTGGCATAACCTTTTTCAATAAGCTGTTTGATTACCGGCAAAGCATCAGAAATCGGAATTGCGAAGCCCATCCCTTCAAAACCGGTTTGAACCTGTTTCGCGGAATTTATACCGATAACCTGTCCGCTGTAGTTTACCAGCGGTCCGCCGCTGTTGCCGGGATTGATCGACGCATCTGTCTGGATAAGGCTAAAACTGGCTTCACCCTGCAACATCAAAAACCGCCCTGTTCCTGATATTATTCCGGCCGTAACTGTACGGGCAAATTCTCTTCCGCCGGGATTTCCTATCGCAACTACCGGTTCACCTACTTTAATACTGTTGGAGTCGCCGAGTTGGACTTCCGTTAAATTGGTTGTATCTTCAATTTTTATGACCGCCAAATCAGTCCTTGGATCTGCACCAACCAGAATGCCCGGAATATCCCGGCCGTCAGCCAGAGATATCATGATTTCTTGGGCTCCTTCTATAACGTGATTGTTGGTAACGATATAACCGTTTTTAGCGTCAATTATAAAACCCGAACCGCTGCCGACTTCAGTCAATCCGCCACCACCAAAAATACTGCCCATGTACTGGAAATTGGATACTCCCACCACAGCAGGGCCAACGGTGCTGGCTATTCGAACTATCGGCGACTCTCCTTCCTCGCCTTTATAGATAATCGGCGGCGATCCTCCCTGATTTAAAATCACGTTATTACCGCCTTCTACAGTGGTTCGGGGATAAACCGACGGCACCAGCGCTACAGCGATTAACCCCCCCAAAATAGCACTGATCACTGCCAGGAGTACAGTGGATACAATCCGCGGTCTTCGTTCGTATCTGCTTTCATACCGGTCATCATGATAATAATCCATAAAGTGACCCCTCCAGACGATTAAAGGTTAACCTAAATCTTCCAAGGTGATGAGTTCATGCGGCACATGTCTCGGAGCAACTCTTATTTTAAGCTGAGAGCATCTCTTTCTGGCAGGCGAGTCTTTGAGAATCCCCACAACAGTGCTCAGGGCAAGTTCGGGGGTGTTATTCTCTTCGCTGAGGTGAGCTAACACTACTTTTTGCGTGTTTTCGGCTAGCCACTCCCTCAATGCTTCCGCCAATTGAACATTGCTTAAATGTCCTACGTTGCTCGCTATGCGTTTTTTCAAGTACCACGGGTACCTTCCCTGCCAAAGTTTTTGGAGGTCATGGTTAGCCTCCAATATGTAAGCATCACATCCCTGAAAATTCTTATGCATTTCCTCGGTTATTATTCCGCTGTCGGTAGCTATACCAAGGGTATGCTTTAGGCCAAAAACCTTAAGTCCATAGCTGGCTCGGCAATCGTGGGAAGTGGGAACCAGCTTAATATCCAGACCGGCAAGCCTTGCAAAATCTTCAATCACTATCTTCTGACTCTCGTCCAGCTCGCCAAGAATAGGGTCAATCTCTTGCCAAAGGGGCGCGGTAGCGTAAACCGGTATCTTGAGTTTGCGCGCCAAAACTCCCACGCCTCTTATATGATCGGAATGCTCATGAGTTATTATAATTCCCTCGATCTTGGAAGGACTTACATTCAGCATCCGCAAATTGGCAAGCAATCTTTTGGCCGTAATACCACAGTCGATCAAAAAATTGCGATCCCCTTCTCCTACCAATACCGAATTGCCCGAGCTACCGCTGGCCAATGTCGCAAAATGCATTAATTCACCTTCTTAGTATTTTGCCTTAAATTCATCAGGTAAAGACCAATAAGCACTGATTTTAATGTTGCTATTCTTGAGAATTACCTTCGGAATTGTCTTGCTCTTCTAAACTGTCAAGATCTATCGACTCCGCTATGTCAATCATTTCTTGCAATGCCTTTTTAAAGTTTTCGTCCGTCGTAAGGTTCAAGGCCTTTTGCCAATTAGCCGCGGCTTGTTTAGGATCTTCCTTTTCATAAAACAGATACATGCCGTAACCGTACAACCCATCGATGTTTTCAGGTTCTCGGGCCAGAAGTTCCGTATAGGATTTTTCCGCTACCTCGTTGTTGCCGGCCAAAAAAGCGGTATTGGCCAATTTAAGCAAGACTTCGTTGTCTTGTGTTTTCTCCAGAACCTGCTGATAGAGGTCTATAGCACTTTGCAAATCCTGCTGGTATTCCTGGACATTAATTTGAACAGACACCGCCGCTTTGCTGTAATAAGCATCGGCCAGAGCGATTTTGGCATCCAAGTCATCCGGATTTTCTGCAACTTTTTGACTCAAAAGCTCTGTAATCTGTTTGCGCTGTTCATATTCTTGCCGGATTATTTCCGTATCCACCGCTGTCTGATCCTGGTTATCATCAGGCACAAATATTGCTACAAAGGAAGTCCCTATTAAAGATATACAAAGCACTGCAACTATGAAAATTATAGTCCATCTTTGAAATTTCTTAGGCAATTTTGGTTTCTCCTTTTACTTTCTTTTCGAATAACTTTTCTAAACTATTTAAGCATAATTGTTTTTAAAAGAACATAGCCAGAATAAGCAATTTTCTTTAATTTTTCCTTAAAATCTGACGCTCAAACAGCCTGGGGCCAAATTTCAGCTCACTGTTTGAAATCGCTGAGTCTGTTCCATTTTTTCTTTTATTTTTAAGTAATAGGCGATTTCAAGCCTTTTTTTCTGGATCTCGCAGCCAAAAGGATATATTTTCGTAAGCTCCCCGCCATGGGCCACATTGGCGGCATGGCAACCCCCGCTGCAGGAAAACCGCGCCCAGCATCTCCTACAGTCTTCTTTCGCATATATGTTGGCCTGGCGGAAACTTTGAACTTTCTCGTTGTCCAGAGCTACAGGCGAATCATTTAACGAACCGAGTTTGTACTTTTGCTGGCCCACAAACTGATGACAGGGGTAAATATCTCCTTCAGGCGAAACGGCAACGTATTCGTGACCCGCACCGCAGCCGGATATCCGTTTAGGCAGACACGGCCCGTCATCCAGACCGGCATTGAAGTGGAAAAAAGTGAATTCCTTTCCGTTACGGGCATATTCCAATACTTTTTCGGCGAGAATATCGTAACTCTGCTTAATTTGGGTCAAATCCTCCGGTTGAAGGGCATAGCTTTGTTCAGCCGGAGCCACAACCGGCTCGAGGGAGATTCTATTTATCCCCAAATCGGCCAAATGCAAAACATCTTTGTAAAAATCCGTATTATAGTGGGTATAAGTTCCCCGGACATAATAATACTTACCGATAGCATAGCGGGAGGTGTTAGGCCTTTTGGCTATAAACTTCAGGATATTGTCGATTATACGGTCATAACTTCCTTTCCCGTTCGCAAAAGGCCTCATTTTATCATTTACTTCCGGTCGGCCGTCCAGACTAAGTACTACGCTGATACCTTCCTGTTCCAGATATTCGGCCACTGCATCATTCAGCAAAACCGCATTGGTCGTAAGGGTATATTTGATTTTTTTCCCTGCCGCTTCAGCCCTTTGGCGCCCATATCTGACCAGTTCTTTGATAACGTCAAAATTCAGCAACGGTTCGCCGCCAAAAAAGTCCACTTCACAATGGGGTCTGTTGCCGCTGTTTTCCAGCAGAAAGTCAATAGCCTTTTTGCCCGTATCCAAACTCATCAATCCTCGGCTGCCGCCAAAGGATCCGCTTTCGGCAAAACAATAGTGGCAACGCAGATTGCAGTCATGGGCCACATGCAGGCACATTGCTTTAATCAGCGGCCTTTCCGGATAATCGGGATTTACTTCTTCCGCCTCGCGGGAAAAAAGGATATCGGCCTTTTGCAGTTCGGCCAGTTCCTGGACTATTTCCTCCTTTTCATCGGCCTCAAGGCTGCAGCCTGCGGTGTTCAGCAGTTTTTCACCGTTTTCCAGCAAGGCCGGATCGGCCTTCTGGAGATCTGTCAATTCGGCCAAAAAAGCATATGTTTTATCGTCAAGTAAATGCAAGGAGCCTGAATTAACGTCGTAAGCTATATTTAAGCCACCTTGGCGGTAAAGGTGAACATTTTTTTGCAAATCATAATTATTCAAATTCAACTCCGACTTATTTAAACCGAGCATTCTTTTCCTCTTCCTAATTTTTATTTTTATTATACCACTGCCTGTCTTTCAGAGCGAAATAAAAAAATGTCAAAAAATAAAACAGGACCTGTTTTTTCAACATGGTCCCGACAGCTTTAAAACTGCTTATCTTTCACAAACTTGATTGCCAACAGTGCAGGAGGTTTTGCAAGCGGATTGGCATGATGTCTGACATTGACCGCAACCGCCGGTTTTTACCGTTGCGCTAAGATTTCCTTTAACAACTGTCTGAACGTGTTTGGCCATTGACTACTCTCTCCTTACTCCTTTAATTTGGCTGACTGAATAAATATACAACTTCACCGTCTTGGTTATATCCGACAATATCGGCGTTAACTGACGGGATCTGAGGCTCACTTACAAAAGCATACCACAGTTTAAGTCCGTCCGCATCTATGATTTTGCCCTCAACAGTTTCCCCGTTTGTAGTCGTTACTGTAATCCTTGTTATATCTTTATTGACGACTTTGCCATAATATACCGAGTATATTATTTTATCGTTGACTGCCAAATCAGCATAGCGCCATTGAAGACCTTCAGGAAATGATACCAGTTTACCTATTCCGTTGCCAACCCATTCCCAGCCAAATTTATTCTTGGCAAAAATTCCGGCACTCAATTCTTCGTCATAAGTGTAAAACACTATTCCTGAATCTTCACTGACCTGTTCAATGTGGACAAGCTCGTAATTCTCGGGAATAAAGGCTTGCGCTTTCTTTACTCCCTCCTCAAGACTGTCGCAACCGCTTAAACTCAGCAGAACCGCCAACCCTAGTAAAAGAATCGTCGTCAGGCGCAATCCTTTTGCCAGGTGCCTGTTTCTGCCGAAGTTGGTCAACATACAAATTTCAGCTCCTTTCGGCCCATAGGCCCTGCGTTAAAAAAGCCAGCCTTTTGCTGGCATTTCGGACTTTGTTTGGAGCGGAAGACGGGATTCGAACCCGCGACCCTCGGCTTGGGAAGCCAATGCTCTACCACTGAGCCACTTCCGCTTATTTAATTTTTGTGGGTAAGTATAATTATATTTATATTCCTAATTTCAGTCAAGAGGATAAGCCAACAAATGTAAATAACACAACCAAAGAAATAAAACCTTCTGCTTACACAGAAGGTATCGCTTCCGATGGTGCCTCAGGGCGGAATCGAACCGCCGACACGAGGATTTTCAGTCCTCTGCTCTACCAACTGAGCTACCGAGGCAAACCCAAAACAATCTATCGAAAGAGGCAATATCCGAATTCGCTTCCAAGCCCTTGAGCAAAGACTGAACTTCTCGTTCGATTTTCGAATATCACTCTTGAATTTAAGGTTGGTGACCCCTACGGGATTCGAACCCGTGTTACCGCCGTGAAAGGGCGGTGTCTTAGACCACTTGACCAAGGGGCCGAATAAGTGTTTTTAGCCATCTGAAATAATTATTATTAACTGGTGAGCCATCCGCGACTCGAACGCGGGACACCCTGATTAAAAGTCAGGTGCTCTACCTACTGAGCTAATGGCTCTTACCACGCTTCAT
>Ga0134099_1003453_pt1 | contig 11623 bp, 11 predicted proteins | sample 10_taG_2_FD_105482 | JGI IMG/M metagenome (GOLD analysis project Ga0134099, IMG submission 105482) | Switchgrass degrading microbial communities from high solid loading bioreactors in New Hampshire, USA - 10_41_5_180_A2 metaG | ecosystem: Engineered > Bioreactor > Semi-continuous > Anaerobic >...
TGCTCCAAAGCGGCCAAAGCGGCTTTGGCCTTGGTGGGGTTGCTGCCGTCCACTTCAATGTAGGATTTGCCGCCTATAATTTTTATGCTGGCAATGACTTCGCCTCGCTCCAAAGCCAAACGGGCTTCACTCTCGGAGTACCTCAGACCTCTCACATTTTGCTCCTCGAGCCTATCTTCGAAACCAGAAAACTGTTGTCCTAATTGTCTTTTAAATACCATTTTCTTAATGGTCTTGCTTATACTTTTTTTGAGGGGGTTGCTCAAATGAATTCCAGCGAAGACCGGAGGATTGCCCGGACCAAAGCGGCTATTCGCGAAGCTTTGGTAGCATTAATCGAAGAGAAGGGCTTTGACGCTCTAACCGTAAAGGATATCGCTACTAGAGCCAATATCAATCGGGGCACTTTTTACCTGCACTACAAGGATAAATTTGACTATTTTATACCGATATGATCACACCAAGTAGCGAAATATATGAAGCCCTTTCCGGCGGAACCCCGATATCCTGTATATTTTTCCCTTAGCGAGGATCAGTGGGCAAGGAGGTTCGGGGACCATTTTCTTTGCGGGCAGTACCTAGGCAAAAAAAAATCCATATAACATTATTAGCATTGTTTTTTTATTGAAACTGTAACTGAAAATATTATAGAATTAGTAAATGCAAATAATTCACAATATTAAATTAGAAATTAGGAGGATCCCCTTGAATATTTGTTAGCCTTAAATGCGGCCATTGAAGCGGCTCGGGCCGGCGAACAGGGAAAAGGGTTTGCCATTGTGGCCGACGAAGTTCGCAAGCTCGCCGAACAGAGCAGTGAAATCGCTTCCAGTATTACGGAGGTCACCCATCAACTGTTTGAAAAATCAAAAGCCGCCCAACAGAAATCCCATGAAGGAAAGCAGGCCGTAGAAGAGGGGCAAATGCTATTGCAAGAGATTGCCGGCTCCTTTGACTCTATGAAAGTATCCTTTGACACGACCAACCAAGAGTTGAAAAACAGCATGGATTTACTTCGACAAACCACTGCCGAATTTCATATGCTTGGTGAGCAGATCGAGTCCGCTGTAGCCATAACCGAAGAAAACACAGCGGCTACAGAAGAAATTGTATCCACCATTGCATCAGAACATGAGTTTATTGATATGATTTCGCAATCCACATTGGAGTTAAAAAATTTAAGCCAAGAATTATTGGATTTATGCCAGTCTCAAGGGGGCCGGCCTCCTCAGAATTCAAAAGAATGAAACTAATTAGCATCGTCTTTTTGAATTTTTTTAAAGTAATACATCTGATCGTCGGCTTCTTTGAAAATTTTGGAGAAATCCAGCTTTTCTTCTCCCCGAAAAATGCTATACCCATAAGAAATTGTCGGTATGGGGCTACCTTCTTTTCTCTCTTCCGTAAGATTATCGGTCATAGCCCTAAGATAACTCTCAAGCTTATCCTGATCCGTTTCATCGCTAATAATAATAAATTCATCCCCGCCAAAACGATAACAGGTATAATGATCAGGAAAAGATTTTTGTATAATTGCCGCTACTTTTTTAATAACAATATCCCCGTAATCATGCCCGTAGGTATCATTAACGTTTTTGAAATCATTTATATCAAGGGCAATAATGGAAAAGGCCCTTGACTCCTCCATCTGCTTTGTAGCTTTATCAAAAGCCGCGCGGTTGTAGAGGCCTGTTAAGGTATCAAAGCTACTGTCAAACTCAGACATTAAGAGGAAAAATAGTAACAAAGCCAATGTTACGCAATGCCAAGAGGAATAGACTGACGGATATAGGAGCTGAATACTGGTACCGGTGACTGTAAAAAGAGACAACACAACCAATTTCCACATTATTGGATGTACTCAGACAAGATAATTGACAAAAACGGGATACCCAAAGAATACCCGGGAAAAGACGGGAAACCCTGATATTATAAGGGATTCAACGGGATTAATACATTGAATGGATGTTAGAAATTGTGCACGTGATCACCTCCACCTGCCAACTATAATATCTTATCACACAGGCAAACAATAATCCTGTCAATTATGCAATCTTTCTCCTTGGGGAAATCTCTTGTTTTTCAAACGGTTAATTTGCCCTAAAATTTCACGGTATTCTGCCTCTAAAAGTTCTGGATCATCCTTTTTGGAGGGCATGGAAATTTTACTTATTACCTCCGTCAAACGAGTTTCCAATAGTAAGATTTCTTCCTCGATCTGCTCTTTCTCCCTGTCTCCAACTTCAGTCCTACTGGCCATATATTCTTCATATCTGCCCTTGAAAATATTAAGCTTGTGGTCTTCGATGGTCATGATCTGATTAGCTACTGAATTTATAAAGCGCCGATCATGAGAAACAAAGAGCAGGGTATGTTCATACTCTCGCAGAACTTCTTCCACCACTTCCAGAGAGTTTAGATCCAGATAATTTGTAGGTTCGTCAAGTATCAACAGGTTAAAGTCGCTACATATTATTTTGGCAAAGGAAGCCTTAACCCGTTCCCCTCCGCTTAAAACCCTAACCTTTTTATATACGCTATCTCCTTTGAAAAGAAGGCGGGCCAATAATATTCTAACAAAACTCTCCTCATAAACGCTTCCGGCCATAACATTGTCGAGGATACTCTTATTTTCCTCTAAGATATTTAACTCCTGGCTGAAATAACCAATCCTTACGTTAGGAGCAACCTTTATTGGGGGCTCTTGGTTCAGGATCATTTTCAGCAAAGTGGTTTTTCCACACCCATTGGGACCTATTAAACCTACCTTAGCTCCATTTTCCAGATGAAACTGAGCATCTTTAAAGATAACTTTTTCCCCAAAGTTCTTGTTGAGCCCTTTTCCTTCGATGATAACTTTGCTGTATATTTTCTGAACATCCCCAATGTCTAACTTGATTTTTTCGATTTTCGGTGGTTTCTCCTTAACTTCCAGATGCTGAATTCTTGCCTCCACATTTTTAATAGCACGATCCAAATTAACTTTTGCTTTTTGATTCCCCATCTTGTGGAGTCTAGCCTCAGAGTTACCCATTCTTCGGGGGGTTTTTCGCATTGATTTTACTTTTTCTCGAGTAGATATTATGACCCTTTCCAGTCTCTTCTTTTCCTTAACATATTGCTCATATTCAAATTGGGCTAGCTCCCGCTCTTCAGTCTTTTGTTTAATATATTCACTGTAGTTGCCGGAATAGGTTTTGATTTTTCCTCCCTCTATTTCGATAATTTTGGTACACAGCCTATCCAGCAAATCTCGATCGTGAGAGATCAATACTAAGGCCCCGGGAAATTCGGCTAAGGAGTTTTCGACTAGTTGAATCCCTTCTATATCCATATTAGTAGTAGGTTCATCAGCGAAAATAATAGCATTATTTTGACTTAGGCCGGCCGCCAGCTTGAAGCGGGTTTTTTCTCCTCCGCTCATACTCTCCCGATAGATTTGGGGAACTTTAAACTTTGAAGCCATTTCTTGCGAAATTGTATCTTCCTCAGGAGGCTCTAGTTGGGAGATATAAGAACATTTCCCGTAAAGTTTTACCCATCCTTCATCAGGTTCGATTCTTTGGCTTAAAAGATTCAATAGAGTTGTTTTTCCTGCCCCATTTACTCCCACAATACCAATGCGATCTTGATCATATATGCAAAGATTTTCAATATCTAAAATAAGGCGATCTCCATATGATTTTTTTAGATTTCTACATTCTACTAACAACATAAAAAACCCCTCCAAATTTACCGGAGAGGATAGTATCCTTATAGACCTTTGCCATACCAAATGAACTATACCTTCTGGTGCCCATGGCCTTAGACCGGAAAGTATAATACTCTCTTGGGCAACACAATCTACGGCACAGTATAGTATCGAAAGCTATCTACAGAAGTTAATACTATCCACTCACAAGTAAAAATGCATGATTATTAAGCCGTTTCTCAACGACTTACTCAAAATTGCATTTTCCCAGTTAAGTGAATTAGTTGTACATCTTCTGCAGATACCTTACCTTTCTTAAATTTTCCCTTAGGCTCTTAATTAGGCTTTTCCTTAGCCTATAGCCTACTGACAACAATTATAATAAGTAATCAACTTTTATGTCAAATTCCTATTACCATATCAAAATATGTTATATCATTTGCAGGGCAGAAATGCTAAACCTCAACGCTATCCAATTTAAGCAGGGCATCCTCCAGGCTTGATACAAAAAAGATACTGTTTCCCCTATTGCTTTCATATATAAAGTCTTTTAGAGCTTTGCTCGTATATACTGAATAATCTCCGACTATGGCAAGTGTAATACCCGGTGGTGTTTCCGAAGGGATACTCGCATAAAATCACTCATGAAGAAAAATCTTAATCTGTATTTTAAGCCAGTTACCGCACTTTTCTTTTGCTGTAATTCGGCCAAACAGCAATTTACCCGCATCCATAAGGCGCGAAAATATTACATTATCTTGCTTAGGTACATATCCGATTTTTACACCGTCGATGTTTTTTATTAAAATAGCATGTTCGTCATACCGGTTATTCGGTTCTCGAAAAAAATCCAGTCTATCGCCTACCTTTATATGTGGTTCCAATTCTTCGATACCCTCAATATGTGAAGTCCCGGCGACGTATGTATCAAACAAGTAAATGTCTCTTTCAAAAGGCCTTGGAATGTCAAGATCTCCGCCTTTGCCATGAAATAGGCCTATCAAATCGCCTTTGTTAGCTTTTATTAAATCCGCCATCCAATCACCTCACCATCTCCTCTATACGTGCCTTATAAGCAGCAATTGCTTCTTCATACTCATGAATAATGCTTTTTAATTCTGTCTTGCGAGCCGCAATTTTTTGGGGATCATTTATGAGTTCTTTTACTGTGTATGGAAATTCGGATTTAATTTTTTCTATACTTTCTTTAACAGTTTTCAGCAAATCTATAAGACGCTTTTTTTCTTGCGCAAGCTGCGTTATTGCATCCTTATGATCATCTGACAATATTGGCTCTGCAACCATTTCATCAATAATGCGAAGTGTATTTATATCACCTTTTTCATAAGCATTTACCGCATTAATAAACAAGTCAAGCTGAGCTTGTGTCAAATTTGGATTTAAATCCGGGTGCAGTGCTTTGACAATTTTACGATAAAGCTTTTTTAGTTCCCTGGCTTCTTCATCTGACAAAACATCAAAATGACTGCGCTCGATAGCGGCGTTTATCTTGTTTAACTGTTCATCCAGCTTTCTTTGAAACTCTGTAAATTCAGCGTCCAAGGTATCCTCTATCTGGCTCAACACTATTTTTTCTTGCCGGTTCTTTTTGGCTTGAATTAATTCCATTTTACGTTTTAAACGCAAAAAAACACATTGGGTTTCAAAGATTTTATATTCTAGGCTACCCAGCTCAAGCATATAAATCATTTCTATGTTTTTGCATTCTACAAGACGAAGTTCATCCCGTTCCAAAACCAACATGGAAAGCTCTGTACGAAGTTTGTCCACTTCTTCTTTGAGCTTCTGAAAGTCTGGAAACAATATTATATTATCAGTCATTCATTTCTAATCTCCCGTTATGAAAAATCTATAATCCTATAAACTAAATGTGTTCCTCCGCCAAAATCCTTCTTAATATTAGCACCAGTTGATCCAGACGACAAAAACTATTCTTCTATCTGAATTACTGCCTACTGAATAATCTTTTAGTTATAATTATGTACAGAATCAATCTTTCTGTATTAATATTCATAATCCTCCTCCGTCAACTTAAGAATTTTACTGTATGAAGCAGCTTTTCCAAGGCTTTTCAATACACTCCCTTTCCGACCCTTGATGGACTTTCATCTGTTAGCATTTTCCAATTTAAATCTGTCATTTTAACCCTATGACTTTATGGGTAGTTGAAAGATTTCCGCATAGCATCATAGTATCCCGTCTTCCTGTTCATATATAATCGTCATTATGCCGGCTTAATGATTCCTTCTTCAAACGTACTCAACATGATTCGAGTTGACGGAATTGATATCTGCGGGTTGTTTTTTTATAGCATCTACCCAATCCCAGGGATTAAAATGCCGGTTTTCATTGTAAAAAGAAGGAACCCTGAAGTATTGGGTAATCAATGTTTCAGGGTTTTTATGTTAGATATGTAGCTATTTTAGCCAGACATTCATCAATTACTTCATCAATTTCTTTAATTTGTACATCGTTTTGATCATAATGCTTTATTACTTTTATGTCACGAGCTTTCCAATCCAATGATTTGACTTGATCAGATAAGACTACTCCTGTTATTGGGTCGCCAGTACCGTTAGGAGATATTCCATGGGCTGGTAATTCCACTTCAAACGGATATCCCTTTTTCTGATTAGTAATCGGGCAAACTACTATAAACCCTGTTTTAGCATTGAAGTCTTTAGGCGATAAAACAATGGCAATTCTCCTTCCAGCCTGTTTATGGCCAGCTTGCGGATCGAAGTTTAAAACAATAAATGCGCCTCTGTCAGGAATATCTGTCATTATATCAATTCACGCCCTTCAGTTCCGAAATCAATTTCGTTGTGTCGATTTTCGGTAGTAATCTGTGATAACAGCTCTTCTAAAGTGTATTTCTTCTTTTTTTTCGTTGGTTTTAGTGTGATACTTTTCTCGTCTTCAGCAATATATAATTCAATTTCGGAACCTTGGCATATACCAATTCTCTCAGCGGCTTCTTTTGGAATACGAATACCCAAACTATTTCCCCACTTTTGAACAATAACTGTAGACATGTAATCAACCCTTTTCTCTTGATTTCTTTTTGCTTTTAAATGATCCTTCGAATTCATTATATCACCTATTAAACAATGTATATACTAAGTATATACATTTGTTTGAAAAATGATACTTCTTTATTTCACTGAAGCAGTTTCAAATGCGTTTAGGTTCATCGGAGGCGAAGCCGGAGACTCTTGATATCTGACTGGCCAAATCATATCAATGGGTTTTTCCCGTTTTTTAGAGACCGCCGTCCGAGAAAACATATCAATCAAATGTAAATATGTTTATTTTAACTTATACATAGTAAAAATAGTGCCTACACTAATGCCATAATGTAAGCACTATAAAAATATGTTTAGGGTTCTACCCTAAATCTATAACCCAGGCATCCTGTATATAATCCTCAATAATTTTTCTTGATAAATTGAACCAGCTTTTGCACACATCAAGTATGATTGAATCTCCGGTCACTACTCTTTCTTTTTCCGCCAATACGACATCCACATTGGGGACCAGTTCGACTTCAACCGGCAACCCCCATTGCCCTGATAATTCCAGTATCTTGGTTTTCAGTCTGCCTGAATTTGATACGGGAGAATCCAGATAAAACTTAACCAAGGGCGCATTCAATTCTTTCAGGGCCTTTCCAATGAGGTTTAAAGCAACATCTGTTTTATCTATAAGTCTGTATGTGCCCCTAAGCCCTGCCAAATCCCTGTAAACCCCGTCTTTTCCAAGCAAGATGGGACTTCCCGACATTGCGACTTCCAAAATAATTATCAGATTGAATCCGTCTATATTTAAGCAGCCATCCTTTACACATTCCAAAGGTAGCATTTTTGACCGTCTTTTTTTATAATCCGCCGTTGAGGAGGTTGTTCTTTGCAGGGCCGTCCTTTCTCTTGAGGAAAGCAGATAATGGTTGCCTGTGAATTCTATTACCTGTTTTATTTTGTATCCTCTGTCCAGCAACCATTGTATCTCTTCCTGTATCATTTTTAATTTTGCAATATTCTCAACAGAGAATATTTTTACATCATCCGGGTTATAACCCCTTCTGACATTTTTGGCCGTCATTTTTATCTGCTTCCTTTATAAACTCATATTCTCATTTATCGCCATATCTTCCTTGCTTTCGGATCAGCTGCAAAGCACTGTTCTCTTAAGTTCTCCAACTCTTCTGTATAGTCTTCATTTGGATCGCCGGATATTTCATTATAATTGGGTTCAACTGCTTTTGTCCAGAAATAAAAAATTGACAGCATTAAAACTATTTTATATATTAATACCGAGGAGTGATCTTGCGGTGGACGATTCTACAGACTCTGATTTAGGGCCGTCTGATCAACGATCTGACAAATTAGTATTATTAAGCAAAAAGATAAATATTATTTTTTATAGACACATAACCCAGGGCAATTTTGTATTGTCCTTATTGTTATGTGTTTTTTTATTTCTATAGGCGCAAAATAATAAACACCGCTTCCGGGAAGCTAAGTTTATAAAAACATGTTTACGCGCATTTAAATATTATTTAAGAGAGATATAGGAGGATACAAATTGGTCCATAATCCTTTGCCCTGGTTACTTCTGCTCCAACTGGTTTTTATATGTCTTAATGCTGTTTTTGCTTGTGCTGAAATTGCCGTTATTAAAATGAACGACAACAAGCTGGCCAAACTTGCCGCTGCCGGCGATAAGCGTGCCTTACGCCTGACTAAGCTCACTGAACAGCCTTCAAGCTTTCTGGCCACCATCCAGGTCGGTATAACTTTGGTCAACCTCTTAAGCAGCGCCGTGGCCACAGAAAACTTTTCTGACCGCTTAGTAGCGGGATTGGCCGGTATAGGTATAAATATTCCCATAGCCGTAATCAACATCCTGTCCGTCGCAATTATAACGGTTTTACTGACATATTTCACCGTACTTCTCGGCGAACTGGTCCCCAAACGCCTGGCCATGAAAAATGCCGAAAAGATCGCCCTCAGTATGTCCGGGCTTATTTATACCGTCTCCAGAATATTTACACCCGCTGTTTGGCTTTTCACCGTATCGACCAACGGCCTTTTGCGGCTATTCGGTGTTGACCCCAACAGCGAGGATGAAGAAAATGCGGAAGAAGAAATTCTTATGTTATTGGATGCAGGCAAACAAAAAGGAACCATCCAGCCGGAAGAGCAAAACATGATTCAGAACATATTTGAATTTGATGATATCTCCGCGGGAGAAATAATGACCCACCGGACGGAGGTTACTCTCCTCTGGCTTGATGAAACCGATGAACAATGGGAACAAACCATCCTGGAAAGCAGGCATTCCATCTTCCCAATCTGCGCGGAAAGTCCCGACGATATAGTTGGGGTTTTAAATGCCAAGGACTACCTCAAACTTAAAAATAAAACCCGCGATGAAGTGATGAAAAAAGCCGTCCAGCCTGCCTATTTTGTCCCCGAATCCGTACGGGCGGATGTCCTGTTCCGCAATATGAAAAAAACAAGAAACCATTTTGCCGTGGTTGTTGATGAATACGGCGGCATGAGCGGAATCATCACCATGAATGATTTGCTGGAAGAACTGGTAGGCGACCTTGAAGACGACATTACCATACCAGTGGAAGCACCGCTGATAGAACGCATAGATTCCAAGACCTGGCAAATACAGGGCACTGCACCCCTTAACGAGGTCTCCAAGCAACTCGGCGTCTTACTTCCCGATGATGAATACGACACTTTTGGCGGCCTGGTTTTCGGACTTTTGGGAAGCATTCCCAGTGACGGCAGTACGCCTGAGCTTGAAGAGTACGGCTTGACCATAAAGGTTAAGAAGATTAAAGATCGCAGATTGGAAAGCGCCATCGTATACTTATCGGATGCCAAACCCCTGAGCACCGTCAGCCAATAAACCTCAGCCAATATAACGTCAGCTAACAAACCTTGGCCAATAAATTTTTGGCCCATGATCCATTCTCCCTCATGATCCATCCTCCCTAAAATAAAAGCAGCCCATTGTTCCGGCCCCCAATCATTAGGTTTTAGCTCTAACTTAGGGGGACAGCGCAATAGGGCTGCATTTTTTATCTAAATGACCTCAACTTCAAATGGCTTTAAATGGCTTTTACTTTCATTACCCTCATGGCGTTGAGAATTGCTATTACCGCCACGCCAACATCCGCAAAGACCGCTTCCCACATGGTGGCGATACCGCCTGCTCCCAAGATAAGAACAATCAGTTTAACTCCTAAAGCAAAGCCGATGTTCTGCCAGACAATTCTTCTTGTTCTTTTGGCAATACTGATGGCGCTTACAATCTTGGAAGGCTCATCGGTCATAATAACCACGTCAGCGGCTTCAATGGCGGCATCGGATCCCAATCCGCCCATTGCAATGCCGATGTCCGCCCTTGCCAGTACCGGAGCGTCATTTATACCGTCACCCACAAACACTAATTTCCCATGAGGTGATTTTTGCCTGTCTAACATCTCTAATTTTTCAACCTTTTGATCCGGAAGAAGTTCGGCATATACTTCATCCAAGCCCAAATCCCCGGCCACCTTTTCTCCGACCTTTTTATTATCCCCTGTAAGCATCACGGTCCTTTTAACGCCTATTGCCTTTAGGCCGGAAATGGCAGCTTTGGCATCTTCTTTTTCTTCATCCGAGATTAAAATATAGCCCGCATACTTTTTATCTACGGCCACATGAACTACCGTACCGACTTCATCAACATTGTCATACTCGATGTTTTCTTTATTCATAAGCTTAATGTTTCCGGCCAGGATTTCTTTGCCTTCTGCTTTTACTCTTATTCCATGGCCTGATATTTCTTCATAGTCCGAAATCTCATCCTTATTAATTTCTCCCCAGTATTCATTCAAAATGGATATTGCTATGGGATGGTTGGAATAGCTCTCGGCAAAGGCCGCATACTTTAACAAGTCATTGGCATCCATACCGTTTTTCGGGCTTATCTTGGTAACTTTAAACACACCCTTGGTCAGGGTTCCTGTCTTATCAAACACAACCGTATCCACACTGTTTAACGCTTCTAAATAGTTGCCGCCCTTGACTAAAATACCGTTCTTGGACGCCCCGCCGATTCCTCCGAAAAAGCCAAGGGGTATGGAAATGACCAAGGCGCAGGGGCAGGCAATTACCAAAAATATAAGGGCTCTATAAAACCAGTCAGAAAAGCTGGCCCCAGGAATTAGAAGCGGCGGCAGAAGGGCAAGAATTAAAGCAATGATAACAACTATAGGTGTATAGTATCCGGCAAATTTAGTTATAAAGTTTTCCGTCGGCGCTTTCCTGGCGGTTGCGTTTTGCACTAAATCCAGTATCTTGGCAACCGCTGATTCTCCAAACTCTTTTCCTACTTCAATGGTTAAAACACCGTTTGTGTTGATAAAGCCTGCTAAAACATCGTCTCCTGCTTCCACTTCCCTCGGTACCGATTCCCCTGTCAGGGCTGAAGTGTTTACCATGGATTTGCCTTCCAATATCCTGCCGTCAAGGGGTATCTTTTCACCCGGCTTGACAATTATCCTGTCCCCGATTTTGACCTCATCGGGGTCCACTCTTTTCTCTTCATTCCCCGCTATTAAGGTCGCATAGTCGGGTCTGATATCCATTAAAGCCGAAATCGATCTTTTGGAACGGTTTACCGCCATATCCTGGAATAACTCGCCTATCCGGTAGAACAGCATCACCGCGGCGCCTTCCGGGAATTCTTGGATGGCAAAGGCACCTATCGTGGCTATAGTCATCAAGAAGTTTTCATCAAAAACCTGCCCTCTGACCATATTTTTAATGGCCCTAAAAATTATTTCCCCGCCGACTAAGATATAGCTGGCGAAAAATATTGAAAACTCCGGCCAGAAGGAAAAGTTAA